>Ga0116218_1001104_pt1 | contig 17611 bp, 13 predicted proteins | sample Sb_taG_2_FD_88966 | JGI IMG/M metagenome (GOLD analysis project Ga0116218, IMG submission 88966) | Peat soil microbial communities from Weissenstadt, Germany - Sb_50d_5_LS metaG | ecosystem: Environmental > Terrestrial > Soil > Wetlands > Peat | place: Germany: Weissenstadt | collected 2010-09-21 | reverse complement strand
CTGTGTGGCTTGGGACACTACAACATGAAGGCATACCTCGAAGTAATGTCCCAGCAAGATTTCGATGATTGGCTGAAGAAAGAACAGGCAATGCAGTAACTCTCACCGCCCGCACTCATGCGCGGTCGGACCGAGACATCTCTTTTGAGGTGAGGGCAAATGCACGACATGTCAGCGCACGCGGTGCAACACCATGCTCCGACAAGTTTCATCCGGAAGTACGTCTTCAGTCTGGATCATAAGGTCATCGGCAAGCAGTATTACGCGCTCGCCCTGGTCGCCGCTTTTGTCGGAATGTTTCTTTCCTGGATGATGCGCATCCACCTGGCTTGGACCAACGCTGCAATTCCCGGCCTGCAATTGCTTTCGAAGACCGGTGCTCCCGGCGGCGTGATGACGCCCGATTACTACCTCCAACTGATGACCATGCATGGCACGATCATGGTCTTTTTTGTCCTCACCACCGCCCCTTTCGCGGCCTTCGGTAATTTCTTCCTCCCGATCCAGGTAGGCGCCGAGGATATGCCGTTCCCGCGCTTCAATATGATGTCGTTCTGGGTCACCTTCTCCGCCTTCATCGTCCTCATGGCCTCATTCTTCGTGGGCGATGGACCAACCCTCGGTGGCTGGACCCAATATGCGCCGCTCAATGCGGTGGGTTCTGTAGCAGGTCCTGGCCAAGGTACGGGTGTCGTCCTTTGGGCGGCTTCCATTGGACTATTTTGTGTTGGCCAGTTGTTGGGCGCACTGAACTTCATTACCACCACCCTCGATCTTCGCGTCAAAGGCATGAGCCTCATGCGTCTGCCGCTCAGCGCCTGGGCCTGGTTCATTACCTCGTGCATGGGCCTGACCGCATTTGCCGTTTTAATGCCGGCATGTATCCTCGTCATTCTCGATCACGTGGCCGGAACCAGCTTCTTTGTCGCATCGAATCTAGTGATCAACGACCAACTGGTGCCGCACTCCGGAGGATCCACTCTCCTCTGGCAGCACCTGTTCTGGTTCTTCGGACATCCTGAGGTCTACATCGCGATCGTGCCCGGTATCGGCATCATTTCCCATATCCTGATCGCCAACATGCGCCGCCCGATGCTGAGCCATAGGACGCTGATCTATTCCATGGGTGCACTGGCCGTTCTCAGCTACATGGTCTATGGGCATCACATGTTTGTCAGCGGCATGAATCCGTTCTCCTCACTGGCCTTCTCTTTCCCCACCCTGGTCATAACCATTCCGTCCACCATCATCGTGCTGATCGCCACCTTCAGTCTGTATGGCGCCAAGCTGCGCATCAATTCCGCTTCTCTGTTTTCTTTGGGTTTTATTTCGATGTTCGTTAGCGGAGGCGTAAGCGGTTTCTTCCTCGCTCAGCCTTCGATCGATATCATGCTTCATGCCACCTACTTTGTGGTGGGCCACTTCCACTTGGTGATGGGCGTCGCCGCCATGTTCGGCATTTTCGCCGGAACCTACTTCTGGTTCCCCAAGATGGTCGGACGAATGATGAACGAGACTTTGGGGAAAATTCATTTCTGGCTCAGCTTCGTGGGCGCCTATTGCGTTTTTATGCCCTTCCATTACTTGGGCATGGCCGGCAATGTCCGCCGCTACTCTACCTTCGTCGATGACTTCCTGCAGCCCCTGATCCCGGTGCATCGCTTCATCACCGTCGCTGCTCTCGTCACCGGTGCGGCCCAGCTGGTTTTTCTCTACAACCTGATTCACAGCCGTTTCTGGGGCAAGCCCGCAACCGATAACCCCTGGGAAGCCACTTCGCTGGAGTGGAGCACGGCCACGCCGCCGCCTTTTGATAATTTTGGCGGCAAGCATCCGGTCGTTTATCACGATCCCTATCAATACGGCGTGCAGAGTTCAGTTGGTGACTACGTAATGCAGGCGTCGCCCGAGCAAGTTAAGACAGAGTCCGAAGAGAAATAGTCTAGGGCACGGCTTCAGCCGTGCCGCCCGGAGCCAACAATGACACGGGCTTTAGCCCCTGAGGGGCACGCAATTTATGGCAACTACAATACCTGAACCGCCGCAAATCGATCCGCATCGTTTGTCCGGGCAAAAGCACTCGGGGAACGGCGGTTGGCGCGACCTCGTTCCGCCCAATGGTGCCCCCCGCGTAGCCCTCCACCACTCGCCGCCTCCGTCCTCGACCGGCATCTACGTAGTGCTTTTCGCCATTACCATGATGTTTGCTGCGTTCAGCAGCGCGCTGATCGTGCGCAAAGGTTCATCGCTGGACTGGCAGACCTTCACGCTTCCCTCGATCCTCTACCTCAACACCCTGATCCTCCTCACGAGCAGCGTTACTCTGGAAGTCGCGCGTCGCCGCGTCGCCACTTTCATGGGCGGCCTCAAAAGTCACACTGAGAGCCCCGCGCGCTGGCTCTACATAACCTTGTCTCTCGGCCTGCTTTTTGTGGCTGGCCAGTATGCAGCGTGGTCCCAGTTGAGGACCGAGGGCCTCTATCTAGCCACGAATCCAAGCAGCTCCTTCTTCTATGTGCTTACCGCCACCCATGTGCTGCATGTGCTAGGCGGCCTGGGCGGCCTGATCTATGTTATTCGCAAGTTAACGAAGTCCACCCTGCGGCGCAGCTCGCTCGATGCGACCGCGCGCTACTGGCATTTCATGGATGTTCTTTGGCTGTACCTGCTTTGCCTGCTGTGGATGAAGCTTTAACCGACTCGAACTATTAGGAGGCGACGTGAGCCAAGCGGATTTGACCATGGAAGGACACTCGGCAGGCCTGACCGTAGGACCCGCATTTTCGATTCCTACAAAAAAGCTGGCAATGTGGCTCTTCATTATCGCGGACACCATGACTTTTGCCGCGTGCCTGGTAGCCTATGGATTCCTGCGCAATGGAACTCCCAACTGGCCCCGACCCTTCCACAGCATCACCAATGTCGCCCTCATGACCTTCATTCTTCTGACCAGCAGCCTGACCATGCTCATCGGACTGCGCTCAGCGCGCGCGGGCGACAAGGCCGGAGCCTTCCGCTGGATCATGATTACCGCCGCCCTGGGTATTGTTTTCGCCCTGCTCCACATTCGTGAATGGCTGGCGCTCATCGATGAAGGCATGCTTATGTTTAAGAACCCCTGGGGGACGGGGTTGTTCGGTGCGTCATTTTTCAGCATCACCGGCTTGCACCTCACCCACGTTACCAGCGGCGTAATCGCTTTAATCGCTGTCGGCGTGCGCTACAAGGGCGGCCGCTACAATGCCGATGACATCGAGGTTCTCGGCCTTTACTGGCACTTCGTGGATCTGGTCTGGATGTTCGTCGTACCCTTGGTCTATCTTTTGAACCTCACCCACTAGACGCAATAACTGGAGCAGAATGCCGAGCAAATGACGGAGCAAACTAATATGACAACGACAACAGCGGATGCGCACGACAAGAAGACCGGCGGAATCGGAAAAGATCTGATCGTCTATGTTTGCCTGCTCGCTCTCGCAGGCTTGCAATTCGTCATTGCCTATCAGAACATCGACGCTTCGCAAATGTTCACGCGCATGCTGGCCGTCGCATGCGTCGAGGCCGGCCTGGCCGAATTGTTCTTCATGCATCTTTGGTCGGAAAAGCGCGCCTTTCTGCTCTTTGTCGTCATCTTTACGGTTTCTGTCCTGCTCGGCATGCAATATGGCTGGACCGACAGCTTCCGCATGGTGACCGGCGCTCCATTTTCAAAATAACTGATAAAAGAGAAGGCGCGAGTTACGAGGTGTCATGTTCAGAGGGAAGTTAGGCAGGGTGTTAAGGGAAAAGATGACGGTGGAGAGACCGTTCCTGTGCGTCGCCATTGCGCTAATTGCACTGGTCATGCTCGCTGCTCCGCTCCCGGCCTTTTCCCAGAGTTGCGCGCTCTGCTATACCCAGGCAGCCTCCGCTGGTGCTCGAATGATTCAGGCCTTGCGCAGCGGGATTATGATTCTCATCGTCCCTCCCACGTTCATGTCGGTTGGCATGATCTTTATTGTGTATCGCAAACGCCATCAGTTCAGACAGGCCGATGACGTGCCTGACTCTGACCACGAGTGGTAGCCGGTTTGGCGTGGCGCAGCGCTTCAGCGCCGCGGTTGCCGTATTCTCACGGCTGCGGGCTTCAGCCGCTGAGGTTGCTCAACGACAGTTGCCCGGTGCAGCATAACCGGCAAACCGCGCCTTAATCCAGCTGATCTGGTCCGCCGCTGACGCTCCCATCACCCCACTGGCATCCAGATTCGGATACTTCAAGAAAAGGATCCGGCTTCCGCGCTTGCACATGCGGGCCACGCTTTGTTCCGACACATCCACCGGTATAGCCGGGTCCGCCTCGCCACTGATCACAAGGAGCGGACCGTGGGCCCGCTTTTCACCGGGACTGTTCCGGCGGAAAAATTCCTTTACGTACTGATTGCTCTCCCAGTCCGGTTTGAGCATTCCGGCTGTGAACTCCGGTTCCGTTTCTCCTCCACAGGTCTCAACGACGCCTTGGTACGCAGGCAGCGCCTCGTCTTTCAGCAGGTCGCTCACCCGGAACTCCGGATGAAGCGCCTTAACCGTCGCCGCCAGCACGAGCAGCATGCGATTGGAATTGGGATTGGAATTGGAAGACGAAGCGAAGCGCTCGTAAGCCTCCTGCGCATCCGCCATCCCCGAAGTGGCGACGCTGCCCAGATAGTCGGGATCGTGTACCTCGCTCTCCGCCACGCCCACCGCAGCCAGACCTCCCTGAAAAGGTCCCACTGCGATCCATCTACGTCCGACCTGTGGTACGGCCGCGCGCGCCGCCACCACCGAATACATGACATCCAACGCGTTCGACTCCATGTCTACCACCGCCTTGCCGGAATCCGCGCCCAATCCCGAATAGTCGGTCGCAACCACCGCATAGCCCAGACTCGCGTACATCGCAAGAATCGGCCCCGAGCCCAGATTTTTCTTTACCGAGGGAGCGCACTGTCGCCCTGCTCCTCTGAACTCGTGCGCCCACGCAATCACCGGCCATCCTCTCGCAGGAGGCTTGCCATCCGGAATCAGAACCACCGCCGAGACGGCCACGTCCTCTCCGTTGGCGGTCCGGGAGTGATAAAGAATCCGTAATGCCGATAATTCATAAGGAAGGTTGTACTGGTCGACCGATTCCGAACGTATCAGTTCTCAAGGTTTGCACGCTGGCAGCGGATGCGGAGTGTCATAAAAGCTAGTCAGCGGAAGGGTATTGGATGGCCGGAATCCTTTGCCTGCCGTCGTCTGAGCCCGGCCAATTGTTGGATTTGCAAACAGCCCCGCCGAAATCACGCAAACGGCCGCGGCCGCGACCAACATTCGCGCGTTGTGACCTGACGACTGGGGCGAACGAGTCTTTGTCATGTTGTCAGCAGGGGATAGTACCACCTTAAGATTGTGCCGGGCCACAACCCGCAACATCGCCCTATTCTCATTTTCCAACCTATGGGTATCTGCATTGGTGTGACAGCCATGTCCTAATAAGAAGCGCAACCAGTTCGGCAATGAAAGTAACTGATAACGTAAGTCCGGACGCATGTCTAACCCAGGCTGGTAAACGTTGTGTTCAGCTTTGTAACCTAAGGTTGTCAACATGGAAGCCCTTGTCCAGAGCCTGATATCATCCGAAACTAAAATCCTGTCCAGTGACCACTGCCTCCCGCGGAAACTGTTGTGGCGCTCTACCTGTAAGTGATAGAATTAGGCTATGGCAAAGACACTAATTGAGTCCGTAGTGAAACAACTCGAGCAGGAACGTGCACGCCTTGAGTATGAACCCCGCCGTGTAACTGCTGCACTAACTACCTTCGGGAAAGTCTATCTGCAGGGACGCAAACCCGCTCCAACTCGCAAGAAGCGAAGCATGTCTCCAGCGGGGCGCAGGAGAATCGCCGCCGCGCAGAGGGCAAGATGGGCAAGAGTCAGGGCAGGCAAGAAGTAACTCAGTCGCGTTTCTGTGGAAATCGGCCGGGCCCCTTCAACTCGCGAGCTCCCGAACCACCGCCCCCACAAACTCCGCGAACTCCCGGACGTCCGTTTCGGTCGTGTCGAACGAACACATCCACCGCACCACGGATTCTTCCTCGCTCCATACGTAGAAAAAATAGCGCTCCTGTATCTTCTGAATCGCTCCGCGCGGAACTTGCGTAAACACGCCATTCGCCTCCACCGGATACACAATCTTGACTCGCGGAATCTTCTTCACTTCCTCTTCCAGCAGTCGCGCCATCCCGTTCGCGTGGTCCGCGTTCCGCCGCCAAAGATCGTTCGTCAGCAGCGCCTCCATCTGCACCGCCATGTACCGCATTTTCGATGCCAGCTGCATCCCTTGCTTGCGCACAAACAAGAAATTCTCCGCCAGTTCCGGACGAAAGAACACCACCGCCTCCACACCCATCAACCCGTTCTTCGTCCCGCCAAACGAAAGCACATCCACCCCCAAATCGCGCGTCGCCTGCCGTAGACTGAGCCCCTGCGCCGCCACGGCGTTCGAGATCCGCGCCCCATCCATGTGCAGGAACATTTTCCGTTCGTGGGCAAACCGCGCCAGTGCCTCGATTTCGGCCGGCTTGTAAACCGTACCCATCTCAGTCGACTGCGTAATTGAAATCACCCGCGGTTGCACATGATGCTGGTCCCCAATTCCGTGATACGCATGCGCCACCGTTTCCAACGTCAGCTTCCCGTCCGGAGCCGTCAGGGGAACCAGTTTGCACCCCGTAAACTTTTCCGGCGCCCCGCATTCATCCGTATAAATATGAGACAGCTCCGGACACAGCACCGCATGAAACGACCGCGTCAGCGCCTGCAAACTCAGCACGTTAGCCGCCGTCCCATTAAAAACAAAGAAGACCGCCACATCGGCTCCAAACTGCTCCCGAAACTTTCCCACCGCCGATTCCGTGTGCGGATCATCTCCATACCCCACCACATGCCCCTCGTTAGCGCGCCGTATTGCCTCCAGTACCTCGGGATGCACCACTGCATTGTTGTCGCTCGCAAAGCTTCGGCTCGGTTTCATAACAAGACAATTTAGCAGAACCGAAAATTCTTCGGAGCTTCGAGCCATTACCAAGAATCTATTAATTGGTCTAATATTGCTGCGGATGAGCCGCCGCACCTAAGGTAGGCATAGGTAGAAAGTTGCAGAAAAAGGCGCTCTTTCTTTTGGGTGGCACAGCGGTTCCCCGGGGGTTGTACTTGCTTTTTGGGTGGCGCAGCGGTTTACCGCTGCGATTTAGGCGCCAAATTCTGACGGCTTTAGCCGCTGAGGGCAGCCGCAGCGTGCAGCACGATCAGGCTGTGGGGTTTCACTAAGAGCAACGATATGTCTCGATTCTTAGCAAGAACGGCACCGCTGATTCCGTCCGCCAGCCTTCTGGCCGCGCTCCTTTTCACGATCGCCTGTGGCAAGGGCAAAACCGCCCAGGCCGATGCCCCGCAAGCCATGCCAGTCAAAGTCCACACCGCGAAGTCCCAAAAAGTCGATGACACGACGGAATACGTCGCCACCTTGAAGTCCCGCGACTCCGCCGTGGTCATGCCCCAGGTCGAAGGCATCATCACGCAGATATTCGTCCACTCCGGCGAACGCGTTGCCTCCGGCGCTCCCATGGTGCAGATCGATCCCGCCAAGCAGCAGGCCACGGTCAACAGCCAGGAGCACGCGCGCGCCGCCCAAATCGCCCAGGTGAAATGGGCGCAGCAAAATTACGATCGCGTCAGCGGTCTCGCCAATGCCGGAGTAGTTAGTAAGCAGGATCTCGACCAGGCGCGCGCCACCCTCGACGCCGCCGAGGCCCAGTTGCACTCACTCGAGGCTCAGGTCAGCGAGCAGCAGGTCCAGTTGCACTACTTCCAGGTCGTCGCACCGCGCGCCGGCATCGTCGGTGATGTTCCCGTTCGCGTTGGCGACCGCGTCCTCACCACTACCACGCTCGCCACCGTTGACCGCCCCGGCAGCCTCGAAGCTTACATCTTCGTGCCCATCGAGAAATCTGCCCAGCTGAAGATCAATCTCCCGGTCCAGATCGTTGACGGTTCGGGAAATTCGCTCGCCGCTACCCGCATCACGTTCATTTCGCCCCAGGTGGACACGACCACGCAAACCGTCCTCGTCAAAGCGACCATCGCCAACTCGAATGACAGCCTGCGCACCGCCCAGTTCATCCGCGCCCGTGTGGTCTGGGGAAGCCAGGAGAAGCCAGTAGTTCCAGTCGTGGCCGTCTCGCGAATCAGCGGCCTCTATTTCGCCTTCGTCGCCGAGTCTGACCAGAAAGGTGGATACGTAGTCCACCAGAAGCCGATCCAGATCGGCCAAATCGTAGGCAACGACTATGTAGTCCTCGACGGCGTAAAGCCCGGAGACAAGGTAGTAGTCTCCGGCACCCAATTTCTAATCGATGGCGTACCCGTAGTTCCGCAAGAAAGCAGCAGCAGTTAAAAGTCCAGATCCAAAGCAACGTTCTCGATCCCAGCTCAGACAAATGCCCAGCAGCAAGCGCTAAAGACTGAGAACTGAGAACCGAGAACCGAGAACTTTTTTCGAATGGTCGACTTCTTTATTCATCGCCCCGTATTCTCGACCGTCTGCGCCCTGCTCATTATTCTCGCGGGCGCCGTCTGCATCCCCACGCTGCCCATCTCGCAATTCCCCAACCTCGCTCCGCCCCAGGTCGGTGTCAGCGCCGTCTACACCGGAGCCAGCGCCCAAACCGTAGAGTCTGCCGTCACCTTGCCCCTCGAACAGCAGATCAACGGCGCCGAGGGCATGAAGTACATCACCTCCTCCAGCGGCAACGACGGCGTCAGCTCCATCACCGCCACTTTCGATATCACCCGTGATCCCGACCTCGCATCCGTCGACATCCAAAACCGCGTCAACACTGCTCAAGGACGCCTCCCCAACGCCGTCAAGCAAGTCGGAGTTGTCGTCGCCAAGACCTCGGAGAACTTCGTCTTCGGCGCCGGCGTTTTCTCGCCCGACGGCCGCTACTCCACGCTCTTCATGAGCAATTATCTCGATGTCTACGTCCGCGACACCCTGAAGCGTGTGCCCGGCGTGGCCGACGTCATTATCTTCGGCGAACGCAAATTTTCCATGCGCCTGTGGCTCGATCCCGTGCGCATGGCCAGCCGCGCTCTTACCGCCGACGATGTGGTCAATGCTCTTCAGGAACAGAACGTCGAAGTCGCCGCCGGACAAGTCGGTTCCCAGCCCTCGCTTCCCGGCCAGCAGTTCCAGATCAGCGTTCGCGCCGTCGGCCGTCTTTCTGAATCCTCTCAGTTCGATAACATCATCCTCAAGAGCAATGCCGACGGCACTCTAGTCCGCCTCCGCGACGTAGGTCACGCCGAACTCGGCGCCGAAGACTACAGCTCCACCCTCGATTACAACGGACGTGACTCCGTTGGCCTCGGCGTCACCCAGCTCTCCACCGCCAACGCTCTCGACGTGCACCGCCGTTGCATCGCCGAACTCGCGCGCCTTTCCAAGCGCTTTCCGCCCGGCATGAACTATGAGATCGCTTTCGATACCACCGACGCGGTCAGCGAATCCATCCGCGACGTGGTTTCCACTCTCGGTACGGCCATCTTCCTGGTCATCATGGTCATCTTCGTTTTTCTCGAAGACTGGCGCTCCACCATCATTCCCGCCGTCACCATCCCGGTCTCGCTCATCGGCACTTTCGCTTTCGTCAAGTTGCTCGGCTTCTCCATCAACACGCTGACACTGTTCGGCATCACCCTCGCCACCGGCCTCGTGGTCGACGACGCCATCGTCGTCATCGAAAACATCGAGCGTCATCTGCAGGAAGGTGAGTCCGATCCCGTCGTCGCCTCCTCCGACGCCATGAAGGAAGTTACCGGCGCCGTCATCGCCACTTCGCTCGTCCTGGTTGCCGTCTTCGTCCCGGTCGCCTTTTTTCCCGGCACCACCGGAATTCTGTTCCGCCAGTTCGCGCTGACTATCGCCTTCTCCATCGCCATCTCCGCCTTCAACGCGCTGACTCTGACCCCTTCGCTCTCTGCGCTTCTGCTTGGTCGCGAACACGGCGAAAAGAATTGGTTCTTCAAGATCGTTGACCGCATCCTGACCGCCACTACCAATGGCTACGTTCACGCCCTCCGTACTTTCCTGCGTTTCGAAGCCGTCGCTCTAGTCCTGTTTGCCGCCGGACTCGGTCTCGCTTACTTCGTCTTCCTGCACGTGCCGCAAGGCTTCGTCCCGATCGAAGATCAGGGATACCTCATCGTCGCCATCCAGGCTCCCACCGGGGCGTCGCTTGAATACACGCGCAACGTCGGCGCCCAGATCAGCGCCATCACCAAGACTTTTCCTGAAATCATAGGTACCTTCTCTGTCGCCGGCTTCAGCTTCGGAGGCAGTTCGCCCAACGCCGGCCTCGTCTTCCTCTCCCTCGACTCCTACGAGAAACGCAAGGGACGCGATCACACCGCCACTGCCGTCATCAATCGGCTGCGTGGCCCCTTGTCCGGAATTTCCGACGCCCTCGTTATCCCCTTCGAACCCCCCGCAGTTCAAGGTCTCGGCGAGTTCGGCGGATTCCAATTCGAAGTCCTCGATCAGGGTAATCACACCCTTCAGGATCTCGACAAAACTACTCACGACCTCACGCGCGCCGGTGGCGAGCGCAAGGAAAAAGATCTCGCTGGACTCTTTACCACCTACACCGCCAGCGACCCGCAGTATGTCATCACCATCGATCGCGAAAAAGCCAAGAGTCTGCACATCCCACTCAGCCAGATCACCGACACCCTCAGCGTCTACATGGGTTCCGCCTACATCAACGATTTCGATTTCAATAACCGCTCTTATCGTGTTTATGTGCAGGCTGACAAACAATTCCGCTCCCATCCACAGGACATGAAGCAGTACTACGTGCGTTCCGATTCCGGCGCCATGATCCCCCTCGAAAATCTGGTCAGTATCAGCCAGGGCATCGCGCCCCAGGTCATCAGTCACTACAACCTTTTCCGCTCGGCCGAAATCAATGGCTCCGCCGCCCCCGGCTTCAGCTCCGGACAGGCCATTCAAGCCATGCAGCAACTCTCCGCGAAAACTTTGCCCCTGGGCTACACCTATGAATGGTCCGGAATTTCGCTGGAAGAGTTGGCCTCGGGATCCACCACCCTGATCCTCTTCGGTCTCGGAACGCTGGTCGTCTATCTGACCCTCTCGGCGCAGTATGAAAGTTTCGTGCTTCCCTTCATCATTCTCCTCGCCGTGCCCATGGCGTTGCTCGGCGCCCTTTCCGCCCAATGGCTCCGGGGCCAGCAGAACGACGTCTTCTGCCAGGTAGGACTCGTCATGCTCGTAGGCCTCGCCTCCAAGAACGCCATCCTGATCGTGGAATTCGCCGAGCAGTTGCGCGAACGCGGCATGACTATCCTCGAATCCGCCATCGAATCCGCCCGCATCCGCCTCCGTCCCATCCTGATGACGTCCTTCGCCTTCATCCTCGGTGTTGTCCCCTTGGTCACCGCCAGCGGAGCCGGAGAAAACGGTCGCCACTCCGTAGGCACCACCGTCTTCGGCGGCATGATCATGAGCACCATCCTGAACCTGTTCTTCATCCCCGTCCTCTATCTATTGATAGAAGGCTTCCGAGAGCGCCGCCGAAAACCCAAACCCGCCTAAGCGGCGAGACATGCTCATGTGGTGACGGGGCTTTGCCCCGTCCAGTCCGCGTAGAGACCCGTCCTCGGCTGTCCATGCCGAGCGCAGCTCGGCCGTTGCCGACGTTCAACGCAGCTCTTGGATTTGCGATGGAATGAGCGTCACGCGCCAATTTCACGGCCGCAAGAAAAAGCAACTTTTTATCTCTCTCCAGCGTCTGAAAAGTGCGGAGAATTTCAGGGCCTCTAACCACGTCGTAACAAATTCCGTGTGAGGTCAAACCCATGAAGAAGTCACTGCTCGCAGTTCTCGCCTTCTCAGTAACGATTCTCTCAATAACGATTTTCTCGATGCCGGCCCTCGCCGGTTCCACCATCCAGGACAACCAACCCGCTGGCCTACTCCCACAGAAGAGCATCGACCGCATCTACAAGGAAGTCCGTCACGAACTCGTGATGCTTCCCTACTACGGCGTGTTCGACAACCTCTCCTACAAAGTCGACCCCGACGGCACCGTGACCCTGCTCGGCCAGGTTGCTCGTCCCACTCTCAAGTCCGACGCCGAAAATGTGGTCAAGCGCATTGAAGGTGTCGAGAAAGTCGTCAACAACATCGAGGTCCTGCCCACCTCCTTCAACGACGACCGAATCCGCCGCGCTGCCTACCGCGCCATCTACGGCAACAGCGTCCTGAGCCAGTACCAGCTCCGCGCCGTTCCCCCCATTCACATCATCGTCAACAACGGACACATTACCCTCGAAGGCGTAGTGGCCCGCCAGATGGACAAGCAAATCGCCGGCATACAGGCCAACAGTGTCCAAGGCGCATTCTCAGTGACCAACAACCTGGTAGTCGAAGAACCAGAAAAGAAAGAGGACAAGAAAAAGTAGATTTCGCGATAAGGGACAGGTGCTAACCCTGAATTGTCATCCTGAGCGAAACGAAGGACCCATGCATCGGAATCCGCAGTGAGGCTTCCTGCGCCTCGATTCCGCCCCTGCCTTCCTCTGTGATCCTCTGTGCCCCCGGTGGTTGGGCCGTTGACTGCCGCAATCTACAATCAAATATGCCCTCAACCGCCGGTCCCGCAGAGATCGACCACGCCGCCCAACTTCTCCGCGCCGGCCGTCTGGTCGCCTTCCCCACCGAAACCGTCTACGGTCTAGGCGCCAACGCCCTCGACGCCGCAGCCGTAGCCCGCATCTACGCCGTCAAACGTAGACCCCTCACCAGTCCGCTCATAGTCCACGTAGCGTCGACAGAAATGGCGCAGTCCCTGGTTGCGGACTGGCCCGAAGCCGCCGAACGCCTCGCCCGCGTCTTCTGGCCCGGCCCGTTAACGCTAGTCGTCAAAAAGCAACCGAAGATTCCCGACATCGTCACCGCCGGCTTGTCCACCGTCGCCCTGCGCATGCCCGCCCATCCCATCGCCCAAGCCCTGATCCGCGCCGCAGGCGTTCCACTCGCCGCCCCCAGCGCCAACCGCTTCACCGAACTTTCTCCCACCACCGCCGATCATGTCCGCCACGGCCTCGGTTCCGAAGTAGATCTCATCCTCGACGGCGGACCCTGTCAGGTAGGCATCGAATCCACCGTGCTCTCGCTAGCCGGCCCCACCCCGATCCTGCTCCGCCCCGGAGGAATTTCGCGTCCCGCACTGGAAGCGATCATCGGCCCAATCGCCTCCGCCCCGGAACCTCAAGCCGGATCCCATCCCTCTCCCGGCCTCCACCCCCGCCACTACAGCCCGCGCACCGCCTTATATCTAGCGCCCAATGGAAAACTGCCCGATCAGGGGCAAGAACAAGGACAAGGCCAGGGAATCTATCTGCAGCACCGCCATCCACCCAGCCGCACCAACCTTACCATCCGTCAGATGCCCGAATCCCCCGCCGACTACGCCGCCGTGCTCTACGACGTTCTCCACCAGGCCGACGCCGGAAACTACCACTGGATTGCCGTCGACCTACCACCGAGCGCCCCCGAGTGGGAAGCCATCCACGATCGCCTCCGTCGCGCTGGCTCGAATTCCTGAGTAGGTTCCTCGAAACGCACCGCCGCCTTCAGACATTACTTCTGTCACTTGGGTTTTTGTGACTAAAGGACTCTAATTTTTAAAATGGGGGGTATAGTGCGTCTTCGATTGAGCTCGAAGATCTGGGCTTTGGCCGTTGTCTGTCTGGTGGTCGCACAGGCGGTCGCGTCCCTGCTCCTCCAGAAATCCTATCTGCTCACCGCCATCACCGATTGCATCGCCCTTCTCCTCATGGTTTCCGCCGCGGTTGCCTTTGCCGCGAATGCATTCAGCAGCAACCGCCAGCAACGCCTGGTGTGGATCCTTCTGGCCGGCGGTTACGCCGTCGAAGTCGGCAGTCAGATCTTGTGGATGTACTGGGAGCTGGTGCGGAAACAAACGCCCACCTTGAGTCTGGGCGATGCCTTGATTTTTCTAGCTTGGACCATCCTTATTCTAGCCTTTGCTCTGCGCCCTCACGTGGAACCGACCCCGCAACACCAGCGCCTGGGCACCCTTGATCTGCTCTTACTTTTGCTGACCGGCCTCTACCTTTACTTGTTTCTCGTTATCCCATGGCAGTACCTGGCTCCCGATGTCCAGTCCTACGGTGCGGCCTACAAGTTCCTCGCCCTAGCCCAGGACGTGATCCTGTTAGCCATCGTCATACTCGGCTGGCGGCACAGTTCCGGCCGATGGCGTCATTTCTACGCCCTCCTCGTTGCCATCATCGCCTGCGACAGCGTCATGGAATACCTCCAGGATACGCTCTCCGATTCCGGCATCTACTTTAGCGGCAGTTGGTACGATTCCACGACCGCAGTCTGCCTCGCCGGCATGACCTTTGCCGCTCTGATGGCGCACGGTCTGGAACCCGTGGCGGAACGCGGCAATCTCGACAGCGAACGTTACTGGCGGTGGGCTTCTCGCCTGGCAGCTCCCGTTACCCTGGCCCTGCCCTTGCTGGCGGCTTGGTCGTTCCTCGACCGCAGCCTGCCCAATTCGGTGTGGACGTTCCGCATTCTTCTCTCACTGGCCGCCGTCGTGGTGTTCGCTTCTGTCGGCATCGTCAAACAGGCCCGCCTCGAAAAGGAGCTGGCCAATGCCAATCATGAGTTGCTCGACGCTTCGCTGACCGACCTGCTCACCGGCGTTCGCAACCGCCGCTTCTTCGCCAATTCCATCGACGCCGACGTGCAGCAGATCATGCGCTCGTTTGTCAGCTATCCATCCCCTGAGCTGCGCAATCGTGATCTTGTTTTCTATCTCATCGATATCGACCACTTCAAGAACGTCAACGACCAGTTTGGTCACACCGTTGGAGATCAGGTCCTGACCGAGGTCGCGCGTCGAATCAACTCTGCCGCCCGCCTTTCCGATGCCGTCATCCGCTGGGGCGGAGAAGAATTTCTCCTTCTCTCGCGCTACACCGATCGCAGGGAAGCCCACATTCTCGCCACCCGCATTCTCGATTCCGTCGGATACCGCCCCTATCGGGTTGAAGGCAGCGACGCGCAACTGCGTGTCACCTGCTCCATCGGGTGGGCGGCTTTTCCCTGGCTGGAGCTGGAGCCCAAGCTCGTCTCCCACGAGCAGGTACTCGTGCTAGCCGACTATGCGCTCTACCAGGCCAAGGGCTCTGGGAAAAATCGTGCAGTTGGTCTCCTGCCCGCCGGCGAAACCGTCCGCGGCGGAACCGTAGCCCCCACCATCTACATCAACGGAATCCCCGCCTCCCCAGTAACCACCGAAGGCCCGAAGTTCGAAGAGATCTCTGCAACCAACCAACCCGCAACTCCCCCCAAAACCGCCTCCGCCTCCGCCACCGACTGATCGCGTAACGCCGCCTTCCCCTGTGTTTCCCTGTGCGCCCCTGTGTCCCCTGTGGTGAAGCTCTAGGCTGCAATCCCCCCGCAGCCGCCGGTCTACCCCCGAGCCACCCCCGGCACGCGCACTCGAATCGTCTGCGGAACCGCCCGCAGCTTAGCCAGCAACGCCGCATCACAATCCCGATTAATATCGTAAATCGCATATCCCAGCGGCCCGCGAGTATCTAGCACCTGCCGATCGATATTGATCCCGCGATCCGCCAGAATGTCGTTAATCGCCCGCAAGATTCCCGGCACATTATGGTGGATATGCATCAACCGGTACGATCGCGGCTCCGAGTTCGGATCAAAGTCCAGATGACAATGCGGCAGGTTCACGCTCAGCTGAGAATTCCCGCTGGCGAAATAATCGATCATCCGCGCCGAAACAAACTGCCCGATATTCTGCTGCGCCTCCTCCGTGCTGCCGCCAATATGAGGAGTCAAAATCACATTACTCAGCCCCCGCAGCGGACTGGAAAACGCCCCACCCGTCTCCGGCTCCGATGGAAACACATCCACCGCCGCCCCACCCAGCTTCCCGCTCTTCAAATGCCGAGCCAGAGCCTCATGATCCACCACAAACCCGCGGCTAAGATTAATCAGGCAAGCCCCATCCTTCATTCCGCGGATCTCATCGTCTCTAAACAAACCCTGGTTCTGCGCCTTCCCATCGACATGCAAAGTGATGACGTCGGCAGTTTCCAGCAATTCGCGAAAGCTGACCGCCCGCGCATTTCCGCGAGCCAGAACATGCGCCACATCATGAAACACCACGCGCATCCCCATAGCCTCGGCCAGATCCGACACCTGCGACCCAATCTTTCCATAGCCCACAATCCCCAAAGTCAGTCCGCGCACTTCATGCGATCCCTCCGAGGATTTATTCCAAACCCCGCTATGCAGCCGAGTGCTGGCCTCAAAAGTCCGCCGCAGCAGCAGGATGATCTCCCCCATAGCCAGCTCAGCCACCGACCGCGAGTTAGAGTGCGGATCATTAAACACTCCAATCCCCCGCTCACTGGAAGCCGCCCGATCGATCTTGTCGACGCCAATGCAAAACGCTCCCACCGAAACCAATTCCGGAGCCGCATCCAAAACCGCCGCCGTAATGCGAGTCTTAGACCGGACTCCCAGAATCGAAGTCCCGCGCACCTTCTCCATCAGTTCGCGCTCATCCAGCGCACCCTTAAGAGACTCCACCACAAACCCGGCCTCTTCAAACTGAGAAGCCGCCACCCCGCTAATATTCTCCAGCAAAAGAACCTTCAAAGACCCTCCCTGACCACCCTCACAAATGATGAACGAGAATTATAATGGTCGCCCGCTCGCGTAGGGACAGCCGCCGACTGTCCAGCCGAGCGAAGCTCGGCAGCGTCACGTGCTCACAGCGACTTTCGGCTTGCTGTTTCTGGGTGGCGCAGCGCTTCAGCGCTGCGATAACTGCATTGACTTGAATGCGGCTTTAGCCGCTGAGGTCACACCTTCCGCCCTGGCACTTCATTCTTTCCTCCAAAGTGTTACAAATATATGGGGCCGCCGGGACATCCCGCCTCGCCCCACCTGAATCCTCCAACCGCACCCCGTCATCCATAACGCTTTGGAGGAAAAGAAAATGCCCCAAGTTTTGGAGGAAAAGAAAATGGCGCACGAACTACCCCCCCTGCCGTACGATTACACGGCGCTCGAACCCACCATCGACGAAAAGACGATGCACCTGCATCACGACATGCATCACGCCGCCTACGTCAAGAACCTGAACGCGGCCCTCGACAAGCATCCCGAACTGCACAAGAAATCCGCGGAAGATCTCCTCCGCGACCTGAACGCCATCCCCGAGGACATCCGAGGCGCCGTCCGCAACAACGGCGGAGGCCACGTCAACCACACCATGTTCTGGCACATCATGCAGCCCCACGGCGGAGGCGATCCCACCGGCCCCATAGCCGAAGTAATCAAAAAGACCTTCGGCGACTTCAAAACCTTCCAGGAAAAATTCAACGCCGCCGGTGTAGGCCAGTTCGGCAGCGGATGGGTCTGGCTGGCCGGAGACGCGAAAGGCGAAGTAAAAATCCT
>Ga0116218_1001098_pt1 | contig 17640 bp, 12 predicted proteins | sample Sb_taG_2_FD_88966 | JGI IMG/M metagenome (GOLD analysis project Ga0116218, IMG submission 88966) | Peat soil microbial communities from Weissenstadt, Germany - Sb_50d_5_LS metaG | ecosystem: Environmental > Terrestrial > Soil > Wetlands > Peat | place: Germany: Weissenstadt | collected 2010-09-21 | reverse complement strand
TATCGGGCAAATCAGGAGAATCTTGATCGTGAGGTTGCGGTCAAGGTTCTTCCACCCTGGTATGCAACCGACCGCAATTTTGTTGAACGCTTTAACCTTGAAGCGAGGCTAATCGCTCGACTCTCTCATCCCAACATTGTAACAATCCACGATTTTAGCGAGCAAGAGGGGCATCTGTATATCGTTATGCAGTTAGTCGATGGTGGTACTCTGAAACATCTCCTGGATTCATTGAGAAAACCATCCAGTATCAGCAATCAAAATGAACAGGATCATTCGGGTACTATGAGCATTGTGCAAGCTAACCAAATCTTTCAGCAACTTGCAAGTGCACTCACATATGCACATGAAAAAGGCATCATTCATCGAGATATCAAGCCAGTCAATGTTCTGATGGATCACACTAACCGCCCCATTCTTTCTGATTTCGGCATTGCAAAAGTTCTTGAAAGTAGCAACGGCTTAACACGCCCTGGTGCTGGAGTTGGAACACCCGAATATATGTCTCCTGAACAATGTAAAGGAGAATCAGTCGATCGCCGAGCTGATATCTACGCACTCGGTATCATGTTATATGAAACTTTGACTGGGAGAACACCATTCATCGGTGATAATTATCATGCCATCGCTCATAGCCATATTTACAAGGAACCACCTGATCCACGTCTATTTAATCCTCACATACCTCTATCTGTTCGAGATGTTATCCTTACAGCACTCCAAAAAAACCCGGAGTATCGCTATCAGTATGCTAGCGATTTCGCAAAAGCCTTAGGACTTGCGCTCCAGGTAGCAGAAAGAGAAGATACTTATCCGGGATCAACACATCGACCGGCTTCCATTGTTCACGCACCGACATCACCACTCTACTTATGCCCCCATTGCGAAAGCCCTAATAAACCCGATGTGTATTTCTGTACTCGTTGTGGTTCATTGCTTAATCCCTGTCCTAACTGCCACAATAAAAACAAGGTGAGAGATCGTTTCTGTATTAAATGCGGATACATTTTGAAAGCATCATCGCAAACTCAGTAAGAGTTTCAGGAATGTAGAGTCCTTCTTACTAATGGGAAACGTACTTCTGCGCAGGTACGAGGAGGCAATTCCATAGTCCGTCGTAACGTAAATTCTCCTCCAATATCCCCCATAAGATTTCGGATGAGTGAAAGACCCAATCCTTCACTATCTTCTTCCTCAAATGACTCAGATACAGGTGGTCCATTTCCTGTATCGAGAACCTCGACAATGACCAGGCCATCTTCTTCTCGCCCCCGTATTGTCACGGTTCCCTTCCTCATCCCTGTCATTCCATGTTTAATTGCGTTCGATACCATTTCATTGAGTACCAGTGCGAGAATCGCCACCGCACGAGATGGAATGACAACTGCACACGGAGTTACCACAAATTCGATTTGCGTATCAAGTGGACGAAGATTTGCGTTTGCGACCCCCACAATTTTACGAGCTACTTCATCGACACGAGCTTCACTGACATCTTCATGTGAGAGCAAGTCATGTGTTTCTGCTAACCCTTGCACCCGATTCACACTTTCAGCAAGAATATTACGAACTTCAGCCGATCTCGTACGTCTGCGCTGTAAAGAAAGAATACTCGCGACCGTGGCAAGGTTATTTTTCACACGGTGATGAAGCTCTCGTAATAAGGCGGATTTGAGCTCAAGTCCACGGCGAGTTTCTTCATATAAACGGGCATTGTCGATTGCAATTGCTGCTTCATTCGCAAATGTGACAACAAGTTGCATTTGTTCTTGACTCAATTGATGACGGTGGCTGCTATAGATACAAATACATCCAAGTATATTGCGTTTTACTTCAAGTGGTACGCACAACACAGAGTGAATCTCAGATGAAATCATTGGATCTTGACGGAGAAAACACCCTTCATCATTATGCAAACAGTCGATGGCCATTGTCGGGCGCCCATCCTGTACAGCTCGTCCAGCACAGCATTGACCAACAAGGACCTGAACCCCTTGAACATCGGCACCCTCAAGTCCATAATGTGCCACAATATGTAGATGCTGTTTATCAGAGTCCAACTCGAAGATACATGATCGTTCTGCACCACTCAGTTGGACAGCTTGCGTAGTGATAATTTGGAGTATACGATCCAATTCAAGAATCGAAGTAATAATGCCGGTCACGCGGTGGATAGTAGAAAGTTCATGCACTTTACGACGCAGTTGCTCATCTGTCTGCTCGTAGAGTCTCCCATTTTCGCTATTTATGGCTATGATACCAGCTACAACCTCAACAAAGTCTATCTCCTCTGTCGTAAAGTCGCGCGGTTCGAAAGTCTGAAGACTGATGACACCTATCAAACGCTCTACTGTTCCAAAGAAAATGATAGGGACTGATAGTAGACCACGAAACTCCTGTCCACAAGCACGCGCTTCTATAGCAAAATTGGCATCAGCAAGCGCATCATGAACGAGCAGTGGAGTACCTTTGTCTGCTACCCAACCACTATACCCTTCACCCAGGTGTAGTACATAATGCATCCCTCCTAGAGGTCGAGGGCCGTTTGTAGCTCGCAGTGTCAGAGTACGTTGTAATTCGTCATAATAGAAAATTGAACAATAACCAGCTCCTAATTCTTCTGACATTTTCCCAGCAATGACTTCGAGTGTCTGATCCTGATCCATTGTAGAATTACTGATGCTGTTGATGCGCTGTAATGCCTGCAAACGATGTTCAAGATGCTCTTCCATATATTGACGTTCAAGCATTGCCTGGTCAATCACTGCCTGGTAACCACGTGTGAGAGCTGATATGCAGAGAGATTGCAATTGGTAGAGGCGTGATGTGGCATCTATTAAGAGATGTAAATGTTCATTCTCAGAATTGAAAAGCTCTTTGCACTCGTGCGCAAGCGCATCGATGTAGGATTGCAGACCCTGAATGCGCGCCTCTAATTTACCGCCTTGTTCAGCAAGAGCCCAACCTGACTGCTCAAAACGATCAATCAAGGCTGGACGGTCGTTACTGATAAATGCATTGAGGAGCAACCAGGCATCACTACCCTCCTCCGGCCCCGAGATCTCACCGGTAGCATGTTGTAACGAAGCTTGTAATCTGGCAATATGTTGCGCCAGTATCTTCTCAATCTGGTCTATATCACTGCTGTGAATCACGTTTCTTTCCTACAATTTCCCGGGTGGCAGAGATGCACCGATTTTAAAACAAACCGCATGACAGGAAAATATATAACACTTTCTTTATGAGCACATATCAACTTTACACTGAAGAACTACCCTCATTTCTCCGCCCAAAATCAAAAACTCGATAAATCATGGTAGCATCATTGTATGTGGACCACCTGGTTCTGTCAAGAAAGCAAGCAACATGATCATAGCCCATTCAGCTATACATAACTTACCTCTGTACGAGTTCTTCGTTGAATAGAGTAAAGATATGTAATGAGGCCAATTATTACTTCGAGAGACAATGACCATGAAATGCACTAGTTGCGGATTACCAATTTCGCCAACACATACACCAACCAACTGCCCTCGCTGTGGAACGCCTACCGAGGCCGCCTCAACTACCTCGCAGCCTCAATTTCAACATGCTGATTGGGAACCTGCGGGCGTTGTTGATGCTGGAGGTTCACCTCCACCAAATTACGAATGGCCGCAAAATGTTCAGAATTCTCCTCCTTATTCACCTCCACAACAATCTGGGCAAATGTGGTCGGGTCAATCCTATCAACCTGTTTACTCTCCTGTTCCTCCTCCAACTGGTTCTCGCAACGCTAAACTAGGATTTATCGTGGCTGGTTTATTCATACTTGCAGGAGCGTTGATCTTACTCTTTGTTTACTTTTTAGCTATAGGCTTATCAGGAAGTAACTCAAATAATTCAACTACGACATCAAGTACCAGTACGCCGAACGTATCTACCTCTGCACCTACAACAGTACCAACTGCTTCTGCAAATCCTACTCAAACTACAACTACCTTTCCTGGGCAGCAATATATAGACAATGCCCGGATGTCAGCAGCGGTTGACCCAAATACGTTGCAACCATCACAGCTCACCACTACATTCAAAACTAGGCAGAATATCTATGTCTCCTTCCAGGTGCACCCTAATGGACATGCTGGCGCTGTTTGCATCATCTGGTATCTGAATAGTAAACAAATTACCAGTCTCAGCCTACCTGTCAGTGCGACAAGCAAATACAGTTATGCCTATTCAATTTATGGCGGACCTGGCCCAGCTTACGTGGAACTCTACTGGGCAAGCACGATCCAATGTACCGATCAGGTTCTTGCGCAGAATGTCGATTTTACAGTAACGAACTGAGACCTTGACTTTGTATCAAATTAAGTACATGTAATATGTATATAATCATTGTCGTCCACGATTAAGAGCACAGAAATTCAATGCTTCATGCCTGAACAAGAACTACGTTTAGAAAAAGATGCACCACTACGCCATGATATTCACACACTGGGAGATGCCCTTGGTCGTGCTATCCTGCTACATGATGGATCACAAGTCTTAGATACTGAAGAGATGCTGAGACTGAATTGCAAACAACTGAGAGATTGCTCTGAGCGCCTTGCGTATGCAACTGAATCGGAATACACACAACTCAAGGAAGAAATAATTGTCTTAGATAAGAAAATCAGAGACATCATAGAAAATTGCGATCTGGATACTGCGATCGATGTTATTCGTGCATTTACTGTGTATTTTCATCTTGTCAACACAGCAGAGCAACATCATCGCATTCGTCGCCGTCATGTGTATGAAATAGCCGGCAACCGTGTCCCTCAACGCGGCTCATTAGCTGCTCTCATCGATTTTTTCCAGCAAAATAGTCTGGATAGTATGACTATCCAGGATTTATTGAATCAGCTTTCAATAGAGCTTGTCTTTACAGCACATCCTACGGAGGCCACGCGCCGCAGCTTAATTCTTAAATCCCGCCGCTTATCTGAACTCTTCGAGCTCAATGATCACAAGGTAAAAATGCCTCAACGCCAGCGAACAAACTTGCAACGCGAACTCGAAAGCACAGTTGATCTCTTGTGGCGCACTGACTCCATCCTTCATGTACGTTTGGAGCCGTTGGATGAAATTAAAATGGGACTTTATTATCTCGAAGAGATCCTCTTCAATGTTGTACCTGAACTCTACGAAGAACTAGAACAACGCTTACATACACTTTATCCGGATGAAATTATTACAGTTCCGTCATTTTTACGCCTCGGTTCCTGGATTGGTGGTGACCAGGATGGAAATCCTAATGTAAGGCCTGAAACGCTCATGCAAGCGCTTCACTTACAGAAGGCACGTGTGATTGAGCTGTATCGTTCATCCATCGAAGCCCTCGCACAAGATTTTTCCCAATCTCTCAAGTATTGTTCGGTTAGCAAGGCATTAGAACTATCAATTGATCATGACGCCCACCATATGCCTGACTATGATCGCGAACTTGGCCCACAAACTGCACAGGAGCCTTATCGACGGAAACTTTCCTTTATGTGGAAACGCCTGGGCGTAACACTGACTCCTCATGAGGGAAACGATGGGACAGGAGATCACTATATCTATCACCTGGCAGATGAGCTGCTGGTTGACCTTACGTTGGTACTTGAAAGCTTAAGAGCCGATGGAGAGCAAAATCTGACATCTGTCAAGCTATCAAAGCTCATTCGACAGGTGCAGGTCTTTGGCTTTCATTTTGCTGCATTGGATGTGCGGCAGCATAGTGAACGACATGCAAGCGCCCTGGCTGAGCTACTGCAAGTGACTGGCTTGTTTCAAGATGACTATCGATCTTTGAATGAGGAAGAGCGGATACATATACTGGAAAATCTCTTGCGCGATCCACGTATCCTGCCACGCCATACATTGAACCTCAGTGCTGAGACCACGCATGTACTTGCAACGTTCGACGCAATAGTAAAGGCGCGTGAACAGTTTGGAGAGAGAGCGATAACGTGCTATATCATTAGCATGGCGCGTTCCTTAAGTGATCTGTTAGAAGTGCTTTTCTTTTGTAAAGAAGCAGGTATTCCTGATCTGCCCATCGTGCCGCTCTTTGAAACTATCGATGACTTGCGTTCATGCACAACTATATTGGAGACTGCGTTCAATCATCCGATCTATCGTGAACACGTAGAAACATGCCACAGCCAGCAGCAGATCATGCTCGGTTACTCCGATAGTAGTAAAGATGGAGGTATTCTGACCTCAAGCTGGGAACTGTACCAGGTACAGCGCAAGTTGACCGATCTTGGAACACGCTCTTCCATCGGCATAACAATCTTTCATGGTCGCGGGGGAGCGGTTGGGCGAGGTGGTGGTCCCATTTACGAAGCCATTCTTGGTCAACCTCCTGGTTCAGTGAATGGACGCATTCGCATAACTGAACAGGGCGAAATGCTTTCGTTCAAGTATGGACTACCCGCTATCGCGCTACGAAACCTTGAACTGGTTGTTGCCGGTGTAACACAATCGAGCTTGACAGAGGAGAAGCTCAAGAACACAGAACTATCTGTTCATGAGCCTGAACGCTGGTCAGAGGTGATGAATCGACTATCTGCAAGTGCTTATGCCCGATATCGCAGCCTGATCTATGAGAATCCTGATTTTTTACGCTTTTTTGAGCAAGCTACTCCAATTCTTGAACTAGGCTGGCTCAATATCGGTTCGCGGCCAGCGCGTAGATCAAAAGGAAACAATATCGAAGAATTACGAGCGATTCCATGGGTTTTCGCCTGGATGCAAAGCCGTTATGTATTGCCTAGCTGGTATGGCGTAGGAGGAGCGCTCGAAGAGTATGTTGGTTAGGGTGAAGGACGATTGGCAGATCTGCAGCGGATGTACCATATCTGGCCTTTCTTGCGCGCCTTCCTCGATAATTTGCAGATGACACTATCCAAGGCAGATATGCACATCGCACAGCATTACACGTCACTTGTTGATGACGCGATACTTCGCGAGCGTCTTTCCCTTGCAATTCTAGAGGAGTACGAGCGTACAAGGGACATTTTGCTAAAGATTGTTGGCGGAAAAGCCCTTCTCGATACTACGCCTGTACTTCAACGCTCAATTCGTCTGCGAAATCCTTATGTCGACCCATTGAGCTACTTCCAGGTAATGTTACTACGTAAATTACGCGCACTCGGTGGACCTCTCTTTCTGGATGAGTCCAATCTACAAAGCGCAAGTGAAGATGAACATGAACGTGCTCGCCTTACCTATGCCGTCCTTTTGACAATCAATGGCATTGCCGCAGGTTTACGCAATACAGGGTAGTCCTTGCAGCACTGCTGAGTGCGCAGCACTAGACCGCGAGCGTCGTTGCAGTGCTGGATAGAGAACAGTGCGGTCTCAGACCTTGACTTGATTTGATATCATCGATTACAAGAGTCAGGATAGAAGGAACATATGCACGTATTTGATGTAATTAAGCGGCGGCGTAGCGTTGGTAAGATGACTGGGGAAAGGCCATCTCGCGAACAGATAGAGCTACTATTAGAGGCTGCTACCCATGCCCCCAATCATCATAATGTACAACCCTGGAAGTTCATAGTGCTGGCAGGACATGCTCGTGAAGAACTCGGCACAGTAATGGCATTGTCCCTTGCCAATCGATTAGAAGAAACCAGTAGCGAGAATGCGCAGGCTAGACTAAATAAAGAGCGTAACAAACCTCTTCGTTCGCCGATCGTCATTGTAGTGGCGGCTGAATCAGCCAAACAACCCAAAGTAACGGAAATCGAGAACATCGAAGCTACCTCCGCCGCAGTGCAAAATATGCTTCTGACGGCTGAAGAGATGGGGCTGGCTTGCATGTGGCGTACAGGTGATGCCGCCTATGATCCGCATGTTAAGCAATGGCTTGGGTTGGAATCAGGCGATCAGATTGTCGCTTTTCTCTACATTGGTTACCCAGCTATTCCTCGTCTCGTGCGCAATCCTATTGCATTTAAGAACAAGACAACCTGGTCAGGCTGGGAGTAATAACCAGCAGACAGGATATAATTTCCGTGCTATCCAGCCGAGAAACCATAGCCTGCTATGCAGATTTAATACTTTATCAGAGCAAATACATCGTGGCCTTTAAGTTGCTCGCGGCCTCTTAAGAATGTCAGTTCAACAAGGAAAGCGATACCTGCTACATGTCCTCCCAACTTCTCAACCAGTTCCATTGCTGCTGAAACTGTGCCGCCAGTAGCAAGCAGATCATCTACAATTAAGACACGCTGTCCGGATTTAATCGCATCGGTATGTATCTCTACTATATTCGTGCCGTATTCCAACTCGTACTCTACCGTCACCGTCTGATGTGGCAATTTTCCGAACTTGCGCACAGGCACGAATCCACAGTTCAGTAAGTATGCAAGCACAGAACCAAAAATAAAACCGCGCGATTCTACGCCAACTACAGCTTGAATTCCAGCGCCAGCATAGTGAGCAGCGAGGCGATCTAACGCAGCATGAAATGCGGCTTTATCTTGCAACAAGGGTGTAATATCCTTGAAGAGTATCCCTTTCTGTGGGAAATCAGGGATATCTCGAATCCAGTCTTCCAGGCGTATAGACTCAGGTACTGACGACATTTGCAACGCTCCTCTACTTATAAATAAATAGACGACGACTTAGGGCAACCAGAACCGCCTACTCCATCTGAATACCTCTACTCGTCATGAATTCATCCAAGCAATGATAATGGCGTAAATCCAGGATTGATTGATCCTGTTAACGCCCTAAGAAGTATACATCAGCGTGCACACTCATGCAAGAACGAAATTTAACTTCTCTGTACCGGTTGGTTTTGCATAGGCGCAGGTTGCTGTGGAGGCGGCAAAGGTGAGGTGCAAAATCCACAGCGCATCGCCATGAGTGGAACGCTGTTCAGACAGTAAGGACAATCACGAGTAGCAGAAGGAGCTTCAGAATCCTTCGGCTTATAACGTTTCATAAACGCGTTCATTGGTTGCACAATAAAGAAGTAAATCACGATAGCTAAAATCAAGAAGGTGATCAGAACGTTAATGAAAGCGCCAATATTGACGGTGGCTTTGGGGTTATAGGGAGGGTGCCATACCACAGTTGCCAGACTTCCAGTTGGTAGGGGTATGAGAGGTGTGATAATGTCGCCCACCAGTCCATTGACAACGGCAGTAAAGGCGGCGCCTATCATGATACCAACTGCTAAATCTACAACATTACCTCGCAAGATAAATGCTTTAAAACCGCTCAGCGTTTCTTTCGTTTGATGTCCCACTCCTGAGACTACTTGATTATTCCAGTTCGCCATGCAGAGAAACCTCCAGTAAGATGTTTGAACAAGTTTAAGCCATCAATACGATTTCATTATCTAACACGTTTTACAGGCGTAAATTGTATTTATGTAGGTACTAATTCGTCAGGTTGGCTTCATCCAGATGAGCAGCCTCAATAGTGATTCGCTCTCCAGTTTGTCATTCTGAAGGAGAGTGACGGGGTCCTGCACGGCAACAACGTCTCGACTCGATTGTGCTTCGCTCTCCACTTTGTCATTCTGAGCGTTAGCGAAGAATCTCGTAGCCCATCACGCAAGATTCTTCGCTAACGCTCAGAATGACAGGCGAGGCGATCAAGATGACAAGGGGTTGCTCTACCCACCCAATTTCACAATCGTTACGCCATCGCCGCCCTCTTGAGGCGGGGGTGTTGTAAAGGATTTCACTAATGGGTGGTGTGCTAAGTGTTCTCGCACAGCCGATCTTAATGCACCTGTACCCTTTCCATGCACAATGCGTACAGTGGATATACCCGTCATTACGGCGTCATTCAGATAACTATCCAGTTCCTCGAGAGCTTGCTCGACGCGGGAGCCGCGAATATCAAGTTGTGTCGCGACCTCAGGCAAATCCTCGTAACGCGGCAGAACCACTGCGGGCTGAGATTGGGCGCGATCTTGTTGTATTGATGCCTGGCGTTTGCTCAAGCGCTCGATGTTATCAACACCCACACGGAAACGCATTGAACCCATCTGCACTTCTGCTTCGCTGCGGTCAGCGGAAAGTCCTAAAAGTTCGGCATTCTGTCCAAAACTAAGTACGCGAACAGTATCACCGATTTGTAAAGGCCCTTCCCGGGCATCCGTAAGTGATGCCCCTACATCATCTGTATCAGCCTTTTTAACTGGACGGCGTGGCGCAGCGGCAGGTTTAACCTTCTCTGCGAATTCGCTCACTTGCTGGCGCGCCTCACTCAGTTGTTCGCGAGTCATACCGCTATGGCTTACATCGACCTTTACTTTTGCCAGCATGCGCTGTACATCATCCAGTTCTCGTTGAGCTTGCGACCGAGCTTCATTCAGAATCTGCGCCTGTTGTTCTTCCAGCTTAAAGCGATCTTGTTCCAGTTGCTTGCGTTGGTATTCTGCTTCGACTCGTTCCATATTGAGATGGAAACGTTCATCCTCCAAAGCTTTACGCTCGGATTGCAGTCCTTCGAGGAGATTTTCCATGCGCACGCCTGCGCTCCCCAGGAATTCGCGAGCGCGTTCAACAATTCGCTCGTCAAGTCCCAGGCGATTGGCTATTGCCAGTGCATTGCTGCGACCTGGCAAACCGATACTCAGTCGATAGGTTGGTGAAAGCGTTTCAATGTCAAACTCGACTGAAGCATTCACTACTCCTGGCTGTTCGTGCGCAAAGGCCTTCAGTTCGGAATAATGGGTTGTAGCGACAGTCGTTATTTGGCGTTCCAACAGAAAGGTAAGAATAGCGCGAGCAAGGGCTGAACCCTCACTGGGATCGGTACCCGCACCCAATTCATCTAGCAGAATCAATGCTCTCAAGTGATGGCTCCCAGTCTTCTGCACCAATGTTTCTGACATCTTGCCGCGTATGTTGGGTGTCTCTCGCTGTATCTCTTCCTCGATGCGACGCAATATTTCAATAATGCGACTCAGGTGTGAAGAGAAAGTGCTCAAGCTCTGTTCGATACTCTGTTCATCGCCAATATCGGCAAAGATTTCCTCGAAGATCGATACCTCCGAATGTTCATCCGCCGGAATGTGTAGACCCGCCTGAGCCATCAAGGTAAGCAAACCCACCGTTTTCAACGCTACGGTCTTACCACCTGTATTGGGACCTGTAATCACTACCATGAAAAATTCATGCCCCAGGTGGAAATTGATTGGCACAACTTTTCCCGTCAGTAATGGATGGCGCGCGTTACGCAGGTTGATAAAACCAGAATCGTTCAAGCGCGGTTCGGTGCAGTGCATCATGCGTCCATAGCGCGCCTTGGCTAGATGAAGATCGAACTCGGCCAGGAGTTCAACATCCAGATCCAGAGCAGCTTTTTCATTCCCAACTTCAAGTGAGAGCTGGCGCAAAATTCGCTCGATCTCCTGGCGTTCCTCGATTTGCAACTGGCGCAGTTTATTATTTAAGTCCACGATCACCATTGGTTCGATGAAAACGGTCGCACCACTTGATGATTGATCGTGCACGATGCCACGCACCTGCCCGCGGCTTTCTGCCTTGACAGGAATGACATAGCGATCGCTACGAATGGTTACAATCGGCTCCTGAAGAGCATTGCCAAACTCATGTACCAGCGTTCGCAGGCGATCCTGCAATCGTTGATTTGCTCCACGAATGTCGAAACGCAGTTTGCGCAATGCAGGACTGGCTGTGTCCAGTACTTCGCCTTCCTGGCTGATCGTCTCTTCGATACGGCGCGCAAGATGCGGGCGCTTCGGAATATCCGCGCCCAACTTATGCAGTAAAGGAAAGTTCTCTTGATCGAGCTTTTCAGTCAATCTTGCCACATGTATGGCGCTCTGTATCGTTGCCAATACCTCTAGCAGGTCATGCGAACTGAGCACTCCCTCACGAGCTGCCCGCAAAACGTGCGCTCGGATGTCATGTGCTGCCTGGACGCCTGCATCATTGCGAAGCTCAATCAGTTGGTATGCCTCAGTTGTGAAAGCCAGGCGACGCCGGGCTTCTTGTAGATTTGGTGTGGGTTGTAATTCCTGCACCAATTCTTTGCTGGCCGAGAAAGCAGCTTCTCTGGCCACTTTCTCCATTATCTTTGGGTACTCCAGCGTATGTACACTTTTCTCGTGCATAATTGTATGCATACATCCTTTTATTAAACATTCGTCAATGCTTGAGTAAGATATCACATAAGTGGGAAGATTGGAATTGATTTCTGTCATGCTGAGTGTAACGAAGCATCTCAAGTTGGCAGGCGAGATCCTTCGCTTCGCTCAGGATGGCAAAATGAACGGGTGAAGATTGGAACATCACTTTCGTTTGCTTGTATACTATACTGTAGCCTTGAAAAGATAGAAGAACTGGAGAAAAACTCATGATCCTTCACCTTGGAGAACGAGTTTACTGGGGAGCGCCTGAAGTGATTTACCTGGAAGGCATAATAACCAGGCTAGACGAAGAAACCCAGGCTGTACTCGTACATATTGATCGGGCTACTTCCAATGCTGCACATCTGATTGATACAGATGTATCATTCGCGGCAGATGGGCTTGCTCCATTGCAAGGCGAGAGTCCAGAAGGTACAACAACTGTACAGAGTGAACATCATCTTGCGGCTGACCAGGTAAGCGACGACGAAAAAATTCGAAGTGCGGCTGCCGTGGCTGTGTATCAAAGATATGGAAATACTCTGCCAGCAGAGCAGAAAGAAGCGATGATCAAACAGATAACCGAAGTGATTCAAAGCGATCCTGCAATGCAAACGCGTATCATTGCATCCATGAATGAGATTTTGTCACGTAGATCGTGATTTGTGAACTAAGGCATAGGCGTACTTCCAAATTTCGGATATACTTAACGTTATGAGAATGAGACTACTCTCAACGATGTAAAGGTGAGTAATATGAACTGTACACGCTGCAATACGCCATTAGAATCGGAAGCCCGCTTTTGTCGAAACTGCGGCCTTCCGGTTTCGAATGTTGTTTCCCAACCAGCCAGTGGCAACGCCGGGCAAGTCAATCAGCAAGGTATTGGAGATTCTCCAACAGTTCTTCCACCGCCGTGGCAGGTACAACAATCGACGCCGATACAAGCACCCAATACACCACAGTCATATCAACCAACGGTAGCCGTATCATCAAAAGCAGGCAGTATGCCGAGTACAGGAGCCGAACCCGCTCCACCTGCATTTTCTCCCCCCCGTCGCAAGAATCGTTTGCTGCAAGTCTTGCTTATTCTCGTGGCAGCTTTGCTCATTCTCTTACTTGTACTGGCGGGTGGGTGGCTCTTTGTCCTCCGCCCCTATATGCATGGAGTAGCGCAAACTGAAGTTGATAGTGTCTTTTCGAACGCGACGAATCTGATTAATCCTCTTGCTTTAGGTGTGATAGCCAGCAGCCACACGCCTATTGTTATTACTGAGACAGACGCTAATAACTTCATTAATTTGAATACCTCCCAATCCGATCCTGTCCAACAAGTGCATTTGAGTATTACGCCTGCAGGATTGCAACTGGAATTTCAAACGTATGGCCTCACCTCCACCATCACTGGTGTTCCTCATGTGGAGAATGGTCAAATTGTGATGACAAATGTTACGGTTCAGGGCGTTGCGTCTTTGATCATGTCACCTGATGAATTGACTAATGAAGTGAATGCAGATTTGCAACAGGTTAGCACTTCATTGAATCATCCTATTACGGGATTGGTGCTTAAAGACCAGGAATTGGAAATTCAACTGGGCTAAAGTGAAACAGGACCAAGCGAGCGCCCGCACACCACATCCACACAGCCTCCGTCCCTACATCAGAATTGCCTCTATTGTAGGGTTTCTCTTGTAAAGAACTGGTGAGACGGCGTACAATAGCTTCTGAAGAACTGTAAATGTAGGTGCAGATTTATGCATATTGACTATGAAGTGCGGACACCAGGCTATCCAGCGATGAAGGCCGATGAATCGGCGATGTGCGCGATAAATCGGCACCTACGATTATTTGGATGCTCGTGTTAATTAGCACACGTATGCTGTAATTAAGACGGAGTAGGAAAGGAGTTGGCACTATGCCAAAAGTCCAGGTAAACGGGATCACTATGAACTACGACCAGCAGGGAGAAGGAGAACCACTTATCCTTCTCCCATATTTAGCGGCTGATTATGCTTGTTACGCTTTTCAGGTTGCCGATTACGCAAAGCACTACACCTGTATTTCGGTTGACCTGCGAGGCGCGGGCGAGACCGACAAACCCGAGGGAACATACTCTACTGAGCTTTTTGCCGATGATGTCGCCTCGTTGATGCAGGCTTTGGGGATACAACAGGCACACATCTCCGGCCTTTCTCTGGGGGCAGCTACAGGGATGTGGCTAGCGGCTAAGTATCCCGAAAAGGTCAAATCGTTATCTCTGCATAGCGCATGGACAAAAACTGATCCCTTTCTCAAGGTGATTGTCGAGGGCTGGCGAGTGATGGCAAAAGGGCTGGGAAGCGTTCCAGAGATGGTTATCCTGGGAATTTTCCCCTTTTGCTATACCCCTGAGCTATATGCCGCCAGGCCAGATTACATCGATGCTCTGTCGGATTTTGTGAGGGGAAGGCCTGTACAGCCACTTGACGCTTTCATGAGACAATCCAACGCGGTGATCGCGCATGACGCGGAGTCGCAGCTTGGAAAGATCCAGGCTCCAACACAGATTACTTTTGGCCGCCATGACATAGTCTGCTCTACTCGTTTCGCCGAGCGTTTGCAGACAATTCAGCAATCTGAGCTGGTTATTTTTGAAGGGTGCGCACATGCACCGATCTATGAGAAGGTGGACGAGTTTAATCAGACGACCCTGGAGTTCCTGAAACGACATTCCGGATAGGTGCAGGAGGCAGAGCGTTCCTCGCGGGTGCTAAGCCTCAATCGAGATTTCCGTAGGGGCGATGGCGGTTGGGTGGATGAGTGGTGTGCCTTTATGGTCGCCCGGGGGTGGCGGTGTGCGGCCCATGCATCGATGAGCCAACATCTTCACGCAACCTACAGCGAGCGACCATAAAGGCACCCACCAGGCATCACCATAAGCCTCAATCGAGGCTCCCTTAGAAACGCGGGCGGTTGGCATTGATTCCAACACATTGCTCCACCAGTTCTTCAGTCGAGAAGCACTGAATCGGCTTTCCTGTCATCCTCTTCCCCATGTCATCCTTCGCTGACGCTCAGGATGACAAAAAAGCCAAGATGACAAACAAGCTCAGGATGAGACAGGTGAGCATTGCAGCGTGGAAGGCTCCAGGAAAACGCATCGTTCATTGTCCCACTATGCATTCCCCAGTCGATCACCCAGGACGGCGCTGGCACCCCACCACCCATCATCCACCCATCATCCACGCCTCCATTTCTACTGTTCAATTGATTGTGAAGGGTTGTAGTTTTTATCGAAAATAGCGCTCACATAGCGCTCATTTTGAGCGGTACTTTATTGAAGAGCTTTACAGATGAGTGGTGGGCCTTTATGATCGCCAATGGGTGGGAGGATACGGACCATTCATCGTTGAGCCGACATCTCACGCAACCCACTGCGGGCGACCATGAAGGCCCACTCAACCCCACAGCATCCACTCTCGCCCCTACAGATGTTGATGGGCTTTTCTCAGTTTGATGCTTATAGGACACCCCTCGCGGGTGTCCGGCAAGTGAGTGTCCAGGTTATTTTGTGCATCAGCGCGAGCGCGCTTTTCTTCTGCGATGCAAAAACACCATCAAAATCATTGGCGAGGCTAGCAATACAAGCGGAGTTGCATCAATAAATCCGTCACTGAGTGTAGTAAGCGCGGTTGTACCTTGATGGACACTTGCATAGACCGCGGAAACATTGGGCAAAAAGCCATCGTTGTTCTGTTGCAGTGGCCAGTAGACGAGTGCAGCACGTCCAATAATGTTTTGTTTCGGCACAAAACCCCATACTCTTGAATCTGAACTATTTGCACGATTATCGCCGAGTACGAAATAGTCATTGGGAGGTACAACCATGTTGACAATGTGCCGATCTTCATATGTAGTTCCCTGATTCCTGGGATCAACATATGTCTCTTTTAAGGCCACGCCGTCGACAATCACGGTTGTATTCTGGATGGTAATCACATCACCTGGTATACCAATCACTCGTTTGATATAGTCTTGAGAAGGTTGCGGGGGAGCGATAAAGACAATCACATCGCCGCGAGAAGGAGGATGGAAAAGGTAGGTCCACTTATCTACAAGGATAAGTTCTTGATCATGCAAGCTGGGTTCCATACTATGCCCTTCTATATTGAAGTTCTGCACAGCAAAGCGGATTACCAGAAACATTAAAACTGTGAGGACTATGGTCTCGATTACCTCACGCACTAGTCGATAGCGCTTCTCAAAATCATGTTGTGGATTCATGCTCTCTCTTTCACGCACCGCACACATTGAGCAGTTTTTACTCACGGGTCATATTCGTAATACGAAATGTACCAGAAGAAGGTTAGAGAAAGCAAGTTTTTAGGAGTGTGGGGAGGGTTGTGTGTGATAAGATGGTTTGAGTGGGATTGGGAAAGAACACTCAGGCATACAGTGCACTTCCCACCCGCTAGCGATCTAAAGGCAAGTAGATAGCTAGCAACCCATTTGGATGTATGTGTTTCAACACGAGAACATTTCCTTAACAAAAACGTTATATGTAATCGACACGTATACAAACATTGAAGAAAACCTGGAAGAGATAGACCCTTGTTTAGAACAGCCTTGAAAGAAGCTACGTGGGTTTTTGTACTCAGCCGTCTCACCATACTCCTCGTTAGCTATATTTGCGTCGTCTTGCTTCCTCAGTCTGGACAAATTTTGCCCTTAAATTGCACATCGCACGTCCCCCTCAATCCCTGCCTTCTCGCATGGCATCGCTATGATGCCGTAGCGTATGCCAATATTGCCGACAATGGCTATTCTTATATACCGTATGTGTCTTTTTTCCCACTCTGGCCATTGCTGATACACCTGGGAAACCTGCCCCTGCAAGGACACTTTCCCTTTTCTAGTTACGTAGTAGGACTGCTACTAGCAAATATCTGTTTCTATTTTGCCTTAGTGCTACTCTATTGCCTGCTCTATGAAGACTTCGACGCATCGCTGGCTAAAAGAGCTTTGTTCTACCTTGCGTTTTATCCATATGCGCTCTTTTTCTTTTTAGGTTATACTGAGTCTTTATTTCTCCTCCTGAGCGTAGCCATTTTTTTGTTGCTACGACGTGGGAAGACCCTTGACTGGTGGTTTGCAGGGGGCATCGGCTTCCTGGCAGCGCTCACTCGTTCAACAGGAGTATTACTCAGCATACCTTTTATCATCATGTACATTCGTCACTTCTGGGTAGCTAAGAAACGCGACCAGACCGGGTGGCTCCAAAAGATAGGTGCGCTAGTCCCTATCATACTCTTTCCAATGGGTATCGTAGCGTATATCATCTATCTGGGCTATACGAAAGGCAACCCTTTTATTTTTCAAGTCGAAGAGGCATCCAACTGGCATCGTCACTTTGATTGGATATGGATGACAGGTGGTTCTATTGTCCAACGCCTTCTTTCCTATCCATTTTTATCGTTTGATTTTGTCAAAGATCTACTTGACTTCGCTTTTACGGTCATTCCAATTGT
>Ga0116218_1001097_pt1 | contig 17650 bp, 17 predicted proteins | sample Sb_taG_2_FD_88966 | JGI IMG/M metagenome (GOLD analysis project Ga0116218, IMG submission 88966) | Peat soil microbial communities from Weissenstadt, Germany - Sb_50d_5_LS metaG | ecosystem: Environmental > Terrestrial > Soil > Wetlands > Peat | place: Germany: Weissenstadt | collected 2010-09-21 | reverse complement strand
CGGCGGCGGCCCCCGCTCCCTGAGCATCTACGGCCCTTACATCTTCCTCGCCGCGTTCCCCCTCGCCGCGACCTGGATCTTCCACGCCACCGCCAGCACGGGCATCGTCCGCGGCTACTACGGCCTCGCGCTCGCCAACGCCGTCATGGGTGCCGCCGTGATCGCCACCACGCTCACCATGGACATCAAGCAAGTCGCCTATGACCACGACCACACCCTGACCGCGATCCGCGCCAGGGCCGGGATCCTCCTCGCCCTCGCCTGCCTCGTCGCGCTGTTGACACTGTCGGTCGCGCATTTCTGGCCGGAGGTACTCCATGCCGTCAGCTAGGCGGCTGATGCGAACCCGGGCTACGCCGGTCCTGCTGCTGCTGGGCACCGTCGTGCTCGTCGCCGCGCAGCAGGGGGCGTTCAAGACCTCCTCGAGCACGCCCGTCCGTGACGTCGAGATGGCCGGCACGCACAAGACGCGTGGGACGCTCGAGCTCGGGGTCACGACGGGTCCGCTGGCGCGTAATTGGTGGCGTGCGTGGACGGCGTCGGACCTGAGCAGCGTGGACACGTTCCAGCGCGACGCGGGCAAGCCCGCCCGGATCGTGATGTGGTACGCCGACTGGCAGCACAACCACTCACCGTCGATCTCGCAGCTGAACCTGATCCGCGACCGCGGGAGCATCCCCGAGATCACCTGGGAGCCCTGGGACGCCAGCAAGAACCTCTACCAATCACAGCCCCGCTACCGGCTGGCGAACATCATCGACGGCAAGTTCGACCCCCACATCCGCACGTGGGCGCAAGCGCTCGCCCGATGGCACCACACCGTCCTCTTGCGCTTCGCCCAAGAAGGCGACGGGAACTGGTTCCCCTGGGCCGCCTACGGCAACGGCAACCAGCCCGGGCAATACGCCCAAGCATGGCGCCACATCCACCACATCTTCACGGCCGCCGGAGCCACCAACGTCAAATGGGTCTGGAGCCCCGCGTTCGCCAGATCAGACGAAACGTTCCCCGGGGCCGCCTACGTCAACGTCATCGCCACCACCTGCCAGAACGCCGGCAAGCAGATCTTCGCCCGCGGCTGGCAAAGCTTCACCAACGACTGCGCCGGCGCGATCACCCGCCTGCACGCGCTCGCCCCAAAGCTCCCGATCCAGCTCGCCGAAACCGCCAGCACCGAGCACGGCGGCAGCAAAGCCCAATGGATCACCCAGATGTTCACCTACCTCGCCCACCACCCCCAAATCACCAGCCTCGTCTGGTTCAACGTCCAAAAAGGCGTCGACTGGCGAATCCAAAGCTCACGATCGGCACAGCGAGCCTTCGCCACCGGCGCAAAAAAACGCTGGGTCAGCTGACCCGGCGGGCGCCGGAATACTTGGCGACCAACTCGCGGTAGACCCCGAATGCCGGCTTCGGCGAGTAATCGTCGCGCAGGTCGAACCACCGATAGCCGGTTACGTGCAGGTGCGTCTGGCGCGGCGTGCTGGCGAGCGAGCACCGGACCGTCACGCTCGAGGAGGGTGTGAGCTTCTTCGTGTGGGCGCATGAGCATTGGCCCGAGCCGCGGTGGAATGTGGAGCTTGACCCGTGGCAACTCGCTCCGGATTGGTCGGGGAGCGCGAGCCCGAGCGAGTAGAGCCGGCCTGCCACGCGGGTTCGGGGCCGCCACGACGGGCCTGGTCTTGCGCGGCTTCAGAGCGCGCAAGCCGCGTCGGGCAATGCCCAAGGCCGCTAAGCGGCTACCGCCCGGTCCGGAACGGGTTGCTTTTGGTCCTGTTCCACCACTACCGCCACGCGGTCGACACGCCTGTAGCGGTGGATCGTCCTCCGTCGCTCAGGGTTGTGGACGATCCCGTCGGCTGCCCTCAGCAGGGGCGCTGTCAATCGGAGCAGGCAACGCATCAGGAGGTGCTGCAAAGTCATCTCTCCCTCCCATCAGTTTCGAGCATCAGCCTCTCGCCCAAAACAACGGCGGACAGGGGCCAAATCGTCCGCGGAGTCCCAGCGTTGGCGCCGCCCGAGGACTCACTCGGTTCCCAACCGGCACATCAGGACCACTCATCGACGCCGGGCTCTACATAGACCATGCGTTCATCGGCGAGCGTGAGGCACACACGCCCGCGGTTCCAGCGCAATACCTTTTGAACCCGAGCGTGACGGTGGGCCTGGGCGACCTGCGATAGTCCTCGCGCTAGGGCAATCAAAGGAGGATGAGAATGGCTGAGAGCGTCTATCGCGTAACCGAGTTGGTTGGCGTCAGTAGCGAATCGTGGGAGGCAGCTGCCCGCAACGCGATCGAGACCGCCGCGAAGACTTTGCGGGACCTGCGTATTGCCGAGGCTCACCGCTTCGACGTCACGATCGCGGACGGCAAGGTGACGAACTACCGCGTGCGCCTGGACGTTTCGTTCAAGTACGCACCGGGCGTGACCGGGCCGCAAGCTGATAACGCTGAGGAATGGGAACACACCCGTCACGAGCTGGCATAGGTCAGGAGTTTGCCGTTCAACCACCTGTCGTCGTGCCTAGCCCCACTTCGCTCCTTGAGCCTTGCACGCCGATCAGGAGTCTGCCCCCGGCCCGGATAAGGAGCCCACGGCCGGTCGCCGCGGGAACGTTCGTGTCGCCGCACGGTGATTATGCCTGACGTTCACCTCTTCCCGCGCCCCGGATGGGCCAGGTCCAGCACGGCGACACACCCGCAGCTGCTGCTCTTAGCGCGACGTGTTGCGGTGCTCGGCGCGATCGTTGCAGGATTTCTGGGTCTCGGTACGGTCGGCCTGGTACTGGCGGAGGGGGTGGGGGGCTGGTACGCGTTCCGATGGGCGCTCGACACTGCGGCGACGGTCGGTGGCTTCCCCCAGCCGCATACTCTCGCGGGGCAGATCATCCACGTCCTGCTGATCGTTTTAGGCGTTGGTACGCTGTTTTACGGGCTCGCGACGCTGACCGAGTTAATCGTCGGCGGAGAGCTCGCTGAGGTGCTCGCCGCCCGACGCACGCGCAGGATGATCGACTTGTTCACCGATCACCACATCATCTGCAGCTTCGGCCGCGTGGGGCGCCAAGTGGCTCGCGACCTTCGCGCCGCTCGCGCTGAGTACCTGGTGGTGGACCCGGTGCCCGAGAACCGCGAACTGGCCCAGGGCCTCGGCGTGCCCTTCGTGGAGGGCGACCCCGCGAACGACGCAGTGCTGATTCAGGCTGGGATCGCGCGCGCGCGCTCGATCATCGCGTGCGCAGACTCCGACCCGCAGAACATCTTCATCACGCTCACCGCACGCGAGCTGCGCGCGGACATCCCGATCGTGGCTCGGGCCGCGCTTGAGGACTCCGAGAAGAAGCTCAAACGCGCCGGTGCTGATCGTGTGATCTCGCCCTACAAGGCGAGCGGCACCGAGATGGCGCGGCTGGCTCTGCACCCGCAGCTGCGCGGCGTGATCGACGTCGACGCCGAATACCGGCTTGAGAGGCTCGTCGTCGGCGAGGACTGCGACGGAGCAGGACAGACGATTGGGGACATCCGCGGCGGCGCGATGATCGTCGGCCTGCGGCGCGACTCCGCCTTTCACCCTCAGCCGCCGGGCGACACTGTGCTGCTACCTGGCGACATCATCAATGCGATGGGCACCCCGAGCACGCTCGGGCGGCTGGAGACCCTGTTCGACACGCCTCGCCAGCCAGCCACGCGCGGTCGGCGGGACGGTGGCGAGCCAGACACCGGCGCGAGCAACCACTAGCACGGCAGTCGGGCGTCGACTTCCACACAGCTGTGGCGAGGGAAGGCCCGCTCCTGGGAGTCACTGCGAGAGCTGCCTCGTGCGCGAGGAGCGGGTGGCTCAGCGCCGGCTCAGTCTTTGCCCAATCGGCCCGCGCAAGCCGGGCTCCGGCCGTGAGGGACCCCCTCGTCGGCCTTTGGCGGCGCACGCCTGCGCCCCTCGCGGCCATCGATCAGCTCGTGGTGGACCACGCGGTGATACGCGTCGCAGACGATCAGCTCGCTCGGTCGTCGGTCCGCCGCGCACCGATATGCCACACGGCTCGCCTCCTCCAGGGTCTCGCACGTCACCCGCTCGCCTAGGTCAGACAGCGCGACCTCCCACGCCCCACGTACGCTGAGGTCCACGCGGACCGTCGTCAGATTCATCGACTCACCTCCCGGTGCGTTGCGCTGACCAGGCGCCGTGCCGCGTTGCCAGCCTGCCGGTTGCAGCCCAGCCGACGGAAGGCTCGGCGCGCCCCAACGGTCTGCTCCCCAGGGCGTTCATTGGACAAGCAGATCTTGTTTTGACCGAGCACTTCACAATCCTTCCTGAGCGCCCGGCTGGTCAATTCCGGAGCGCCCGTCGGCTACAATCCGCGCCGCCGAACCGAGCAGCTCAGATTTTGCGACCTTAGCGCCGCCGGCCAGAAGCGCATCCGTAATTTCCTCGGTGCTTTTTGCGGCTTAATGGCCTCTTGACCGCGCCGTGGCTGCTCCGGGTTCAAAGTCAGCCGCGTGGCCGGAGTAATCGGCGACGCCCGCCATACAGCGAGCACGAGGGGACGATCCCACCACAGACTGAACCGAGCTGTGCCGCCGCGAAATCGAGGTTCGAGGCCGCGGCGGGAGGCAACGCGGGCCAGTCGGCCAGGTCGCGCGGTCCGTGTTCGCCTCCCGCCGACCCCCACATCCAGCCGCGCCCCGACCTCCGGCTGGTCACCGCTCCCTTGATCGAGCACCAGTAGCTGTCAGATCACGTTCGCGCAAGCGGGCGTTTGTTCAGACTGTCGGGCCGGTCGAGGTGACGGAGATCAGCGGCACGATCGCACGATCGCGACCGTCGCCAGCAATCTGGGTTTGGTGGCGTCAAGATTCGCACCATGACCACTTATTCGGCGAAGTCGATCGATGAGCTGCCGACGCTGTGGGACGGCTTCGCGAAGCTCGTGCGCGCCGGACTCGAGATCACCGCGTTCGGCGCGAACATCATGGACCTGCCGCCCGACTACTCGACTAGGTCACACGACGAGTCCGAGTCTGGGCAGCAGGAACTGTACGTGGCGTTGCATGGCTCGGGCTCGGTGGACATCGACGGCGTTCCGCTGCCACTGGACACCGACCATCTTGTGCGCGTCGACGCGGGGACGGCCAGGGTCCTTTCCTCCGGGCCGGACGGCCTGCGCGTGCTCTGCATCGGCGGCGTGCCGGGCGGGGCGTACGTGCCGCCGCATTGGAGCTCGACCGGAGACTGAGCGAGGCGAGCCGCTGCCCGGGCGCTGGCGCTCCGCCCCCGGCGAGAGCCTCGGCCGCGCGGCCACTCGGCCGACGACGCAGCAGTTCGCCGGTGCCTTGAGGCGTACCACGCGAACGGAGTCGCGAGCGGCGACGGACTCAGCGGCCAAAGCGGAAGCGCCGCCGGCTCCTCCTGCAAGGGTCATGCGAGGCTGGGGTCGCTGTCCGAACTGACGGCCGAGTCGAATAACTGGGCTAGTCGATGTTCGCTTCAGGAGTGTCGGTGACCGCCGCGCCCTCAGTGCCCGGCGCCTGAGCGGAGGTCATCACAAGTGTCTCGATCGGGGCCAGCTGGATGTTGGTGAGACTCAGGGGTCCCGATCCAGTGCTGCCGTTCGGCTCGTCGACGGTCGCGTTTGTCAGCTCGCTGACCGCTAGGTTGGGCCCGGCGGCCGGCCACAGGGCGGTTGGGATCGAGCCAGGCGGGTTGATGTCGCGGTCGACGATCACGTGACCGTTCTTCTCGTTGACGCCGTACGCGATCATGGCGCGACGCTCAAGGAGGGGTTTCTGCGTGTCGGAGTGGTCACGGAGGAAGCGATGGCGAAAGTCGTACGTCATCCGAGGACTCTGACACCGTCCGGTCGATGCTCGACGTCCAGCTCGACGAGGCGCGCTGGTCCGCTCGGCCACGCAACGCTGGCACGCGGAGCGCCCCTGCGGGCTGCGGGAGCGACAACTCCGCCACCGGGCGAAGGGCGCCGCTCGTTCAGGACCCGATCCACGCCACCGAAACGCAGCTTGCGACGGAGCAGTCCTGTGACGATGGGCCGCGAGAGGGCTGCAGATTCGCCAGTCGCTGCCGGTCTCGCGAGAGCTCGGCCGAGCCTTCCAGATCAGCAAACAGAATCGCAGCCTGCCGGCGAGCGGGATCGCGCAGCTCGAGCATCCGCTCGTACATCGGCGCGTGCCCGCGAGAAAGGCGGGCAGACACGACGTCGCCAAGCATCGGACGGATGAAATGCAGCGTCCCCACGTGCTGCCCCACCGGCGCGACGACGCGCAGGTACAAGTCGGTGACGCGGCCATGCCAGGCGAGGCGGCGGGCTTCGTCCTCGCGCAACTCACGCTCGACCACCGTGGCCCAGTCAGGAGTCCGAGGCGCGAGGTCGCGGGCCACGTCGGCCATCGGCCCGAACACAGCTTCGAAGTCAGGATCATCGGGCGGCACGTCGTATCGGATGGCGGGCCCAAGCGCTTCCCACCAACGAACTCGAGTCTCCACCGGCACGACGACCGGAATCCGATGCTCGAGCGTCCCAACGATCTGCGAGGCGCCAAGCCACCTCGAGAGGTCTGCGCCTGGAAATACCGCGACATGCTCGCTGGAGATGAAGATCGTCCTCCACTTGTCGTCGAGCACGCTGCCGATCATGCGCGCTCGTTCAAGCGTCGCGGCAGCAGCCCGGAGCTGCGGCTGGTCGGGAAGCTCGGACGGGAGCGACACGCCACGATCGTATTGAAGCCCGGAGTCGCCTGGAGCGGTTTCGGTTGTGCCGGTTCTGAGCGCAAGCCAGCGGCGTCTCTGGTGTTGTCAGCTCGCCACGGGCGGTGAAGAAGTTCCCGTCGGAGCGCTCTGCCAGGTACGTTGCGCATTCCACCCCCAAAGGAGGTTGCGATGCCGGGCTTGACTCGCAAGAGTTTCGATACCCCCGATGAGACGAGGCCGTTCGAAGACGGGATGGGTCAGCTGGAGGTCATCAACACCGACGATGGAGTCGTGGGTCGAGCCACCTTCGAACCCGGATGGCAATGGTCCAAGCACGTCAAGCCGATCGCGGGGACCGAGAGCTGCCAAGCCGCGCACACCGGCTACGTCGTGTCGGGCCGGATGAAGGTCGTGATGGACGATGGCGAAGAAATGGAATACGGCCCCGGTGACTTCGCCACCATGGCGCCCGGCCATGACGCTTGGATTGTCGGAGACGAGCAGTGCGTCGTCATCGATTGGCAGGGTTTCGGCGAGTACGCCAAGCGCTGATCCCGCCCAGCACGCGCCTACCGCACTGGCGACTAGGGCACCGGGCGTGTGGGTCGGTCATGTTTTCCTCGTGAGCGCGGATCGTTCGGCCACTGCACGTTGTTGCCTTGATCGAGCACCGGTGGCTTCTCTTTTTTCGTGCCGGACCGCCGTTCTGGCGTCGGCCTGTGCTCTTGTTCAGGTCCGGTACCGGTGCCGCTGCGAGCACCAAGCCGACAATCGCGAGCGCTAAGGTGTCTCGTCGCCAAACCACTCGCGCGCCGACGGTCACGCGGGAGGCCGAATGCGATCGTCCGCGACGTGCGCGGTTTCTGCGCGTTGTGGGGTGGCTACCGCCGACGGTGGCATGCTTGTGCGGAGGGCGGAGCAGGTTCCGAGCGACAGACACGTGGGCGACTGCCATCGCGCCAGGGTCCGCTGGCCAAAGCGTTCCTGAGCGGGACAACGAGCACCCGCGTGGTCGGCGCTGCCGGTCGGGATATAGCTGCTGCTTAGGCCTGAACGAGTCGCAACGCGTGAGTCGAACTCGGTTCGAGTCGCGCCGGCTGCACACGGTGGCGACCACCAAACACGCCGCGGCTCGCAAGGACTCCCCGTCCGTGCCGGGGCCACGTCTGGAGTCGTCAGTTTCCCGCCCGCTCGTGATCTCGTTGCGCTGCCCGAGGCAGCGGCGAGGGTTGCGGAGGCTGCCCTCGCCCCTGGTCCGGGCTATGGTCGGGCGCGGCGAGCAGGATCGCGCCGGCGGTGACGGCGGCGAAGGCGAGGACTCGCAGCGCGCCCAGAAACCCGGATGGCACGGGTTCTCTTAGGACGATCGTTCCGGCGGCTATCGGCAGCGCATCGGTCAAGAGCGTGGCGAGGCCCGCGACCGTGAGCGCGCCGCCGCGTTGGTAGCCGAGTTGGAGCAGCGAGGTTCCGAGCCCATAGCCGAGGATGAGGGTGACTACGAACGCGAAGCGCGCGCCGCCCTGGGTGGCGAGCTTCGTGGAGATGTCACCAATCGAGAACAGGAGACCGCCCGCGATGCCGGCCGCGACTGCGGGCCGCCCCGTCCTCCGACCGATTGAGAGTGCGAGGAGCGCGAGCAAAGCCGTCGTGCCGAGCCACACGAGAATCGCGGTGGTCGAACCGTTTCCTCCCTCGCCGCTGCGCTTGGCCAGCGACACGGCGAGCGCCGCGAGTCCGAAGATGGATAGGCTCACACCGGTCAGCCGGCGCCTGCCGAGTTTCTGGCCGGCCGCGCGAGCGGACACGTAGGCGAGCACGCCGATTCCCCCAGCCCCGATGCTCTGCACAAGCGCGAGGGACGCCAGCGCCAGCGCCGCGGCGTAGAGCGCGAAGCCACTCGTCTCCATCGCGAAGCCGGACAGCCAGCTCCTATCGCTGAGCAGCAGCCTCAGAGACTGAAAGGGCCGGCGCATTGACAGGCACGGCAGTGAGGCGGCCGCGTCGTGCTCGCGCAGATACGCGACGTTGGTGAGGGTGGTCGACGCTATCGCGAGGGCGAGCGCGATGGCGGTACGAGCGTGCACGCCGGAACCGAAGCCTACCCGCCGGGTGAGGCCGTCCCGGGCCGAGCTGCTCCGGATTGAACGCGACCCACGCATAGGATCCCGGTCTGGGTCGACGGTGTCGCCTGCCGAGGGCCTGTCCGACCGAGTCGCCACGCATCCCGCTGGCAAGCTCGATCTAGCCTTCCTCGAACAGCGAGTCATCATCTTCGCCCGTCCACATCCGCACACAGCGAATCACCACCATTCCCCTTGCTTCGTCACTCAGAGACGGTGTTCTTTGAGCGCCTCTCATGGTGTACGCCGATCGTGGCGTCAGCGACCGCTCGGCCGACGCGTATAGCCGCTTGACGCCTGACGGAGCCACGGTGGCCGGGCCGCTGCTTTGCTCGGCGATCAGCAGGGTAGGGGCAGGCGGGCGAGCCCCGCGCGACCCCGCCTACCGGCGAGTGCTGCTTGCGCCGCGGTGACCGTAGCGAGCCCGGCTCGCGTGTCGGGTTCAGCGGGAGAGTGTCCTCGCTTGCCGGAGCACGTCGGGGGGTGGTGCTGCGCCTGGGGCGTAGCACTACCCCTTGCTCACGGTGTCGGATTCGTTGGCGGCGACAGTGGGATGAAGGCGAGCTGTTGCGTTGTCACGCCGGAGGCGCTTGTTAGGTGTGCCGAGGAGGCGGTCGCGTGGCCTGGCCACCAGGCTACGAATGACCCGTCGGCGACGGTCGCCTGCACGTTGGCCGCGTTCGAGAGCGCGAGCGTCACGCCGGTCACATCCGCCGCGACCTGCCCCTGCACGAACGTGTACGGCTGCCCGCCGCCGGTCGTGAGCTGCGACTGCGCCGCCTGTGTGATCGGCCCGGAACTGGAGCCGCCGAGACCAAGGATCGACACGGCAGGCGCCTGACCGGCGGTCGCCGAGCCGTTGCTGAGAACGTGTTGTGACGCGCCGCCCTGCGCGGCGTTCGCCTGCGTGGTCGTGAACGATGGCCCGCTCAGACACGTTGCGGTCGCACCGGGGCTGCGCAGGATCATCGCCGTGAACGGGCCGCGCGTGTCGGTGAGCACCGCCTGCCAGCCCCCAGCCGGAACGCCGGACCGCCCGCCTGCGGAGCTGGCCAGCCGTGAGGTGCACTGTGCCAGTGCGCTGGCGGTCTCGCCGCTTGTGGGCGTCGTCGGTGTCGCGCTCCAGCCCGCGAACGCATTCGGCACGCCGGCGCCGGCGAACGCGACGAGAACCGCCACGGTAGCCGCGCCGAGCACGGCGAGCGCGCCGACACCGCTGAGGGCGAGCCGTCGCGATACTCGCGGACGGTGCCGCGTGCCGATCTCGCGAACGAGACCGTTGCGACGCCCAGCCATCCAGTTGCTGCTGGGCTCGGGGACGGGAGGTGCAGCAAGGTTGTTCATGAGGACTCCTTCGTAATCGCCGGTTGAGGCGCGAGCGACCCCTCGAGCGCGGTGCGTGCGCGCGCGATCCGCGAGCGCACTGTGCCGACCGGGACGGCAAGCGCTAGCGCGGCCTCCTCGTAGGAGAGGCCGCTCCAAAGGACGAGGGTCACCGCCTCGCGCTGCTCCCGTGGGAGCCGCTCGATCTCGCGCAGCGCGACAGAGAGCGCTCGCTGCGCATCGACCCGAGCGATCGCTTCTTCCTCGCCGCTCGCCGAGACCACGCTAGCGGACATGCGCGAGAGCGCCGCACGGTGCCGGCGCAACGACCGGCGCTGGTTTCGCGCCACGTTATTCGCCGTGCCCAACAGCCATGGCAACGCGCTCGTGCCCTGGAGCTGAACCGAACTCCGCCGCCGCCACGCCTCCAGAAAGACGACACTCGTCAAGTCCTCGGCCAGCGCGAGATCGCCAGTCCGACGCGCGGAGAACGCGAACACAGCACGCGCATGACGCTCGAACAGCTCGCCGAAAGCCTCCGGATCCGTATCCGCTGCGCGCCACAGCTCGCCATCGTCCCGGTCCCGGTAGGCCTGCATACCTATAAGTGTCCGCAGTACGCAACCGAGTTCCCCAGCCAGACGAACCGCCGACAGCGCCCCATCCTCCCTAGCCGACGAAACGAGTCTTAAAGGCTCGAGCACGTCGACGCTGCCGCTATCGACTGGAAGGAGTCACGATCACGACCTCCGGAGCACGGCCAACGGCTACCGGTGTCGGACGAACCCGGTCACGCCGGCCCGGTCCCTCCGGGCCACCGGATTCGCGCCAGGCGCTGAATTGCAGGGCTGGCACCACGCCGTGCACAACGCTCGGCCGCCTATGCAGAGTTGCGTCGGCCGCTCCACCACCAAAGCCCCGATGGCCGGGTCCGATGATTCGTCTCTCGCCGTCGGAATGTCGCCGATGCGATTGCAACGGACCGGCCGGCGGGACCACGAAAGAGATCGTGCGGACCGCGCAGCCGGACGCTCGAGACTGTCGTCATGGGGGCGGCGATCTCCGCGAAGTCTGGTCCCGTCGCTCAGTTGCGCCTACGTTCTCCGTCGCTGGCGAACGGCCCACTCGGCCGGGAGCTGATCTCGGAGCCTAAGCCGCCAGTACATCGTGCGCGAAGCGCACGGCGAGGGCGCCGTCGCCTACTGCGCCCGCAACCCGGTTTGTCGCCCCGGCGCGCACGTCACCGGCGGTGAACACTCCTGGACGGACCGTTTCGAGGAGATGCGGCTCGCGGTCCTTCAGCGGCCAGGAAAGGTGCCCGTCGCAACTCGCTGCTCCGCTGCCGCACAAGAGGTACCCCGCCTCGTCGACGGCGAGCATCCCTTGTGCCGGCTCGTTGCACGGGACCGCGCCGATCATGACGAACACCGCGGTCGCGGCCACCATTGTGGCGGTGCCGGAGCGGCGGTCATGGAGGCTCACGGACTCCACTGTCGCTGTGCCGTGCACTGCGGCTACCTTGGTCTCGGTCATCACTTCAATCCGGGGCGAGCGCTCGATCCGGTCGATCAGGTAACGCGACATCGTCGAGCTGAGTGCCTTGCCTCGCACGACGACTCGCACGCTGCGCGCCCGCGACGCCAGGTGTACCGCCGCCTGGCCGGCAGAGTTGCCGCCGCCGACGACGATCACGTCCTCGCCCCTGAAGCGCTCAGCGTCGGTGGGCATCGCCGCGTGGTACACGCCGGCGCCGCGGAAGCGCTCGATGCCCTCGGCGTCGAGCTCTCGCCAGCGTGCTCCGGTCGCCATCACGGTCGAGCGGGCGAGCACGTGCTGGCCGTCGTCAAGGTCGACGCGTAGCAGGCCCTCGGGTCCGTCGGCCATCTCGACGACGCGGTGAAAGCTCGATAGCACCGCATCGAACCGACGCGCCTGAAGGGTCGCGTTGCGCGTTAGCTGCGCGCCGGAGACCCCAGCCGGAAAGCCGAGGTAATTCTCGATCCGCGTGCTCGTCCCGGCCTGACCGCCGGGCGCCCAGGCCTCCGCCACGAGCGTCCTCAACCCCTCCGAGCCGCCGTATACGGCGGCGGCGAGACCGGCTGGGCCACCGCCGAGCACGACCAGGTCGAAGCGCTCACCGTCCACCTCGGCTCGTAGGCGCAGCGACCGCGCGACCTGCGCCGCGGAGGGGTTGCGCATCACCTCGGTCGCGTGAACCAGGACGGGCGTCTCGGACCGCGAAATGTCGAGCCACTTCAGCAGCGAGGCGCTCTCCTCGTCGGTGTCGACGTCAAAGAAGCGCACCGGTAGGAGGTTGCGCTCCAGCAAATCGCGGACCTCGAAGGCCCGGCGTGACCCACGCGCAGCGATAAGTCTCATCACCCCCTGCCCCCTAGCCTCGTGCCATGCGCGCCGTTCTAGCAACGTGGCGAAGACGTGCTCGCCGAACTCTGGCCACTGGGCGACCATCTTCCGCAGCTTGGACTGGTCGAACTCGATGACGTCCGTCGACTCGACGGCCACGCACGCGCTGATCGTGGGCTCACCGGTGAACACGGCGATGTCACCGATGAAAGTGCGACTGTCGGCTTGGGCGATGTACACATCCTTGCCCGGCTTGCGATCGATGAACTCGACCAGCCCCCGCTCGATGATGAAGAACGGCGCGTCGCGGACAGCGTGCTCGTAGAGCACCTCACCGGGCGCCAACGTCCGCCGGCGACCGCGCTTGCCCAACCACGCCAGCTTGGCGTCAGACAGTCGCGGGAAGAACACCTCGTCGCTGAGGTCAGGGAACTGCTCGCTGCGAATCACCTGCGTCGTCGCCATGGCACGAGGCTAGCGCCGAACCCAAGCACGACCACCAACATCACGCGACCATCCCAAGAACCGCCTTCGCGCCCACGTTTACCCTCGGGTTCACGGTATTGCGCAAACGCGGGTGCGTGGGCCTCATGCTCGCCGGGGCGTGTGCCTATCTGGAGCCCGGCGTCCGGCGAAACCGCGCGGCGCTTCTGCGTATCGATCCAAGGGCACTTAGGGCCGATGGGCGCTCTCGCGGCTGGCCACCGAGCAAGAAGGGTGATCATGGTTCCGACCGCGGCGGTGTAATCCTTGCTGCGGCTGTCTGATCCGATCAAAAACGTAGAGGGAGTTGGGCATGGACTACGAGACCCTTCGCTACGAGCAGGCTGATCACGTCGTCACGCTCACCTACGACCGGCCCGAGCAACACAACGCGGTCAACCGCGTAATGAATCGCGAGCTCCACGACGCCTGGCAGCGGTTCCGCGACGACAGCGAGGCGTTCGTGCTCGTGATCACCGGGGCCGGGGAAACAACGTTCTGCGCCGGCTGGGACCTGCAGGACGCGGCAGATCTCGACGAGCTAGGCGACTACGACGAGTTCCGGGTCCACCTGCATAACTCGCCTGGCGAATGTGGCTACACGCGCAAGGTCGACATCTTCAAGCCCGTGATCGCCGCCGTCAACGGGTACGCGTTCGCCGCCGGGCTCGAAACGGCGCTGCTCGCCGACATCAGGATCGCCGCCGAGAACGCCGAGTTCGGGGCGCTCGAGCGGCGCTGGAACATCGTCGGCGGGGACGGAATGACAGTCCGCCTTCCACTCGTAGTGGGCTTTGCCAAGGCGATGGAGCTGATCATCACCGGACGTCGCATCGACGCACACGAGGCGCGCGAGATCGGGTTAGTCAACGAGATCGTTCCGCGCGGGACGGCGCTCCAGCGCGCGCAGGCGCTCGCGCGCGAGATCGCCGCTCTCCCGCAAGGCGCGATCCGCAGCGACAAAGAAAGCGTCATGCGGGGTATTGGGCGCACACTCGAGCAGCGGCTAAGGATCGAGGCTGAGCAAGTGCTTTCGATGTTCATGCGTCGCGACTCACACACGATCGGGGCGGCCGCGTTCAAGGCCGGGAACCTCAATCCGGAATGGCCTCACCACGGGCTCTAGCCGCGGCGGCACGGGCGATGAACGTCACTCAGCGACAAGCTTCCCCTCGTCGACCGAAGGGGCAGTATTGCGCGTCGGATCCGGTGGTGGTGAGAGTGCTGCTTGTTCGGTACAGCAGGTGTCTGGTTCGTCGACCATTTGGTGCTCGGGGCCTTGGACTGAACGCGCCGGCACTCGCCGCGCGCGACGAGCCTGTGCATAGGTAGACGCTCTCGGGTGACTGTGGTCAGCTCTTAAGTGCCGCGTCCTGCTGGTGGCGAAGAGCAGGTGTGCGGCGACGCGCCGGGCGAGACCCGCTGACAGCCCCTGCCGATTCGGTGCCGCGGCGCGACCCGGCGGTGCTCACGCTCGGGGACTGCTGGCGCTCGTTTGTACCCCAGCGCACCCCGCCGCTGCTCGTGGCGGCGATCGCCGGGGCGCTCGCACTGCGGATCGTGCTCGCCGACTTCAGCTGGCGCGACGCGGTCGTCGCGGCCGGCGTCGTGGCGCTCACCCCGCTGGCCGAGTGGGCGATCCACGTGTATTTACTGCACGCCAAGCCCGATCCGTGTCGGCGGCCATCGCCACGACCTCGTCGCGGCCCGCGAGCACCGTGCCCACCACATGGCGCCGGCGGAGCTCGACGGCGTCCTCATCCCGACCTACGCGGTGCGGATCTTCGTCCCGCAGATCGGGGTCACCGCGTGGCTCTTGTCGTTTCCCGATTCATCTCGTGCTCGGCGGCGACCGGCTCGCCGGAGCGGCGCACCACCAGCACCGGGCACGGGGCGATCGCCAGCAGCCGTTGCGTGACGCTGCCGAGCAGGAGTCCGGCGAGCGCCGTGTGCCCGCGGGTGCCGACGACGATCAGGTCGGCATCCTCCTCCTCCGCGACCCTCGCGACGGTGTGGGCGGCGCCGTTCATGCCGCCCTGGACCACCTTCGCGTCCGCGCTTACTCCCGTCCGCGCGAGCTCGGCGACCTGCTGCTTGATCTTGACCACTCGCTCGTCGTCGTCGACCTGCACGGGAATATCGCCCTTGCCGATGATGTACTCGATGCTGTGCACGGCCAACAGCGTGCCGCCATTCTCGGACGCGAGCGAGGAGGCGAGCTCGAGCGCCCGATCGGAGGACTCAGAGCCATCTGTCGCCCAGAGGATCTTCTTGAACATGTCGGTGGCACCCCGGGTGAAGGCAACGCATTGGCGTCGCTGGAATGATTAGGTAGGGCGACGATACCATTGGCGGTTGAGGGGGTGAAAGAAGTTTTCGCTGCTCGACCAGGACTGAGAAGGTTTCGCCGCACTGACAAGTCTTCGCAATTCGACCAGGAGCAGCGCCAAAGGCCTGGTTCCTATACCTTCCGCGCTGATGACGCTCGAGGAGCTGAAGGCGAAGATCGAGAGCGGAGAAAGCCGTCGATGCCGTCAACCAGCGGTTCGCGCGGATCGAACAGATCAAGCGCTTTGCGATCCTCGACCGCGAGCTCAGCCAGCCGGAGGGCGAGCTGACGCCGACACTGAAGGTCAAGCGAGCGGTGGTCTACCGCAAGTTCGCGGACGTCTTCAACGGCCTGTACGAGGGGTGCGGCCGGCCGGCCCTCCGCGGGGGTGACGGCCGGCCGCGCGCGGTACCACCACATCTCTGTGCGCCGAGATCCGCAGGAGCTTCCGGAGCGCGGGTGCCAGCCCGATCACGGGTATCGGGACCTCGATCTCTATCTGCCCGTCCATTCGATCGAGGACCCGTACAGGCGCCAGATGCTTGAACAGGTCGATCATCTCCTCGTTTGTCGCCAGCATCAGCGCAGTGAACCTGGTCACGGCCTCATCTCGTGCTCGCGCGCTCAACACTTCGAGCAGCAGCGTGCCGACACCCTTTCCCTGCCAGTCGTCGATCACGGTCACCGCGACGTCTGCGGCATCGGGACGCTCGACTTCGCGCACGTAGCGCGCCACCCCGAGCGCCGCTCCGGTTGCCTCGTCGATTGCGATCAGCGCCTCGTGGTCGTGGTGATCGATTTCGGTCAGGTAACGCAACATTGATCCACCTAAGCGGGGAGTCGGTGTCATGAACCGTCGATAGCGGGACTCGGGGCTTAAACGCTCGAAGCCGCGCAGCAGCAGCTCCTTGTCACCGCGGCGGATTTGGCGCACGCGGACGTGCGAGCCGTCCCGCAGGACGACCGGCGCCCCAAGCAGAGCGAACTCATCCATAGCAGAGGACGGCGCTTGGGCGGTTCGACGAGTTGCCATCAGTCGTAGGGATCGATCTCCTCAGGCGATCGTCCCAACGAGCGCGGTTTGCTCCATCCGTTCAAATCCACAGCCCGAGCCGGAGAGGTGCGTATCCGGAGAATCAGCGGTCATGCTGCACGAATTCCACGGCGCCCGCGGGATCACGATCACTGGCCGATCTGAGATGTGCAGCAGCTCGTGCGAGACGCTGGGCTGGACGCATGACCACGACGACCCAAGGCGTTTCACCGTGCCGGTCCGGACGAACAGAAGCCATCTCGTCGCCTACGCCAGATTGCCGCACCCCTAAGAACGTCCGGAAACTGCAGGGACGAGCGAGACGGTCCAATTGGAACGATTGCGCGTTCGTCGCCGACGCCCGGGCCAGCGTGGCGACACGGCGCCGCCTTCGTTCCAGAGCACAAGAGATCGTCGGTGCTGCGGCGACTACTGCTCCGCCTGGCGATGCAGCAGCCCGGGGCCGCGCAAGCCGTCCTTCTCCTGCTCGTCCAACTCGGTCGTCCGGTCCGACGCCACCCAGGCGGCCGCTTTGCATGGCGCAAGGGGAGCCTTTCAGTTGGAGGGCGGCCAACCAGAATTCCCCCTGCTTCCGGCCCGGAGCCCTGCGCACCTTGTCGATGCTCCTGTCACGACGCGCGGCGCAGCTTTCGGTGTCCGCGCCGAATGGGGAGGTGTGGAGCTGGGCGCCTACCATGAGCCGGACTGTCCCGCTGAGGAGGAGAACCAAATCATGATGCACCTGGCTGCGCTGCCCGACGAGCGGGCCGCCTCACATCCGGGAGGGCCGTGTCTCGCTGACGGCGACCGAGAGCTCGACAACGCGACCTTCGCCGCGGAGGTACGCCGGGTGTCCGGCGCACTGGTCGGGATGGGCATCGGCCGTGGTGATGTGGTGGCGGTAGTACTTCCCAATAGCGTCGAGCTGGTGACGATCATGTTCGCTGCCTGGCGCCTCGGCGCGGCGCTGACGCCGGTAAACCCTGCCCTGACGAGACCCGAGGTGCAGTACCAGCTCACCGACTCGGCCGCCCGACTGGTCGTGGCGGATGACTCGTCGTTGTCGAAGGTCGAGGGCGGCGTCGCGCGCGTGTGCGTTGTCGACGAGCTCCCGTGGCGAGACGGCGCGACTGAGGTGATGCCGCCGAGGACGGAGCCCGACGAGCTGGCCTTGATGATCTACACGGGCGGGACGACTGGACGCCCGAAGGGTGTGATGCTCGACCACGCCAACCTCGTGGCGACGGCGGCGATGATCGTCGACTGGTTCGAGATGACCGCGGCCGATCGTTGT
>Ga0116218_1001095_pt1 | contig 17694 bp, 21 predicted proteins | sample Sb_taG_2_FD_88966 | JGI IMG/M metagenome (GOLD analysis project Ga0116218, IMG submission 88966) | Peat soil microbial communities from Weissenstadt, Germany - Sb_50d_5_LS metaG | ecosystem: Environmental > Terrestrial > Soil > Wetlands > Peat | place: Germany: Weissenstadt | collected 2010-09-21 | reverse complement strand
GGATCTGCAGCAGGGACCCGGTCAGCACCGACTGGCTGATGCCCTGGGTTACCAGTCCGCTGCCGACCACGCTGATCACCGCCCGGACGGCGGAGGGGTAGGTGGCGCCGGTGAGCAGCGCCGTCGACGGCCCGATCCTGTGGTTGTGCGGTGCGACCGGCGTCGGCAAGTCGACGGTCGGCTACGCGGTCTTCGTAAGCCGAAGGTATCCGCCGCGGCGCCGATCACGTCCGGCAGTTCACCATCATCGGCGCTGGCAGGCATGCTGCCACCGCGCGTACTGGGGCAAGTCTTCGAATGGGCAGCACTCCACCAGGAGGAGTTGCTCGCAGACTGGGCGCTGGTCTCCGCACATCAGCCGCCCGCCCCTATTCCGCCTCTGGCGTAGAGTTGGCTCTATGATCACTTCGCTTCACGACGTCTGTGACGTGGAGGTCCTCGGCCACTACCGGCTGAGGCTCACGTTCTCCGACGGCCTGGTAGGCGATGTCGATCTGTCCCATCTCCGTGAGCGGGAAGGCGTCTTCACCGCGCTCCGCGATCCGGCGTTCTTCGCACACGTGCGTGTCGACCCGGAGATCGGCACCATCACCTGGCCCAACGGAGCAGACCTCGCACCCGAGGTCCTGTATGAGCGGGCCGCTGCACATCCCCTCCGGGATCCGCGCCAGGCAGCTGCGGGTCAGTAAGACCTGCCAGATACTCAGCGGGATCTCAGCGGCCCGGAACGGGCCGAGGACCATGCCCAGGCGGGCCGTTGCAGGGTTCGCATGACGACCAATCAGCGTTCACATACGTCCAGGTCATCGGCTGAGTGGGCCGAACGTACCGTCATGCGAACCGGCCCATCCTCATAGAAGGCGACCCCCTGCCAGTACGTCTGAGCAGGTCACGCACCCCGAAGGCGGTGAAGTGAGCCGCCCCGCGCCCCGCCGGAGCGGGCCGACAGGTGGATCAGCCGCGCCGCAGCGGCTACCGTGGCCGATCTCGCCGGGATCGCCGTCAACGTCGCCTGAATCTGGACCCGAAAGACAACCGTCTCACGCCGAGCCGGCGCCGACCGTGCTCCGTCCGGCCCCGCGAGCGCGAACCGTCGCCCTGCTCGCTCGAATGGGCACGGTCCGGACCGCGCCGACGCCATCATGTCGATCATGACCTCCTGGCCAGACTCGGCTTCCCAGCAGTCTCAGGATGACCTTGACGGGCTGCTGAACATCGCTCTGCCGTTCGCGCAGAAGATGCTGGCAAAGAGCGGAGAGTTCTACCCGTTCGGCGCGACCGTGACGGTCAGCGGCGAGACACGGTTGGTAGCATCAGATCCGGGCCAGGACGGGCATCCGTCCAGCACCGAGGTTCTCTCCTCGCTCATCGGCGGATTCCGCCAGAATCGCGCCGATCTCAGAGCTGTCGCTGTCTGTTCCGATGTCCGCATCCCCGGCTCAGATGCTGTCAGAGTCGAACTGGAGCACCGCGACGGGCACGCAATAGCATCTTGCTGCCCTATAGGAAATAAACGGCTTGGCCGCTGCGTCGAATACAGCCAGCTTCGTGCAGCCGCGGCAGGCCAGCAAGTCTGGACGTGACCTCTCAGCGCTCCCAGCTCAGGACTCGCCATGGCTACGGACCGGCCAGCGGCGGCCAGTACCTATGCAGCGAGATCCGGCTCGCTGGCCGCTGCAGTGCCTGACCCCGGAGTGGCCGCGGCACCTGGCCGGGCCGGTCGGCGCAGGTTGCCGCGCAGTACGCGCAGCATGCGATCCGGGCGCATGAGCCCTTCTGGCCGGCTTTTGAGGCCGATGACCTTGATCATCGACAGCGCGAGTTCGCCGTCGTCGGCCGCGGCCGCGTGCAGCCTTGGCAGGTAGGCGTTGACGAGCCGGACTTTCGCCGGCCGTGGGCCAGGCACCTGGGGGAAGGCCAGGTCAGCGCCCACGGCGATGTCCCAGGGGATATCGATGACCGCGGCGATGTCCTTGAAGAAGCGCGACGGCGTGTCCGCAGTGCCCGCGCCGACGTACCGGCGCAGCGCCAGCGCCTGCATCGCGGCCACGGTCATGCCCTGCCCGTAAATCGGGTTGAACGAGCACACGGCGTCGCCGATCACCAGGAGCCCGGCGGGGAACTCGCGTAGCCGCTCGAAGCGGTTCCTCGTGCTGGTAGGGAACCGGAACGGCACAGGCTCGTCGAGCGGCTCGGCTTCGGCGACCGCCGCAGCGATGGCGCCGGTCGGCAGGGCCGAGACGAAGTCCGCGAAGCCTGCAGGATCGGTCGGCGGGTAGTCCCCGCAGATCCCGCCAAGAGTGAGAATGTGGCGGTCGCCCTCGATCGCCGCCAGCGCCCCGAAACGTGGGTGGGCCAGCGTGCCAACGGTCAGGATCAGGCGGTCGCCGTTCATCGCGCCCGGCCGAAGGCGGTACGTCCTGGTGGCGTAGCCGAGGCCGATCTCCACCCGGTCTTGCGCCGGGGCCTGGTAGCCGAGCTCGCTGAGCCACCGGGGGGCGCGGGAGCCGCGGCCGCTGGCGTCCACCACGAGGTCGGCCTCCATCACATCGACCTTGCCCTCGGCGTCGCTCACCCGCGCGCCGGTGACCCGGCGTCCTTCCCGCGCTGCCATCAGGCCGGAGACGGAGTGGCCCTCGAGCACGCGGACATTCGGCAGGCGGAAGACGCGCTCGCGCACGTGGCCCTCCAGGAACGGCCGGCTCGCTAGCAGCGCGGGCAGGCTCCGAACCCTCTGCTCAACTCGGTGCATGCTGCCCTGATAATGGCCAGGCACGCCGGCAGCCGGGTAGAGCCACTGAACCAGCGCATTGGCCTTACAGCAAGCCCAGAGCAGCCGTTGACACGACCTCGGATATAGAACCATTTATACAGGCCGCATCTAGAACGCTGATAGCCAGTAAGTAAGGACCTTGCGAATGTCCAACCAGTTCGACGATCCGGACGGCCGGGTCCTCGTGCTCGCCAACGAGGAGCGGCCGTATTCGCTCTGGCCCGAGTCCGCCGCGGCGCCGGGCGGATGGGTCCACCGACCTCGGGGTCGATCACCGCACCGCTCGCCCGACTCGCGCACGTCGCACTGGTCTCCGGGTCTTGCTTGCCGGGGCCTACGCGTGAGTCGTCCGGATATTCCAGCGACGCACTGGCCCGCCTCATCTGCCGATCGAAAGGGCATGCTTATGTACCGCACGATGCTCAAGTCCAAGATCCACCATGCCACGGTGACCCAGTGTGATCTCAACTACGTCGGCTCGCTCACCATCGATCTAGACCTCATGGAGGCCGCCGATCTCCTTCCCGGGGAACTGATCCACCTAGTGGACATCGACAATGGCAGCCGGCTGGAGACCTACGTCATCGAGGGACCACGCGGCAGCGGCGTCATCGGCGTGAACGGCGCCGCGGCGCGGCTCATCCAACGCGGCGATCTCGTCATTATCATCGCGTACGCAAGCGTGCCCGATGCCGAGGCCCGCCACAGCAAGCCGAGCGTCGTGTTCGTCGACGCTCGCAACCACATCGTGAGCCGCGACGACGCGCTCGCGGCCATCCCGGTTGGCCACGGACTCATCTCCGGTGACTCGGTGGCGGCACGGTGACCGGGGCTGACGACTGTCGCGGCGGTCTCCACGCTCTCCTGGTGGGACAGCGGCAGCCACGCGGTCGACGGAGAAGGCTTGTCGTATTCGACCTTGACGTGACGCCCGACGACGCCGCTCCCCGGCGAGGTCCCTCTAGTATCGGGATGGAGGCCGCGACGAGACTGTCGCCCACCCGGTAGCGGACCGCCTAGTCCTTCGCCATGCCGAGCGATCGGGCAGCCCCGTCGCGACGAGGACGGCGCCCGCCGGAACGCCGTAGACCCGGGTCAGCGCCTCGGTATTCCAGTGTGCAGAAATCCGCCCAAGGAGCCGCCAGGTCCAGCACGCTGAGGACGACGAGCACGATCGCGAAGAGACCGGCGTGCTACTCGCGGTCGGCCATCAAGGACCAGGCGCATGGAGCCTCTGCCCTGGCCCTTACCCAGGACTCGCTCGACCCTCGTCGTCACGTCGAATCCGCCTAATTCTCCTGCCCGCTTCGGAGGGTTCGACCGACCGGCGCACCAGAAGGACCATAGTGCGAGAAACCAGCAAGAAAGAGCAGGTCAGGGAGCTAATTTCGAGTGGGCCGAACGTCCCGTCATGCGAACCACATTCTCATTAATGGCGACCTTCTCCCAGTACGTCTGCGCAGGTCACGGAAACTTAAGGCCGCTCAGTGAACCGCTGCGCCACAGGCCCGCAGCGCATCCCGGCACCGGCCGGATGAGCCGGTATCGCAGTGGTCGGCAGCGGCTCTGCGCGAACTTTTCGGATGATCCCGCAGTCGACTGCCCTGCGGGCACTTGATCCCGGCCAGGGTCCTGGCCCTGGCCTCGAGCGTGCGGTTGACGCTCTTGGTGCCCCGTTGAGCTAGACGAGCCGTTTCTGCTTCACCCGGGGCCTTGCCGACGACGGCCGCTCGGCCTAGCGACCTGCTCGTCGATGCCGCGCAAGGCTCGGCGGGCCAGGTCGGCCCGGGACTGGTAGTAGATGACCTTGTCCCGGCGCTTCGCCCACAGCTATGCCTCAGAGCCGCCGTTCGGGCCGACGCCGGGTTGTCCGAGTTTAGAATGGACGATAAGATTATGTCATGGCGTGGATAACTACTGTATCGCGGGCGCAGGCGACCGGTGCGCTCGCCGAAGCCTACGCCGCGATGGACAACCGGCCGATGCCGCCGGTTTACCTGCCCTCGCACGGCGATATGGCCGGAATTATCCGCGCGCACAGCCTTGACCCGGAATTGCTCCGGCGGACGTTCGCCGTGTCAGGCGCGCTGGCGACCACGGCGCTGCCCTGGCCAGATCGGGAACTACTAGCGAGCGTCACGTCACGTACAAATCAGTGCTTCTATTGAACGTCCGCTCACGTAGAGTTTCTGCGTGTCGCAAGCGGCGAAGCCGCTACATCCTTGACCATACTTCGCGGAGACGATGAATCTCTGGCACCGCGTCCGCGTGCCCTCGCCCGGCTCGCGGCGACGCTGACCGCGCAGCCATGGACGCTCACCCCGGAGACTGTGGCGGATGCAGGCCGACAGGGACTGAACGAGGAGCAGATTGAGGCCGCCGTCGGCGTGATCTCGATGTTCAACTACCTCACCAGAGTGGCTGACGCGACTGGCATTGAGTTCGACTATCTAACGCCGCTGCCTGCCTTCGAGCCGGACCGCCGCCAAGCAGTGAAACCCAGGCCGGCCCGGTCCGTCTCGTCCGATCGGGACGTGGCGGGTCGGCCGTCGCTACGGCACTCGCCGCTGCGGGCGGCGTGGCAATCGTGGCGGGCCTATGTGCTGGAGTCCGACGAGCCGCTAAGGCGACGTGAACGTCGGCTGCTAGCGTCCGTTGCCGCCGAAGAGGCTGGGGATTGGGACGGCGCCACAGTCGGCAACGCGCTCGGCTCCGATGCGCGTAGTGACGGCCAATTGGTCGAGTTCGCCCGCAAGCTGAGCCGTCAGCCCTGGCTGATGGAGGCCGGCGACCTCGAAGGGCTGCGGGCGTGCGGCTACTCCGAAGCGGCCGTGTTGCATATGATCTCGGTGGTCGCCCACCAGAATGCTGATTCACGGCTCGCCGCCGGCCTCGCCGCCGCCAGGCGAACCTAGCCCGCCGGGACAGGCAGGTCAGCTGGCGCTGCGCGATTCAGGCTGCGACCGTTACCGCCAGCAGATGCGCTTCGCCGACCTCTTCCGGGACCGGCTCGCCGCCGGCTTGCAGTCCCGCGATGTGAGCCTCGATGACCTCTACCGCGCGCGCTCGGCACTCCTCGATGGTGCTGCCGCGCGTGAAGCAGCCAGGCAGAGCCGAGACGGTGACGAAGTAGCCGCCGTCCGGCTCAGGCTCGTCCACGGTCGAGTGCGTACGCATCTGGCTCCGTCCTGTCACAACCCGGCGTGCACATCGGCAGTGAGGCCTGCCTGGCTCAGGATCGACCGGGGCAAGCCCGGCCCGATCGTCTCCCCGGCAAACAGCGGTTCGCATGACGACAACTTCGCAACCACCTTTGCGCAGCTCAGGCGGCGTGGGCCGAACGCTTCAGTACGCGAACCAGCCCATCCTCATAGACGGTGACCCGCTCCCGGTACGTTTGAGCAGGTCACGGACCGTAGAGGGCTCGCGGTGAGCCGCCCTCAGGCCGCGTCGGCGCGGGCCGCAGGCGGCATGGACCGGGTCATCCGCTCGCTGGCCGGCGTCACGGTCGCCGGCCTCGCGGGACTGGCCGGGGCGATCAGCTACAGCCACATGCGGGTGCTGGCCGGGGCCAACGGGCAGGCCGGGTGGCACGCCCACGCCTTCCCGCTGTCGGTGGACGGAGTAGAGATAGTGGCCTCGCTGGTCCTGCTGGCCGACCGGCGCACCGGCCGTCGGTCCGGGTGGCTGCCCTGGACCGCGCTGGCCGTCGGCACTGCCGCCAGCCTGGCTGCGAACGTCGCCACGGCCGGACCCGATCCGATCAGCCGGGTCATCGCCGGCTGGCCGGCCCTGGCCCTGCTGATCGCCGTCAAGCTGCTGTCCGGCATGCTCGAACACCGTGGTACTGCGGACGATGCCGCAGCCGTACACGTCCCGGCAGCACATCCAGGCCGGGACGGTCCCCGCCCCGAGCGACTGGCGCCCGCAGCGGTCCTGCACGCGTCAGCCCGTCCCACCAGGCGCCGGCAGGCACGTCGTCCCCGATCCGAGGAGGATGCCGTCAGGCCAGCGACCATCAGCATGAGGGCTGACCCTGCGCCTGTCGGCGCAGTCGGACCTGACGGCCATCGCCCGGTCACGCGAAGCCGGGGACTCGGGCACCCGGATGGGACCGGGATAGTTCCTAACACGGCCGCCGACGCCACCGACCCTGCTGCAGGCGGCTCGCGCTGCCCACGACGACCTGTGCCGCGACGGGCGCCCGCTAACCCGCGACGCGCTCGCCGCCCGCCTACGCCGGGACGGTCACCATATCCGTAACACTCGCCTCACGCCCCTGCTTCACGCCCTCCGAGAAGAGGCAGCCGACCGGGTCGCATAGACGAACACTGGCACCGAACGAGCCTGTGACCTAGGCAGCCATCCAGCGCCTGATTACGGGCAGGCTCGTTCACGGTCGGCATTGCCATCCGCAAACCGCCCCGCTATCCGCGCCGTGTGGGTCAGCTCCCAGTTGTTTACAGTCGCCAGCGGATCGCCACTTAGAGTCAGGAGTGCCGATGGTGGCTACCGTGGCGTTGAGCGGCCCGGACAACGTGGGCAAGACCACTCAGATCAGGTTGCTAGCACGCCGGGCCGGCGTGGTCGACGCTGGCTCGTTAGACGCGTACGATCCGCGCTGGGCTGAAGCTCACGCGCGCGGGCTGGCTGACTGGTGGTTCCGCAGCGCGGCTGTGGAGCAGGTCGTGGACGTGCTGGCTTGCTCGTATCTCGCGCGAGCCGCTTCGGCGGTTCCTGCTGGCATGGTCAGGCTGGCTGATCGAGGCATGCCGATGCTGGATGCGAGCGTGGTGGCGACGGCTGCTGTACGCGAACGCCTGTCTTATGACGCGGCCATCTATCGAGCTGGCGTACTGCTTGCTCCGTACCGCGGTGATCTGGCGCGGGCGGCGCAGGCGGAATGGGGTGTGCTGCTGTTACACGCTGCTGAACCATCGGATGGCGCGGCGCGGGCATTGGCCCGCGAGCGACGGGTCACTGCGAGGTACGCCGCGTACCAGCGCGTTCTGAATGCGCATCTGCATTCTCTGGCTGATTCCGGCCGGTTCGCCGCGACGATCGTGGTGGCTGACAGGGCGATCCTGGACGTTCAGCACGAACTCCGGGCGCTGTTACGCGACCGGCTCGGCGTGCCCGTGCCCGGTGTGGCTTTGCGGCAGGTACAGGTTGCGGCCCTGGGCGGCCTGTCGGAGTCGGGCAAGAGCACGGCCGGGGCGTATCTGGCAACGCGGCACGGGTATGCCCGCCTGAAGATCGGCTACCTGCTTCAGGTCGCCGCCGATGCGTGCGGCATCGCGGATGTGTATGCGCTGGACGACGTCGCCATGGCGGAGATGCTTGCTCTGGGGCTGGAGTCGTATTGCGCGGCGCACCACTTTCAGCGGCGTGTCTCGATCGAGAGCCTGCACCGTGCCGGGATGACGGCCGAGCTAGTCAAGCTGCTCGGTGATCACCTGACGGTGATCTATCTGGAGGCGAGCGCCAGCCTGCGGGCGGCGAGGAGCGTTGCCGGGCCTGCGGACGTCCGCGAGAGGGACGGCGTGAAGCGTTCACGTGGCGCCGCCCGTATCCGCAAGTCAGCTGATGCCGTGGTCGACAACGGCGGCCCGCGCATAGCGCTTTACCGTGCCCTGGATCAGATCACGGCGAGCAAGCGCTGGCCGGTAGCCAGGCCCGAGCGGGTATGCATCCCTGACCTTGGACTGCCTTCCCGCCTCGCCGCCTACCTGACCGCGCTGCTGCGGCTGGTGGCGGATCCGGCAGCGCCGCTGGTGTCGCTGCTCGCCGTGACAGGCAGTGGTGCCCGCGGCAAGTACCAGCACGGATGGTCCGACCTGGACGTGCTCGCCGTCGCCGAGCAGGACAAGCTCAGCGATATGCGGGCTGCACTGGGACAGCTGGCCCATCAGCTCGGCGGCGTCAAGCTCGGCTTCACCATCGTGTCGGCAGCCGAATGCGCAACCGGGGCACTCACCCCGCGGCTGCTGACGCCCTGGCCCTGATCGGCACCGGCCGCCTGCCGGTGCTTTGGTGCACCGACAGCCTGGCTCTGCCGTGCCCGGACCGGGAGTCTGACGCGCTGGCCAGTCTGGGTGACGGCGTGGCCGCAGCGATCGAGATCCGACGACAGCTGATCAAGCCCGTCCCGGACATGCGGTCCCTGTACAAGGTGACGGCCGTCGTGGCTAAGGTCGCGCTGCGCGCCGAGGGCGAGGAACACCCTGACGACGCGGACGCGCTAGTAGCGCTGTTCCACCGGTTCCCCGGCTCATTCCAGGGCTTGGGTGCCGTAGCGGCCGGCGTGGCTCGCCACGATGAGCAGGGTGCCATCCGGCTCGCTCACGCTGTCCTGGCCTGGTGGCTGGCCACGCTGCCTGGCACGAGGCCGCCGCAGTGACCGCGACCCGTCACTACTACGCACCGGACGGGACCTTCCGGAAGGTCCTGCCGCACGACCGGGCCTGCCGCGAAGTAGCTGGCTGGAAAGCAGTAGCCAAGCTACTGCCGGTGCCCCGCCTGTGGGGCGTGCGCGATGCCGGGGACGGCTGCGAGGTGGTGTACGCAGACGTCTTCGCTTCTGGGCGGTCCAGCCGTCTTCTGGCGGACAGCATCAACGCAGCCGACCGTGAGCCCAGCCTCATCGCGACGGTGCGAGCGCTGGTCGACAAGGTCTGCGACAGCGTGCTCGCAGCAACTGACGCGACGGGCGCGACCGCAAAGCTAGAAGAGTGCGTGCCAGACCTGCACCTGGCCAGGTTAGCACCCGGCGGCCGGCTGGAGCGCTGGTACACCCACCCGCCCCAGCCGGCATGGATGATTGACGGCCAGCGCCTTGACCTGAGCGATCTCGCCAGCCGGACGCTGGTCGGCGGCGGTGTCGAACTCGGCCCAGGCTGGCCGGTGTCCGTCACCGAGTCACGCCGCGCGCTAGCCGGCAGATCCCGGTGGATGACCGCCATCAGCCAGGGTGATCCCACCGAGCCGAACATCACCGAGCCACTATGCTGGCTCGACTTCGAGCACGCCGGGCGCAACGCCCTCGCCGCCGACCTCGCCAACTTCTTGTAGTACTTGCTCGGTATGGGCGGATGGCTCGTTCCGACCTACCAGCCCCAGGTATACCAGCGCACCCTGCGCACCCCCGTACCACCGGTGGCCACCCCGGTAATCGACCACCTGCGGGTGACCAGCAGGCGCATCGAGATCGACTGCACCTGGCACCTGGGCGCAGGCGGCATGCTGCCCTCACAGCACTGCTCGACCGGCTCACGGGCGACCTCGGGACGGCACTGGCCCCAGACAGCGACGTGACAGCAAGCCTGCGACCATTCCTGGTTCTCCGGATACTCGGAGCCATTCCGCTGCGTCAGATGAGCGGTCCTCACGCAGTAGCATGCCTGGCCAGGCTCGCCGAGCTATCCCGGCATGACCTGACATTGCACGACTGGTGCGCCTGCATCCCGACATTGCACGCGGACGCGGCCGGACAGGATGGTTGCGAGCCGGGACCGCCGTCTGCCACGGTGGCTGAGAACCAGCCGAAGGAGTCCCGATGACCGACCGCGTTCGCGCCCTGCTGATCACCCCCGACAGCGAGCTGCTGACCATACGGCGAATTCGCCCAGGCCAGGAGCCGTACTCGGTACTTCCCGGCGGTGGTGTCGAGGTCGGCGAGAACCTGGAGACCGCCCTCGCCCGGGAGCTGCGCGAAGAGATCGCCGCCACCGCCGACATCCACAGCCTACTCCTCATCCTCGATAACCGCGCCGACCGGCAGTACTTCTACCTCGCCCGCCCGCGCAGCTGGTCCGCCGATCCCGCCGACCGCGACGGCCCGGAGTTCAGCGACCCCTCCAGAGGCAGCTACGAACTCCAGCCGATCCAGCTAACCGCCGGGGCCGCGGCGGCAGTGAACCTCAAGCCAGAGCTTCTGACCCAGTTCCTCATCAGCCACCTGAACGCCAGCGCCGACCTGTTCGCTCTGCCCGATCTCCGCACAGGCCAGACCGCCGCGCTGTCCCGATGACCGGGACCACGGATATCGCAGCTGGACGCCGGGTAACCAGCTGACCACGGCCATACTGCCTCGCCGCCCGAGTCCGTGGACCCCATCGCCTTCCGCCTCCGGAAGAGTGAGCCGCGCCATTGCACGGTTCGCATGATGAGCCATCCGTGCTCGCATACGTGCAGGTCACTGCCACGGTGGAGCTAACGCCCCACCATGCGAACCACTTCACGCTCATAGAAGGTGACCCGCTCCCGGTACGTTTGAGCAGGTCACGCATCGTTAAGGTCGCGCACTAAACCGCCGGCCGAAGGCATGCGCTGCCGTCGGCCTGAGCCGGGCTGGCACAACCACCGGCGGAACCAGTGGTGCCGGTCGCGTGCTCAAGCCAGGGGCGCGGCCGGTGAAGAGACGGACCTTCTCCAGCGAGCCAGGAAGGACGGTGAAATGCACCTGTCCATCCTGATCCACCGCTACCACCCGCACGACTGCGTGGGCATGGCGATTCCCGGCCACCAGCATCTCTCCTGGTCTGATGCGGGAGGCGTGACGAGCGTCGCTCAGCGTGGACCAGTCGAGCCCCTCATCGTCTTCGGCGTTGAGGCCCGTGCACCAGGCCGAACTCCAGAGGGAGGTAAACCGACGGGCCGTATGCGCGGTTCGCATGATGACCCATGAGCAGCCAGCCGGCGCACCGTGACGCCCGCCCGTCCCGGCTACCGCACCTTAACCAGTCGCCGCCTAGCCAGAGAGTCGCTAGGCTGCCGCGGGTGGAGGCCGGCGACCCGCACGAAGCCGCGGCATTGGACTGGCGAGCCCTCAACCGGGCCAACTGGGACGACCGAGTTCCTATCCATCTGGCCAGCCGGACCTACGACCTCGCCGGGTTTCGGGCCGGCCGGGAGTGGCTGAGCCCGTTCGAGGTCGGCGACGTGAGCGGCAAGCGGCTCGTCCACCTGCAATGCCATATTGGCCTCGACGTCCTGTCGTGGGCACGGCACGGTGCTCTGGCCAGTGGCCTTGACTTCTCCGCGCCCGCCATTGAGGCTGCGCGGTCCCTGGCCGCCGAACTGGACATCCCGGCGTCGTTCGTGGTCTCCGAGGTCTACGACGCGGTGGCCGCCTTCGCGGGGCAGCGGTTCGACATCGTCTACGCCAGCGGCGGTTCGCTGGTCTGGTTGCCCGACATCCCTCGGTGGGCGAAGACCGCTGCGGCGCTGCTGGCCCCTGGCGGATTCCTTTACCTAGTCGATGGGCACCCCTTCGCACAGATACTCGACGAGACCGACGGCGCCGTGGTCACCCACGACTACTTCAACGACGGGCCCCAGGTGAAGGAGTACCCCTGGAGCTACACCGATGGGTCGTCGCCACTGGAGCATGCGCGGAGCGTGCAATTCCAGCACACCGTCGGCCAGATAGTAACCGCGATCGCCGGGGCCGGGCTGCGCATCGAGTTCCTCCACGAGCACGACTTCGCCGACTTCCAGCGATTCGAATCGCTGCAACGGCAAACCGACTCAACCTACCGGCTGCCCCCCGGCCGACCCCGCATCCCGATGCCGTTCTCGCTGCGCGCTTCCCTGCCCGACCAGCCCATTCTGGCGAAACTGACAACGCAAACACATTCCGCAGCTCACTTATCATGACCAGACGGCCGGCCTGCGGATCAGCCTCGCTGGTGCTACCACTCAGCGAGCACGGGGTGAATATTCACGGTGAGGTTGCGCCATCGTGATGGTCGTGCCATCCGCAATGTTCAAGCCGACGGCGCGTCCTGCTCCCGGCGCGCTCGAGCACACGCGACGGCGGGTCGGACACCCAAGCTCTCCTGCTCTAGGTCGATATCCTCTGCCGCCCGTGAGCCGAGCCTGCGCGGCGTCCCGAGCCATTCGCGCGGTTCGCATGATGATCCATCGGCACCTGCATACCTGCAGGTCATAATCCATAGTGGGCCGAACGTACCGTCATGCGGACCGCCCCATCCTCATCGAAGGCGCCCCCTGCCAGTACGTCTGCGCAGGTCACCCACCAGGATGTCAGCCGAGAAGCCGACCCGATGAGCGCTCGTTTCGCTGCTTCCCACGCTGGCTGCCGGTCATCGGTCACCGAATGCATCCTCCAAGACCAGCCGCGCCCGCTCGGGTACCTCCTCGTCGGGGAAGACCTCGGCGCACAGCCGCAATGCCTCCTCGGCGGCAGGTTCAGGTGCTTGACCAGGAACCTGATGTCCTCAGCGTCACGACGGCGGGCAGCGAGTACCTTCATCGCCAGCAGGTGCTCCGGCGAGGCAGCCGATACCCGCAGCCCCGGGTGGTCGAACACCCTCGGAGCTCCGGGGTCGCCGCCGGGAGCGACGTAAGCGCTGGCCTGCTCGTTCAGCCACCACCGCGGCCACCCCAGCTCGTCCGCGACAGCCCAGGCTTCTTCCACCACCACGCCGTGCGGCTCGAAGACCGCGTCGATGTCGCGGGTCGCCCGCCGCGCGTCGTAGGCCAGCGCCATGGCGGCACCGCCGAAGACGTACACATCGGCGGTCAGGCCGCGCCGGGCCAGCCGGCCACCGAGGCGCCGGAACGCCTCAGCGATCGCCTCCCGGTCAAGAAGCGGATCATCCGCGCTCATGCGACCTCCAGCTCCTGCGCGGCGACGTACACCCCCCGACGGCGAAACGCCGCCGGGGCATGCACCACCGCATCCACCCGCGCCGCACGAGTGTTGAACGGAAACCACAGCCGCCGCAGCGACCGCGGCTCAGCCCAGGCCGGCGCCGATCGACCATCCCGCGCGCAAAGATGCTCCGCCAGCGCAGCCAGGAAGACATCCCAGTGCTCGTCACCCGTGCCAGCCGGCTCCTCATCCAGCAACGCCAGCCGAGCCGGGGCAGGCTCCCAGCGGTACTCCTCAAGGAACTCGGCGATCAGCCGCCACCGGCGCGACTCATCAGCGCCCGACAGCAGGAACCCGAGCCCTGCCAGCGTCAGCGGGCGGTACACGCTGCCACAATCAGCCACGCTACGACGGTATTACACAACAGCCCCCGACCCGAAGAAGCGCCGCCCAGGCTGGACATCACCATCGTCGATAACCCCGGCAAGCGGTTCGCATAATGGTCAATCTGCCGTCACGATCGTGCAGGTCACAGGTCAGGTGAGCCGAACCTCCCACCATGCGAACCGGCCCGTCCTCATCGAAGGCGACCCCCTGCCAGTACGTCTGCGCAGGTCACGAGCCGTTAAGGACGCGAAATGAGCGCCGTCGCCGTGTCCCGGCCGCACATATCGCCGGGTACAGACCGGGCAGATCGGTGGGTCAGCCGGGCGGCAGCCGCAACGGTGGCCGGGCTGTCGGTGCTGCAAGAAGACCGCGCTCACCGACTCCTCCTACCGGCTCTCCCATGACCACCAGCGCGCGTTCCCGGCTGCCCTCGACCAGAAGATGATGACAGCACGGGCTCGCCGCTGGCGACGAGGCGATCTTCGACCTGGATTTCCACGCCGTCAACCACTGGGGAACCGACCCCGCCCTGGAGCACTACGTGCCCACCCGGTCTCAGCGGTCCCGGTCCGTGCTGACCTTCTTCGCCCATAATCTGAACCCGGCACCCACAACCTGGTCTACGCCAGCGACGACGCCCGCCAGGCGCACCACCACTGGCGGCAGGCGCTCGCCGTCTACAACGAACGGGCGCCCCCGAGGCGGAAAGATCTGCAGCCAGCGCCTTCTCCCAGGGCAAGCTGACCGGCGGCGTGCACGCGGGCGAGCATGCGATGTTCCTGGTCGACCTGCCGAGCGCAGGAGTGCGCGTGGTGCGCACGCCCGCGTACATGCACACGCCCAGAGGCGTCCGGTCGTCGCCTTCGAGGATGTGCGGGTACCGGCGGCTCAGGTCGTCGGCCCGAAGGCGGCGGAATGAGCTTCACCTACGAGTGGTTCAGGTTCGAGCGGCTGATGGTGGCCGCGCGGTGCCTGGGTGCGGCCGAGCGACTGGTCGCCGAGATGACCGCGCTCGCGAAGGACCGGGTCGTGCAGGGTCAGCCGATCATGGCGTTCGGCGCGGTCCAAGCGATGCTGGCCGACAGCCTCACGGAGTTGTTCGCGGCCCCGTCGCTCATTTACCAGACCGCCCGCGGCATCGACGCCGGGATCGATGTGAAGGTGCAGCACGCGCAGTGCTCGATGGCCAAGCTCTACGCCGTCGAGATGGCCATCCGGGTGGCCGACCGTGCGGTCCAGGTCTTTGGCGGGCGCGGCTACATGCGGGAGTACGCGACCGGACGGTTCTACCGCGAGCTTGGCGCGGGGAGCCAGGGGTGGACCAGTGAACTGCGCGCTCGGATGGAGGTCACGTCGGCTGAGAGCCCGGCTGCTGCAGACAGCTGGCCGTCCCGGCCGTGCAAGCTGGCTGGTGCCAGGAAATCCGTTAAGGCTTCGCGGCCGGCCGCCTTATGATTGACGTCCGCGAATACAGCGCCAGTCGTCGAGGAGAGCAGATGCGCGAGGCGTTCACGTCCATCGAGATGGCCTCTGGGTACCGATTCGAAGGGTGTGGCGCGTGTCGCGGAAGACGCTCAACCTGGGGATCCTGGCGCATGTAGACGCGGGCAAGACGACTCTCACGGAGCGACTGCTTTTCACCTCGGGCGTCATCGACCGTCCCGGCAGCGTCGATGCGGGGACGACCGTGACCGATTCGCTGCCGCTGGAGCGGCGGCGCGGCATCACGATCAAGTCCGCCGTCGCTTCGTTCCCGGTCGGCGACATCGACGTCAACCTGATCGACACGCCGGGTCACCCGGACTTCATCGCCGAGGTGGACCGGGTGCTCAGCGTGCTCGACGGGGTGGTGCTCGTCGTCTCGGCCGTGGAGGGCGTGCAGCCGCAGACCCGGATCCTTATGCGGTCGCTGGAGCGCCTGCGGATACCGGCCCTGCTGTTCGTGAACAAGATCGACCGCATCGGGGCGCGGCCGGGCGGCGTGCTCGACGAGATCTCGCGCTGGCTGAAGGTGCCGGTCCTGGCGATGGGACGGGTGGACACCGCCGGGACGCGGGGTGCCCGCTTCATCGCGTCGGGCGCGGATGACGCCGGGTTCACGGCGAACCTGGCCGAACTGCTGGCCGAGCGGGACGATGGCCTGCTTGCCGCGTACATGCGCGATGAGGCGGGCCTTCCCTACGGCCGACTGCGCGCCGCGCTGGCTGCTCAGACCAGGCGAGCCCAGGTGCACCCCGTCTTCTTCGGCTCGGCGATCACGGGGGCAGGCGTCGGGCAGCTGATGGCCGGCATCGCCGAGCTGCTGCCGGCCTCGGCCGGGGACGCGGACGGGCCGGTGTCCGGCAGCATCTTCAAGATCGAACGCGGCGGCAACGCCGAGAAGATCGCGTACGTTCGGATGTTCTCGGGCACGGTGCGCATCCGCGACCGGCTGCGGTTCGGGGCCGGGCTGGAGAGCCGGGTGACCGCGGTCGCCGTGTTCGAGCGGGGACCCGCCGTCCGGCGGAAGTCGGTCAAGGCTGGCCAGATCGGCAAGCTCTGGGGCCTGGCCGGGGCCAGGATCGGCGACCCGGTCGGCGAGCCGGCCCGCGGTGGCACCGGCCGCCAGTTCCCGCCGCCCACCCTCGAATCGGCCGTGGTCCCGCGCGATCCCGGCGACAGGCAGCGGCTGCGAGCCGCGCTCGGCCAGCTCGCCGAGCAGGATCCGCTTATCAACCTGCGGCAAGATGACGAGCGGCAGGAAATCTACGTCTCGCTCTACGGCGAGGTCCAGAAGGAGGTCATCGGGTCCGTCCTCGCCGACGACTACGGACTCGCCGTCACGTTCCGCGAGACGACGACGATCTACATCGAGCGGCCAGCCGGCGCCGCGAGCGCACTTGAGATCCTGCAGTCCGACTCCCATCCCTACTCGGCGACGGTCGGGCTGCGCGTCGAACCAGGGCCGGCCGATTCCGGCATCGAGTTCCGGCTGGACGTCGACCCGCGGCTGCTGCCCCTGTACATCTACAAGACCGCGGCGAGCTTTACCGACGCCATGACCCAGTACATCGGGCACGCACTCGAGCAAGGCCCGCACGGCTGGCAGGTCACCGACTGCATCGTGACGATGAACGAGTGCGGCTACTACGTCGGCGACGGCATGGGCAAGCGGGTGCTGCCCACACCCAGGACGACAGCCGCCGACTTCCGCAAGCTGACACCGCTGGTCCTGATGAAGGCGCTCAGGCAGGCGGGCACTGTCGTCTGCGAGCCCATGGCCAGCGTCCGCGTCGAACTCCCGGCGGCCAGGACGGGCGCTGTGCTGTCGGCCCTGGCCAGGCTCGGCGCCGGCGTGGAGACGCCGCTGCCGCACGGTGACCTGCCGACTGTCCTGGCCACGCTGCCGTCGGCGAAGGTAAGGAGCCTTCAAGAGCAACTGCCCGGGCTGACCGGCGGCGAAGGCGTGCTCGAGGCCGGATTCGGCGGGTACCAGCCGGTGCGCGGCCGCGTTCCGTCACGGTAGACCGCCCGGCGCCGGGGCACCGCATCTCGGTGACGAGCCGGGTCCTGGCGACGGCCTGGCCAGCGGCCCGGCCCGGTCGAGCAGCCTGACCTTGACCCTGCGTCAGCCAGGCAGCATGACGTCATGACCACAAAGCTTGCGCAGCTGCACCGCCGCCGCGGTCGCGCGGGGGTCGCCGGTCCCGGCCCCCCGGTCGCCCGCAGGCGGCCGCAACCGACACTGTCGGGTGAGATACACCCAGCCAGGGAGCCACATGGGTGTGTGCCGTGGACGCCGGGCTCGTGCAGACCGTACCCCAGGTACGGGTGTCGGCACGGTGGATCTCGCGCTTGCGTGCCGCGAGCGTCAAGACATGGCAGTGGGTGAGGCGCAGGCACCAAGTCATCGACCAGCACCAGCACCAGCTCCTGC
>Ga0116218_1001091_pt1 | contig 17720 bp, 12 predicted proteins | sample Sb_taG_2_FD_88966 | JGI IMG/M metagenome (GOLD analysis project Ga0116218, IMG submission 88966) | Peat soil microbial communities from Weissenstadt, Germany - Sb_50d_5_LS metaG | ecosystem: Environmental > Terrestrial > Soil > Wetlands > Peat | place: Germany: Weissenstadt | collected 2010-09-21 | reverse complement strand
GGCTCGAGCGACGCGGCCCAGGCGCACCTGCTGGCCGGGCGCATTGCCCTGGATCTCGGCCGCCGCGACGACGCCGAACGCCATCTGGCCGCGCTGGCCCGGACCCGGCGGCGCGGCCCGGCGCTATCGCGAGTCAGCGGGTGGCTCGGCGAGGCCCTGCGCGCCGAGGCCGCGGGCCGTCCGGACCGGATGCTGGCCGCCTGCAGGCGAGGGCTCGACGTTCTTGATGAGTACCGGCTGGCCCTGGGCGCCTCGGAACTCCGGGCTCAGGCCACCGTGCATGGCGCCGAACTGGCCGCCCTCGCCCAGCGACATGCCGCGCAGGCCCGCCGCCCGCGGCTCCTGCTGACCTGGAGCGAGCGCTGGCGGGCCACCGCCTACGCGGTTCCCCCGGTGCGGCCCTCAGCCGACCCGGAGCTGAACGCCAGCCTGGCCGCACTGCGCATGGTGACCAGGGGCCTGGACCAGGCACGGAGCCAGGGCATGCCGAGCGCGTCGCTGCAGAAGGAACAACAGCGGCTGGAAACCGAGGTGCGCGCCAGCGCGCTGCGAGGCCGAGGCAACGAGCCGTGGACCCGCGCCCCGTTCAGCCCGGCCGACCTGCTCGACGAGCTCGGCCCGGCCCAGCTCATCGAGATCGTCGACATCGACGGCGACCTGTACGTCCTGGCCTGCGGGTCGGGCCGCATAAGGCAGTTCGCGGCGGGTCGCGCCGACGACGCCATGAAGGCCGCGGATTTCGCCCGCTTCGCCCTGCGCCGCCTGGCCCGCAGCCGGCCCGGCGACGACCTGGCCAGTCAGCTGGCCATCCTGGACAAGGCGGGACCGGCACTCCAGCGGGCGCTACTCGAACCAGCCCTCCGGCACCTGGGCGACGGGCCCGTCATCATTGTCCCGACCGGCAAGCTGCACCCCATCCCGTGGGCCATACTGCCCGCCCTGAAAGACCGGGTCATCAGCGTCGCCCCGTCCGCCAGCGCCTGGATGCGGGCCCACCAAGCGCCAGAACCCGAGCACCGCCACGTCACCCTGGCCCGCGGCCCCGGCCTGGCCACGGACGGGGCCGAGGTGCCACTGGTCGCCCGGCTGTACGACGACGTCACGATGCTGGATGACGCCGCGGCCACGGCCGACAAGGTGCTGTCCGCCCTGGACGGCGCCTGGCTGGCCCACATCGCCGCGCACGGGATCTTCCGGGCCGACAGCCCGCTGTTCTCCTCGCTGCGGATGCACGACGGGCCGCTGACCGTCTACGACTTCGAGCGCCTGAGCCGCGCGCCCTACCGGATGGTCCTGACCAGCTGCGACTCCGGCGTGCTGGCCCCCGCCGGGGCCAACGAGCTGCTCGGCCTGGTCAGCAGCCTGCTGCCGCTGGGCACGGCCGGGGTCCTCGCCGCCATCGTGCAGCTGAACGACCGGGCCCTGGTCCCGTTGATGGTGGACCTGCACTGCAACCTGCGCGCGGGCCAGACCCTGGCCGAGTCGCTCTACAGCGTCCGGCTCGGGCTCGCCGACGATCCGGTCCAGCACGCCACCGCGGCCTCCCTGGTCGCCCTGGGCGCCGCTTGAGCCACGGGACCGGCCGCCTGAGCCACGGGACCGGAGGACCCCGCCGGAATCACAGCGTGATCCACCCGGTCAGCACGTCGGCCCCGTCCTCCGTGCGGCAGCGTAGCCGGAACGGGCTGGCCGGGATCGGGGTGACCGCGAAGCAGCCAATCTCGTCCACCGGCGAACTGGCCACCCCGGCCGTGGTATGGACCTCGATCGTGCCGGCCCGGGGCGGGATGATCTGGCCGAGCAGCGAGCCCTCGCCCACCTCGAGCTCGATGGACAACCCTGCCGATGTGAAGGTGAGCGCCCGGATCGACGCCGCCTCCGACCGTACGGCCGCCGCCCGCTCCCGGTCGCTGAGCGAGTCGCCGAGCGAGTAGCCGAGCGAGTCGCCGAGCGGATCGCCGAGCGAGTCGTAGGTCAGCTGGGCCAGTTCGGCGTCGATATTGTGCCAGGCGTACGCGTTCTTGCCCGTCTCGACGAACCACTCCGGCACCTCCCGCCGGGCCCTCATCGCCTCGCCCAACGCCGTCAGGAGCTGCTCATCGTCCCTGTCCTGGGCGTCAGGCATGGGTATCGCCTTCCGCCCAGTCCACGTCGGTTTCGCCCAGACCCGCCAGGGCGCTGGATTTTCGCAGCCGTTCGAGGCAGCGCGCTCGCTGCGGGCCGATGCTCCCCACCGGGATCTGCAGCGTCGCGCTGATCTCCGCGTACGAACTCGGCGGGTCGCTGGTGAGCATGCTCAGCAGCCGCTGGCACTTCGGCGGTAGCTCCGCGAACGCCGCTCGTAGCGCCGCGTTCCGCTCGGCCATGAGGATCTCCTCGTCGATCATCGTGTTGTCCACGAATTGCAGAGCGTCGTCTAGTTCTGTTCCTAGCCGCTCCGATTTGCGAGCCGAGGTCACCACCCGCAGGCACTCCCGATGCGTGGTCGTGGCCAGCCACCCGGGCAGCGCTGCGGGTTCTCGCAGCTTCCCGAGCTGCTCGACCAGCAGCAGCCACACGTTCTGCCCCACGTCCTCACGGTCGTGGTTGCTCAGCTGGAACCTGGTGCAGATGGACCACACCAGCGGTGCATACCGTTCCACGATCTCATCCCACGCGGTCGGGTCGCTCCCGGCCGCGCGAGTGACAAGCGCGATCACCGTCGGGTCGTCACGCACGGCCAGCCCCGGCTGGCTCTCCTTCTGCCATCATCAGCGCCTCGTAATGGCGGTTAACCTCTTTTCTAACCCGGAGGGGCCACGGCGTCACTTGATACACCGTCTCTCCTTACAGTAGATGGGAATCTGCGCGGACCATCTCCAGCAGGATGCCGGTCGCGTCCAGCGTCCCGTACTTCAACCGAGGGCTGGGGCGCCGCCGCCCACCGTTTCACCGGCACCCCGGACCCGCTGGAAGCGGGGGCCCGCATGTTCACCTTCCGCGGCGACGACCCCGGTACCGGTCCTCCCCGGCATCGGTCCTGAAGAGCCCTTTTTTCCGAACGGGCCGCCCTTCCCGCCCCCGCCACCCGTTCCCCGCTCACCACTGGTTACGCCATCGCGGAGGCGTGGCGTGGGTCCATTCCCCGGAGATTTCCCATGCAGGCTCACGGAACCCGCTGCATCACGCAGTCCTTCCTGCTGTCCCGGGGACGATGACATGGGGGTGCACCGGATGGGTGTAGAGCAGCTCGACCAGCGTCGACCGGTTGATGAGCACCCGCCGCTGGTTGACGTAACCCTTGTCGGTGATCTCGCCGCCGTCCAGGTCGGCGGGACGGGCCATCACGACCAGCCGCTCGATGCGGGCCGCCGAGCCGACCACGGCGTTGTGGGCGGCCAGGGCCTGCGCCAGCGTCCGGTGCAGGACCTCATGCACGATCAGTTCGCCCAGCGGCTCCGGTTCCTCGCCTAGCAGCCTGCGGGCCTCGGCCGGGTTGAGCCAGGCCAGTGCGGACGCGTAGTCGCGGTCCTCGCCCGCGATCACCGCGTCGGACAGCATGGGGGTGGCCGACAGCAACGCCAGGCGCACGGCTCCGACCCGCACGTACGTGCCGGTGGTCAGCTTGAAGTCCTCCACGATGCGTCCCCGGAACACCAGCCCGGCGTTCGGGTCTTGCGGGTCAGCGAAGACCACCGCGTCACCGGAACGATAGAAGCCCTGCTCGTCGAAGGCGGCCGCGGTCAGATCCGGCCGCGCGAAGTAGCCCGGGGTCACGTTCGGGCCCTTCACCCGGATCTCGTATGCGCCTTCGGCCGGGGCGAGCTTGACCTGTGCGCCCGGCAGCGGTACGCCGATGCAGCGGGCGTCATCGTAGGCGAAATGCGCCGTCGTCACCGCCGGAGCGGTCTCGGTCGCGCCCCAGGCTCCGGTGACCGGCACCGCCCGGTCGGCGTGGCGCACGGCCAGTTCTTCGAGCCGGCTGCGCAGGGCCTCGGGCAGCGCCGCCGCGGCGTTGAATATCAGACGCAGCCGGGAGAAGAACCGCGCCGCGAAGGCCGGATCTGACTCCAGCGCCGGCACGAGCTGCGCATAGCCGGCCGGGACGTTGAAGTAAATGGTCGGCGGTACGTCGGCGAGGTTCGCGACCGTCTGTGCGAACATCCCCGGCGCCGGACGGCCCCCGTCCACATAGATCGTGCCGCCGTTGGTGAGCATCATGTTCACGTTGTGGTTGCCGCCGAAAGTGTGGCTCCAGGGCAGCCAGTCGACGATCACCGGCCGCTCACTGGTGAGGAACGGCCACACCCGCCGCAGCATCTGCTGGTTGGCGGACAGCATCCGGTGGGTATTGAGCACGCCCTTCGGGGCCCCGGTCGAGCCCGAGGTGAACAAGATCTTCGCCACCGCGTCCGGTTCCAGGGCCTCGAACGCCGCGGTAACGGCCCGGCCGGGCACCGTCGCGGCGAGCTCGCCGAATCGCTCCGCTCCGGGCCGCTCGCCCGCGCTCACAATCGCCGGCCCGGCGCCGACCGCGTCGAGGGCCGCGGCGAAGCGATCGGCATCCTCGGCGAACACCGCGCCCGGACGGATCAGTTCGGCGATGGCCCGCAGGCGGGCATGGTCGCGGCTCAGCAAGGAGTACGCCACGCTGGCGGGCGCGACCGGAACGCCAGCGGTCATCGCCCCCAGCGTCATGAGCATGTGGTCGACGCCGTTGCCGGACAACACCAGCAGCGGCCGGTCCGGGCCCAGCCCGCGATCGAGCAGGGCCTGGCCGATCCCGTTGGCGGCGGCCGCCGCCGCGCCGTAACTGCAGCCCCGCCAGACCCCGCCGGGCCCGCGTTCGGCTACCAGCAGGTGGTCCGGATCCAGGTCCGTCCAGGCCCGCATGCTATGCATCACCGTGCCGGGATAGGCGCCCAGCGGGTCGGCCGAGCGGAGGATCACGCTGCCGTCATCGGCATTCTCGGATACCACGTTCGGCGAAGTGAACAGCGGCTTTGCCAGGTCCGTTTCCATGCCCCACCTCCAGGCCCTCGGCCGCGAGTCCGCCCGTTGGATCATTCCACTAATACGTTGAGATCTGACAATATTTTGTAGGTTTTCGCTGTGGGTAGCACAATCCCGAGCTCGAGCTGGGACAACCGCCGCGGGCCCCCCTTTCAGGCACTGGCCGGGTGGTTACCCGTTGATGTAGCTGCCCGGGGCGGGCTCGATCGGAGGGTAGCGCTCGCTGCCGAGCGATTGGGGCGGTGCGACCTGGTCGCCGGAGCGTTCCGCCAGCCAGCCCGCATAGTGCCCCCACCAGGAGCCCTCATGCCGCTCCGCGCCAGCCCGCCACTGCTCAGCCGTGGGCGGCGTCTCCGGGTTGAGGAAGTACCCGAGCCCCCGGTGCTTCGGGTCGGCCACCACGGTCTGGATGTGGCCGCTCGAGACCATGACGAACTGCGCAGCACCGGAGACCATCTGGGTGGTCCGGTAGGCGCTCTGCCACGGCGTGATGTGGTCGGTGAACCCGGCCGCCACGTACGTGTCGGAGGTGATGCGCGATATGTCGATCGGCGTGCCCAGGACCGTCAGGGCCCCCGGATGCACCAGTTGGTTGCCCGCGACCATGTCCAGCATCTGGTGGTGGAACGCCGAGGTCAGCCGGGTCGTGTCCGCGTTCCAGGCCAGGATGTCGAAGGCCGGGGGGTCCTGGCCGAGCAGGTAGTTGTTCACCCAGTAGTTCCACACCAGGTCGTTCGGGCGCAGCCAGGAGAACATCGACGCCAGCTGCCAGCCCTCGATCACGCCCCTGGGCTCCGACACCTTCCTGGCCAGCGCGATCGTCTGCGGCGTCGCGAACAGGAACATCCGCCCCTCGGATGCGGTGTCCAGGACGGTGACCATGAACGTGGTAGAACGGATCCGGTCGTCGTCCCGGGCGGCGAGGTGCGCCTGCGCGAGGGCGGCGGTTATCCCGCCGAGGCACGCGCCGATGATGTTCACGTCCGGCGAACCCGAGATCTCGCGGGCCACGTCGACCGCCTCGATCACCGCCTGCACGTAAGTGTCGAAATTCCAGTCGCGCTGCGCCCCGGTCGGGTTGCGCCAGCTGATCCCGAACACCGGGATGCCGTGCTGGAGCAGGAACTCGTACATGCTGCGGCCCGGTGACATGTCCATGGCGTAGTACTTGTTCACCTGCGGCGGCACCACGATCAGCGGGCGCGAGTAGACGGTCTCGCTCTGCGGCGTGTACTGGATCAGCTCGAAGGCCTCGGCCCGGTGAACGACCGCACCGGGTGAGGCCGCGATGTTCTCGCCCTTCTTGAACGGCCGGACGTCGGCCATCGACGGCATGCCGTGGTTGTGCAGCATGTCGCCGGCCCAGTGGCCGACCCCCTGGCGGATGCTGCCGCCGCCGGTGTCGAAGAAACGCTTCAGGGCCGCGGGATTGGTCCACAAGAAGTTGGTCGGCGCCATGGCTTCCCGGGCCAAGCTGGCTGCGAAGCGCATCCGCTCGGCCTCCACGCCCTCCAGGCCGAGATTGTCGACGAAGACGTCGAGCTCTGAGCCGAGGGCGAGATACGTCTGCATTGCCGTCCGGAACAGGGGGTTCTGCTGCCAGGCCGGGTCGGCGAAGCGCTTGTCGCCCTTCTCCGGCGCTACCTCCGATTTGCCCAGCCCGATCTGCAGAAACTGCAGGCCGACCTTGGGCCCGCTCCGCAGCACAGCCCGCGGCTGCCGCACGGCGGCCCGGCCGAGAGACCGCAGGGCACCCGCGACCTGGCCGAGGCCGGAACCGCCGAGCAGACCAGACCCGAGGACCGCCGCTACGCCCTCCGCGCCGCCCGCGAGCTGCGCCGCATCCTCGGCCAGGTTCTCGCGCGGCTCCGCCGCCTGCGCGCGGCGCGGCTGCTCCTCCGCTGCCTGCGCCTCCGCCGCCTTCGGCCGGCGTCCCCTGGCGGCTGGTCTTGCCTGTTCCCGGCCGTTGGGTCCGGTCTCGGTCAGCGGCGCCTTGCCGCGCGGGGTCGTCATGATGGTTTCTCCATGGTCATCGCCAGGCCCTCTTCACCTCCGGGGCGGAGGCCGCCGCAGGCAGCTCATCGCTGACCACCACATCCAGGCTGCCTTGGGCGTAGCGGGCGCGCAAGGGCCACTGGTCGTTTATCCCGCGACGGTGCCTGTGCTCCATACGGGGAAGACCTCACGAAGATGGGTATGAAGCAGCGAGAAGTCCGATAAGCACCTATCGAATATGGGGAGACCGTGAGCGCGGATCAGGCAGAACATGGATCGCAGGTCGGCGAGCGCGAGGCGCGCCAGGTGGCGGAGGAAGCCCGGGAGGCGGGGTGGGAGCGGCCCAGCTTCGGCAAGCAGTTGTTCCTGGGAGAGTTCCGGCTGGACCTGATCCATCCGCATCCGCGCCCTGGTGAGGAGTCCCGCCGTCGCGGCGAGGAGTTCTGCGCCCGGCTGCGGGAATTCTGCGAGGCCTCGGTGGACGGGGCGCTCATCGAGCGGGAGGACCGGATACCCGATGAGGTGGTCAGGGGCCTGGCCGCCCTGGGGGCGTTCGGGATGAAGATCGCGCCGGAGTACGGGGGGCTGGGGCTCAGCTACCTGTATTACATCCGGGCGCTGGTTATCGTCGGGTCCGTCTCGCCGGCGCTGTCGGCGCTGTTGTCGGCGCACCAGTCGATCGGCGTGCCGCAGCCGGTGACGATGTTCGGGTCCGAGGAGCAGAAGCGGCATTACCTTCCGCGGTGCGCGCGGGGCGAGATCAGCGCGTTCCTGCTCACCGAGCCCGATGTCGGATCCGACCCGGCCCGGCTGACCACGACCGCGACGCCGTCGGCTGACGGGTCGGAGTACGTGCTGGACGGGGTCAAGCTCTGGACGACCAACGGGGTGGTCGCCGACCTGCTCGTGGTGATGGCCCGGGTGCCGAAGGGCGACGGGCACCGCGGCGGGATCACGGCGTTCGTGGTGGAGGGCACCGCGGCCGGGATCACCGTCGAACGGCGCAATGCGTTCATGGGCCTGCGCGGCCTGGAGAACGGGGTGACCAGGTTCCACGAGGTCCGGATTCCGGCCTCCAGCCGCATCGGGGCGGAAGGCCAGGGCCTGAAGATCGCGCTGACCACGCTGAACACCGGCCGGCTGTCGCTGCCGGCCGGCTGCACCGCGACCGGGAAGCTGGCGTTGAAGATCGCCAGGGAGTGGTCGCGGGAACGGGTGCAGTGGGGGCGGCCGGTCGGCGAGCACGAGGCGGTGGCCAAGAAGATCTCGTTCATCGCCGCGACCGCCTACGCGCTGGAGGCGATGGCCGAGCTGTCCGCCCAGCTGGCGGACGACAAGCGTAACGACATCCGCATCGAGGCGGCGCTGGCCAAGCTGTACTGCTCGGAAATGGCCAGCAAGATCGCCGATGAGCTGGTGCAGATCCGCGGAGGCCGCGGCTATGAGACCGCCGCGTCGCTGGCCGCGCGCGGGGAGCGTGGCGTGCCCGCCGAGCAGCTGCTCCGGGACATGCGCATCAACCGCATCTTCGAGGGATCCTCGGAGATCATGCGGCTGTTCATCGCGCGTGAGGCGGTGGACGCGCACCTGACCGCGGCCGGCGAGCTGATCGATGCCCAGCTGCCGCCGGCCCGCCGGGCCCGTGCAGCGGCCCGGGCGGGCGGGTTCTACGCCAGGTGGCTGCCCACCCTGGTGACCGGCGAGGGGCAGCGGCCGGGGGCCTACGGCGAGTTCGGCCCGCTGGCGGCGCACCTGCGCTACGTGGAACGAGCGAGCCGGAAGCTGGCCCGGGTCACCTTCTACGGGATGGCCCGATGGCAAGGGCGGCTGGAGCGCAAGCAGGGCTTCCTCGGCCGGATCGTGGACATCGGGGCGGAGCTGTTCGCCATGAGCGCCGTGTGCGTCCGGGCGCAGCGGGATGCGACCGAGGCCAGCGGGACCGAGCGGGGCAAGGTGGCGCGTGAGCTGGCCGGCTTGTTCTGCTCCCAGGCGCGGCTGCGGGCCGAAGAACTGTTCGATCAGCTGTGGAGCAACACCGACGCCGTCGACTCGGCGCTGGCCCGGCGCGTGCTGGCCGGACGCTATTCATGGCTGGAGGACGGCATCATCGACCCGTCGATCCCCGGACCCTGGATCGCCTCCGCCGAGCCAGGGCCCTCCGATGCGAAAGATGTCCACCGTCACATCGAGTGAAGCCGCGAACAGCCCGCCGGCGTTACCCGTTCAGCTAACTGGCTGCTGCCTGCATCTCGCGCCAGGGCGCCCGCCGCGGGCGGCGCCCGGGTTCAGGGCTTGCGCAGGGCCAGGTCAAGGAAGAACGGCGTGGATACCCGAGGCGGGGTCTTCGCCGAGCGCGGCGCGCAGCAGTGCCGTGGCTGCCCAGCGCAGGACGGCGAGGGCCTCGTCGTTGTCCAGGCGGCAGACGTCCTTCATGACGATCATCGCCTCGCCGCCGAGGGTGAGCGCCAGGGCCGCCTGGAGGAGGCGTTTGCGTTCGGGGGGCAGATCGTCCAGTGGCGCAAGTACCGTCTCGAGCCATCGCATCCGGCGGCCCTCACGCACGACGGGCGCGCCGTCGCCGTTGCGGTGGCTTCGCAGCCAGGTGTCTAGGAATACGCGCGTGGCGGTGCGGAAATGCTCCTCCTCCGCGAACACCCTGTGGTCGAAGGTGTCGAGCAGCAGGAGCAGCCGCTGTTCCACGTCGTCGGTGGTGAGGTTCGCGAGCAGAGCCTCGACGGGGGCGGCGCGAGTGTTCTCAGTCAGCTCGACGAGCAGCGCCTCCTTGGTCGGGAAGTAGCGGTAGGCCGTGGCGCGGGAGACGCGCGCCTGCTCGGCGGCTTGCTCGACCGTCGGCGCCGTTCCTTGCCGTTGCAGTTCTTGCGCGGCGGCAATGATCGCCGCTCTGGTCCTGGCCTTCTGGTTGGCGCGGGGATCCTCAGCCTTGACAGGTGACATCATAGATGATACAAGTCTCGCGAAGGGATAATTCTTATCAAGAGAACTGTATCACAGCCGAGCTCGGCAATCTGGCACGGACACGTCAACGATGGCGCCCCGTTGCTGCTCCCCCATAAGTTTCACGAGTTCCTGAGCAGCTTCCCGCTGTTCTCCTCCATCGACTCGCAGCTCAACCACGAGGAGAGAACACCATGAACAAACGTGGCGAACAAGTAGTCGGGGAGCTACGCCGGCGCATCACCGCGCTCATAGCTGACTTCGGCATCACCTACGACGAGTATCAGGCCGCTACGCAATGGCTGATCGAGGTCGGCGAGGCCGGCGAATGGCCGCTGGTCGTCGCGCTGTTCGAGCACACCGTCGAACAGCGGGCGCACAAGGACCGCGCCGGCTCGCCAGGAACGATCCTCGGCCCGTTCTACCTCCCCGGCGCGCCGGTGCTGCAGGCGCCGTACGAGCTGCCGCACCGGTCAGACGAAAAGGGGGAGCGGCTGCTGATCACCGGCCGGGTGCTCTCCGCCGACGGCACGCCGCTGCCAGGCGCCGTGCTGGATGTCTGGCAGGCGGACGCGGACGGGCTGTACTCCGGGTTCTCCGAGATCCCGGCCGGGCTCCTCCGCGGCAAGGTGATCACCGGCCCCGAGGGCCGCTTTGAGCTGAGAACGATCGCGCCGGCGCCGTACACGGTCCCGCACGACGGCCCGTTCGGCCGGCTCCTCGCGGCCTGCGGCTGGCACCCCTGGCGTCCGGCCCACGTCCACCTGATCGTCTCGGCCGACGAGCACGAACAGCTCATCACCCAGCTGTTCCTCGACTCAAGCGACTACATTGACAGCGACGTCGCCGGCGCGGTCAAGGACTCGCTGATCGTGCACCCGCAGCGCCACGGCGACCAGCTTGCCTTCGACTACGAGTTCCGCCTGGCGCCGGTGCGCACGGCGGTATCGGTCGGCTGAAGATCATCGCCGAGATCCCGTCACCGCCAGACGGGCCCGTGCGGTCCTTAGAACCGGGACCTGAGGTTCTCGATCTCCGCGGCACGCTCGCGCAGCTCGGCGTAGGCGGGCCGCTCGCGGATACGGGCCAGGGCCCAGCGGACGGCCTGCGCCCGGTTGGCCGCGAACCCGGCGGTGATCAGCGTGTCCAGGGTCTCCAGATCGGCCGGCCCGAGCCGGGCCATCACCGGGGTAAGGTCGCCCGGCGGCTCGTCCGGCGTGGGCATCCGCAGCATGAACTTGGCGCCTTCGCCCTGGCTGGTGACGAGCTTGAACCGGGTGGCCTGCGGCCAGCGCTGCGAGATGTCCCGCTGGAGCTGCTGGATCGCGTCCCGGTGGGCCCGGTGGAACGCGCCGAGGGGCTCCTCGCCGCCTTCCGCCTCGGCCGCGGATCCGATCGTCACCTGGACCACGACCTGGCCCGGCTCGACCGCCGGGTCGTCGCCGTACTGCAGCACCGCGACGCTGTCCACCGCGTCCTCCGGGAAGCGGCCCCTGACCTCCTGCTCGATGAGGCCGGTGGTCGCACTGTCCAAGCGTTCCATCGTCGTCTCCTTGAGATTCGCTAGAAATCAGCGTAACTCGAGAATCCCTAGCAGCAAGCAGCGATACCCCATTTGACATGCATGAACTTATGTTCGATCATTGACGGGATGGGGAGCACGCCTGCGGAAATCAGGCGGATATCATCCGCGCGGCCTCGGCTATCCATGGCGGCCAGGTCAGCAGGACGCGGGTGGCGGCCCCAGGTTTCCGAGGCCCCCGGCCCTACGAGCGCCGGGACGCTGCCGGTGCTGCCAACGCTGCCGGTGCTGCCAACGCTGCCGGTGCTGCCAACGCTGCCGGTGCTGCCAACGCTTCCAACGCAGCCGGTGCTGCCGGTGCTGCCGGCGCTGCGGGAACTGCTGCCCGGAGGCGGGCTGGCCCGGGGGGCGGTGGTGACGGTGGCGGAGTTCGGCCTGCTGGCCCTGGCGCTCGCGGCCGGCGCCTCAGCGGACGGGGCCTGGTGCGGGATCGCCGGGGTGCCCGAGGCGGGCGTGCTGGCCGCGGTGGGCCTGGGCCTAGACGTGGAGCGGACCCTGCTGGTCCCGGATCCGGGGCCCGCCTGGGCTCAGGTGGCGGCGTCGCTGCTCGACGGGTGCGAGCTCGTCCTGCTGCGGCCGCCCGCGCGGGCCCCGGCGCAGGTGCGGCAGCGCCTGGAGGCGACGCTGCGGCGCGGGCGGGGTGTGCTGCTGGTCGTCGGCGATTGGCCGGGGGCGCAGGTCCGCCTCCGGGTCCTCACCCGGGGGTGGACCGGGCTGGGCGACGGGCATGGCCGGCTCCTGGCTTGCTGCGCGCAGGTGATGGCCGACGGCCGCGGGGAGGCGGCCGTGCCGCGTACCCGCTGGCTCTGGCTGCCAGCCGAAGACGGCCGCGTCACGGCCGCCGAACCAGCCGATGTCCCGGTGCCGGACCCCGGATTCGCGCGCCACCTGCAGGTGGTGAGCGGATGAGCGTGCCCGAGTACCGGGTCATGGTCCTGTGCTGCCCGGGGCTGACCGCGTCCGGCCGTGAAGCGGCCCGGCTGTTCGAGCAGGTGCTCACGGCCGTGACCGCGTTCTGCCCGCGAGTCGAGGCGGTGGAGCCGGGGGTGTGCGCGTTCGGGGCCCGCGGCCCGGCCCGCTACTTCGGCGGCGAGGCCGAACTGGCCGGCCGGATCATCGCCGCGGTCGCCGAACTCGGCGTGCCGGCCCGGGCCGGGGCTGGGGTCGGCGTCGCCGACGGGCTGTTCGCCGCGCACCTGGCCGCCCGCGCCGCCCCCGCCTCCGCCGCCCCCGCCTCCGCCGCCCCCGCCTCCGCCGCCCCCGCCTCCGCCGCCCCCGCCTCCGCCGCCCCCGCCTCCGCCGCCCCCGCCGCCCCCGCCGCCCCCGCGGCCCCCGGAGCCGCCTCCGCCGCTCCCGCGGCCCGCCCGGTCCTGGTCGTCCCGCCAGGGCGGACGGCGGAGTTCCTGGCCCGGCAGCCGGTGAGCGTCCTGGCGGATCAGGACCCGGCCGGCCAGGATCTGGCCGGGTTGCTGAGTCGGCTCGGCCTGCGCACGCTGGGGGATCTGGCCGCGCTGTCGGCCGGCGATGTGGCCAGCAGGTTCGGCGCCGCGGGGGAGACCGCGCACCGGCTGGCCAGCGGCCTGGGCTCCCGGCCGCTGGCGGTGCGCCCGCCGGCCGAGGACCTGTCCGTGACCCGGGAGTTCGACCCGCCGGAACCGCTGGCCGAGCCGGTGGTGTTCGCGGCCAAGGCGCTCGCCGAACGGATGCACGAGGGTCTCGCGGCCCGCGGGCTGACCTGCGTCCGGGTCCAGGTCCGGGCCATCTCGGCCGACGGGCGGGAGAGCCGCAGGCTCTGGCGCCACGACGGGCTGCTGACCGCGGCCGCCCTGGCCGACCGGGTCCGCTGGCAGCTGGACGGCTGGCGGGTGCCCGCCAGCGCCGCCGAGGCCGGCCCTCCCGAGGCCGGCCCCCCCGAGGCCAGCGCCGCCCAGGCCGGCCCCGCCGAGGCCGGCGCCGGCGATGACCCCGACGGGGGCATCGCGGTGCTGCGGCTGGTGCCGGACCAGGTGGTCCGCGCCACCGGGCACCAGCTCGCGCTGTGGGGGGAGACCGTGGTCAGCGACCGGGTGGCGCGGGCCGCCATGCGGGTGCAAGCCATGCTCGGGCACGAGGCGGTGCTGCGCCCCGTCCTGGGCGGCGGGCGGGACGTGTCCGAGCGGGTGAACCACGTTCCGTTCGGTGAAAAAAGGGAGCCCCGCCTGCCTGCGAGCCCACCTTGGCCGGGGCGGATCATGGGTGCGGCGCCGGGCGTGGTCTACCCCTTCGCCCGGGAGGCGGACGTGACCGACGAGGCCGGGGCCGCGGTCACGGTCAGCGGGCGCTGCGTCGTCTCGGCCGCGCCGGCCTGGCTGGCCGCCGATGGCGAGCCGCCGCTGCGGATCACCGCCTGGGCCGGGCCGTGGCCGCTGTCCGAGCGCTGGTGGGACCCGGCCGCCGCGCGCCGCCGGGCCCGGTTCCAGCTGCTGACCGGCGACGGGCGGGCCTGGCTGGCCGCGGTGCAGGACGGCCGCTGGCTGATCGAGGCGGGGTACTTGTTATGGGCTGGAACAACCCGCCGGTTCCCTGGCGCGAGCTGCGGCGGCGGATGGCCTGGCGCGCCGGGGGCGAAGCGCCCCCGGAGGAGCCCACCGCGGCGCCCACCGCGGAGTCCACCGCGGACCCTCCGCGCCGGCCGGCGCCGGCACCGCGGAGGCCAGCGCCGGCACCGCGGGTGCCGGTCATCCCGTGGGCCGAGCTGCACTGCCACTCCTCGTTCAGCTTCCTCGACGGGGCGGCCACGCCCGGCGAGCTCGTTGCCGAGGCCGCCCGGCTCGGCCTGGAGACCCTCGCGATCACCGACCACGACGGGATGTACGGGGTTCCGCAGTTCGCGCAGGCCGCGGCCGGGCTGCGCGACCAAGGGACCCGCCTGCGCACCGTGTTCGGCGCCGAGCTGAGCCTTGACCTGACGAACGCGCAAACCGGCGTGCCCGACCCGCAGGGCCGTCATCTCCTGGTCCTGGCCCGTGACGCCGAAGGCTACCGGAGGCTGTGCGCGGTGATCAGCGCCGCCCAGCTGGCGGGCGCCCAGAAGGGGCGCCCGGTCTACGACACCGGCGCGCTGGCCGGCGCGCACGGGGGCCACTGGGTGGTGCTGACCGGGTGCCGCAAGGGGCCGGTGCCCGCCGCGCTGGCCGCCGGCGGCCCGGACTCGAAGAGCGCGGCCTGGCGGGAGCTGGGCCGGCTGACCGAGATGTTCGGCCACGAGAACGTGATGGTGGAGCTGACCTGCCACCACGACCCCGGCGACGACGAGCGCAACGACCTGCTGGCCACTCTGGCGGCCCTGGCCGACGTGGGCGTGGTGGCCACCGGCAACGTGCACTTCGCGGTGCCCGCGCAGGCCCGGCTGGCCCAGGCGCTGGCCGCCATCCGGGCCCGGCGGAGCCTCGAGGACCAAGACGGCTGGCTGGCCGCGGCGGGCACGGCCTACCTGCGGTCGGGGCGGGAGATGGCCGCGCTGCTGCGGCGCTACCCGGGCGTGCTGGAACGGACCGTCGCGCTGGGCCGCGAATGCGCGTTCGATTTCCACGTGATAGCGCCTGACCTGCCCGGCGCTCCCGTGCCGCCCGGCCACACCGAGGCATCCTGGCTGCGCGAGCTGGTCGCGCGGAAGGCCCCGGCGCGGTACGGGCCGCCCGGCGACGCGCGGGTGCCCGGCGCGTACGCGCAGATCGCCAGGGAACTCGACGTGATCGAGCGGCTGAACTTCCCTGGCTACTTCCTGATCGTGCACGACATCGTCGAGTTCTGCGAGCGCGAGAACATCCTGTGCCAGGGCCGGGGCTCGGCGGCCAACTCGGCGGTCTGCTACGCGATCGGCATCACCAACGTGGATCCGGTCTCGCACCACCTGCTGTTCGAGCGGTTCCTGTCCGAGGGCCGGGACGGGCCGCCGGACATCGACCTGGACATCGAGCACCGCCGCCGGGAGGAGGTCATCCAGTACGTCTACCGCACCTACGGCCGGGACCGGGCCGCGCAGGTCGCCAACGTGATCACCTACCGGCCGCGGCTGGCGCTGCGGGACGCGGGCCGCGCGCTCGGCTACCCGCCCGGGCAGTCCGACGCCTGGGTCCGCCAGATCGGGCCGGGACCGGCCGCGGACGGCGAGGCGGTGCCCGCCGAGGAGGTCCCGCCCGCCGTCGTGGAGCTGGCCCGGCAGATGCAGCGGCTGCCGCGCCACCTCGGCATCCACTCCGGCGGCATGGTGATCTGCGACCGCCCGGTGGGGGAGGTGTGCCCGGTGGAATGGGCCCGGATGCCGGGCCGGACCGTGCTGCAGTGGGACAAGGACGACTGCGCCTACGCGGGCCTGGTCAAGTTCGACCTGCTCGGCCTGGGCATGCTGGCCGCCCTGCACGACTGCTTCGACCTGGTGACCAAACACCACGGCGAGCACTGGACGATGTCCTCGATCCCGCAGGAGGACCCGGTCGTCTACCAGATGCTGGCCGAGGCCGACACGGTGGGCGTGTTCCAGGTCGAGTCGCGGGCCCAGATGGCGACCTTGCCCCGGCTGCGGCCGAGGCAGTTCTACGACCTGGTCATCGAGGTCGCGCTGATCCGGCCGGGCCCGATCCAGGGCGGCTCGGTCCATCCCTACCTGCGGCGGCGCGACGGGCTCGAGGACGCCGCGATGCCGCACGAGTCGATGCGCCCCGCGCTCGGCAAGACGCTGGGCGTGCCGCTGTTCCAGGAGCAGATGATGCAGCTCGCCATCGACTGCGCCGGCTTCACCCCCGCCGAGGCCGACCGGCTGCGCCAGGCCATGAGCGCCAAGCGCGCCCCCGAGCGGATCACCGAACTCCGCCAGCGGCTGCTCGACGGGATGGCCGAGCGCGGCATCGATGACGGGACAGCGGAGGACATCTACGTCAAGATCCTGGCCTTCTCCAATTACGGGTTCCCCGAGTCGCACGCGATCAGCTTCGCCTACCTGGTCTACGCGAGCGCCTGGCTGAAGCGGTACTACCCGGCCGCGTTCACCGCCGCGCTGCTGCGCAACCAGCCGATGGGGTTCTACGCCCCGCACAGCCTGATCAACGACGCGCGGCGGCACGGGGTGGAGGTCCGTGGCGCCGACGTGAACGCCAGCGACGCCCTCGCCACCCTGGAAAGCACGCCGGAAAGCACGCCGGAAAGCACGCCGGAAAGCACGCCGGGAAGCGCCGGGCCCGCCATCCGGCTGGGCCTGTCCGGGGTGCGGAACCTGAGTTCCCAGGCGGCCGAACGGGTGGCCGCCGGCCGGGGAGTGGCGGGGACCTACCGGGACCTGGAGGATTTCGCGGTCCGGACCGGGCTGCCGGCCGCGGCGCTGGAGGCGCTCGCCACCGCGGGGGCGTTCGGGTGCTTCGGGCTGAGCAGGCGCGCCGCGCTGTGGGCGGCCGGGGCCGCCGCCTCGGTCCGCGGCGGGCAGCTGGCCGGCACCACGGCCGGGCTGGACGCGCCGCCGCTGCCCGTCATGACGCCGGCCGAGGAGACGCTCGCCGACCTGTGGGCCACCGGGACCTACGGCACCCATCCGCTGGCTCATATCCGGGCGGAACTCACGGCGCGGCGGGTGCTCACCACGTCGTCGGCCCGGTCCCCGGATATGGACATGGCCGCGGATTCCGCCGTGGCCGTGGCCGGCCTGGTCACTCACCGGCAGCGGCCGCCCACCGCCCGCGGGGTGGTGTTCCTCAGCCTGGAGGACGAGACCGGCATGCTGAACGTCATCTGCCCGCCGCACGTCTGGGCCCGCCACCGCCAGGCGGCCGCTGCCGCGCCCGCGCTGCTCATCTACGGCCGGATCGAGTGCACCGGCGGCGCCGTCAACCTGGTCGCCGCCGCGCTGCGCCCGCTCCGGGTCTCCTCGCTCCCGCCCGGGGGCTCCCGCCGGGTCTCCGGCCAGCACGCGCGATGAGCCGCCCCCGCCGGGCGACTCGCCGGCGTAATCGCCTTGTGTAATCGGATGATCACTGTAAGGTAATGCCCGTTGCCGCCCAGGGTGGCGGGCGCGGTGGCGTTTCCGCCGGGCGGCCTCGCAAATCCACTCTCTGTTCACCAACCTATTTGGGGGTAGCAAAATGGGACCTCTCATCGCGTCGCTCGGCTCGTTGGTCAGCGGCCTCGTCACGAGCATCTTCGGCCTGCTCGGCGGCCTGCTCTGACG
>Ga0116218_1001082_pt1 | contig 17769 bp, 16 predicted proteins | sample Sb_taG_2_FD_88966 | JGI IMG/M metagenome (GOLD analysis project Ga0116218, IMG submission 88966) | Peat soil microbial communities from Weissenstadt, Germany - Sb_50d_5_LS metaG | ecosystem: Environmental > Terrestrial > Soil > Wetlands > Peat | place: Germany: Weissenstadt | collected 2010-09-21 | reverse complement strand
CCTATTTGGGCATATCTTGAACTGTCGATCTCTTCTCAAGAAAGCAAGGCCTTTCATGGCTACGACCACGATCGACCGAGCTTGGATCGCCTCCGAGTTTCTCAAGATCGTCACCTCGGAGCGGTCGCTGGTAGCCGACGCGAAGGACCGGGCGAAATCGCCGCCGATTCCGGTCCTCGCCGTCCTCTACCACGAGATCGCCGAGCAGGACGAGCGACACATCGCCGTCCTGGAGACGATCGCGACGCGATACGGGCACACCCCGACGCGCTCCACGGGGGGCGGCGTCGGCGAGACGCTCGGGCGACTCAAGGACAAGGTCGTCGCGCTCGGCACGGGCCCGACCGACCTCCTCCGGCAAGACCTCACGGCCAAGGCCGATGCCATCGACTATCAATCAGCCTGGGCCCACGCTTTCGAGTCCATCGGCGATTCCCAGAGCGCCCGCGACCTGGCCGCCGTCTTGACTGAAGACCAGGCGCATCACGACGCCCTCCTCGAGGGCCTCAAGCGCATGCTCGAACAACGGACTACCGGCAACGATGGTCGCTGAGGTCCAGAAGGTCGGGGCGCCTCTGCCGGTCGGGCTCCCTCTCGGCCGGCGCACCCGTCCTCACAAAGGGTGCCACGATCAAGGGGGAACCGCGTCATGGGCCCTGCTTGGAGAGAAGCCGGAGCAAGAGGTCGAGATCGACCGGTTTGACCAGGTAGTGGTCGAACCTGGCTTCCCGCGCATGAGGCGCGCGGGCATCGGGTTTACGGGCCGAGATGGCGATGAAGATCGTCGCCGCCAGGCCGCATTCCCTGCGGATGGTCGAGGCCAGCTCATAGCCGTCCATGTCCGGCAGGCCGATATCCAGGAGGATGATCTCGGGGCGGAAAGTGCGAGCCTTCTCCAGGGCGAGACTGCCGTTGTAGGCTGTGGTCGTGTTGAAGCCGCAGATCGTGAGCATCATCGACGTCGCCTCGGCGAGGTCGGCATTGTCGTCAACGATAAGAACACGACACAACACGCGATTGGTTACCGTGCAAGGGCGACCGGGTAGAGCGACCTGTCAAACCCGCCTCACGCCAAGTCGGCGGTCCAATCTCATCATGCCACACGTCCCGATTGCCGTGGCTTAGGCCTCTTCCGTGGGGATAAATTAGCAATTTGCGTACCGACCCGATTCTTAACTCGCGTCGTGTTTCCCCGCGGATCCTCCGGCGTCGGCCCCCTCGGCGAGAATCGGAAGCAGGCTTTCCAGATCGACCGGCTTGAGCATGTGGTGATCGAAACCCGCTGCGCGGGCCCGCTCGCGATCGTGGTGCTGGCCGAGGCCGGAGATCGCGATCAGGGTCGCTTCTCGCAACGCGTCTTCCTTCTTAAAGGCCTGCGCAAGCTCGTAGCCGTTCATCCCGGGTAAACCGATGTCCAGGAGCACGAACTCGGGTCGGAACTCGCGGGCGATCTGCAGGGCTGACGGCCCTTCGTGAGCCGTCTTGACTTCATAGCCCGACGTCTCGATGAGCATCGCCAGGCCCATGGCGATGTCCACGCTGTCGTCGACCACGAGCACGCGCCGCCGCCGCCACGATCTGGGGGAGGGCTTGACGTAGGAGAGCCCCCCCCGATCCGTTTCGTCCGGCGGCCCGGGAGGGGAGTCCATTGCCGGGAGCCTGATCGTGATTTCGCTCCCCTTGCCGGGTCCTTCGCTCGCGGCGGTAACACTCCCCCCGTGCAGCTCGACGATCATCTTGACGAGGGTCAGGCCAATTCCCAGGCCACCCAGCGAGCGGGAGAGGTTGTCGTGGACCTGGGTGTAGAGGTCGAAGACGTGGGGAAGCATCTCGGGGTCGATCCCGATCCCGTTGTCACATAGCCGGAGGACGATGCTCGACCCTTCTTGCGCTCCGGTGAGCGTGATCGAGCCCCCGTTGTCGGTGTATTTCGCAGCGTTGGTGAGGATGTTGCTCACAACCTGCTCCAGCCGCGCGGGGTCAGCGAGCGCCGAGAGCTTCCGGGGCGGCAGGATGATTCTCAGATCGTGCTTCTTGGCGGTCATCAGCGGCAAGACCGATTCGGCTGCCCGGGACACGACCTCGCGGAAGTCGATGGGCACGGGCTTGAGCTGGATCTTGCCGGTGCTGATCCGCGAGACGTCAAGCAGATCTTCGATGAGGCGCGTGAGGTGTTTAGTCTGGCGCTCGATCGCCTCGCAGCCCCACGTGAATTCGGGCTGGGGGGGGCCTTTCAGCACGAGGATACGGACGGCCGTGCGGATGGCCGCCAGCGGGTTCCTCAGCTCGTGGGAGAGCATCGCCAGGAACTCGTCCTTCCGCCGGTCCTGCTGCCGCAACGCGTCCTCTATCCGCCGCCGGTCCGTGACGTCGGTCCCGGTGGCGGCCACGAACAGGACGCGGCCCGCCTCGTCCATCACGGGGGCGAGGATGAGGTCCACCACCCGCTCGGCACCGTCGGCCACGAAGTAGTTGGTCTCCGTGCGGAACAGCCGCCCCTCAGCCGCCTGGAGGGAGGCCGCCCGGACCATTTCCATCAGGGCCGCCGAGCGGTTCCACCACCCGGACTCCCAGAACGGCTTGCCGATGACCTCGTCGCAGGTGAACCCGCAGGCGTCGAGGCAGAGCCGGTTCGCCTCGACCACCGTGCCGTCGAGGGCCAGGACGCCCGCGAAGTTCCTCCCCTGCTCGAAGAAGGCCCGGAACTTAGCGTTCGCCTCGGCAGCCTGTGCCGCCTCCGTCGCCGCCCGCCGGTAGCGCTCCTCGCTCTCCCTGAGGGCATTCTCGGTTCGCTTCTTCTCACTGATGTCGCGGGCGATCTTCGAAGCCCCGATGACGTGGCCTACGTCGTCGCAGACCGGGGAGATCGTTAGGGAGATATCGAGGCGGCGGCCGTCCTTGGACACGCGGACTGTCTCGAAGTGCTCAACCCGCTCCCCGCGGCAGAGCCGCTCCAGGATCGCGCGTTCCTCGTCTTGCCGCTCCGGCGGGATGATCAGGGTGATGGGTTGACCGACGGCTTCTTGGTGTGAGTAGCCGAACAGGCGCTCGGCCCCGGCGTTCCACGACCGGATGACGCCGTCGAGCGTCTTGCTGATGATTGCGTCCTCGGACGACTCGACGATGGCCGCCAGCCGCGCCCGGACATCCTCCGCCCGCTTGCGCTCGGTGATGTCGATGCCCGAGAGGATCAGGTGGGTCACCTTGCCGTTGGCGTCGATCAGGGGCGCGATCATGAAATCGATCGGCATGAAGCGATCCTCGCCAATGTGGATGAGCACGTCGTAGCGCACCTCTTTGCCACGCGCTGCGCACTTTATGGCGCGGCGGAGGTCGGCCTGCACCTTCGTCGAATACGACCACCAGTAGGTATCCTCGAAAGGCTTGCCCAGCACGTCCTTGGGCTTGAGAGACGCAACCTCGAGCGCATGCCTGTTGGCCTCGACGAGGATCCCGGCGGGCGTCGTGACGCTGACGAAGTCCATGAGGCGGTCGATGACGTTCTTGAGATGTTCCTCGCCTGCCCGCAACGCCTCTTCCGCCCGTTTCCCCTCGGTGACGTCGGTCGAGACGGCGAGAACCGAGTCGACCTCGCCCGTCGCGGAAAACTGAGGAACGAGCCGGGCCTGATAGCATCTCAGCCCCGCCGGAGTTTGATAGTCGAATTCGAACGTCAACGCGCCTCGGCCGACCATCGCCTCCTTGAGGACCGATTCCCAGAAATCGCAGAACTCCGCCGGCATGCCGGCCTCGCGGCTGGTCTTGCCCAGGAACGATTCGGGCGGAAGCCCCGTGGCCCGCTCGATGGCCGGATTGATGTAAACATGACGAAATTCGGTGTCGAAGCGAGTGATGATGTCTGGCACGCTCTCGACGAGCGCCCTGAACTCGCGATCCTGTCGCTCCAGCGCGGCGCGCTTCTGCTTGAGCCGTTCCCGCAGCTTGAACCGCTCGATCGCATTCTCGACAGCGCACGCCAAGCCGTCGGCCGTCAGCCACGACTTGGCGATATAGTCGTGGGCGCCGGCCCGAAGCGCCGCCGTCGCCGCCTTGCACTCCTCCCCGGAGTCAATGAAGAACACCACCGGGTACTGCACCTCTCCCGCATCATCCTTGAGCCGCTTCAAGACGTCCAGGCCGCTCATGTCGGGGAGGTGGAGGTCCACGATCACGCAGTCCGGCCTTGGCGAGCCCGGCGCCAGGCACGCATGGATCCCTTTCTCGCCATTGTTCGCCACGCCAAAACGGTACTTCTGCCCACCTTCGTTGATCAGGCACCGGCGCAGCAGGCGAACGTCGTTCGGGTCGTCGTTGATAATGACGATTCTGATACCCTCCTTCGTCATCACCTAGCCTCTCTCTTGTATGGCTAGAGCGCCGTCATCGACCGGGGCCGGCAAAGACACGGTCATCCTGATGGAAACACGAGACGCTCATTGCCTCTTTTCAGGATTATACAGACACATCGACGTAGCAATCGCACCGAGAAATTGGCATGGAAACTGCTTGAAATGCTATCTCGTCCCGAGCGTAGGCTCGAGCGAACACATTCTTCCCCATTCTAGTGTCACGAGGGTTTCGAGTCATGCCAAACTCGACGACGAAGACTCCTTCAACAGGTCTCTATTTCCCGGGCACGGCGGGTTCGCCGGCCTCTTCGAACGAGGAACGCCCTCTGTATGCTTACATCGAGAGGACCATGGAGGGAATCGAGGATTACGCCCGGAGAGAGCCCTGGGCGTTCGCGACCTGGGTGTTCGGCGTGGGTTTCGTCCTGGGCTGGAAACTCAAGCCCTGGTGATGCCAGCGCCGGGAGCGAGTCGGTATGGTCGATCGGGCCTCTGTCCATGCCTGGCTTTCCGTCGGCGGCATTCCTCCGCGCGAACTCCTGCAGCGGACGTGGAGCAAGCTGGTCGAGAATGAAATCCTTCTCCGCGCTTCGGCTGCCGCCTATTACGCGTTGACGGCCCTCGTTCCCTTCCTCGCGGTGCTCATGGCGCTTGCGGCCCATCTCTCGCCCGACATCACGGGTGAGTCGGGCGCCCGGGGCGCGATCGGCGGCATGACCGTTGACGAGTTCCGCGACACGCTCTCACGCTTCCTGCCCGAGGAAGCCTATGAAGTGGTCGCCGACGAGATCGCCCGGATCCAGAAACAGCCCCCGGTCGGTTTGCTATCCGTGGGCCTGGCCGTGAGTCTCTGGCTCGCGTCGTCCCTCTTCCGAACAGTCATCGACACCTTGAATCGAATTCAGGGCGTTCCCGAAACCCGGCCTTACTGGCGCCTGGCTCTTACGGCGATTGGCCTCACCGCTCTTGAAGCCCTGATCATCCTTGGAACCCTGGTCGTTCTCGTCGTCTGGCCCCAGTTACGCGGATGGCTCGGCTGGACCGACCGGGCGGTTGCGGGAGAGACGGCCGCCGAGTGGCTGATCGTCGCCGCCGGGATTCTCATCAGTTTCTCCCTGACCTCCTACGTGGGACCAAACGTCCGGCGTCGCTGGAAATGGGTCACACCGGGAAGCGTGCTCGGCACGCTCGCGTTCCTGGCCTCGGGTTTGCTCCTGCGTGTTTATGTCCAGTATTTCGGTAACTACGGCAAGACCTACGGCTCGCTCGCCGGGGTGATGCTCTTGTCGTTCTGGTTCTGGATCGCGGCCGTGATTCTACTGGTCGCGCTTCAGATCGACAGGATCATCGAGGACGAACAGAAGGAACCACCATGATCAACCCGGAATCTCCCGGAACCACCGCGGTCTACGGCGCCAGCGCCGGGGTCGCGGCTGACGTGATGAATCCCTCGCCGCGCACCTGTTCCCGGTTCAGCCGGGTCATTGAAGCCGTTCTGATCTTCAAGGACGAAGATTGCGGAATGGTTCCCGTGGTCGAGAAGGGCAAACCGATCGGAGTCGTGACCGACCGCGACGTCGCTCTGGCCTTGGCCACCTACGACGACCTTGTCGACCACCCGATCGAAGAGATCATGACCACGACCCTCATCTCTGTCGCGCCCACCACTCCCGTTCCCGAGGTGGTCGAGACTTTCGGTCGGCAAGCAGTCCGACGGCTCTTGGTCGTCGACTCTGGCGGGCTTCTCGTCGGCGTGATTGGCTGGAAGGACGTCTGTGGCGAGATCTCCGATCGGGTGGTTGGCCGCGTCGTGACCGACGTCGTCGAAAGCCCGATGCGAACGTAGAAAGGAGCGACGATCCTTGGCGACCGTGCGAATCGAAGCCGACGACATCCGGCGACAGATGGCGGAGATCCGTTCGCAGCTTCATCAAGACATGCGCGGGGTGGTCAATGTTGCAGCGACCGCCACCGATTGGCGGTCCTACGTCCGAGGCCGTCCCTGGCTGGCGATCGGTCTCGCCTTCACCTCCGGATTTCTCCTGGTCCGCAGTCGTTCGCGGCCATCAACGCTCGTCGTCCAACCGTCAGCGGTCGGCGTGCAAAGTCTCCAGGCGGCAGTGCAAGCGGAGAAGCCGGGTCGCTTGCCTCTGATGCGCTGGTTCCTCGGCGCGGTGGGTCCGATCGCCGTACGAGCCGCGCAGTTGTATGCGCTGAATTATGTTGAGAACCTTCTGGTGAATCAGCAGGCCGGTCCCCGGCCCGAAGCGGCCCCGCGGCCGGCTTCGCCGGGGCAAACCTCACGTCCCGAGGGACGAGGGTTCGCGACGCGCGGTTAACCCATGTCGAGCTCGAAAGGGACGGTCATGACCACTTCAGATCATTTCGGTTTCACGCCCGATCTGCAAGCGGAGACAAGGGTCGAGTACGGCCAGGACGAACGCTTCGAGTTCTTCCTGAACACGGCGACTCGCTGGGGCCATACGGTCGGCAGGCGCCTGAGCGCCACTCGTCAATGGGTCGAATCTGAAGCGATCGGGAATCGACCTCTCACCACCTTGGGGATTGCCTTCGGGCTAGGAGTCTTTACGGGATGGCTCGTCAAGCGACATTGAACACCGATCCCGGCGCTTCCCTCAACGGGATGCTCAACGGGATCGGCGACCTGGGCAGTAACGTGGTCACCCTGACAGCCCTGCAAGCCCGGCTCGCCGTGGAGGATTTCCGCGAGAGCGCCAGCCGCGCTCAGCCGGCCTTGATCGCCGCGGCCGTCCTGATCCCGCTAGGGTTCGCGAGTGGCACCCTTGGATTGTTTGGCCTCGCCTACTGGATGGCCGCCGATCTGGGCATCCCTCTGGGCCGAAGCTTGCTTCTTGTCGCGGCCGGGGGGATCTTGCTCAGTTCTTCCATGGCGGCCCTCGTCATTCAGCGTCTCCGCGCGAGCCTTGCAAGCTTTCGCCGCTCTCGCGAGGAACTCGAACGCAATATCGCCTGGCTCCGCACCGTCCTGATGCACAGCGGGCGATAGAAGAACTTCCCCCTTTTCGCCCTGCCCCACCAACCGCATCGGCCCAGTCTACCAGTTCGTCGAGGAAAACGGCCGGTGGCGATTCGATGGGCTGGTCGCCATCCTCCGCCCCAAGGGGGAAATCGTCCGTGCCTCGGACATGCCCGAGCTGGATGTCGAATAGGAACGGTTGCCTGATTCTCCGTCTCCATTTCGCCTTCGCGAGAAAGTCCTCATTCCGCACTTCACTGGTGGCACGGGCTGGCAGTTCATACAGCCCTGTACCTGCACCGAGGCAACCGACCATTCCGGTTTCCTCTCGCGCCGCATGCCCCGGTCTGCCCTTGTCTGTCCCCGCATCTGCGTCTAAAGGCATGAAACATGCGTGCGTTTCTCTTGGCGTCCGATTGTGGCACCCATACCCCTGGCCAGGGACCTTCTTCTCAACAGCATCGACCACGATGAAAGTCTTCCATTGCGATCACTGTCAGCAACTCGTCTTTTTCGAGAATACGGTGTGCGTGAGTTGCGGCAACACGCTCGCGTACCTGCCGGATCTGGATCTCATGGGGTCGCTGGAACCCACGGGAGATGGCGCATGGCGATCGCCGCTGCCCAGGGCGGAAGGACGGCTCTACCGCCTCTGCGACAACTACACGCGGGAGAACGTCTGCAACTGGGCCGTCCCCGTCTTCGACCCGCATCCTCTCTGTCAATCCTGTCGTCTGACACGGATCATCCCGAACCTGAGCCGGCCGGGGCAGAAGGAAGCCTGGTACAAGCTTGAGGTGGCCAAGCGGCGCCTCGTGTACACCTTGCTGAGGCTGGGATGCCCCATCGAGAACAGGATCGACGACCCTGAGCACGGCCTGGCGTATGAGTTCCTGGCTGACGTCCAGGCTCCCGGCACTTCCCCCGTGCTCACGGGGCATGCCGACGGCGTCATCACTGTGAACGTGGGTGAGGCGGACGACGTGGAACGGGAGCGGCGGCGGATCCGGCTCCACGAGCCGTACCGCACGCTCCTGGGCCATTTTCGCCACGAGGTCGGCCATTACTACTGGGACCGGCTGATCAAGGACAGCCCGCGGATCGACGAGTTCCGCGAACGCTTCGGCGACGAGCGTGAGGACTACGCCCAGGCCCTCCAGCGCCACTACGATCAGGGGCCGCCCGCCGACTGGCCGCAGCGGTTCGTCAGTGCGTACTCCAGTTCCCATCCGTGGGAAGACTGGGCCGAGACGTGGGCGCACTACCTGCACATGACCGACACCCTGGAGATGGCGGCCGCCTGCGGGCTGTCGTTGCGGCCAAGGCGTTCCGACGAGCCAACGCTCAAGTCTCCTCCCCCCGCGCCCGGAACCAGGCCCTTCGCGGCGTTCGACCGGCTCATCGAGGGCTGGTTCCCCCTCACCTACGTCCTTAACAACCTCAACCGCGGAATGGGCTTGCCGGACGGTTACCCGTTCGTCCTCTCGACACCGGCCGTCGAGAAGTTAAGATTCGTCCACGAGACACTGAATGACACCCCGACGTGAAGCGCCATTCCTCATTCCGCGCGGAGACGCCATGAACTACACGAATCTGGGAAGAACCGGCATCAAGGTCTCTCGCCTCTGCCTCGGTTGCATGAGCTTCGGGGTGCCGCAGCGGGGCGGGCATCCTGGACGAGGAGCAGAGTCGTCCTTTCATCAAGCGTGCCCTGGACCTCGGCATCAACTTCCTCGACACCCCAATTCCTACTCCGATGGCACGAGGGGGAGATCCTCGGCCGGGCCCTCCGCGAATTCGCCAGGCGCGACGAGGTGGTAATCGCAACCAAGGTCTATTACCCGACCAGGAAGGATCCGAACGGCCGAGGCCTGTCACGAAAGGCCATCACAGGAACTCAGGAACTGTGGGGGTCAGGCCATGTTTTTAGTTTCTTCACCGAAGAAACTAAAAACATGGCCTGACCCCGCGCCCCGACCCCGCGCCCCCACCGCGTCGCGGCAGACGTTCGGGTCTTTCGCTGGAATCTGCTGGTGGGGTAGAGGCTGGAGCAAGCAATTACAGACAGGCTCCTTACGGATTCTCTTTCTTGGTCGAATTCGGTTCCTGACCCCTTGGAATTTCCTAAAGACGATCTGCTCCACTCAGCGCCACAGTTGCCACATCCCGAACCAGAACCACGACGCGATGATGCGCCAGATGGTCCAGAATCCCGCCAGGACGATGAGAAAACCCAGCAAGAAGACGATCAGCGGCAGGAACGGGATGAACAGAACGAGGAAGAGCGCGAACACCAAGAAGAGCATCCAGCCCCGGACGAACATGCCGACGAGGCGCGAGAGCTGGAGCCTGGCCGCGGCGGATCGGAGCTGGTGAAAGGCCGCGGCCAGGTCGTCGATCGTGTGATAGGCGCGGTGGCCCTCCCAGGGCAGGCGAGGCGCGGCCTGGGGCCGAGACGTGGCCAACTCCAGGCTCCGGCGCGCGCGCAGGATCAGTTCCTGGGCGCCGATCGGGTCGGCCGTGAGCTGCCTTTCGGCCTCGGCGTACATGCGCTCGGACCTCTCGACTTGCGCCCGGATCTCGCCGCCCCGATCGTACCGATCCGACGGCTCGTGCGCGTCGCGAGTGGCGTCGAGCGCCGCGCGGCCCGCGGCCAGGGCTTCGCGCGCCTGCTCATGGACCTGGTTCAGCCGGTCGAGATCTTGGCGGCAAGCGCTGGACTGGCGAAGCAAGGTGTCGACACCGCCCTGCTCGATCAGCTTCCGGGCCTCTTCTGTCGGCTTCGCGGTCAGTCCCGAGCCGGCGCGGATCTGCCGCTCGGCCTGGTTCCAGATTTCCATGATCTCCAGCCAGCGGTTCCAGAGGCCGTCCAGATCGTGCTCGATCCGGTTGTAGAGCGCCAGCGTCGCACCGGTCATCGGCGCCGTGAAGTCGGGGTCGGTGCTGGGCAAGGTCTTGTGCCTCTTCCGCAAGCCGTCGATCTGGTCCATGAGCGCCACGGCCTTCTCGCGGAATCCCCGGAACTGCTCGTCGACGGCGCCCCGAAGCTGGCGATTGCGGTAGTAGAGAACACCCATCGCGACCAGGCCGATCAGGCCGAGGGTCACCAGCACCACCACCGTTGAACTTCGGGTGGAGAGATCTTCGATCGCGAGCCAGATCGACGCGAATGCGGTTCCGTTCCCTGGCCGAGAAACCAAGAAATGCATCAGAATTGGCTCCCGGTCGTGCCCGGTGGACGCGGTGGCCGGACCCGACGATCAGTGAGCAGAAACGGTTTGTTCCTCGCGAATTGACCAAACCCATGGTATTTTACCACCGTTGTCATCCCCTGACGACATGGCGTCGCCATACTCTGAACTGCAAGCACGCCATTATGGAGGTTCCTAGCTGGTCTCCACGGTTCTGCCGCAAGCCCCCAACAGGAAACAAACGAACCAGCGATAGGTGGTCAAGCGCATTGTCCCGAGCCTCGCCACCTGGTACCTCGGGGACAGTCTAGGAGGCTGTCCGAGAATTAACAGGCCGGTCCTTGGTCACATTGATCTCGATCTTTTTCGATCTCAAGTCAGGACATACTGGTAGCGCGAGATTTTCCTGACCGTCACTGATTTTGGGGGCGTCTTGTTTTTGACTTTCGTCAATTGATCGCCCGAAATGCCCGAAGGCCTTTTGTTCCAACCACTTGATAGCGCCGAAAGTTCGGCGCCATCCCGGCAATCCGCTTGGCCAATGCCACCGACAATTGCGGGGGAAGCTGTGTTTTTCCGGGCTTTTTGAACTACATCCCCAAAATCAGTGACGGTCAGACTTTTTCATTGCCCACTTTAAATTGACGAACCGGGGACGGGCACGCTTTTCGAGCCCGTCCCCGGTTGCGGACTTCTCATCGGCTTCAGCGCGATCTCAGGGCGAGACCCACCAGTACGCCGAGAGCCAGGCCAACGCCGAAGGACGCGGCCACAGTCTGGGTCGGGTTGTGTCTGAACGCGCGCTCGACCTGTTCGTAACCGTCGCCAACATGGTCGGCGACGCGCTGATACTTGTCTACGATCTGATGACCCGCCCGCTGCGCGTACTGGCCGGCCGTCTCGGCTGCCTGGGAAAAAGCTGATGTGCTGCGAGTTGTCAGGTTGTTGAGAAACTCCTCGATCGCCTCGCGGGTCTCGCCGGTCTTTTGCTGGATCTTCCCGACGACCTGGTCCACGTTGCCTCCGTGGATCTGGAGATCGTCGTCCGTGAGGGTGCCCCACTTCTCTTTGACCTGACCCTTGAGTCGGTTCCACGATCCTTGAAGCTCTTGAGTATTGACCATCGATGCGCTCCTGAATGAGAGACGGAAATCCATCCAAACCCAGGTTTACGGATTCCGGGTAGGGGACGTGGTAGTCTTCGGTGAAACGGGGTCGACGGCGATCGGCGGATTCTTGCCGGATGACTCGATCTTCGTGCCCTTGGTGATCGTCGTCGTCCCCTCGGGGCCAGTGATCTTCGTCTTCTCCTGGACGCCCGATTGCTCGGTACACCCCGCAACACCAAGAACCAGGGCCGCCCACAGAGAAAGGGTGAATGCTCTGAAAGTTCGCATGAGGTTGATCCTTCGTCGAACGCTGTTTCGGAGGTCGTCAAGCGACTACCCACGATCCAACTCGCGGTGCCGGACCTCCGGAGTGTACAGAAGACAAAGAAGCAAGCTCCATGCCATGGTCCGGATATCCCCTCCGTTTCCCGGGGAAATGACTCGCGGCATTGATCTTGCGATGGCCAACTCCTGGCGAATGCTTGCTTTTCATTGAGGTCAATGTAAGAGCGCGCGCTCAAACTAGGAGTTCCTGATGATGAGTCGCAAGAATCAAGTGCGAGCTTGGCGCAGCGGCGAGGATCGTCTCGAGAATGACCCTTCGCCGGCTGATACCCAATCCAACGAGCCGAATGATGCTCCCGCCTCTCGCCTCCCCCATCGGTCTGGCCACGAGGACAGCTCGGAGCACGCAGGCGGAGACCTGCTTGGATATGCGCAGGTTGTTGCCCGTTATCCGCTGACAACATTGGTGGCGAGTTTCAGCGTCGGATTCGGTCTGGGAGTTCTCGCGACCGCCGTTTTCACTCGCGACGACAGGGGGTGGTGGGAGCGCCACAACCTCACCGAATCGCTGCACGATGTCTCTTCCGGCCTTCGTCGGATCCCTGCCATGATCGCCCAGCACTTGCCCGATTCGCTCGCACGCCGGTAAGCCGCATGCCGAACTCCCCGAGACGAAACAGAGTAAGCCCGCCAGCTCGGCGTGAACGGTCGCGCCGGACGGGCGGGCCTGGTGATGGTTCCTGTGTCGCTTCCTATCTCGGCAATTTTGGCGGATCGACAGAAACGGGGGCGCCGAAGCGCCCCCGTACGTTGATCCTTCTCTTGCGGAGCTCGAGCACCGCGTCCACGAGAGGGTGTCATGCGGTCGCGCGGAGCCGAAGGCCTCGCTCTCGACGGCGTCGCGGGCGCTCATGTCGTACGCCCCGTGCGAACGCAGGATGGAGATAGCCTCGGAGCGGCGACCGTCGGCGTGAACCGTCACGATCGTCCAGGTATCTCAGGAACAGACAAAGACGCGCCGCGTCGTCGTCAGTCTTGCTTGAAAACCGATGTGTCGATCTTGTATTGAGCGATCTTGGAAGTGATGCTCCGACGCGAGAGACCGCTGATCCGGGCGCAGCGGCCGACATGACCGCGGCTCTTCTTGAGGGCGCGGAATAGGTATCGCTTCTCGAAATCCGCGATCAGCTCGCTGAGCTGGTCGGGGAGAGGCCGCGTGAGATCCATCGGAAACGAGGCCTCCCTGGGAACGGGCTTCGCCAGGTCGGCGGGGAGGTTCTCGGGAAGGATCATGCCATCTTTCGCCGTGACCACCGCTCGCTCAATGGCGTTCTCGAGTTGGCGGATGTTCCCTGGCCAGGAATAGGTGAGGATCAATTCCATCGCTTCCGGAGTCAACTGGCAGGGGGCCTGACCGGGTCGTGCGTATTTCTCGGCGAAGTGAGCGGCTAGCAGCGGCAGATCCTCCGGGCGGTCGCGCAATGGGGGCAAATCGATCTTGAATACGTTGAGTCGATAGAAAAGGTCTTCGCGGAACTTCCCCTCCTTGACCATCGTTTCCAGGTTCCGATTGGTCGCGCCGATGACGCGGACGTCCACCTGGATCGTCTCGTTTGCCCCGACACGCTCGAATTCTCGTTCCTGAATCACTCGCAGAAGCTTGACCTGCATGAGGGCCGGAATATCGCCGACCTCATCGAGGAAAATCGTGCCGCCGTTGGCCAGCTCGAATCGTCCCTTTCGCTGCCCCGCTGCGCCGGTGAACGAACCTTTCTCATGGCCGAAGAGTTCGCTCTCGAGCAAGTTTTCAGGAAGCGCCGCACAGTTGACGACGACGATCGGCCCTTTTCGAGTAGCGGACGACGCCTGGTGAATGGCCCGGGCGATCAGTTCCTTGCCGGTACCGGTCTCACCCTCGATGAGGACCGTCGTCGTGGTCTCCGCGACGCACCCGATAAGATCGAAGATCTCGAGCATGCGCGGATTCTTGCTCACCACGTTCTGGAATGGCGGGCGCTTCTCGAGCTCGGCCCGCAACGCGATCAATTCGTCCTGGAGCATCCGTTCCCGCAAAGCACGCTGAACGAGAAGGCAAAGGTGATCATCGTCGACAGGCTTGGTGAGAAAATCGTAGGCCCCGAACCGCATCGCCTCAACCGCCTCGTTGATGCTGCCGTATCCGGTCGTCACGACCACCGTCACGTTGAGCTGGTTGGCGTGAATTTCACGAAGCAGTTCCATTCCACCAAGATGCGGCATCCGCAGATCGGTGATGGCGATGCTATACCGACGCTCTTTCAGCATCTCCAGCGCGTCGGAGCCGTCCGCCGCCAGGTCGACGGGAACACCCAAGGAAAGCTCTAGCATGAGGCGAAGCGCCTCACCCACGTCCTGATGGTCTTCCACGATCAGGATGCGCTGATGTCGCGTTGACGGCTCAGCCGGAGTAGAGGCCTTCGAGACCGTTGCCGGGCGGGCGATCATCGTCGATACCGAAGTCATGATCGAATCCCCTTGAACGCTCACTGTCGTGGTCCGGGAATTCTATCGTAACCAGCGGTATCACAGCATTCAACTGCGCGGGGAAAACCTCACTCCTGGATTACCGCGTCGCTCCCGTGGGGCGTGCCCTCCGAGCCTTCCCACCGGAGAAGCTCTGGCGCCAGGATCACGGATCGAGGATCAATGCAAGATCTGTTCAGAAGGACACAAGGCCTTGATTCCTGGCGGCACTGGCTCGGATTCAATCGACAGTCTACGGGGATCTACATATCCCAGCACTCGCCTTGTCCGGCCGGAGGGGCCATATCGTTGTTCGATCGCCTTCATCTCGGCAAGTGCCAGGAGGAACGCCAGGGTCGACTCAGCGCCCTGGTTCTGGTTGGTTCGATCGGGATGGAGCCCGTCGCGACATCCACCTGTGGTCGGGTCGTAGAGGGACTGACCGAGGTCGTTGCGCCCGAGGAACCACTCGAACGCCGTCTGCGCTTCCATGAGCCAGGCCGTGTCGTCGGTAACTTCGTATGCCGAGAGACACGCTGAGACCGTGGCGGATGCCTCCAACGGCTGTTGATCGAACTGGGCCCGTCTCTGATCTCGAGCGTAGAAACCATTCGACCCGATCCCCCGGAAGTGACCCTTCCGGGCCTTCTGCAAGCCGGTCAGCCAGCGGAGAGCGCTCAGGCCGATCTCGACGGCCCTGGAGTTGCCGCTCTCCTGGCCACTGACGATCAGAGCCTGCGGAAGGCGGGCGTTGTCGTAGGTCAGGATCGGCTCGAACCAACGCCAGTCAGAAGTCGACGTCTGGTCATAGAGGTCGATCAGCCGGGTTGCCAGCGTGTCGCGGGCCACCGACGCCCGGCGGGCGCCGCGGAGCCGGCGAAGGTATTCATGGATGCCGAGAAGGGCGAAGGCCCACGCCCGGGGAGAGGTCGTTTCAAGAATCGGCGTCAATACCTGGTCAAATGTCGGAACAACCCAGAACTGGAAATCGCGGCGATGAGACCGTCCGATACAGGTTCCGAGGGCCCAGAGCGCACGACCGTGGCTGTCCTCCGACCAGACCTCCTCCCGCCAGAGTCGGTCGTATCCAAGAAAATTGCGAAACCGTCCCTGCGACGGATCGAGCGCGTGCTGAAGAAACGCCGCATACCTGCTGGCAAGATCGGCCACTTCATCCCCGATCCCGAGATCCTCGAGCAACACAGTGAGCAGGAGGGCCCTCGCATTATCGTCCGCGCAATACCCGTCGGCATAATTCGGGACGGTGAAAACCGCGTGCCGGAGCAACCCGGTCGAGTCGGTCAATCGAGTAAGATGATCGAGCCGCCACGGGGGGAGAGCGGCGGGCAGCTCGGCGAGTGTCCGGCCTATAAGCGGCTGAGAGAAAGTCTCGGACCGCTCCCTCCTCGCCCGCAGAAACACCTCCATGTAACGGTGGGCAGACTGCGACCAGATCATCTCCCGGCCCATCAGATACGCCTTCTTGCGGATCGAGTGTCTCCTCGGCTCGTCTCTCAGGAGGGCGATCATCTCCGTGGCCAGCGCCGCCGAGTCGGCAAACGGCACGATCACTCCGCGGCCGTCGGCAAGGAGCTCCTCGGCATGCCAGTACGGCGTGGAGATCACGGCTTTCCCGCACCCGAAGGAGTAGGCGAGAGTGCCCGACGTGATCTGCGCAGGGTTCAGGTACGGAGTGACGTAGAGGTCGGACGCCCCGATATACTCCATCAGCTCGTCGCGCTCCACGAATCGATTGGAGAAGATGACATTCTCCTCGACCCCCAGCTCCCGGGCCAGTTGCTCCAATCCCTGGCGATAACTCTCGCCATTCTCTCGAAGCAGGTTCGGGTGGGTGGCGCCAAGAACGATATACACCAGGTTGGGGACCTCACGAAGCACCCGAGGTAAGGCTTGAAGCATGTGTTCAATCCCCTTGTTCGGCGCGAGCAGGCCGAACGTGAGGACGACGTACTTCCCCTCGACTTCAAAGCGATCCTTGTAGAAACTCGGGTCAGTGAACGGCATGTCGGGGATCCCGTGCGCGATGACTTCGATCTTGTGGTCCGGCACGCGGTACACGTCCCGAAGGAACTGTCGGCCCCGCTCGGTCATCACAACGACCTTGGCGGAAAGGTCGCAGAGTCGATCCAGAGCTCGCCGCTGGTCCGCGTTCGGAGAGCGGAGGACCGTGTGCAATGTGGTGACGACCGGCATCTGCAGCTCACGGACGAGGGCGTTGATGTGACTTCCGGCCGCTCCACCGTAGATCCCGTACTCGTGCTGCAGGCTGACGACGTCGGGGTTCGAGTAATTGAGGAATTCCGCCGCCCGAAGGTAGCTGTCCATGTCCTGCTCGTCAAACTCGAACTGGACCTCCGATCCGTATTCGTAAGAATCCGCCCGGTCGTTGACCGCCGCGACGGAACATTCGACCTCGGGAAACAACCCCGCGAGCGAGGCGTACATGTCGTGGGTGAAGGTCGCAATCCCGCACTTGCGGGGAAGGTCGTTGCCGATCAACGCGAGCTTACGGATCTCAGTGGTGTCGTTCATCGTGCTTTCCAGGTTTGCGGATGGGTGTTCTGAGGTGGAAGGGCGCCCGGGAAGTTCGCCCACAGGCGCCCGAACATCGGATGTGAGACGCCGATTCGACATGTGATACAGCAAGAGTGCTGGGAAAGCGACCGTCCGCAGCTCAGGATGCGGTGGCGTCTCCACCCAGAAGAGTGAGAACTTCGCCGGTGATGTAGCTAGAGTCGGCCTCCGAGGCGAAGAAGACGAATGCGGGGGCGACTTCTTCGGGTTGTCCGGGACGCTTCATCGGCGTCTTGAGACCATGCTCGGCGACTTGCTCGGGGGGCTTCGAAACCGGCTGGAGCACGGTCCAGATCGGGCCGGGCGCGACACAGTTGACCCGTATTTTCCGGTCGACGAGATTTCTCGCCAACGACTTCGTGAACGCGTGAATGGCGCCCTTGGAGGCGGCGTAGTCGAGAAGCGTCGTGCTTCCTTCCAGCCCGGTGATCGACCCGGTGTTGATGATCACTCCCCCCGGCTTCAGATGCCGGAGAGCGGCTTTCGCCATGAAAAAATATCCATAGATGTTCGTACGTAACGTGGTGTCCCACTGGTCCTCGGTAATCTCTTCCAGACGCGTTCGAGACTGCTGATACGCAGCATTGTTGACCAGGATGTCGAGACGCCCGAACGTCTCGACGACCTGATCGACGGCCTGATCACAGAAATCGGCGTCGCGGACGTCACCCGGAATGAGCAGGCACTTCTGGTTCTCTCCCTCTACCGCCCTCTCCGTCGCTTGTCCATCCGACTGCTCT
>Ga0116218_1001072_pt1 | contig 17857 bp, 16 predicted proteins | sample Sb_taG_2_FD_88966 | JGI IMG/M metagenome (GOLD analysis project Ga0116218, IMG submission 88966) | Peat soil microbial communities from Weissenstadt, Germany - Sb_50d_5_LS metaG | ecosystem: Environmental > Terrestrial > Soil > Wetlands > Peat | place: Germany: Weissenstadt | collected 2010-09-21 | reverse complement strand
TAGGGCTGTCGGAGAGGAGTAGCGACCTCTTTGGAAACACCCTTCCGAGCCGATTAGGTGAGGCAACGCGCCGGCTACCTACTTCATTGAGACGCTAACAGAGCAGTTGATAGGAGATGGCTTCTCGCTCCTGCCAGCCTCCGATTGCCGGCGCGATCTTGAGCGACTTGAAGAACATGCCAACTTTATCCTCAGGGATATTCGTGAGGATATTGGTGGCCTTGCGCTTAATCGAACAGGCATGCTCACCAATATCCAGGAACAAATGCATGCGGCTTCCTTGCTCGAATTGGTGGGCGCTCCCGGCGTTGGCAAATCAGCGCTTCTCAAGGCTCTGATCGAGTATGATGAAGCAGAGGGACCACCAATCGTCCTCGCCTGGGATCGACTCAGCGGTACAGGCTGGAGTAGTTTTGCCCAGATTCTCCAACTCTCACAACCACTCCATGTACTGCTCCTGGCGATCAGCGGGAGTACTTCTCCCCGCGTCTTTATCGACGGGGCCGATCATATTATCGATGGCGGGGCTAGAAAGGTCGTCAACGATCTCCTCCGCAGTATCGCGGAACTTTCTTTTGTCCGCAGTTCTTCCAGGCCATGGAAGGTGGTGGTGACAACTCGTGAGGAAAATCTTGAGGAGGTACACCGCTGGCTTGACTGGACAGCCTTTGGGCAACCGAACATGATACGCATTGACGAACTCAGCACGGAAGAAGTCCAGCTCATCGCCGAGAAGCGACCACATCTACGGCCATTGTTTTCACTTCCCCAGCTTGCTTCTGTTGTCAGGAACCCATTTCTGCTCCGCATACTCGATGACCGGCGCATCCGGACTCCGGCAGGTAGCTTTCCAACCATCACAACAGAAATCGAAGTCGGTGAGGCCTGGTGGGAATATCTTGTGGGATTGATGGAAACGGATGCCGTTCAGGGACGTATTCGCCAGCAAGCCTTACTCACTATCGGAAAGCGATGTATTACATTGCCGGGAAGATGGATTCCATGTGAGGATATCAATGCCCTAGCTTTGCTCACGCTTAAATCCGATGGCATATTGTTGCATGACAGAACAAGGGATGTATACCGATTGAGTCACGATGTCCTCCAAGATTGGATCTTCTCACGCGTACTTAATCAGAACCGCGAGGAATTGCCGGCGTATCTCCAAAGCATCCACGAGCCCTTAGGATTGCAGCGTGCTGTGCAGCTACTCGGAACTTCTGTGCTTGAACGACATCGAACGCTTATTTGGGTACAACTCCTGCAACAGATGGAAAATGTCCATGGTCTTTCCCCGAAATGGCGGCAGTCTTTGCTTATGGCTCCTGTCCGCACTCAACGTGCATCAGAGATCCTGGATCAGGTTAAGCCATACCTTCTGGAAAATCAAGCCCAACGTCTGATCGAACTGCTTACACTGTTGCGAACGGTTGAGGTGCTTCCTGATGTCAGCTTGTTGCCTGTGGTTGAAAAGCTCAAAACAGAGCCGAGTGATCGTTTGCCTCTGCTCTTGAGCAGGCCGGTTCCAAACTGGCGAACGTGGGGGCCATTTCTTGGCTGGTTTCTGGCGCAGCCCGATGCATGGTCTGGAAAGGTACAAATGGAAATGGCCCGGTTGATGGAACTCTGGCAGCACCATACCCCTGATCATGCGATCTATCGCCAAGAAATAGGCACACGCGCTTTCCAATGGCTCAAGGAAGCTGAGAGGACCGAAGACGATGACGAGCTTTGATGAGCTGCAAGCATATCAAAAGCGACTGCGAACGACAATTTTCCACTCGGCAGATGTACTCCCAAAGCAGGTCGAAACCTACCTGAGAGAAATTGTAGTACATGGTTCTTATCGCGAGATCGAACAAGCCTTGGAGATGTACAGACCGTTAGTGGATCATCTTGCGACAGCCTATGTCGATTTTGCTCTTGAAGTGCTTGTGAAGAAACCGCTACATAATGACCAACAAGATATCACTCGCAGATTATCAATGCTCCGCACCTACCATGACAACTTAGGTATCCGAGAAAGAATACGTTGTTTTCCCCCCTCCCATATCCAGGGACCATTTCTTTACCTGCTTCGTCGTGGTGAGCAAGAGGGGCTGCGCTTGATTCAGTCTTTAACGAATACCGCAGTCGAAGTCTGGCAAGAGCGAGAACGCGATTTCTATTTTCACGAGAGTATAAGGTCGCCGCTCCCGATAATACTGACGCTTCCCACAGGGCCACACAAACTCTGGGGAGACGAGCGTGTCTACTGCTGGTATCGCTCATCATCTCACGGGCCAGATATTGTTGTTTCCGCACTCATGGCGCTTGAAGTGTGGCTAGAAGATCAAGTGATCGCGGGAAGAAACCCACAAGAGCTTTTTGAACATATACTGCTCGAAAGTAACTGCATTGCCGTGGCGGGCATTTGTCTGAGTATTGCACTCGGGTTCCCTAAACAATGCCTCGCTGCAGCACTACCGCTTATCGCATCTCCTGCGATGTGGCGTTTAGAGGTGGCTCGGGCTGAGCAAGACCGGCGAACGCCACTCTATATACTCTTACCTGAATACCAGCTCACCAATGAAGCTCTTGATGAGCGCAATCAGCGTCCGCAACGGCAGCGCACACTGCCCTTTCTCGCGGGGTACTACCTCTTCTTTGCCGATAACCCCCTCAAGACGTCGTTTGAGCAAGCAGGTGCTCACTTCTCTGAGCACCTACCTTTTCTTTTTGAAGAAGAGCGAGATAATCCAGAATTCGTCTCTGAGCTCAGTGATTGGGTGGAACACATACAGGTCAACGGAGACCGCTCCAACTACTATCAGCAGCAGGTTGGCGACCAGGTTCAGATAGAATTTGAACCGCCTCCTACACCTTCCCAACAGGATACCGAGCAGTCTGAATCGGACGAACCACCCGCCTGGCACTCTATTGCTCTGTGGGTGCAACAGACACTGCAGGAAGGGAAACAAGCAGAGGGGCTGACAGCGATAGAGGCTATCGCTGCCATTCGCGGGATCCAGGAGCATTCCCAGAATCAACTTGAACAGGAAAACGAGCAAGTGGTGTCCTGGTTAGCTCATGCAGTGGCAGCGGCTGCGCTGTTAACTGATTTCCAGGACGTGCAAGCACATGGGCTCATTCCCTGGTGCCGGGAGCAGTTACTCGCCGCCGTTCTCCAGGAAGCAGATGAGGCCTATTATTACGCCTATCCTGCCCATGTCTCTAATTTCCTGGCCATCTTTGCGGTGAAAGGATTAATGCTGCTCGTTGTACGTGGTTTGGCAACAGAAGAAGTCAGGGAGATACTTCTTCGCCTGGCAGCCTCGCCGTATGAAGATGTGATGGCCGCCATACTTCAGCGTTTGGATACGATTCTGGTCTTCGATGCGGCGCTTTGCTGGACATTGCTGAGCCTGGTGCTCTCACTCCGTCTCATTCCCAGGCAACTCGCAATACAGGCACTGGTTAAACTCCATAATAGCGGCGAACAGAGTGAAGATATCATGCACTGGGAAGAGGAAGTCATCAAAACTCATCTAAGTATAGTAGAGCAGCAAGGCATTCCAGTAATCCCTCATATTCCAGCGAACGAGGATATGTGTTTTCTTTGGGATCGGGCAATAGAGGTACTTAACTCCCTCCCGCTTGTGGCTCTCTGTGCCTATCCAAACGCCAAGGCACGATTGCTAGGGCTCGTGAGCGATCTCCTGGCCTGGACCATTGTGGTCAATACCTCATCAGCATCGTATGCCTATATCTACAGAGATACTCATCCACCGCGGCCTTATCAGTGGAACAAAGACTTCATCTCGTGGGTTGTCCGCATGATGGACGCATTCTCCCAACAAGAGCGGTGGCAAGCAATTCTGGACCCGCTTCTTGAGCATTGGATTAGTGTGCCGCACCTCGTGAAAGATTTGATGTACAACTATATCCATTATTATCTCAGTACGAGCAGTCCCTTATCCTCTTCATCTGTAGAGACCTGGAGGATTCTCTGTAATCGGATTCTGAACAGCACTGAACTCGCCAATTTGGCTGATGCCTCCTCCCTGGATAGTTCAGTATCTGAGGTGGTGGAGGATATAGTGTTTTCATGGTTGACACGCGAGTGGCCCCACGCCTCGTTATTTCGTGATGTGATTGAGAAGTGGATCGAGGTGATAGGACGCAACCCCGATGCCTACCAGTCTCTTGTGAAGTTCTTGCAAGGACCTGGAAGCATTTTTTCCCCCGATCCCGCGCTTGAATGGATCAGCAGTTGCGTAACTGCCTGTACTCATAAGCAACATTTCTGGCAGGCCCACAGTAATGGGGAGTGGACAGCCAGACTGCTTCAATCCATGTGGAATCATGCTCAAGAGAGCGTACGTAGTCAACCAACTATGCTCAAACGTTATGCTGAACTGGTTGATCGACTCGTTGGAGTGGGGATTCCTCTGGCCAGTGTACTGCAACAAGAGCTGGAGCAAAGGCAATAGCAATGGCATGCAGTACATCCCGCTTCCTCGATTCACTTACTGAACAAATGGCTTATAGTCGAAAGCAACCAACCTGCTGATTCTCATAAGTAAAAGGAGTTATCTTTGTATGGCTGATTATGGGGGGGTTATTTTTATGTGTAGTAATGTAGATGAAGCGGCAACACTATTGCATTACATAGGCAGCTACCATTCTTGCTCAGTGACGATGAATAATCCAGAGCTACAATTGGGTGTAATTGAGCTATGCTTATTTTCCTTTGACCAACAATCTATTAATCACGTCGCTTTAATGAGACGAGCAAGAGAAGTTGCTTCAGGTAGGTATTGTCTCAAGTTTTTGAAATTTGCAAAAGTAAGTAATACCTCCTTAAGTATCTTAGAGGATATCTTAACCGAACACTCCACACAGACAGAACTTTTTCCTGCAACAACAGATTCTGGCCTGGAAGCACATATAATCAGAACATCAAACAGCAATGGAAAGCGTATCCAACCACTAGTTTGGGAAAAAATTATAGAGTACCTGAAAAATTCATCTCCTAAACAAGCACAAGATCTAGACGAATTTGAAAGAATACGTCGGCTTTCTCATCGGCGTTACTCAAGCGTCGGTGTTAACATCCTGAAGCAGGAAAAAGACGTTACTCTATTAGCTCTCAAATTATTTGGAGCTGACTACGACAATATACTCTCATCGTGGTTTACACAAGACGAGCAGACAGATGTCTATTTAGAAGGGCTGGAAGGCAACCACAAAGTCCGTGAAGATGACACTATTATAAATGACATTTTACAGTCAGCAAGTAAAATAGCCCCAGAAATGCAATTGAAAAAATTACGCTCATCAATCAAGGGTATGATCAGGGCACGCAGAAGTAACGGCCAGGTCATTACAATAGTGAACGCGAATCGAAATCATATCGAAGATTCGACAGGAGCTGATCTTGTCTACTATAACCATGCCTACCACTCACATGTGATGGTGCAGTATAAAATGATGGACATAAACATTTCAGAAAAAACTGAAAAAGAGACAGCATCATCGCCAAAGATGAGTAAACGGAAAACTTACAAAAAGGAATTTTACTATAGGCCTGATATGGGACCTGAAGGAAAATTTACCAAACAGATTGAACGAATGAAACATGTACAGTCTCTCGCATCGAAAAATGAAGACAATGCGGATACATTAGGTTATAGGCTCAACAATAATTGCTTCTTCTTTAAGCTCTGCGAGTCTTTTGAGTTTGAGCCGATGTCATCGGAGTTAGCGCCAGGGCTGTATCTTCCACTAGATTATATGGAACAGCTCTTGCAATCTCCAAGCACAGATGGTCCACTTGGAGGGAAAAGAATTACTTATGCAAACGCTGCTCGCCATTTTTCTAATTCCCTTTTTATAGACCTCATGAAGGAGGGGCTTATAGGCTCTTCACCTGGAGCAAGTAACACAATTTATGAAGAGATTCACAATTCACTCTCAGAGGGAAGATCCCTTACATTAGCATGGGAGGGGCTATAAACGGAACACTTGTGGCGACATGAAAGACTTCTTTATCAGTTACAAAAAGCTGACTAGCCCTGCCTAGGAGCACGAAGTGGACATCTCCTGCAAGGTTTGCCTGAATAAGATAACAGGGGATGCTCTTACCCGCCTCACTAACATTCACGAAACTCTCACGGTCACGTGTGATGGCACCACGAATCCACTGAGAGAGGAATTCGACTGGGAAAACTGGAGACAGGATGATTGATAGAAATCGTTGCCATGGGGTGCAAAAGTCGTGGCGCGTCAGATGCAGAGCAGAAAAAGGTAAAATATCGGACAAATTGAAAGGAATAGTGGATATTTCAATGAACTCAGTCAGATCGATTACATTGTTAATTGCTGCCATCGCGTTAGCAGAAATGCTAAATTGGACATTTGCCGATCATTAGCAGACATATCCGAGCGTGAATGTTCTACCGCAGCATCTGCTAATGGCCTTTAGCAGATACCGCTAGAGATAACATCGACAGGTAATGGCAACCTGTTCCAAATTTTAGAATTCCACCATTTCAGGGCAAGACCATGATACTGTTCAGACTTGACCTCTCTGATAAACTCAAATTATGACAGAAGAAGAAGCGATCCAACTGCGGAAGGAAAACCAGGAACTGCGTGAAGAATTGAAGCAGACGCAGGAAACTGCTGCGTGTCGCCCTCGCTCGGATCGAAGAACTGGAAAAGCAGAAAACGCCGCCACCTGCGTTTGTCAAAGCCGATGTGCAAAAGCCAGCCGCCGAAGAGAAAACGCCGCGCAAGAAGCGCGAGGGCCAACATAATCGGGCGCGTCGTAGAGGCATGCCGACACACATCGTCGAACATCACCTGGCAATATGCCCAGATTGTGATCTGCGTTTGGGTGGGATCAGCCTGGCTCGTTGCCGAGAAGTGATCGATGTGCCCCCCCCATCCTTGGTGCAGATCACCGAACATCGCATTTTCAAAGGCTGGTGCGCAGGATGTCAGAAATGGCACGAAGCGCCGGTCGATCTGCATGTAGAGGTACTTGGGCAGGGGCGCATTGGCGTGCGATTGGTCAGCATGATTGCCTATCTGCGCACGAGCTTGCGCTTGCCGCTGAGGCAAATCCGCGAACTGTTGTATACCCTGCATGGTTTTGAGATTAGTCTGGGAGAAATCGTGGAGGTACTTCACCGGATCAACGCGCATGCCCAACCAGTGCTTGATGCCCTCTTGACCGAAATCCGTGTCAGTCCCGCCGTGCAAGCCGATGAAACGGGCTGGCGAGAAGATGGCAGCAATGGCTATATCTGGAGTGTGAGTACCCCGACCATTCGCTATTATGAATATCATCATTCTCGTGCGGGAGAGGTGATCAAAAAACTCATCGGTGATGACTTTGAGGGAGTCCTGGGCAGCGATTTTTACGCTGGGTACAACATCCATCAGGGCTTGCATCAACGGTGTTGGGTCCATTTCTTGCGTGACATCCACGATCTCAAAAAGCTGCATCCTGACCATGCGGAGTTGTGGCAGTGGGCCAAACAGGTTAAGCAGCTCTACGAGCGAGCCAAAGCCGCTCCTGCACCTGACCCGCAGTTGCCCATCGCCAAACAGCACGCTCAGCGGGTGGCGCTCCAACACGCCTTCGAGCAGGAACTGTGGCAGGTATGTGCGCCTTTTGCCCAAACCCAGACCCTGATGCATACGCTCTGCGAACGAGTCGAGCGCTTTTTGCCCGAACTCTTTGTCTTCGTGGCCTATCCCGGCGTGCCATCCGACAACAATTTGGCCGAACGCAGTGTTCGTCCCCTGGTCATCGCTCGCAAAATCAGCGGGGGGACGCGCAGCCCCAAAGGCAGTTCTACCCGCATGGGACTGGCAAGCCTCTTCGGTACCTGGGTCGCTCAAGGTCTTCATCCTTTCCATCAGTGTCTTGCTCTCCTGACCACCAAATTCTCCTTAGCGCAAGTCTGAACAGTATCAAGACCATCTTGCCCTTGACTCGCTTTAGTGGAGTCAGCAAACGTAGAAACTCACTTGACTTGTTGCTCGAAGGTGACAGGGACTGACGTATCCCAGGGAGGAATGCAGCCGCTGTTGATTGTTAAACGCCTCCAGGTACTCAAAAATGGATTGGCGAGCCATAGAGGTCTTGATACCATATCAAAATTGTGTCAAGAGAGAAAGAAAAGCCGATTAGCCAAGTCTGAACGAGCTGAAACGCCTTCACGGTTCACGCCGTTATACGGCATTCGATATGGCATCACTTTTTTCGCCCTTGTTCCAACTGAGCTTGAAACCACTGCACCACTCGCTGCCAGTCCTGATCAGGAATATCAGCATACCTGGGAACCCCAAACGCCGTTTTGAGACTATCATAAATAGTACCATATGGTTTACCAGTTAGCTCGTGCATTTGCTGGACATACTTTTGTACTGCGCGCTGGTGGTCAGATGTAAGCGTTTGCGGACCCAGACGCTCCAGTATTTCAGGGATAAGGTTGGTCACTTCTTCAAGGCCCTCTAACCGAGATTCGACGCTTCCACGCCAGACTTCGATATCATGCTGCCAGTCAATCCAGAGCACCATCTGCCGGTGATATTCGCGCCAGGCATCAAGACCCGCATCATCAGCTGGTGCCACCGGTTTCGTAATCTGCTCTACCGGCACGAGCCTTACCGGCGCCGCCACCTCTTTGGGAGACTGCGCCCAGGTGTAGAGGACATCAACCACCTCGCGCTGGTAACGCAAGATTTCCGGGCGAATCTCCTCGCGTACTCGTTTAGGATCGATGCCCGCCAGCCAGAAAGGAACGGCATGCAGAATGAGCACCGCCATTTTTTGAGAGCCGCCGTCAGTCTCGACCTGTGCAAAAATAAGGTCTTCAGAGATCGCTTCTGTACGTCGAATGCGTTGTGTTTGCGCAGCTGTATCAATCTGGAGATTTTCACAGAGGAAACGAAGGACTACACCTGGCTGTCCATCAGGCAGGCGCACAACAACGATAGGTTTGCCATAAAATGTGAGTGTCTGTTGCTCAATTGGAAGAAAGTCTTGCTCTTCGTTCAACATGCACCTTGCAAGGGTAATGTATGATGCATTACCCTTTTTACTGAAAACGGAGCGCGAAGGCCGCATTGCACTTCATGCATGGGGTCGCTGACTATGCCTCTCCATTCTTCTCTTCGACCAACGCGCTTTTGATAACACCTTTTCCGGATAAAAGCTTGGCCGAGGGCTAAAAGTTGAAGACCTCTTCGTAAATTCAGGGCGGTCCCGCCCCAAAGCACGAAGCGGAAGTCTCCTTCTAGTATAGAAGGCCATGCTCATGCCTACCTCACCAAAATTCACGAAACACTCACGACCATTCGTAGGGTCCCTGACAACACACCTCTTCAAAAGGGACTGCCATGATGGCACACCCTTTCCTTGGTCATAACTTGCCAGGTGGGAAGCAGGAAAAGTGAGAGCAACGGAAAGGCCGATGGGGATCGCAGACCCGCCATCGACAGCATGCGTACTATCAAGCAGCCACCAGGACGATGCCGCATTTCCACTTTTACCCACGCTTATTCAGAATAGATGAGGGAGACCAATTACGCTATGAAGGAGGAAAACCGCATATGCTCCCCCGCGAAACCAACGGCGACCCCTATTCACGCACTCAGCTGGACTACCACGCGACCGTGCGCGAACTGCCCAGCGGAGAGCGCCCGCGCGAGCGCCTGCAGCACTTCGGCCCCCAGGCGCTCTCCGTGGCCGAACTGCTTGCGATCGTCCTGCGCACCGGCACCCGCGGCGATAACGCCCTCGAATTGGCCAACAAGCTCCTCGCGAAATATGGGGGACTCCCTGGGCTGGTGCGCGCCGACTTCCGCGAGCTGTGCACCGAGCACGGCATGGGGGAGGCTAAGTCGGCCCAGGTCAAGGCGGCCCTGGAGATCGGGCGCCGGCTTGGCCTGATGCACATAGACGCCAAGTACAAGGTCCGCACCCCGGCGGATGCGGCGAACCTGGTGATGCTCGACCTGGCCTACCTCGATACCGAGCAGATGCGCATTCTGCTGCTGGATGCCAAGAGCCAGCTGGTCGAGAAGATCAGCAGCTACCAGGGCACCGCCAACAGCTCGGTTCTGCGGGCCGCGGAGGTCTTCCGCCCGGCCATTATCCGCAACTGCCCTGGCCTCATCCTCTGCCACAACCACCCCAGCGGCGACCCGGAGCCGTCACCGGAGGATATCCAGACGACCTTGCAGCTGGTGGAGGCCGGGCGCATCCTCGACATCGAACTCGTCGACCACATCATCATCGGCAACCAGCGCTTCGTGAGCCTGAAAGAGCATTTGAAGTGGGAATAGGTTGGAGCTGACGCAACCTGGCATACGCGCACTTGGCCCGCAGCGGGCACTGGGGGCAGAGCGGTCGCCGGGCACGACACACGAGCGCCCCGAAATCGAGCACCGCCCAGTTGACCGGCGCCGGCTGCGCTTACTCTTCACCAGACGAAGGGCGAGCGCGTGCAGCGAGCGTCGGGGCCTCGCCTCAGCGGGCTCGGATGATCCCAGGAACCGCCCCAGGAGGCGGGCCATGTTCACATCGAGGAGTGGCTCAGCCCGTCCGTAGACGATGGCCCGCACCGCGCTCGCCGTGTAGGGGCCGGTACCAGGCAGGCGCTCCAGCTCCGCGCGCTTGCTGGGAACGATGCGGCCACGCCCCTCGATCGACCGCGCGAGCTGCTGGAATGCCAGCGCCTTTTGCCTCCAGAGCCCGAGCGGCCTGAGCTCGTTCTCGATGCAGTCCAGGGGCGCGTGCGCGAGGGCAGTCCACGACGGGAAGTGCTCGATGAATCCGGGATAGGCCCGCGCGACTCCCGCGGCAGTTGTTCTCTGCAGCAGGATCTCCGCGACAACGACCTCGTACGGTGTCCTGCCCGGTTCGCGCCAGGGGAAGGTGCGGCCGTCGCAAGCGAACCAGGAGAGGAGCCGCCCGCGCAACCAGGGAATGTGCTCGACCGCCTCAGGCGCAAGCTCACACAGTGCGCGAACTGGCTGTCCCACCAGGCTCATTCCTTCCTCGATAGGGAGCTGTCTCACCATCGTCACGGGTGGGGCTCCCTGCTCGCTGGTTTGCTTCTTGGGTAGAAACCCTCCTGCACGAATATTCGGACACCAGGGCAACGATCCGATGCCGCACCAGCGGCTTCGTCACCACCTGCTGCGCGCCCGCCAGGCGCGCTTTCAAGCGGACCAGGATCCCGTCGTGCTCGTTGAGGAGGGCGACAGAAACCATCGGGTGGAAACGCGCTTCGCCTCTGAGATACTTCAGCACCTCGAAACCGTCCATTTTAGGGAGATTCAGGCCGAGGAAAAGCAGGTCGGCAGGGCCATGCCGGGAGAGAAAGCGCAGCGCCTCCAGCGAGTCATCGAAGCAGGCGACCTGGTGGCCCTCGCGATGGAGGATGACCTCGAGGATCTTGCGCGAGGTCGGCGAAGTGTCGAGCACTATGACCCTCAGCTGCTCTCTCACAGAATTCCTCCTTACTGCCTGGCCTTTCGTTTCCTCTCAGCCGCCGTTCCCGATCTCCACAGCGAGCGTAGCATGCCTCCCTCATGCACTCCTCATGGTCGTTCACAAGGCGCATACGCCTGCTCACGACTCGCTCACGACGTTTGACAGGGAGGGAACACACGCACCAACCGTGACCGGTGAGGCGATGCGCGTGGAATGAGAATATTCCTTTCCCGTCTTTAGCGGTCTGGGAAGAATAAGCCAGAGGGGGGAGGAAACGAGACGACCAAGGGACGGGAGCAGGAGATTCGCTTCACGAATTGCTCACGAAGAATCACGACTTTCTCGTTCAGCCAACGGGCGCTTCTGCTATAATCGGAGCATGCATGGAGGATAGCATCAATAGCAGGGCGTTCAGGAACTCGTCGGTAGGCCTCGTACCCCCTTGCTGATCAAGCCAGGGGATTCGAGAGAGGAGACTCGCAGCGATGCACAGTACAATTGAACACGATTCAGCGGAGCATCCGTGGATGCGGATCACCACGCTGGGTGAATTCGCCGTGGAGCGGCTCGTTCCCGCTCCCTTGCTGGCCGCGAATGAGCCGCCGCGCTACGAGCTCGTGGCGCGCAACGAGTGGAGTAGTCGCGGGCCGGCGATGGCCCTACTGAAGGTGTTGCTATGCCGCCCCAACCGCCGGGCGTCCAGGGATGAACTCCTCGAGGCCATCTGGCCCGACCACGAGGAGTTGAATGCCGCGCATGCGCTCGACTCCGCGGCATCCGTCCTTCGGCGACACATCCTGCGCACGGGCGAGGTGGGAAGCCTGCTGCTCACGCTGCGCAGCGGCGGGGAAACGGTCTTCAAACTGGCCGGGCAGCAGCACCTCTGGGTCGATGCCGATGCGTTGCTCTCACTCGTGTCGAGGGCGGTGCGGGCGGAGTGCCAGGGTCAGAACCCGCTTCCCCTGCTAGAGGAAGCGTGTGCCCTCGCCGGGGGCGAGTTCCTCGAGGACGACCTGTATGCTGCGTGGTCACAGCCACGACGGCACACTATCAACGGCGCGCGGCACCGCGTGCTCTTCAAGCTGGTCGACCTCTACCTCGAAGACGAGCTGGTCGGCCTGGCCGAGGAGCTGCTCTTCGCCGCTCTGGAGGAGGACCCGGCCGACGAGGACGCCCTGTGCCGCCTGATGGTCATGCTGGTGGAGCAGGAGAGGCGGCAGGAGGCGCTCCAGCTCTACCAGTACACCGAGGACGTGCTCCAGGAGGAGCAGGCCGAGCCTGCCGTCTACACCCACGAACTCGCGCGGCGCATCCGGCAGGGGCTGGTCTTGCGGGAGCGGGGAGAGCGTTACCCCGCGGTGGGCGAGCGGACTCCAACTCTGACAATGTGGGATGTACAGCCAGGCCAGGGGAAAGAACACTGGGATGGTTTTGGCATGAAACAAGCTCGGCTGGCGATCGTGGCCGCTCCATGCAGAAGCCAAACGGCGTCCTCCTATCAGTATCGTCCACTATGCCACCGGTCTCGGAGACAGCCAGCGTTCCCTCGTAGCTGAACCTGGCGTTGGTCTCTCGATTGGGCGAATACCACAAACACCTGCCTCCCTTCGGGACAAGAGCGTGCGAAGGACTATCATGGTTCTGCACCTGGCAAGGCAATTTCACGCGTCTGCTCCTCCAGCGACCAATCCGCGGGAGGCTTGAAGGCAATCGCATATGGTAGCGCCTGTTCCGGCCAGGTTTCCTCGGTCGGTTTGCTGACGACGTTATAGAGGGCACGCAGGGTTGGCACAAACAGCTCCGCCGTTTCCTGCATCAGCAGCGTTTCCTGCGCTTTCGTGAGGCGGCGCTGCGCCAGTGGCCTTGTGCGGGCGACGCCCCCGGCGTGCACGTCCTCGATGCCCGATCCGTTGCGCCAGTGCTCGTTGAGGATCCCATTGGCAAGGGCACGTGTGGGATTGACGAGGATGCGCGCCTTCTCTCGTTCCAACCACTCCGACCCGAAGTCTCGCACAAAGGCCTCCATCAGGTAGCGTCTGCCATTGGCTGAATTGATGGCGCTGAAGGCCCGGAAGCGGTTGTGATACGTCGCCCCGTCGAGCTGCGCTATGGGAAAAGGGAGGCATTGGATGGCAGCCCTGACCAGCTTGCGGAAGTGCTGCTGGTCGGCCCGCATGAGATCGATCCAGCCGGCCAGGGCCGCTGAGGCCTCGATGTTGATGCGCGCCATCTCCCCGTCGCCGACGCAGCTGACCTCCGGTTCGTACGCGGAGGTCCACTGCGGCAGGTCGCCCTTGGCCAGCACCGCGAAGTACGACCCCCAGCGCAGACACACCGCGACGGTCGCGATCGCCACTTCACCGAAGTGCAGCCGGGACTTGGGTGGAGCCTTCTGACCTCTGATGGCTTCCTCTAAATACGAGAGGACCTGGCGGTACATGGTGGCTTGCGGAGGCGAGACGAGGCGATAGGGTATTAGATCCCCTTCAACGCGTTCCTGCCAGGATCCGGCGTCAATAGTGAGATGATCGTTGACTTTGATCGCTATGGAATGCTGCGGCATCTGTTCATTACCCCTCTCCTCGATAATTTCTTCATAGCATCTAATTTAAGAGCAGTTGAAGCTTTCTCATCTTCACTCCTCATGGTCTCCCAGATCGTTGCCGAGCCGCTTGTTGATCTCCTCTACCGCCTTGCTTCTCGCTGCGAATAGCGGGACGAACTGAGCGTAGGAGGTATTCCTTCCTATCCGCACCAGCTTCCAGCCCTCCTCCACATCCCGATACAGGAGCAGATAGAAGCCGTTCCAATTGCGGTAGTGCCCACCTTTGCGCTTGTAGGGACGGCGTGCGAAAAAAGAAGCGACAATGTGAGGGAGCGGCGCCATGACCTTTGCATCCATGCGGCAAAAGTTGATCCCTCCCACGTCTTCCCGGCCATCCACCAGCAGGCGCTCCCCTTCGATCCAGGCAGAGAGGAGCGCCAGGGCCTCGGCCGGAACGTCGGGGCCTTCAAGCGCCACTTTCGTCAATGCGTACTCTTCGCGCGTGAAGTAAGGCAGCTCCCTCATCAGTTTCTTCCTCCTCTTCTCCGTCTTTGCTTGCCCCGCACCCTACCACTTCCCGGCAGGATCACGCTCACCTGCGCGCCTTTGGTCAGAGAAGCCCGGTACGGCTTCATTGCGGCTGCGGTTTGTGCGCCCATCGCGTCCTCTTGGTGTTGCGTACGGATGAGCCAGTCCTTTCGTTCCGGAGGAACCGGGCACCAGCCTCCCTCCTCGGTAATACCATAGGGAGCCAGGATATCTAGGAGCTCTTTCCATCGTCCCAGCCCAAACACGTCCACAGCTTGCCCTCGTGCCCCACTAGAAAGACTATAGATGAGATCGTCGGGTGCCTTGCCCTCGATGCGGGTGACGAGGAACCAATTCTGTCCGCTCTCGAGAGAGGCGGCGGCGAAGGGACTCTGCGCGATGGCATCGATGAGCGAGCGGGGTGCGCTCCTCGCTTGCTCGTATTCCCCGTGTGGATACAGATCCCGAAACCGCGCCTCATCGTCTTCATCGCGTAGGTCATAGACCAGGTCGTGGCTGTGGTCGCCAATGAGGACTTTGTGCTGTTTGACGGCCTGGATAAACGCCTCCATCCAGCACGGCGACGTTTCAATCGAAAGACAGGTGGCGTCAGGCGCCAGAATCACCCCGATCTCACCCTGTTGCACGTCTTGGAGTAATCGAGCAAACGTCTCACGGCACTCGCCAAGCTCCTCGTGATAGGCGAAATGCCTCACTTTGCCGTCGTGCTCTGCCGCATACATCGCTGCCTTGCGGCTATGGTCCGCATGCTTTAAAAAGTCCAGATCCTTCATCGTCTCTTCCTTCTCATCGCTCTTCCTGTTCCAGGGAGGCGCGTTCGTCGCGCGTCCCTTACCTGTGTACTCGCCTAAGCCTTCCGCCAAGCCGTTCCGGGGACTCAAACGACGTAACGCGGCAGCCATGCTCACATCTTACCCGTTACCTGCGGCGCCTCTTTTTCTGTTTCTTTTTCCCCCGCCGCTGCAGATGAGACCTGCCAAGCGTACCGTACCCGAATGTACCGCCCGGCAGCGCGAAGCCGACCTCCTCCGCCGTCACGATGTCGCCATTGAGGACATCCAGCAGCTGTCTGAGCCAGGCCTGCGCCCCCATATTGCGTACATGCACGACATTAACGTCGACCCACATCTCCCGCTCGATGAGCGGGGGATGTTCGACGGCGAATAGCGGGTCGATGTTGACGGCCTGGAATGGATTGATCGGCTGATCTGGGGCATCGGCCTTACCCTCCAGCACGTCCAGCAGCTGCTTGAGCCACCGCTCGCTGCCCATCCCCTCCATCAGCGAGGCATTTGCCCGCACCCACTCAGTCTCGTCCAGAGGCGGCTCATGCTCCTCGGTCAGCTGGGGGGCAACGGTGATAGCGTAATACGGATTGATGATGATCCGCTGCAGATTGTCTTCCGTGAAGCTCGGCACGCCTGACTTCCTCCTTGTCGGGAACGCTATTCAGCTCACTATCGCCTGTACGCTATTCTCTGGCAACAAGAGAAAAAGGGAAACGGGGCTCTTGCCCGCCCCCTTCAGTAATGGTAGCAGATAAGTCTCAGCCCTGGCTCACGAACTTTCACGAGATCCTCACAAAAAAAGGGGCAAAGCCATACCTTGATATGCCAGTTCGTCTGCGCTTCACGCAGAGGCACCTCATAGACCTACAAACAGCTAACAAGGATTGGCTGGAAACAGATTCGAGTAGGGAGTCACGTCTCCGCGATGGTGACATTGGGCTGCACTAGGGAAGCAAGTCTCGCAGGTGTTCGACTGCCTTGTCCATCCTCCATCCACATCTCAGTTCTCCCATCGCTTTTGATCTTTCTGCAAGGCTGGGTGTACCCGACTCCAATGGAACTCCAGAACTTGAGCAATTCTTGGCAAGCTCGGAGAGAAAGGGAAGATGGAGGTAGACTACTACTATTTCTGAAGTTTTCCGCGAAACCATGCTTCCCCATCTAGGCTGCTGACAGGCCGAAAACTCAAAAATGCGGCGGGCTTCCTTTTCCCTCAAGCTCAACTCCCTGCAAAACCATGGTCTCACGAATCTGCAAGACCATCGGTAAAATGACATAATTTGTCTTTTTACCCATAGGCTTTGTAGATTTCCAAAACTATGCTTCCGATTTCCCCCTCCAATACTATGTTTCCTCAAGAAACTCAATAAATTATCGAATGTAATCGGTCTTCCAAACGTCTGTCGAGTAGCCTGGCTCTACCATAACAGAACTCCACATTTCTCTGCCTTCTTTTCGTCTCATTATATCGGGATCACTTAATTTACTTCTCACACACCTTTCACTGGGAAATAATCCTTGCTCATGGATAGTTAATATAGCTTCCTTTACTTCATTACTGCCCACTGCTTGAGGACTGAGAAACAGGCTCATAGCCTTATCCTCTCGCCTCAGTGCCACCAAGGCAGACGAGCTGCAGCGACCACCTGGGCGACCGGTTTCTCGAGCGCCACAGCGAGCGCGCTGAGATGCTCGACCCACTCACCAGCCGCCACCACCACAATCGCCGCTCGACCAGCCTCCGGGTCCTGACGCCAGCGTCGCAGACTATTCAGCGTCGCCTCACGCACCGTATCCAGGGAGACCGCCGGTGAGATGTCCACCTGGCCATCAGTGGCATGGCCGGCATTCGCAGCGCCGCCTTCAAGCTGGTCGGCCAGCCGCACGTACGTGGCAACCAGCGCCTGCACCTGGCCGATCAACATCGTCACCCCGTCACTACCCCCACTGTCCTTTGCTTGCGCTTGATAGCCCGTATCGGCAAGCTGCTCGAGCAGTTTCGCTGCGAGGATGACGTCGGAGCCCACCGCGACCAGCCATCCCGCATCCTCGGGAGCGAGCGGTTTCGCACTACGCTCGCGCAGATACTGGTCCAGCGCCTCCCCGGCGCGTTCGCTTGCCGTCAGGACCCCACCCCACGTCTCGTCCCCTCGACGCCTCGGCGGGCGCGTGGAGCCCTCGGCCCTGCCTGGCTCCAGGATCCGTCCAAACGCCTCGTCCAGGCTTGCGGCGACGGCTCGGTACAGCTCAGCGAGTGTCACCCGCAGCTCCCCCCGCGCGCCGCGCGGCCACAGCAGCACACCAACGACCAGGCTGATGCCAGCGCCCACTGCCACGTCCTCCACGCGCACAATCCCCAATTGCCAGCCGACCGGCGTGATCAGGTTGAAGAGGATAAGGACGACGACCGTGAATGCGGCTTGTCCCGCTACGAAGCCGATGGCGCTGGCGGCATAGGCAGCGAGGAAGACTGCGATC
>Ga0116218_1001069_pt1 | contig 17871 bp, 15 predicted proteins | sample Sb_taG_2_FD_88966 | JGI IMG/M metagenome (GOLD analysis project Ga0116218, IMG submission 88966) | Peat soil microbial communities from Weissenstadt, Germany - Sb_50d_5_LS metaG | ecosystem: Environmental > Terrestrial > Soil > Wetlands > Peat | place: Germany: Weissenstadt | collected 2010-09-21 | reverse complement strand
GCTTCTTCTCGCTGATTGCAATCGAGAAACCCAAAATGGCTGCAGGAGCTGCTTTCGAATCGCGCAACAGCGACAAGCAAAGATGAACATCGACGTTCTGGCCGGACTTGGTGCGGCAGCGCAGTTTGCCCTCGAAGCGTCCTTTCTCGAGAACCGTAGCCATAGCTCCGCTGGCGAGAAACGTCTGCTGGTCATTGCCGATGCCAATGCCATATAAGTCGGCGATCTTTCGGCCAATCAGTTCTGTCGGCGTAAAGCCGTATCGGGCTACACCCTGGTTACAGCTGGTGATGATTCCCTGCAGGTCAGTGGTGAAGACCGCGTCCTGCAACTGGTCGAGAATGCCAGGCGGAAGAGCGTGGTAAAGACTGGCGTCGCCCGCCCGGGCAGAGCTATCGGAGCTATCGTACGCTCGGCTCCCAGTTACGGATTTCTGCGCTCTCTCGGTTGGCGGAGTCTTCGATGAAATGGGCATTTCTCTGTCGTTGGCTAAAGGGGAGTGTGACTTGTACGTTTCGATTCGGCGTATCCACTAACTTCAGCTGTCGACTACGGGCAATTACAAATACGCGCCCTTCTCCATGATGCTGCCACAACCCCGCTCACTTCGTGGGATGGTTCAGTACTTACCCGCACACCAAAGTAACCACTTCATGCTTAAACTCCAGAGTTGCGCAGGCGTGAGCTTTTTATTTCGCGCACTGTGTACAGCTACCTTCTCCATCTGCAGTTACCTCGGTAAGTATTTGATTCTCCAGATACTGAACTACCATCCGAGAAATGCTGCCGTGGAAAATGCTGCTATGGAAAATCGCGCGGCACCTTGGCGCCATCGTCGCGCTCGTCTTGCTGGGCGGACTGCTTTCGGCCACGCTGGTGCGCCTGGCTCCCGGCTTCGATGCCGACGAACGCGAACTTGATCCTGGCCTGAATGCGGAAAGTGTGCGCGCCTTGCGGCAGTCGCGCGGCGGGGAACACAATATTCCCAGCTTTTACGCCGACTACCTCCGGGGTGCTCTGCACGGCGATCTCGGCACTTCTCATGCCCTCGGCCAACCGGTGCAAAGTCTTCTGCGCGAGCGCTGGCCCGTCACCGTGCGCGTGGCTGGCATCGGACTCTTGCTGGCGTGGCTACTGGCCGCGACTCTGGCCTTCACCGCCTGCCTCTGGCGTGCCCCAGCTCTTGAAATTCTGGGGATTTCCGTTAGCGGCGCCTTCCTCTGCATTCCCGCAGCGGTACTGGCCTTGCTTTCGGTAATCCTCAATGCTCCCGGATATCTCGCGATCGCGCTGATCGTGTTCCCTAAGATCTACCGTTATTCGCGCAACCTGCTCGCCAAGGCCTACGCTTTGCCGCACATAACGGCCGCCCGAGCCCGGGGACTCGGCGAAGCTCGCATCCTGGCCTACCATGTGCTTCCCGTCGCCGGTCCGCAGATGATCGCACTCGCCGGTATCACGGTCAGCATCGCGCTGGGCGCATGCATTCCCGTCGAATCCTTATGTGGGCTGCCTGGAATTGGTCAACTCGCCTGGCAGGCGGCGCTTTCGAGAGATCTTCCCTTGCTGGTGAACCTCACCGTGCTGGTTACGCTGGTAACCTTGCTGGCAAACTCGGGGGCCGATGTAATGATCTACATGCTGAGCCCCCACGACGCATAAAGGGAGTAGGAACGCTGCATGAACCTGGCCCGCAAGCTGGCGTGTGTCGTGGTGGTCGCCGTGTGCGCGGTGTCGTTCGCCGCAAATTGGCTGGCGCCCGCCGGATATGCCAGGCAATTTCGCGAAGCCCCCAGTGCGCCCCCTTCTCGTCAGCATCTGCTCGGCACCGATGAAATTGGCCGCGATCGTTTCGCGCGTGTGCTTTACGGAACGCGCATCTCGCTTCTACTCGCTCCCGCAGCGGCTCTGGTTTCCACCGTATTGGCCGCGCTGGTCGGCGGCCTGGCGGGATATCTGGGCGGAATCTGGCTGCGCCTCGCGAGAGGTTTTACCGACCTGTTCCTTTCTCTGCCCTGGCTGTTCCTGCTGATCACGGTTCGCGCGCTCTTGCCGCTGAATGTTTCTCCGCTGGTCTCAGTTCTGATCACGTTTCTCATCCTCGGCCTGCTCGGTTGGGCGGCCTCGGCCCGCCTACTTTCGACCAGCGCCGATGCTTTGCGTAACTCCGATTTTGTCTTGCAGGCGCGCGCCTCCGGCTTGCACGGCCCGCGGCTCTTTCTGGTTCATGTTCTGCCCAACCTGAAGCCGGTTCTCTATGCGCAATTCTGGATATCGATTCCGGTTTTTATTCTGAGCGAGGCAAACCTCGGCATCCTCGGCTTGGGCGTTGCTGAACCGCTGCCTTCCTGGGGAAGTCTTCTGCGCGAACTGGAAGGCTTGATTTCGTTCCGTGAAGAACCGTGGCGGCTGGTGCCTTTGGTGCTGCTGATCGTTGTCTTGACGTCGTTTCAGATGCTCTTGTCGAACGAGGAGGTACCTGCATGAGCACGAGTATGACCGCCCGCCCAGCATTCTTACGACTTCTTCTCTATTGCGCTCTGCTTTCTCTGGCCGTGATCTCCGGCTCAGCCTTCGCGCAAAATGGCGGCGAGCTGCGCTTTTGCCTGCGCTCCGAGCCGAAGACCTTGGATCCGCTCCTGGTCGATGACGATTCCTCCCTTTCGATCCGCTATCTGACGGGTGGTGTTCTGGTGCGCGTCAATCGCCACACGCAAGAACTCGAACCCGAATTGGCGGAATCATGGAAGCTATCGCAAGACGGCAAACAGATCACGTTCAAGCTCCGTCAAGGCATTACATTCTCCAGCGGTACCCCGTTTTCCTCCGAGGACGTTGCCTTCACCATGCAGCGGCTCATGGATCCCGCACTGCACTCCTCGACCGGAGACGCATTCCGCTCCGGCACCGGCGCGGTCAGCACCAAGATCATTGCGCCGGACCATATCGCCATCACGTTTCCCGCACCGATTGCTGGACTCGATCGCCTTTTCGATCAGGTCGCCATCATGTCCGCGCATGCTCCAAATCCAAAGAGAGAAGCAGCCGTGCTCGGGCCATTTATGGTCGCGGAATACAAAGCGGGATCGAGCGTGCTCCTGCGCCGCAATCCCAACTACTGGAAGAAAGATTCCCAGGGACGCCGCTTGCCTTATCTCGATTCCATCCGGCTCGACATTCAATCGAATCGCGACGTGGAAATGCTGCGCTTCAAGCGCGGTGAACTTGACCTGATCAACGTCATCGACAGCGACTATTTCGACCGCCTGGCCGCAACTTCGCCGGGGCTCGCGCACGATGCCGGAGCTTCGCTCGATTCCGATTTCATGTGGTTCAATCAAGTAGCAAGCGCTCCCATCCCCGAGTACAAGCGCTCCTGGTTCCGTTCCGCCAATTTCCGGCTCGCGATTTCTCAAGCCATCAACCGCGACGACCTGAGCCGCGTGGTCTTCAATGGTCATGCCCAGCCCGCCGTCGGCCCGGTTTCGCCCGCCAACAAATTCTGGTTCAACAGCAAGCTCAAAGCCGAAGCGTACCGTCCTGACGCCGCACTTCAACGCCTGCAAGCCGATGGCTTCCGCCTGCAGAACGGGGCGTTATTCGATAAGAGTGGCAACGCGGTGGAATTTTCCATCGTCACCAACGCGAGCAGTAAGCCCAGAGAGCGTATAGCCGTGATGGTGCAAGAGGATCTTGGTAAGCTCGGCATCAAGGTCAACGTGGTGACGCTCGACTTTCCCTCGCTCATCGAGCGCATTTCGCAGAAGTTTAATTACGAAGCCGCGATGCTCGGCTTCCGCAATGTCGACCTCGATCCGAACGGACAGATGAACATCTGGCTGAGTTCGGCCGAAAATCACGCCTGGAACCCCCAACAGAAATCCCCGGAAACCGCATGGGAAGCGGAGATTGACCGCTTGATGCGCGCGCAAGCCTCCGCCGCCGACCCGAACAAGCGCAAGGAGAGTTTCGATCGGGTGCAGGAAATCGTCGCCGAACAGGCGCCGTTCATTTATCTGGTCAATCAGAACGCGCTCTCCGCCGTCTCCAGTGCGGTAGAGGGCGCAAACCCCGGAATCCTTAGCCCGCAGACGTTCTGGAACGCCGAGCGCCTCACCCTCAACGCAAGCACTCGAGCGAGCCGATAAGCAGCCGCAGGTAAGGAGGGATCGATGATACGAAGAGTATTACTGGTCGTGATGGCGACCATTGTCAGTCATTCGTTGGTCGTCCTTTGCGGTTACCTCCTCTACACATTCTCGACGGGATGCAACGAGGCGCACCTTTCGTTGATGATTCGCTTCATCCTCAGTCCGGCAATTGCAATTCTCACTGGCACCCTGGTCGGCCTTTTGAGTAGGGACCACCCCGTCCCGACATCAATCATTGGTCTCGTACCATGGATTTTCAATCTTCTTGGCCCGGACAAACCGACGTGGTCATGGTTAGGCGCCGGTGTCGTCTATATAGCGCTGGGGGCAATTGCGGCACTGCTCGCCTTTCAGCTTCGCCACAGGGATGACTTTGCCAACATGGCCAACGCGGGTCTGAAAACACAATGACGCTCACTTCCATGTCCGATAGGACAGACAGCCTGCTCTCCGCGCAGTTGACCGTGTGCTATCCCGGCAAAGCTCCAGTGCTCCGCGGAATCTCACTAGAAATCGCGCGCGGCGAAGTCGTCGGTTTAGTCGGTCAAAGCGGGTCAGGCAAGAGCACGCTCGCGCTGGCCATCCTCGGATTACTCGGCCGCCAGCGTGCCATCGTAGGAGGCAACATTTTCTTCGAGGGCGCCGATCTGCTGGCCATGCGCGAAGGGGAACTGCGCAGCATGCGCGGACGCTCGCTGAGCCTCGTGCTGCAGAGCCCGCTAGCCTCGCTGAATCCTGCGCTCCGAATCCGCACGCAACTCAGGGAGGCATGGCGCGCGCACAGCAACAGCAACGCCACCAGCGAAGATTGCGATCGGGCGATCCACTCCGCATTGCGAAGCGTGAGCCTGCCGAGCGGCGAGGATGACGATCATAAAGGTTTCCTGCGCAAATATTCCTCTCAACTCAGCGTCGGCCAGGCGCAGCGCGTGCTGATCGCGATGGCCATCATGCACCGTCCTGCGCTCTTGATCGCCGATGAAGCGACCAGCGCGCTTGACGTGATCACGCAATCCGAAATTCTGGAATTGTTCGTGCGGCTGAATCGCGAGATCGGCATGTCAATCCTCTACATCTCGCACGATCTGCCTTCGGTCGCCGGCATTTGCCAGCGTATCGCCATCCTGCATGAAGGCGAGATCGTCGAGTGCGGGCCGACCGAACAGATCTTCACCGCGCCCGCACACCCTTATACGCGCCGTCTGATGTCGGCGCTGCCACAGCTTCCAGCGCGTCATGAGATTTCTATTGCAAGAGGCCAAGCTGCCGCGAGCGAATGACAGGCGGGCGCAATCCGGAGAAGCGTTCGAATTCCAGTGGATCGATCTGAGCAATAGCAAGCGGGCTCGTTGGCTTTGGTCAGGCTGTCTTGGCCGCGCCCGCCCGAGCCAGTCGACTGCCCGGTGCGGTGGCCAAACCTCGCGAAGTAGCAGGTGCTCGCATAAAGGATCACTGAATCGTTGGGTGCCTGCGATAGTGCCCGCTCGGCCTCGCGAAGTCCTTCCCGGCATCGACCAGCCTGGGTCAACTCGGTCCCATAGCAATTTCGCGCCCGCGCGTCATGCGGATACTTTGCCAAATAGCGAGGGAGCACGTCGTCGATCAGCCGCGTCAGATAGGGCCGATAGATCTCTTCCTTGCGAGACTCTGGCCGACCATCCGCAACGTGGAAATACCCGTGATAGAACTCCGGATTCAGCTCCACAACTTTCCTCAGCAGTTCGATGGCCTCCTCGGGCGGATGGTCGGCAACCCTTACCTTACCCGATCAGGGAAGAGATCCCGTTATCCGCCCAGAATCAGGCAAGCGTCAATCGACCTTCCACAAGAGAAGTGATCGGGTTGCTGTTCCTTACACGAGTTGACTTGCTTGATTAGCTGCGCCTAAGATACGCGACCAGAGTAGATCGCCCTTTCTTATGATAGGCCAAGCGCTCGGCCACTATCGCATCGTCGAGAAAATCGGCGCCGGTGGGATGGGTGAGGTATATGAAGCAGAAGACTCTCATCTCCACCGTCGCGTGGCCCTAAAGCTCCTGCCGGAACGAATCGTGGACGACGCCACGGCGGTTGAGCGATTCATCCGTGAGGCGCGGGCCGCGTCTGCGTTGAACCACCCCAACATCGTGACTGTTCACGAAATCGGTGAGAGCGGAACGAACCGATTCATCGTGATGGAATTCATCACGGGGCGCACGCTCCGGAAAATGATCGAGCAGGGCGTAGACCTCGCGTCGCTCCCGCGCATCGGTGAGCAAGTTGCCAAGGCGCTGGCGGTAGCACATGCCGCCGGGATTGTTCACCGCGATATCAAGCCCGATAACATCATGGTCCGCGATGACGGATACGTGAAAGTGCTCGATTTCGGGTTGGCTCGTCTTGTTCCGAGCGGCTCTTCGCCGACACTTGCGACGGTCGTCGACAACACCGAAGCGGGAACCGTTCTGGGGACGGCGCGGTACATGTCGCCGGAGCAGGCGCGTGGAGAGGCGACCGACGGCGCCACGGACATGTTCTCCCTGGGGATCGTCCTCTATGAGTTGAGCACTGGGCAGCACCCGTTTCCGGCGGATTCGCAGATTGGCGTGTTGCACGCGATTCTATCGCAATCACCGGTTCCCCCTTCCCGCCTCAACGCGGAAATCCCTGCTGTTCTCGATTCTCTGATTTTGCGGCTGCTCGAAAAGGATGCGTGCCTTCGGCCCACCGCCCCGGAAGTGGAGTCTGACCTCTCCGCGCTCGCCGGAACACCCGCCAACGGCAAAGGGACTCGCCGCGTCGTATCGATCGAGCGCCACACGGTAGGCCGCAAGCGCGAACTTGAGGAACTGCGCGCCGCTTTTGACTCCGCCGAGTCGGGCCGTGGCCTGCTGATGTGCGTCGCCGGGGAGCCCGGAATCGGGAAGACAACCTTAGCGGAGGATTTCCTCGCAAGTCTCGCCGCGGGAGGCCTGAATAGCAGCATTGCGCGCGGAAGATGTTCTGAGCGCCTCGCCGGCACGGAGGCGTACTTGCCGATTCTGGAAGCGCTTGAAAGTTTGCTTCACGCAGAAGGAAGCGTTTCACTCGCCGGTGTGCTGAAACGGGTGGCGCCGACCTGGTACGTCCAGATAGCACCCCTGTCCGCGAACGATTCCTCGGTTTCTCGAGTGATGGAGGATGCGAAGGCGGCCTCACAAGAACGCTTGAAGCGCGAGCTGAGTTCCTTCCTACAGGAAGCGTCGCGAGTCCGGACGCTGGTGTTCTTCCTCGATGACTTGCATTGGGCCGATGTCTCGACCGTGGACCTGCTCGCCTATATTGGCGGCAAACTCGGCTCATTACGAATGTTAATCATTGCGACGTACCGTCCTTCAGACTTGTTGTTGGCAAAGCACCCGTTTGCCGAAGCGAAGCTGGTACTTCAGGAGCGTGGCGTCTGCCGCGACGTGGCCGTTACTTTTTTGACCCCAGCGGATGTCGAACTCTACCTTACACAGGAATTCCCGCAGCATCGATTCCCACTGGAATTTGCCTCGCTCATCCATGGCAAAACGGAGGGCAGCCCGCTCTTCATGGTGGATTTGATCCGATACCTGCGAAACCGGGGGGTGATCGCCCAAGACGAGCAAGGATGCTGGTCGTTGGCTTTGTCAGTTCCGAAGATCGAGCAGGAATTACCCGAATCTGTCCGCAGCATGATTCAGCGGAAGATTGAGCAGCTCAGCGATGCCCAACGCAGGTTGCTCACGGTCGCCAGCGTGCAGGGGCAAGAGTTCGATTCCGTGGTTGTGGCGCGAGCCCTGGAGATCGATGCCGCCGAGGTCGAGGAACAACTTGAAGTCCTCGAACGCGTTCATCTTTTCGTCCGCAAGATCGGGGAGCACGAATTTCCCGACTCACAATTGACGCTACGCTGTGTCTTTGTACACGCTCTCTATCAAAACGCATTGTATGCCACGCTCGCGCCAGCACGCAGAACCTCCCTGAGCGCGGCGGTGGCGGGAACCTTGCAATCTCTCTACGGCGAGCGCGGCGGAGAAATCGCTTCCACACTTGCATTTCTCTTCGAGGGAGCGCGGGACTTCGTACGTGCCGCAGACTACTTCATGGTGGCTTCACAGAACTCCGCCCGCGTGTTCGCCAATCACGAAGCGATCTCTCTTTCGCGCCGGGCCATCGCGAATGCGGAGAAGCTTCGCGGCGCAGAGCGATTGTCCCGAGTATTGGCGGCAGCTCTCCATCTCGCCCGACTCCACCTGACGCTCTCTCAATTTGATGAGGCGATCGAAGATTTCGCATTGGTCGAAAAAACGGCCCTCGAATTAGGAGATAAGGAGGCGCAGATCGATGCCATCTGCGGGACTGCGATGTCGCTTTTCTACATTCGTCGCATGGCAGAAATGCGGCAGCAGGCCAATCGCGCACTGGATATCGCCCGAGCTGCCGGGTCAAACGCGGGCGTAGCTTCCGCGGAATCGGTCCTGGCCTGCGATCGGCTGTGCACGGGTGATCTTGGCGCGGCCGAGAGCTATTATGAACGAGCGATCCCCGTCATGCAGGAAAAAGGCGTGCAGTTGGGTGTCGTCGATGCCCTCAGCTACCTGGGTGCTCTTCACACCTGGCGCCTGGACTATACGGAAGCCGATCGCGTCACCGGCTGGGCCCTGGAAAATGCGCGGAAAATCGGCGCCACCTTCCACATTGTTGCAAATCTATTCTTTCGGGGAATGGCTCTGGGCAATCAGGGACGTCTGTCGGATGCACTGGGGACGCTGGAAGAAGCGCGCAGGCTCGCTGAGTTGAACGGCGAGCGTTACTGGCTTCCGCGTATTCCCAATACGCTGGGTTGGATCTACCGCGAAATGCAGGACCTGGAGACTGCCGTTCAGCTCGATACCGAGAATGTCCGTCTGGCCGAAGAGATGGGCATGGTCGAGGGGCGGGCCAACGCGCACGTGAACCTGGGACACGACTATCTCGCACTCGGCGAGCCCAGCCGGGCTATTGAGCACCTCGAGCAAGCCGAGCAACTGTTCAAACAGGATGTCTGGTTCCGCTGGCGCTATGCCATCCGGATGCAGGCAGAGATGACCAATTACTGGATCCATCGAGGGGATTTGAAGATGGCGGCTATGCACGCCGCCGCCTGCCTCCAGGCTGCAGACAAGCCTCGCGCGCGCAAGTACCAGGCCTGGGGACACAAGCTTCTGGGCGACATCGCCGTGCTCGAAGAACGTATGGATGAATCCCGTCGCGAGTATCAAACTGCACTGGACATGCTGGCACAAAACCCGTGCCCAATGATCGAGTGGCAAATTTTGAAAGCTTCCGCGAAAGCCGCTCGGCACGCCAAGAGTGACTCAACGGGCGAGGAACTACTCGGGCGGGCGCGTGCTGTCATCCAATCACTCGCTGAGTCGATTCGCGATGACCGGTTACGTCGAAAATTCCTGGGCTCAAAGCCGTTCCTGGAGCTTTGACGATTTCATCCAAAGACACTGTTCAGAGAACATGAAGCTCGCGCCGCCTCTGTCCTGCAGGCAGGGACGAATACTCGCTCAGAAATTCAGCTTCCCACACGGATAGGGCACCGTGAGAACCCGCTGGTGGTATTAGCCGCCATCGAGCACGGCGGCGAGCACTTTGGCCAGCTTGTGGTCTACTATCGTGCGAACAACCTGGCGCCACCGGACTCGCGGTGCTAATGCGGTAATAAGGTCCTTGAAAGTTCAAGGTTGCAATTCCTGACTCCCGTATGGTCGGCAACTCTTAGCTTGGGATTAGTTCAGGGTTGCCCGTCGCCCGGGAGGAATCTCACTCATTGTCAACGGCAGACTTCCCAGAACCGGGCTTCGGGTAGTCTGCAAGATTTCACTTGATTTCCAACCGCCACAAGATAACTGTCTAGAGGAGATGCGGAGTTGATTACGATGTGGTGCCAGCGAGCGATCACTATGAGAAAATCCCAGGCACTGGCCTTCTTAGCGTTCTTGCTTGCGGCTGCTTGCTCTTCCTTTGGGCAGGGGCATCATCGCGGGGTGTCGGCGCGACAGGAGTTCCTGCTGTGCGCGCAAAAGGTGCCGGGGAAAACGGTGCTGTGGCAGGGAATCCTCGATGGACGGCTAGACGCGAGCAACGCACCGACGGTCGATTGTCCAATGGGTCGACGAGTTTATTGCGGCACTCCAGAAAAATGAGGCAATTTCGGTTTTCGAAGACGGGCGATTCGCTTTCCTCGTCCAAACAGGCGAATCACCCCAGCGACAGCCCAACTTCCTTTATGACTACAAATTCAAAAAACGCAGTGCAAGCAGAGCGCAAAGCTAGTTAAGTTCTTTGTTTTGGCGGAAGCGTGTGTGAGTCGAACTATCTCGAAACGTAGTTACAACAGCTTAGAACGCCGCAGATGACACTCTAACGGCTTCTTTGGCACGTAATACAGTGCCAAGAGCACACCAACAGCACACCAGGACCCCGCGCGCTCGGGGAAGTCATTTCGATTCGTGGTTGCCGTTCTCGTTCCGAGAATTTCATTGTCATTGTTTTCGCACGGTCCGCGCATCGTAGATTTCCAGCATGTCTGATGCTGCTTTCAGCTTTTCGACATGGCGGCGGCTTTACTCCCCATCCACCGGTAGCGGGAGCCGGGAAACACTTGCGCTTCGTGTAGCAGCTTCGCATCTGTCCACCGTCGCGTGTACTGGCGCGCGGTACGTGCCGCCACATGCGCTTCCCCTGCAATGTCGGCATTCGTAAACCAGAAGTCGGGCTGCGAAGAGAAAAGTCGATAAATGCGGACCTCATGGTCGGAAATTACGTCGTTTGTCACCATGTGCCCCAATATGCCATTTGTGCCCCCGTTTCACCAAGGGCTCGATAGTCACACTTGGTCGGTAACCACCGCGACTACTGCACGAGGTTGCTCGGTTTTCTTATGTTCGGGACGAAATAGTGGGAATGAGCAAATCTAGATGCTCGAAGGGGAAAACCCGAAGGTCAGAGCCGCAATAGGTGATTCGCACCAACTGAAAAAATGGTCGCTCATGTAGGACTCGAATCCCCGCACCAACGTAGTTTCATGTAGTTAGCTAGCGGCAGATGGCGTCTATCGCGGCTAGTTCCCCGCAATTCCCTGTGAAATGGCACGGAAACGGCACGGGACGGCTACTTGGTGATGCGGGCTAGCACCCGCTGGTATACGTGCCGGCGAGTCCTCAAAGAACAATACCGGCGTTTGTGCAACGTCTCCGGGCGCATCCGCCTTCTGGACTGGGAGCAATCGCGATCACTTTCCATAAGCCGACTTGTCGGTACTAATTTGCGCCGAACTCTGACGCATACAAATCAGAGTTAAAATCTATTGAAAATCGAAGCTACCCCAAACTGCCGGGTGTCGACAATTCCGGAAGCGCTTCAGTCAATTTCATGATTAACGTTGAGGGCATTGGCGAAGTATTTAATCGATGGTTTAACGATTTTGCTTGGGGATCGCATGAACATGTCTGCCAGTGCCGATAGCGAACGCTTCCAGAGCGGCGCGAACAAATATGCTGCCTACCTCGAGACGCCCGAGGGGCGCTTGCGCTCAGACTTGGCCTTTGCCTACCTGCACGACTTTCTTCCCATGCAGCCCAAAGAGTCGTTACGCGCATTAGATCTCGGGTGCGGCACGGGGGCGATGGCGGTTCGCCTGGCGCGTCTTGGCATGCACGTTACGCTGCTCGATTCGTCTCCGGCGATGATGGATATAGCGAAACGCACAGCACAGGAAGCCGGATTTGCGGACAACGTCATACTGCAACATGGAGACGCTATGCGGTTGGCGAACTTGTTTGACACTGCATCGTTCGATGTAGTTGTGTGCCACAACGTGCTGGAATATCTCGACGACCCGATTGCTGTGTTGTGCGGCGCGGCTCGCGTCTTGCGGGATTCATCGGCGATATTGTCAGTCCTTGTGCGGAACCGGGCCGGCGAAGTATTCAAGGCCGCCATCCAGGCAGGTGATTTGGCGATTGCCGAAAATAACCTCACCGCTGAGTGGGGAGAAGAATCTTTGTACGGAGGCCGCGTACGACTATTTACGTCAGATAGCCTGCAAGCCATGCTGCAAGCGGCTTCGCTGGCAGTGATTGCCGAGCGGGGTGTACGCGTCGTTGCCGATTACTTGCCGTCGCGGATTTCTCGCAGCGCTGAGTATGAGCGGATTCTTCAGTTGGAGCGCAAACTGAGCAGCCGGCCGGAGTATGCCGCAGTCGCGCGCTACACACAATGCTTCGCACGTTTGCCTTGATGGTTGATGGAGAATGGTCCATGAACAACGTCGCCGGCAAATCTTCATCTATCCCATCGGGCGCGAGGACGCCTGATGCCACGATTGCGCTTGGGCTCGGGCTCACCAACGAGTGTAACCTCTCATGCGCCTTCTGCTACCGAGATCCAACCCGCGCAGACCGTCTGTCCCTGGAACAAGTGAAGTCAGTCTTGGAGCGGCTACCCGTGCGCTCCGTAAATCTCGGCACCGGCGAGAACGGCATGCACCCAGACTTTAAGAGAATCCTGGCCTACCTGCGTACGCGACCGATCAAGCTCACCATTACGTCCAACGGCCACAGCGTGGCCATTCTTGATGATGACGAATTGCGCGCTTTCCACGACATCGAGTTTTCTCTCGATTACCCCACGCAAGTGGAGCAGGATGCGCAGCGCGGACCCGGCAATTGGGCGCTCATCCGACAACAGGCGGAACGCTGCGTCAGGCTGCATGCGCCCGTAACCATTGTCGCGGTCATGATGAAGGCGAACTACTTGCGCCTGGCGGAGGTCGCGCGAGTAGCCAAACAGTTTGACGCTCCCCTGCGTGTGAACGTGTACCAGGCGGTACGATCCGACATCTACGCGTTGTCCTACGGAGAGTATTGGGAGGGGTTCCGGCGCCTCTTTGCGGAAACGGACGTGATCGCCATTGGCGAGCCGCTGGTTCGAGCGATGGCGGGCCTCCCGCCGCTCGGGGGAGGATGCGGCGTAAGCACGGTAAGGGTTACGCCGCGCGCCACGACACAGCCCTGCGTTTATTGGCCGGGATCGGGGGAGCCGCTGTCGGATTTGATCTCGATGGGGCTCGACATTCTAGGCTCCGCACCCTTCGAGCAAGCTCGGACGCTTCCCGACGCGTGCCAGCCTTGCGAGTTCAGGGACTCATGCCATGGTGGCTGTTTCGGACGCCGACGCCTCCAGGGCGCGCTGCTAGAGCCCGACTGTTATTGCCCGATCGTTCGCGGGGAACGCCCGCGCCTGCGGGTCCGGATGGCCGCCTCCCGCGATCTGCCCAAGCTGAGCAGTTCCTGCACTACTGTAGTAATTGCCCGAGAGGCTTAAAGTCAGCGACCCCCCAGCCGCTCGTCACGGCGTACTCTTTCGAGACCTGCAAGCAATGAGTGCGACGTGGCATCGCACGCCTTTGCGAGACTCGGCTTCCTCAGACTCCTTCCGCGAATTAACAATCTCCGCACCTGGCGGAAATGGAGGCGCGGCGAATTCCTCCGAAGCAGAGACGGCTAGTTTCCGGCTGCCATTGGTTGTCCGGTACCCGGCGTCAAGTGCATGTGAACGACGAGATTCAGACGGTTTCCGACCTGAGCGTTGAAATTCTGCGAGCCAGGGTAGTCCTCTCCAATGTGCATAGCAGGATCTTCGGGAAGACTTGGGCCTTGCAGGAATGTTCCGGTGCACTTGGCGCCGCTATAGGCTTCGCTTGCTGCCGGAACCTGACAGTTTTCATTTTGCACCAGCGGCGGCCAGTTGGAGTTGAGTACAGCCTTCACCAACTGAGGAAAATCCTCCCGAAACACTTTGGTAGAGGCCGACGCCTCGATTGCCCCGTCCTTCTGTCCGCTCCCCTCAGAGGGGAAGTCGAAAACCAGAGTGGCCTGATGTGAAACACGGTGGATGATGGGAGGCCCATAAATGGGACCGGCATAGGCTTCACTCGGGGCGGGCACCTCCACGTTGCGGTCAACGCGAACCAGGATCAGATCGCCCGTGGTTTGCAGCCGGCCGTCAGAGGTGCGGACGACGTTCTTGGAATGGAAACACAGCATCGTTTGGTTGGCCCGGTTTGACATCCAGCGGCTCTTGAACTTGCCATCCTCTTCGATGGGCTCCGCCATGGAGGTGGCCGGATAGATGTGCAAATCGACACTGGACTTGGTCGGGTCATCCTCGGCTATTCTCAATGCTCCCATGACCCTGGCGAAGCCCAGCGTGACGTCGATTTTTGTTTTGCCGTAATCCGTCGTTCCGTCCGTGATAAGTTGCGCATCGGAATGGTGGGTGTCGACCAGCCAGGACCCCGCCAGGGAAGCAGGTGCCTTGGCGCCAAGTGGGAGAATACCCAGGGCGACCACTGCAACTACTGCGAGTAGAGCTATTGCGATTGCAGCCATGTGCTTTGACATTTCTTTCTCCTCCTTTTTTGCAGATCTACTTGCGTGACAAAACCCAGCGTTGCAGAAATCACAAAGGATTTCGTTCTCGGTGTTAAGGTGCGTAATGGGTGAAGACAAAGTCGCTAGCTTTGGCAGGCTCGTGGCAGGGGAAACACGTTTTGTGCATCGCCTCGTCGGCAGGATTGCCGTCCTTATTGAATTGAGCGAAGCCCCAGCCGCCGGTTGCGGCGTACTTTTTTGAGTCCTTGACCATAAACTGAAGGTACCAATCCGGGGCGGACCCGGGAACGAAGGATTGGGGACGGCCAAAGACTTTGTTGTTCTCCTCTGACGGGACGTAACTCCAGGCTATGCGGGCAATGATTGTGCCGTCCGGGAACGGAAGCTTCCCTTCCCGGTAGGCCTTGATCGCTGCGTCGTTGCCCAGAATGGCCCGCAAATCGTTGAGGTTGCCTTCTTCGTGGGCCACGGATATCAACCTCCAGTCGCGGTACCCGGGGAAAATTTTGATTCCGAAAATCGGGGCGGCCTCTTCACCGGCATGTGCAGATGCATGGGCCATGTAGACGACCACACCGGTCAGCGCTACAACTGCAACCAACAAGTAGATCCCTCGCATACGATGTCCTCCTTCCAGTACGCTTATTTTGACCTATGCGTAATTGATTCCCAGAGAGGCTGATTCGTGAGGAACGATATCAATTCCCGAAATCAGCCAACCCGCTGTGCATTTGCGTGCCGTCTTATTTCGCGTCCACCCAGTTGTCCGACCCCGTCAGCTTAACCGACACGTCAGAAATGAAGATGTGCAGGGGCTTGCCGTCGGCGGTGCCGCGGTGCTCCGTCGAGATCAGCAGGGGACCTGCCTTCTTGTAGCCCAGCCAGGTTGCGTTGACGAGGCTCGGCTTCTTGGTCCCGCCGTGGTGGAAGACAAGGTACTCGACGCGGTGGTCTTTGCCGACGTAGAGTTCCCAGGTGTCGCCGGGCGTGTAACCGCCCGCTTCCGCGGGATACTTCACCGCGACCAGCTCGGCCGAGCCGTTGCCCACCGGCAGTTTATGCATACCTTGATCGGTCACGGTGGCGCTGGTGTCCCAGTAAGCATGGAAGGGGAACAGAAGCCAATAGTTATCGTTGACGAAAGCCAGTTCGATTCCGTTTTTCACGGCGTCGGGTTGGCTGCTGAGCTCGGAGCGCATGTAGGTAACCTTCACGAGCTTGCCGTCCTTATCCTTCCCCTCGTAGGAGACCTTGCCGGTTTTGGGCTCCCACTCCCACGCGTGAGCAAGTTTGAAGAGTCCGGGGATTTCCCCGTTCCAGGTGTAACGGATAGCCTCGATTTGCCCATACGAATCGAGACCATAGGTTTTGGCGATCTGTTCGAGAATTGGCGGGTGCGTCTGCGCCCAGGAGGTTAGAGCAAGAACAAGGACCAGCACCGCGAAAGCCAGAAGACGGATCATGGTTGCACGGCTCGAATTTGTCATGGAGTTCGCTCCTCGGTGAATTCAACGGACGCTGTCTAGGATGACGGTGAAAGGCTTCGGGATGCAGGAATTGCGTGTGGGAGCGGTACCCTCTACCAACGCAAACCATCCACCTTGTCCGGTCGGTCCCGCATTATATTCGAGTTGCCGCGGGTCGTGTGCGGCGGAATACGATAATTGCGGCGGCTAATGCCACGGCTCCGTATTCCAGCAGCATGATCCAGCCAGGAACCGACCACGGACGACCCAGGGTGCGCAAATGCCAAACGTAGTAAGTAGGGATAATGCTGACTGTCCAGATGATGATCGGCAGCGTCGAGGCCGACCGCAGGAACGGCAGCAGCCAGAGAAGGTACCACGGATATACGACTGGTCCACATAAAAGCGACGCCGCCATGGGCCATGCAAATGCGTCCGAAGACCATGCCGCCGATTTCCTTCTCATCCAGATTGCGATAAGAAAACCGAGGAGCACTGCCAATCCAACTACAAACTGCGGGGCCGCCACTCGCTCGAGGGTTGCGAACACCGGATCATTAAATCGGAAACTCCGCACATATGTGCCGAGCGAGCCGATCGGAATCCGCCCGTGGTTGAAAAATGGGACGTATAGGAGCGCGACTGCGACTGCCGCCAGCGCGCCGTCGCGTATACGAACACGTCTCCAGTAGAGGGGCAGCAGTACGATCGGGAGAAATTTCACGGCGACAGCCAGCCCAAATGCCAGGGCGGCAACCGTACGCCAGCGCCGTCCTAGCGCGGCGACGGATACCAACAGCAGCAGCACGCCGACAATATCGATGTGACCGCTGCCCGCCACTTCTATCACGAGCAGTGGGTTCCAGGCATAAGCCAGAACCCAGTGCGCCCCTTGCCCACTACGACTCAATATATCGAGCAAAACGAGAACGATGGCCAAGTCGCAGAGTACAAATGCTACCTTCAGCGCAAAAATAGATTCATGAATCGCGGTTACGGCGCGGAAGAAAAGCTCAGCGCCCGCTGGATATGGGCTCGGTAAGTCCGGGTTGTTCAGCGTGCGGGTCTCGGGTGTGTGCAGCCCAGCGAGGTCAGGGTCGCTGGGAACGGCAATATATGGGTTATAGCCGAGCCGCTGCACGCGGCCATCCCAAAGGTATCGATGAATGTCGTCATCCGAGCCGGGCGGCATCAGTAGAAACGGAAGATGCCACAGAGCGGCCAACCCTAGTGCAATGACGATGGCACGGCGCGGGAATCTGGGCGTGGAGAGGAACTCACGAACCGCAACGAGGTACGCGATGCCAGCAATCGACAGCGGAATGATAAAGGACGGTGCGCCCATGCTGCTGAACTTGCGTGAGCAGGTCATCAGCGCCACGAGCATGACGATGCCGAGAACATACAGTCGGCGGGATGGCGTGAGCTTCACAAGTCTCCCGTGCCCGTCCGTGACTGTGCCACCGTCCGTCCCCACTCTTTCAACCAAGCCGCCGTTCGTGGTGCCCTGGCCGGCGCGAGTTGCAGTTCCGTGGCGAGCCGAGTTAAGTCGCCCTCCCCGTCGATGTCGTAGAAGGGATCCGTGAAGCCAACGGACAGCTGCAATTCGCGGGCGCGCACTAGCAGGACCTCAAGTGCGCTCTGAGTGCCCATGCCGTCGCCGTCGAACAGCGTTGGATGGGCAACCTTGGCCCCTACGAGATAGTAGCCGCCATCCTCTGTCGGTCCAACAACCAGGTCGTGTGCGGCGAGTGCGGCGAACGCACTCCCAAGAACCGAAACCGGCAGATGCGGGCTGTCGCTGTTGAAGGCAACGACGCGTTG
>Ga0116218_1001066_pt1 | contig 17911 bp, 23 predicted proteins | sample Sb_taG_2_FD_88966 | JGI IMG/M metagenome (GOLD analysis project Ga0116218, IMG submission 88966) | Peat soil microbial communities from Weissenstadt, Germany - Sb_50d_5_LS metaG | ecosystem: Environmental > Terrestrial > Soil > Wetlands > Peat | place: Germany: Weissenstadt | collected 2010-09-21 | reverse complement strand
TCGCCGCCGAGCAGCTCGCCGAGAGGCTGACCGGAATGGTCCTGCTGACGCTGGCCACGGTCAGCGCCGACGGCCGGCCGCTCACCGGCCCCGTCGACGGCATCTTCTACCGGGGCGCGTTCCACTTCGGCTCGAGCCCCGACTCCGTCCGCTTGCGCCACATCCGCGCCCGTCCTCAGGTGAGCGCCACGCATCTCCCCCGCGAGGAGTTCGCGGTCACGGTTCACGGGCGCGCGATGGCGGTCGACCACCGCGCCGATGAAGGCTTCCGGGCGACGCTACTCGAGGTCTACGTCCCCCGCTACGGGACGGAGTTCGAGGAGTTCATCGACTCGGGCCCCGTGTACGCGCGGATCGATGCCGAGCGGATGTTCGCGATCGCGATTTCGCCGAGCTGAGGCTCACCGGGCCCCGCGTAGCAGCATCGCCAGGTTGATCGCGTTCGCCATCGCGCGGTAGCCGGCCCGGTTCGGGTGCAGGTGATCGCCGCTGTCATAGGCGGGGTTGAGCATCAGCGGGTCGCCGGGGTTGGCGAGGACCTTGGCGAAGTTGATCACGCCGTCGAACGCGTGGCTGGTGAGGATCCAGTGGTTGATGGCATCGCGCTTGACCTCGCCCGCCTGGCTCCAGTACCTCGCGCCGAGGAACGGGGTCAACGTGGCCCCGAAGATCTTCAGCCCCGCGGCGTGCGCGAGCGCGATGATCCTGCGGTAGCCGGCGATGATCTGCGTGGCCGAGACGTCGGTGTGCGGGGCGTTGAGAGTTCCCCGGCTCTGGCTGAAGCCGATGTCGTTGATGCCCTCGAGCAGGATCACGTCCTTGACCCCGGCGCGGCGCACGACGTCGCGCTTGAAGCGGGCGACAGCCTTGACGCCGCAGCACGACGAGGTGTGCAGGACCCGGTTGCCGCCGATCCCCTCGTCGACCACGCTCAGGGTCGGACCCGCGGTCGCGGCGAACCGCCGGGCGAGGTCATTGGGCCACCGCGCATCCAGATTCATGCCCGAGGCAACGCCGTCGGTGATCGAATCGCCAATCGCCACGACCGCGCCCTCGTTGCGCCGCGTCGCCAGCGCGTCGACGCTGGCCACGAAGTACCACGACGAGTCGTGGTAGGCGTAGGCGGAGCCGCCGGTGTCGAGCGCGTGGTCGCCGGCGGCCACGTAGTTGGTCTGCTGGGCGACCGCGTGCTCCGTCGCGGGACCCGTGAACCGGGGGAGAAACAGGCTGACGACGAGCCGCTGGAGCGGCGTCACCTTCAACGGGACCGGGTCGCTCAGCGCCGCGGCCCCGGGCGGGATCACCTTGGACGGCCCGCCCCCGAATGTCACCGGCACGTTGCGCATCACGTCGGCCCCGCCATCCCAGATCCCCACCGCCGCCTGGCCGACGAGCAGCGGCCGGCTGCCGAACACGTTCGTGATCAGGACCCGCACCATCGAGCCGCCGGCGCTCGTGAACACGACGTTCCGGACGGTCTGGTCGTCAAAGCCCTTGGCTCCGAGTGTCTGCGGGGTCGGGGCCTGGGGGCTGGCGCTCCAGATCGCCACCCAGTGGCGGCCGTCCCGCGTCAGGTCGGTGGACCGGGCGCTGCCACCGCCGTGCAGCGGCGACAGCGAGGCCACGAACCGGGCTCGGCCGTGGCGGTGCGACGCCGCCGACGCGAGATCGATCCGCGTGGCGACCCCGATCCCAAGCAGCAACCCCACTCCGGCGATCCACCACCAATGGCCGCGCTCAGAAGCGCCCTGTCTCATGCTCCCACGGACCTCCGTGTGTCGCCGATTGCCCTTCCCCAGAGCGGCCTCGATCGTACCGATCCGGCGGGCGGGCGCTCAGCCGATCATCTTCCGGACCGTGCCGAGCACCGAGGGCTCGAGCTGCTTGGCGCAGTAGAGCGTGAAGTGGACGCCGTCGAACCGGCACAGCTGGCCGTTGAGCGTCGCCTGGTAGTGGTTCGCCGGCGAGACCACGGAGTCGATGTTCAGCAGCTGGACCTGACCGGGGTATCGGCTGGCGGCCTGGCGCAGCATCGCGTTGATCTGGGTGTGGCGGGTGGCCGATGCCGCTGGCGCGGGCGCGCCGTCGGGCAGCGACGGCGGCTGCGTCCAGGGCACGGACAGGAGCAGGACCTTGGTCCCACCCTGGCCGAGGACCTTCACGTACTGGTCGATCTGGCGCTGCAGGTAGGCGTCGTAGGCGGCCTGGCCGAGGTGCATCACGCGCGAGCCCCACCGCCAGTCGAACTGGTCTCGATAGCCGAACTCGACGACCACCGCCTGCGGGTGGAGCTGGTGCTCGTCCCGGGACCACTGCTGAAGGGCGGTCGGGCAGCCCTCCGACTGGGCTTCCCACGTGCCCGCGACGTTGAGCTGGCCGGTGGCGGTGAACGCGCACCCGAGGAGCGCACCGTTGGCGATCTCGAGTCCGTACCGGTCCTCGTCCTGGGTCATCCCGACCCCCAGCGTGAACGCCAGCGAGTCGCCGACCAGCAGCACCTTCTTCGGCGGGCAGGTGTGGAAGGTCTTGGTGCTCGAGCCGCTCCAGGTGAGCGAGTGGTTACCGAGCACCTCGTACTCGTCCTCGGTCGCCTTGCTCAGCGGGTATGGCGCGAGGCCGTACTGCGCCGTGTCGGTCAAACGCACTGCGCATGCCGGATCGTTGCCCTTCAGCTTCGCTGGGGCGGGCGGTGCCATCGCCGCGGCGAGGTAGCCAGAAGGTTGCCCTGGCCGCCGAAGATCTATTCGCGGCGCGCGCCGGCGGGCCAACAGCGATCTGCGCCCCGCGGCCGTCGGCTCGGGCAAGAGCCGGCGCGGCTCGGGCAAGAGCCAGCGCGGCTCGGGCAAGAGCCGGCGCGGTCTCCTACTTCCCCGCCTCGGCCCACAACTGAGTGTCCGCGCCGCCGGTGGTCGGCGGCGCGATCCGTAGGCGGGGAATGGCGATGTGGGCGATCGGCCCGATGCCGAGCGCGTAGACAACGGTCCCCAGCCCGACCGTTCCGCCGAGCACCCAGCCCGTGATCAGGACCGTGATCTCGATCATCGTCCGGACCACCCGGATCGAGTGGCCGCGGGCGGCGAGACCGGTCATCAGCCCGTCGCGCGGGCCCGGCCCGAGCCCCGCCCCGATGTAGGCGCCGGTGGCGATCCCGTTTAGGATCACCCCGGCGCTCATCACGACCAGCCGCGCCGGCCGCCCGTGGACCGGATGCACCGCCGCGAGCACGATGTCGATCACTGTTCCCACGACGAGGACGTTGCAGAGCGTTCCGAAGCCGGGCCGCTGGCGCAGCGGAATCCACAGCAGCAGCACGAAGACCCCGACGATGATCGCCCAGGTGCCAACGCCGAGGCCGAACCGCCGCGACAGGCCCTGGTGGAAGACGTCCCACGGATCGACGCCGAGGCCGGCAAGCAGCAGCATCGCGTCGCTGATCCCGTAGAGCACTAGTCCGGCGAACAGCTGGCTCAGGCGACGGAACCTCGGCGGGGCCACCTTCATCGCACCAGTCTCGCAGATAATGGCCTAGCCAAAACCAGGCCAATCTGATACCAGTGGTCGGATGACGATCACATCGGCCCACCGGCTGACCGAGCTCCTCGGCGACTGGCGCCGCGACGGTCCGTGTCAGGAGCGGCTGGCGGCGACCGTGCGGGCGCTGGTACTCGATGGCCAGATCCCGCTGCAGAGCCGGCTGCCGGCCGAGCGCACGCTCGCGGCGTCGATCGGGCTGAGCCGGGCCACCGTCACGGCCGCGTACAACCGGCTGCGCGCCGAGGGCTATCTCGCCAGCCGCCAGGGATCGGGCAGCTGGGTGACCCTCCCCGAGGGCCACCGGGCGGCGCCCGACGCGATCGTCGGCGGGCACGGCCTCGACCTCCGGATCGCGGCGCTCCCCGCGCCGCCGATCCTCGAGGAGCTCTATCGCGCCGCCACCCGCGAGCTCCCGCGCTGGCTCGACCACCACGGCTACGACCCCCTCGGCCTCCCGCCGCTCCGCCGCGCGATCGCGGACCGGTTCACCGAGCGCGGGCTCCCCACCCGGCCTGAGCAGATCCTCGTCACCAACGGCGCCCAGCACGCTCTCGACCTCTCGATCCGGGCGGTCCTGCGCCGTGGTCATGGCGCGCTCGTCGAGATCCCGAGCTATCCGGTCGCGCTCGACGCGCTCCGAGGCGCCGGAGCGCGGCTCGGCTCGGTCCCGGTCGGCGACGAGGGATGGGACATCGAGGCGCTCGAGGCGTCCGCCCAGCGGGACCGGTTCAGCCTCGCCTATCTGATGCCGGACTTCCAGAACCCCAGCGGCCAGCTGATGGATGCAGGCGCGCGCCGGCGAGTGCTGCGTGTGCTCGAGCGGGCCGGCACGCACACCGTGATCGACGAGACGTTCGTGGAGCTCGTGCTCGACGACGTCGCGATGCCCTCGCCGGCAGCGGCATTCGGGGGCGAGCGCACGATCACGATCGGCTCGCTCAGCAAGGCGGTGTGGGGCGGCCTTCGGATCGGGTGGGTCCGGGCCGAGCCGCTGCTGGTCCGACGGCTCGCCGCGGCCCGCGCCAGCCTCGACATGGCGAGCCCCGTGTTCGAGCAGATCGTGGCCATAAGCGTGCTCGAAAACCTCAGCGAGATCATGGACGAGCGGCTGGTGACGATCCGCCTTCGCCGGGCGGCGCTGACCGCCGCGCTGCGCCGGGAGCTCCCCGACTGGAGCTACACCGACCCTGCCGGCGGGATGTTCCTGTGGGCCACGCTGCCCGACGCGATCAGCACCAGCCTCGCGATCCAGGCGAGCGAGCGCGACGTGCTGATCACGCCCGGACCGCGGTTCGCCGCCGCCGGACTGCTCGAGCGCTACATCAGGATCCCGTTCACGCTCTCGCCAGACCAACTCGAGTCCGCGGTCGCGGTGCTCGCCGACCTTAGTCCGGCCGGTGCCGGACGCGTGGCTCCAGCCAGCGCTGCATATGTCGCGTGAGGGCGATGGCGGCCGGTCGCGTGCGCCCGATGGCGGCGTGCTCGGGCGGGCGCCCTCCGGCGGTCTCGTCCTCGGCGCGATCGCCTCGGTCCAGCTCGGCGCGGCGCTGGCGACGAAGTTGTTCGCCCAGATCGGACCGTCCGGAGCAGTGCTGTTGCGACTGCTGTCCGCGAGCATCCTGCTGTTCGTGGTCTGGCGGCCGCGGCTGCACGGCCGGGCGCGGCACGAGCTGGCGATGGCCGCGGTGTTCGGGGTCGTCCTCGCCGCGATGAACCTCAGTTTCTACGCCGCGATCGACCGGATCCCGCTGGGCATCGCGGTGACGATCGAGTTCGTGGGGCCGTTGGCGGTCGCGGTCGCGGGCTCGCGCCGGCCGATCGATCTCCTGTGGGTGGTGCTGGCCGCGGCCGGCATCGTGGCGTTGACGCAGGGCGGCGCACACGGACTCAACGCGCTCGGCGTCGCCTTCGCGCTGTTCGCCGGCGGATGCTGGGCGGCCTACATCCTGCTCAACGCGCGCGTCGGCCGCGCGTTCGAACGCGGCACCGGACTCACGGTCGCGATGTGCATCGCGACGCTGGTCGCGCTGCCGTTCGGGGTGGTCGATGGCGGAGCGCACCTGCTCGAGCCCCGGTCGCTGGCGATTGGGGCCGCAGTGGGCGTGCTGTCGTCGGCGATCCCTTACTCGTTCGAGCAGGAGGCACTGCGGCGAATCCCGCCGCACGTGTTCGGCGTGCTGATGAGCCTCGAGCCGGCGGTGGCGGCGCTCGCCGGGCTGATCATCCTCGGGCAAGGCCTCGGTGGCCGCGCGGTCACCGGGATCGCGCTGGTCGTGGTCGCCTCTATCGGGGCATCACGGAGGGTGCGCGAGGCGCCGGTGGCGGTGTAGCGGATGGTCACGCTGCGCGTTGCCCATACGGCCGACCTCGACAGCTCGTCGCTGATCGCGGCGCGGGCCCTGTTGGACGGAGCCTTCGAGGACGCGGTCACCGAGCACGACTGGGAGCACGCGCTCGGCGGGATCCACGCGCTCGCCTGGGACGGCGAGGAGCTCATCGGCCACGCCTCCGTGATCCAGCGCCGGCTGATTCATGCCGGGCGGGCGTTGCGGACCGGCTACGTGGAGGGCGTCGCCGTCCGCGCCGACCGCCGGCGGCGCGGACACGGCTCGGCGATGATGGAGGCGCTCGAGCGGGTGATCCGTGGCGGTTACGAGCTCGGCGCGCTCGGCGCCACCGATGACGCGAAACCGCTGTACGCGGGTCGCGGGTGGCAGCAGTGGCGCGGGCCGCTGTCAGCGCTCACGCCGAGCGGGATCGTTGCCACTGGCGAGGAGGAGGGCTCAATCTACGTCATGGCACTCGAGCATCGGCTCGACCTGGATGGCGAGCTGACCTGCGATTGGCGCGAAGGCGATTTGTGGTGATGCCCTGCGGCGCGGGGCGTGGCGTGGGGGTAGCGTGGGGGGTAGCGGGCGCGCGGCTACCGCTTGTTCGGGAGCGACTTCGCGTAGTCGACCCCGCGCGTGACCCACCGCTGGAGCTGGGCTTTGGTCTTGACCCCTTCGGGATCGACCCGCAGCCACCCCTGCATCGTGCGCCCGCTCATCTCGAACGGATGGGCGTGGGGCTTGGCCAGCAGCGCGTCCGTCTCGTCGGGATCGACGTGGAGCAGCAGGCCGCCCTTGCCGCTCGCGCTGACCGACATGTTGCCGTTGATCAGGAACGCCAGGCCGCCGAACATCTTCTTCTCGGTCACGCCCGGCTCTGACAGGACGAGCTCGCGGATTCGGTTGGCCAGGTCCTCGTCGTACGCCACGGGGCATTATCGCCTCTGCTGGCGAAGCCCTTGACCAACGCGAGCGTCTTGCCGATCTGCTGGAGTGAGTCGAAATGCGTAGCGCTGAAACTCAATGCGGGCAGCGGCCGAGCACCGGCCGATCAAGGCTCGCGTTGGCGGCTTTGATCGCAGTGGTGGCAGTGCTCGCCTCCGGATGCGGCGGGAGCGCGAGCGGACCAGCGCCCCTCCCGGGCGATGCCGCCGTCGCCGGAGCGCACGCGCCGGTCCGGTACGCCCGCGTGCGCCTGTCGATTCCGCCGGCCAACGCCGGCGGGAGCATCAGCCGCGACCAGACGGTGATCCTCCCGCGCGGCTGGCACGCCGAGGTCTGGGCGCGCGTGACCGGCGCGCGCCTGGAGGCCTGGACGCCCGGAAGTCAGCTGCTGGTCAGCTCGCCGTCGAGCGGAGCGGTGTACGAGCTCACCCCCGGCGCCCAACCGGACCAGCCTCCGACCAAGCGCTCGCTGGTCTCGGACCTCAACGCTCCTCAGGGGCTCGCGTTCGACGATCTGGACGGTCACGAGGTCCTGTACGTCGCCGAGGCCAACGAGATCGATCGCTACCAGTGGCTCGACGGCCGGGTCGGCGCGCGCACGGTCGTCGTCCACGATCTCCCCGACACCGGTCCTGCCGGGGCCGACGTCCACACGCTGAAGAACGTCGTCATCGGCCGCCACCACACGATCTACGTCGACATCGGCAGCGCCTCGAATGCCAGCCCGCCGGGCCAGACGAGCCCGCCGCGCGCTTCGGTGGTCGCCTACAACCCTAACGGCTCGCTGCGGCGCATCATCGCCACCGGTGTTCGCAACGGCGATGGGCTGTCGTTCGCGCCCGACGGGTCTCTGTGGACCGCGATCAACGAACGCGACCAGATCGCCTACCCGTTCCACCACGCGTACGGCGGCCAGGGCGACGCGTACGGCCAGGTGATCCAAGAGTACGTGAACGACCACCCGCCCGACGAGCTAGCCCGACTGACCCCGGGCCGCAACGTCGGCTGGCCGTACTGCAATCCCGATCCCGACGTCCATCCGGGCCAGGCCGGGACGGCGATGGCCTACGGCAACCTGCGCTTCGACGACGACCAGCAGACGAACCCGGGGGGCAACCGATTGAACTGCGCGACGCTGCGGCCAATCGATCGCGGCATCCCGGCGCACAGCGCGCCTCTCGGCTTCCACTTTCTCGAGGGCAGCTCGCTGCCGCGGCCGTGGTCGGGCGGAGCCGTCGTGGGCGTCCACGGTTCGTGGGACCGGATGCCGCCGCGGGCGCCGGGGATCCTGTGGCTGCCGTGGGAGGCCTCGCGCCACACGCTCGGGCCGGCGATCACGCTCGTGGGAGGGTTCCAGCTGGCAGACGCCTCCCGATGGGGCCGGACCGTCGATGCGGTCCCGGGTCCGGACGGGGCGCTGTACGTGAGCGACGACACCGCCGGCGCGATCTACCGGATCGTGCCGGCGAAGGGGTTCTGAGGGGCGCCGGCGCCGGGGGGAGGCGGGGCGGTGGCCTCGGGGGCGCCACCGCCCACCCGGCGCCACCGCCCACCCGGCGCCACCGCCCACCCGGCACCCCCGCACCCCCAGCACCCCCAGCACCCAGAACGACTACAGCAGCTTCCCCACGCCTTTCACCGCCGCGCTCCCGACCAGGATCTCCAGCACAACCCCGACACAGGCGATAACGATCCCGACGACCACCACGAGGAAGTCCTCGAGCAGCACGCCGAGCGACAGGAATACGACGCCGAGTGACGGCATCGTGTCGAGTCCGGTGAACGGTGGCGCGACGAACGCGGCTATCGACCCGAGGAGGGTGAGCAGGCCGAAGGCGATGTTGCTGACACGGTGGTGGAAGAGGAACCGGAGACGCGGGCGGGACAGGCGCTCGAGCTGACGGATCAGCTTCATCAGCCCGGTGAGGAACTTCTGCTGCTTGTCGCCCGCCAGCTCGAGCTTGCGCCACCGCTCCGGCAGCCAGATCTCGTCCCGGTTGGCGATCAGTTGCAGCGCGAGCAGCATCGCGATGATCTCGAACACGTGCGTGGCGCCGCCGGTCGGAAGCGGCAGCGCGGGCACGCCGAGCAGCAGCACGAACAGCATCGCGAAGCTCTTCTCGCCGAACAGGTCGATGAGGCTGCCGACCGTTTTCTGACCGTCGCCGGTCAGCCAGCGCTCGAGCCCGTCACTCACCTTCTCGGGCACAGCCGCCTCGCGATCGGAGGAGGAGCTCGTCTCGGGCGGGTGCTGGGGCTCCGATGCGTCGACCATGCCTGACCGGAGACGATAGTTGGGCCTCGATCGTCGCTCTCGAGCTCGCGGTAAACGCCGCAGCCTCAGGTAGCTTGATCGCATGGCCAACCCCGCCCCACCGCGCCGCGACCAATTCGAGAAGTTCATCGAGAACAGGCAGATGGCCAGGGGGATGCGGCCGCGCAACGCCGCGTACCTGATCGCAGCGTTCTGGCTCTTCGCGATGATCGTCTTTGGCGTGATCGAACGGATCGCCGATCCGAAAACGTTCAAGACGATCTGGCTGGCCTTCTGGTGGGCGATCCAGACCGTGACGACCGTTGGCTACGGAGACGTCGTTCCCGACCAGGCCAGCGGCAAGGCCATGGCCGCGTTCTTGATGCTGGGTGGCCTGTCCCTGCTATCGATCGTCACGGCGACGATCACGAGCTCGTTCGTGGCGCGCCGTCAGCGAGAGGCGATGGCCTCAGGCGACGACCCGGTCCAGAATCAGCTGACGCAGATCAGCGATCGGCTCACGGCGATGGAGACGGAGCTGCGAGAGCTGCGCGCCGAACTCGGCCAAGGAGGCCAGCCGCCGGCGCCTACGCGGTGAACCCCGCGATCGCGTCCCCGATCAGCTTCGCCGCGATCAGCAGACAGATCACAGCGTCACCAGCCAGCCGACCACGAACGCGGGGCCGTTGATCTTCCCGCGCGGCGTGGTCAACATCAGCACGACCGCGACGATCGGGATCGGGCTCAAGGCGACCCCTAGCGCCAATGGCAGGACGCTGCCGATCGCTTGGCCCATGATCTGCCGCTACGTTGCGCAGATCAGCTCTGGTGGCCGGCTGCCGCCAGCGCCTCGCCCAGTCGCTCCTCGGTCTCGTTGTCCAGCGAGGTCTGGATGATCTTGCCTGGGATCTTGATCTCCGGCAGCACCTTGTCGACCGTGACCTTACGGACGAGGAAGATCACAGCGGCTCCGCCGGGCTGCAGCGACTCCCCGAGCTGCTTCATGAAGTCGTCGTCCACGCCGTAGTCGCTGAGTGCGCCGGCCGCGGCGCCCGTGGCCGCTCCGATCGCCATGCCAAGGAACGGCACGAAGAAGATCAAGCCGATCAAGCCACCCCACAGCGCGCCACCGACCGCGCCGGCGCCGGCCGCGGACGGCTGATGGAGCTTCACGCTCCCGTCTTCACGACGCTCCACGACGACCATGTCGTCTAGGTCGATGATGTGCGCCTTCTGCGCCTCTACGGCGTTCGCCGCTACCTGCTGGGCGGTCGCCAGATCGTCGTACCCGATGGCAACGAGATCACTCACACGAATCCTCCGTTTCGCTTGGTACAGACAGCAATCACGGGCAACCTACTCGGTCCCCGTGCTCGGATGCTGGCGGTCGAGCGGGTGAAGACGCCTCACCCTCGGAGGATGACCGCCCGGTGCAGCGCCTCACCCTCAGAGGATGACCGCCCGGTGACCGCGCCTCACCCTCGAAGGATGACCGCCCGGTGCCGCGCCTCACCCTCGGAGCATGACCGTCGGATGCCGCGCCTCGGCCGGCGATCAGGTCGCCGCGCAGCCATTCGCGCCGGCACCCCGGCAGCGACCCGGACAGCCAGCTCGTCATCGCCCTGTGCCGCGAGAGCGAGCCGACTGTCCGGTGCAGCGTCTAACGGTGTGTGTGCGCAGGGAGCTTTGTGAGCTATCGGCACATACGTTCGTGCCTCGCCCAAAGAAACCCTTCACCCGATGAGAATGAGGCCGCCCCTCGTCACTGAACCGGCACGATCTCGGCCCCGAACGGCATCAGCGAGATCGGAATCATCTTGAAGTTCGCGAGGCCGAGCGGGATCCCGATGATCGTGATGCACAGCAGCACGCCCGTGACCAGGTGCGCGATGGCGAGCCACCACCCGCACAGGATGATCCAGATGATGTTGCCGATGAGCGATCCCGCGCCGGCGCTCGGCTTGCGCACGACGGTGCGCCCGAACGGCCACAGCGCGTACATCGCGATCCGCAGCGCCGCGACCCCGAGCGGGATCGTGATGATCAGGATGAAGCAGATCAGCGCCGCGAACGCATAGCCGATCGCCAGCCAGAAGCCCGCCAGCACCAGCCAGATGATGTTGAGGATGAACCGCACGGCTGGCGCTCAGGTCTCGGGAAGGCGCCGGACCTCGATCAACTCGAGCCCGAGCGACTGAATCTGGTCGAGCACGGCGTGCAGCGCCGCCTGATCGGGAACCGGCCCGGTCAGCACGGTCTCGACCGGTTGGACCGCGTAGTGCATGCCCTCGAACGCCGAAAGCGTGGCATCACTGACCTTGCCCTTGATGCGGATTTCGAAGTTGTGGGCTTCCAAGCTGCTGGTCACTTGCTGGGGTCCCGGCAATTTGGCGCGACCCGGGGTGAGAATGCCTCGCCCACAGTGGGTGACCTGTGCGGCGACGGGCTGTGCGTCGGGCGGCGACTCCCCGCGAGCGCGATGCTGGCACACGAGTAAATAGGTGAGGGAGCCCGGGGCGCATGCGCCCCGGGCCGGGTCGGCGCATGCGCCGACCCGCGGGTGCGCGCATGCGCGCACCCGGACACCAATAGAGGCCTAGCCCGTCGTGGTCGTGGTGGACGTCACCGTCGAGGTGACGGTGCTCGTTGACGTCGAGGTGACGGTGCTCGCCGGCGTCGTCGTGGTCGTCGTCGTCGTGGTGGTCGAGGTCGACGGCGTCGAGGAGGACTGCTTGCCCTTCACGGTCTTCTCGACCGTCGTCGTCCCCCCGGTCTTGCTGCCGCCGCCGATCAGGATGCCGATCCCTCCACCGATAATCAGCGCGAGCACGACCGCCGCCGCCAGCCAGCCAGGACTCACGCCGCGGCGCGGCCTGAGGTCGTAGCCGCAGTTGGGACAGAACCCGGCGTCAGCTGCGACCGGGGTGTGACAGCGGGGGCAGCGGTAGTCGTGCGGCGTGGTACTGGGGGGCGGTCCGCCGGTGCTCATGACGCAATAGCTATCAGTTTTTCAGGACGCAGCGGAACCCGATGTGCGAGGTCGAGGTGTCGATCGCCTCGCCCTGGCGGGCCGCCGGGCGGTAGCGCAGGCAGTAATTCGGCGCGCACAGGTGCGAGCCGCCCTTGATCACTTTGCGGGGGATCGGCTCCCTCCGTGTGGCTCTCGTCGACCCGCGAGTTGAGCGCGGACGGCGCTCTGGCGCTCGTGCTCACGTCTGACTGTATATCTGCTCGTTCGCCTCTTCGGCGCTTATCAGCCCGATCGCGACCAGGTCGAGCGGATGCACCCACGCGTCGGCGAGATGGAACCCGCCGGCACTGTGGACGGCCTCGCGCAGGCCGATCGCCCAGCGGTGCTCGATCAGCGCCACCGCGGCCGCCTCGGAGTCTCCGAGCGCGTCCTCGATGTACCAGACATCGTCGGGCAGAACCTCGCCGTCCTCCGCGGCCGCGGCCCCGATCTCCGCCCCGGCGACGGCGCCCTCCTCGCCTGCGGCGCCGAGACCGATCAGGGCGCCGACGGTGGCGCCGAACTCCTCACTCTCCTCAGTCGAGAGGTTTGTTCCGCGCAGACGTGTGATGTTGCCGTCGGCGTCCTTGCTGACGAGCGCCACGTCGATCAGGCGGATCGTGTCGCTCTCGCGCAGGCGGTCGAGCTCGGCCTTGATCTGACCGTGGAAGTCCGGGTCGGAGAAGCCGAGCACAAGCAGTTGAACGGGTCCGATGGTCATCGGTTTCTCCTAGCTTCCGATCAGCTTCGCCTTGGCGGCGTTGAACTCTTCATCGGTGAGCACGCCTGAGGCCTTCAGGTCCCCGAGCTTCTTGAGCTGGGTGACCATGTCATCCCCGGCCGGCGCCGCCGGGGCGGGAGGAGCGGGAGCTGGGGGGGTGCTTGTTGAGCTTGCAGGTCAGCAATCTGCGCGTCCTGGTCCTCCTCCGCTTGGCGGTGGCGCTGGCCGGCCCTGCCGGCCATATAACCCGCCCCGCCAACCATCGCCGCGCGAGCGAGCGGCCGACGTCGTCGCATGCCCATATGAGTCGCCTTCCGATTCGAGTGTGTCGTGGCGCGCGAAACGCACCACCGAGCGAAGTCTGAGATCCAACGGGGTAACGGTCATCACCCTGGGTGGGTGATGCGCCAGCCTACAGCTTGACGACCACGAGAATCAGCGAGCCGACCGCGAGCACGAGCGCGCCTGCCGTCAGCCAGAGCACCAGCGACGAGGACATCTCCGAGTAGCTCCCGCGCCGGAGCGCCTCCGCGGTTCGCTGCTGGCGGATCGCGCCCGCGAGCAGGACGGCGATCGCCAGGAGCGCATAGCCGATCCCCAGCAGCGTGAACGGCCATCGCGCGCTGTGAACGACGTCGGGCAGGACTCGCCCGACCCCGATCGCCACCGCCGCGGCGCCCAACGCCGTGCGCCACCACGCCAGCCACGTTCGTTCGGCGGCGAGCCAGGTGCGGCGCGTTGCATCACGTGCGTCCGGCTCGGGGCCTTGGGGCTCGGGTGGCATAACGCGACTCTAGGCCGTCGGCTTCGGAAAGTTCAATGGCAGCGTGACCCGCTTGACCTCCCCGAGATCCGGGTAGAGCCGCGGCGTGCCGTTCTTGTTCACGAGCACGACCGACCGGAACCTTCGATGTAGCCGCGCTCGGTCCTCGTCAGCGCGTCGCCTCTAGGTCGAGGTGGCGGGTGGTTAGTTGTTCGAGGATCGCTCAGTCGTCGATCTCCGCCCAGATCGACTGCTCGTCGTGTTCCTCCCAGTCGGCGCCCGGCATCGCGATAGCCCATCTCGTCCAAGTTCCGACCGGCCGAGCTAGGGCGGTCCTGACTCTGGCGCGGACGACCGTGTCAGGTGTCAGTTCTACGGGCGAGCGCAACGGGGCCGTTGTCATGCCCCAGTGCGTCGGTGGATCGCCCGGTCCCACGGAGAGCGAGATAGCGGGCGCGAGGTCGGCGCTGAACCAGAGTGCGAGTGCGTTGGCCGTTCCGTGGTTCCGGACCTGTAGCAGCGTCTCGGCTTCGTGAGGCGCCTGCGCCTGCTCGCGCGAGATCAGGTAGGCGTCCGTAGCCCACAACCGACCCGGCTCGGAGCGCCTGTCGCCCGCCGTAAGGTGACGGAAGGTGCCGGAATAGGAGATCTCATTGACCGTCATTTCGACCAGTCCGTCGAGCCTGAGGCCGTACGGGTTGTCCCGCAGGAATTCCACCGTGTCGCCGAGATAGCGGTCGTGCACCAGTGCGGCCCACGCCGTGACCAAGCGGGGGACCATCAATCCGCCCGGCTTGAGCCAGCGGTCACGGGCGGCGATCACCGGAACCAGCATCCCTTCGTCGATCCCGAACCCTCCTAGCCACTCCGAGACGATCAGGTCGACACGTTCCGGAAGCTCGACGTCCATGACGTCGCCGTGGATCAGCTGCACGATGTCCCCAACCCCGTTCGCGGCGGCCAGCTCCTGCGCCAGGACGGCGACCGTCGTCCGCTCCACCGCGTAAACGCGCGCAGCTCCTGCCCGCGCCGCGAAGATGCTCAGGATACCGCTTCCCGCTCCGACGTCGAGAACGATGTCGCCCGGGCGCACCGCCGAGTTGATCGCGCGCTGGAAGGCCTCGGTGCGAACGCGGTCGCAGATCATTGTCCGGTGCACCTCAATCTCCGCGTACATCGGGTCCGGCGGGTTCCTGATCGGCGTCCGCACGCGCGTTCTATAGGCCGCTCATCGGTATTCTCAAAGATACCCGGCACCAAGTTGTGGTCGGCCGACCGAACGAGAAGGAGTTCTTCATGGGATTCAGGCGACGGACAAGGCGTCGGGCGCTCCTCGTGGGAGGGATGGCTGGAGCGGCGGTTGCTCACCGTCATGGCAGCCAGGACGCGGAGCAGGAGCAGCCGCAGGAGGCGCCTGCCGAAGACTCCGAGGACCAAGCGCAGCCTGCGCCACCTCCGGCAGACCCGGCCGACGAGCTCGAGCACCTCGCACAGTTGCACACCTCGGGGGCGCTGACTGACGAAGAGTTCGCGTCGGCCAAGGCGAAGGTCCTCGGGTCCTGAACGCGGCTCGGATTGTCAAGACTTCGAACAGATCGTTACGACGGGACAGGAGGCTGCGATGAGTGAATCGCGCAAGGACGTGTTGCTGAAGGCGCTCGAGGCCGAGGCCGGCGTGTCATCGTTCGATCCGGGCACCCTGTTCACCGACGACGTCGTGGGGTGGTCGCCTATCGCGAGCGTGTCAGGGCTGACGGCAGTCAGCGAGCTCGCCGCCCTCCGTGAAATAGCATTCTCCAACGTCGTCATCAGTCTTCGAGGACTCGACGAGGTGGGCAACAAGGCGTTCGCCGAATGGCTGATCGAAGCCGATCACACGGGGCCGTTCGTCCTCGGCGAGGATGCGGTGTTGGAAGCGACGGGACGGCGTGTCCAGTTGGCCGGCGCCACGGTGGCGGACTTCCGCGATGGGAAGATCCGGTCGTTCCGGACGTACTTCGACGACGTCTCGCTGATCGAGCAGATCGTCGCCGCCTGAGCAGCCGGTCGCTGTGGAGTTCCACGTCGAGGACAATCCGGATCCTCTCGACATCGAGGTCCTCGAAACGCAGATCCGGCGTGAGGCGTCCGCCGCCATGGGACTCGGTGACGAGGTCGAGTTGGCGATCTTTGTCCGCGACGCCGGCAAGGTCGTGGCCGGCATCAGTGGGTGGACCTGGGGCGACTGCTGCGAGCTGCAGAGCCTCTGGGTAGAGCCAAGTCTCCGAGGTCGCGGCCTCGCGACCCGGCTCATTGCAGCCGCCGAGGCCGAGGCCGCGTCGCGCGGGTGCACACAGACCGTCCACTTCACCTACGGCTTTCAGGCTCGGGCGCTCTATGAGCGGAACGGTTACGAACTGGTGGGTCGAGTCGAGGACTTCCCATCAGGGACAGACGTCCTCTGGTACCGCAAGCCCTTGAACCCAGAACTCTCAGGGCCCCAGCCGTAGGCACGTGCCTGTAGTCGCCGCTCCGCTCCTACGAAAGCAGGAGGCTCCAGACCGCGTAGGACGTAACCATCGACTAGGTCCACTAGCTCAGACGTCGACTCGAGCACTCCGAGCATCCGCTGTCGCTCCAACCGTCCGTGTGGCTCGGAGATAACTCCGTAGCAACGGGGAACGGCAACGCCGCCAGCGGGGTTTCGGCAGCCCTTGGCAGGCCCGCCGCCGTATGCTGGCGCAAATCGTGCGAGCGAACAGCACAGAGTTGCTCGGCGAGCTCGACGGTCTCGACCGCGCCGTCTATGCGGCGGTGGCGAGGAGCCGGACCCCGGAGCTCGACCGGTTCATGGCGCGCCTATCGGATGCCGCAAACTATTCGCGGCTGTCGCTGGCGTCCGCGGCGGCGCTGGCGGCTGGGCGCGGCGAGCGGGGACGCGAGGCCGCCAAGCTCGGTCTGGCCTCCGTCGCCGTCACGGCGGCCGTCGTCAACATCGTGATCAAGCCGCTCGGACACAGACAGCGCCCCGACCCGACCGCTCACAAGGTGGCGAGCGTCCGTCGGGTGCGGGTGCCGAGGTCGCGATCGTGGCCATCCGGCCATACGGCCGCAGCATTCGCGTTCGCGGGCGGTGTCAGCGATGTGCTCCCGTGGGAGGGCGGGCTGCTCCACCTGCTCGCGGCCGTGGTCGGGTACTCGCGCGTGCACACCGGCGTGCATTACCCCAGCGATGTGATCGTCGGCGCGCTCACCGGAACGATCGTCAGCCGGATCGTCGTCGACAAGCTAACCGGAAGGGCCGAACGCGATCCTGGCGAGCGTCCGGAGGCCTACGAGGCCGTTCTCGGGTAGCCCCGCCGACGGCGAGCGGCCGGGGTGGTGGGGGGCGATCCGCACCCTCAACGCACGCGGTCTCGACACGAACCGGATGGGCGAATCGAGCAGCGCCGCCTCGCCGTCGATCCCCGCCGGCAGCTGGGCACCGCCGTCCACCTCGATCGATGGCCCCGACCACTGCTGCATCAGCCCCTCGCCCGTTCCGCCGCGCGGCCCGATCACGGCGACCCCCAGGGTCCCGCTGTCGATTCGCGGACGGGTCCCCGAACCGACCGCGCGACCGAGCCGGTAGGGATTGTTCGAAACCAGCAACGCCACCCCACCCTCGTGGGTCAGGCCGTCCGGGGTGGTCCAGCGCAGCGAGGGCGCAGAGCCTGCGGGCCCGGCGACCTCGGGGATCGTGTCGAGCAGGGTGCGCAGCTTCGCGTCGCGATAGCCGCTGCTCTGGACCGCCTGTGCGTAGAGCCCGAGCGAGACGTTGTTGACGAACACCCGCCCGTTGACCTCGGCCAGATCGACCCGCTGCTCCCAGCCGTTAGCGAACGCGTCCAGTGCTCCGACGACGTCGTCGCGATCGACGCCGAGATCGAGCGCGAAGTGGTTGCGTGTGCCGGACGGAATGCACGCGTAGGGCAGACCGGCCTTGGCGGCGGCCGCCGCGACCACCGCCTGCGACCCGTCGCCTCCGGCCATCGCCAGCCCGTCGGCCCCGCGCTCGAGTGCTGCATCGACGAGCGCCTCGAGCGTGGTGTCGAACGTCAACTCGATCGGCTCGATGCCGCGCCGGCGCGCCTCGTCGGCGAGGTGAAACCGCTCCGCCTTGCCGCCCCCCGAGCGCGGGTTGAAGAACATCACCGGGTGTGAAGGCGCCGGCGCGGGAGGCTTGCGCACGCGGACCGTGACGGCCACTCGGGCCGCGGCGACCGCGCCGACGGCGGTCACGACGATGGCGATCGTGAGCCCGGCATTTCGGCCGAGCAGGAGGATCAGCGCCACGATCAGGGCGACGATCGCGATCGCCAGCGAGATCGCGCGG
>Ga0116218_1001062_pt1 | contig 17989 bp, 15 predicted proteins | sample Sb_taG_2_FD_88966 | JGI IMG/M metagenome (GOLD analysis project Ga0116218, IMG submission 88966) | Peat soil microbial communities from Weissenstadt, Germany - Sb_50d_5_LS metaG | ecosystem: Environmental > Terrestrial > Soil > Wetlands > Peat | place: Germany: Weissenstadt | collected 2010-09-21 | reverse complement strand
TCCCCTGTTCGCCAGATCCGGGCATCCCGTGCTTGCAGCTGCTTGCACGCTCTCCGCTAACGACCGGATCCGTGCCGTTGTCCATGGCAGGTTCGAGTTAGGTTCCAGCACGGGACGACAGCCGGTCACTGGCCGAGGTTGGGGCGCTTCCGCAAGCCGCCGAACTCAGCACTCTGCGCTAGTTCGCTTCCCCCTGCATCCGACAAGGGGAAGTCAGACCGCCATCGTTGGCAACGATCGTGCTGAGCATAGACTGAGGCAGCATTCAGCGATCCGTCCTGTCCACTGTCCTGAGGAGCACGATGTCCACATCGCCCGCCGACTTCAACGCTCAGATCATCGAGGAGTTCCGCGCCAACGAAGGACGCGTCGGCGGCATGTTCGAAGGCGCGACGCTGCTGCTGCTGCACCACACCGGTGCGAAGTCCGGCAAGAGCCGCACTAATCCGCTTGGCTATCTGAGCGACAAGGGGCGCTACGTCATATTCGCGTCGAAGGCTGGAGCGCCGACGAACCCCGACTGGTACCACAATCTCAAGGCCGATCCCAATGTCACGATCGAGGTCGGGACAGATACGATCCAGGTCGTTGCCAGTGAGGCGACCGGCGACGAACGGGACCGCCTCTACCGCACGCAGGCCGAGCGTGTCCCGCAATTCGCCGAGTACGAGAAGCAGACCGAGCGTGTCATCCCGGTGATCGTCTTGACACCTATCGAGACCGGCTGAGCGCCGCTCCGTCGGCGCTTCGTGGGATAGCAGCGGTGGGGCTGACAATGGTGCGTATGACCATTGTTTTCGCTCTCACGCATCACACCGGCACACGCCTTGCCGAAGTCGGGTTCTTGCTCGTGCTCTTTGCCGGGGTCTGGCTGGCTGCTGCACAGATACCGCGGCTCAAGCTGGGCACTGCAAGGACAATCGTTGCTGGGGTAGCGCTCGCGATCGCCTAGTCGCGGCCGCCACGCCCGCGAGGCAGGAGCGCCGGAGCATCTGGGCGCTACCGGAAGTCACCGGCCTAGCGCCCAGACAGCCTGATCGGTCTAGTTTGAAAGCGACTTCATCGGCCCGACCCGAGCCCGTCGGTGGCGCGGTGCTAGCAGTTATGCCAACTCCACGCCACCAGCCTGCCTACGCGGGCCAGCTCCTCACTGGTGATGCCGCCCCGTTTGGCGTAGGAACAGCATCCCCTGCGGTTCTACTGGTGGGCCTTGGACGTCGACCGCCGTGATCACGCCGGTGTAGGGGTCTAGCTCTCCGAGGAAGTTCGACGGGAAGCCAGGTCCCGGACAGGTGCTGGGCGCGCTGTTCTCATCGCACGGGGTGTCGGCCACGAATACCGACCCACGCCGGAACGGTCCCGTGATCTCGTTGATCGTGTTGTTGGAGTTGTCGGTGGTGGGCGCTTCACTCCTCGGCCCCGACGGCCAAGCGGTGTCGTCCACCGAGCTGTTCAGTTGGAGGACCGAGAGCGACTGGTCGGGGCGGCCGGCGTGACGCACGAAGATTTGCTCCTCGTCGCCTTGGCTCGTGAGCATGAAGTCGCCGGCGAAGCGGTCGGCGTAAGCCGGGACCTTCTCATTCGAGTCGGGGTCCGTTAGGCCAAGCTGCTGCTGCGCCCCATCCTCAGGGCTGTTCACGTTGGCCAGGGTGGCCTGGTCTTCGTCGAAGAACAGCGGACGGACGGTGACGATGTGGGTGCGGAAATCGAACTCGGCCGTGTATACCGCCGGGTAAGTCGGCTGAGGAGCAGGTGCGCCAGTCGTGCCGGGAGCCGAGGCGCTGATCAGGACCTGACCCCGGTAGATCGTGATGGCGTCGGTCCCGCCGTCGTGAGGCAGGGGCTCGTTGTACTCGAAGTGGGTGGCGATACCGTGAGGATCGATCAGATACAGGCTCGAGTTGGCGTCCTCGTTGACGGTCGCGATCACCTCTCCGAACATCGGATCGGCGGTCAGCCCGTCACATTTGCCGACGACGTCCCATTGGTTCACCGGCCTGCCCCACAAGTCGAACTCGACGATCGTGCTGTTTAGGTTGCCCGTCGGGCTTGGTTCGCCCTGCGGCCCGACACCGTTCTGGAAGGCCACGTAGACGTGGTCGCCCAGCTGCGTGATGTCGTCCGGCTTCGACACGGCTTCGCTCCCGCTCGGGGTGCTGTGCATGATCCCGTCGCCGCTGGCAAAGATTCGATTCGTAAACCTATGTCGCTGACCCCACGCGCGGCCGAGCTGGCTGGGCCGGGCGCCCGCGCCGGCAGCGAGGACGACCGCTGCGGCAAGCAACGCTGTGAGTACGACAGCCGCTAAGCGCCACTTGCTGACAAGGCTTCTCATCTGGAGTTCTCCCTTCGGGCAAGAGTCCGGCCCGTCAGGGCCGCGAACCGGTCACATCGAAGCGGCGACTCCCCAGTGCTCGCCAGTAGCCGGAACCTAGCCTGTGGCCGCGAACCAAATGAGAAAGCCTTGTTATCGGGCGGTGAGACGACTTGGACCCGAACCCAGAACCCAATGCGCGTCGAAGGGCAACCTCCACTGAGGTCCCGCCTTGATCGTCGCGCGCCGATGGACATTTGCAGGGCTTTTGCGGTAGATACGGGCGTTTGGGTTTGCCTGGGTGCAGTTAGAGCGGCTCGGAACTGCCGAGTTCGGGACATATTCGGGACACGTCCGCTACGACCTGAGACGCGATCGGATGCGCTCGGCGATCTGCTGCGGGGCGCCCCACGGCCATCGCCGGGCTGGGCTCTGCCTGACGATCGAGATTCGCCGCATAGCACAAGTCCGAATCGTGGTTGCACCGTCACCCAACGGGGCGTTCGTACCTGCGAGGTCGCGGGCCACGGGAGCGACGGAGCGCTCGTGCTTGTCGACGCCCACACCGGCGGTCTCGTCAAGCCCGGCTGTGACTTCCCCATCCCGGTCGCTGAGCGGGTGACTTGTGCTTCTGACGGCTCGAGGAGCTCACGACGCCTTGGGGCTATCACTGCGTGACGGTTGCCACGTCGCCGCTGCGAGCCTGGACGGGGGTCGGTTTACGCCCGTGCGGCGAACAGGCGCCAGCTTCCGGATACGCCCTTGAGGGCGTGCTCGCCGCGGTCATCGAACTCCAGTCGCGCACCAGCGACGAGGTCTTTGATTGTCGAGGAGACCATCACCTCGTTTGGTTCGGCCGCAGCCATTACCCGCTGGCCAATGTGCACGGCTATTCCGCCGACGTCGCCATTGCGCATTTCGAGCTCGCCGGTATGGAGCCCTACGCGCACAGGGAGATCGAGGCGCGAGGCTCCGTCCCTGATGCTGAGGGCGCAGCGGATCGCTCGCGCTGGGCCGTCGAACGTTGCCAGGAAGCCGTCACCGGTGGTTTTTATCTCTCGACCGCCGAATCGGTCCAGCTGCCGGCGGACCATGCTGTCGTGGGCGTCGAGGAGCTCCCGCCAAGCCCTATCACCGAGTTCGCTGACTTGCTCGCTCGACTTGACGATGTCGCTGAACATCACCGTGGCGAGCACACGATCGGTCTCCCGCTCAGTCCGCGCGCCTGTCAGGAACTCCTCGATCAGTCCGACGACTTCGTCGGCGTTCTGCTCCCACGGGTAATGATCTGTCCCGGGCAGTTCGACGAGCTGAGCCTCGGGGATGCTCGTGGCGGTGAACCGCCCATAGTTGACGTTCACCCACATCTCATCGGTTCTGTGGATCACGAGCGTCGGGACGCGGACAGTCGGAAGCACGGGACGGATGTCGATCTTCGTATTGACTCCAAGCAGCGCAAGCGCAGCCGCAGGACTGGCAGCCGAGCGCCAATAGTGCGCGTACCACTCCCGCGCGCGCTCATCGCCGATCAGACTGGGCGTGCAGAACTCCACGCCACTCCCGTCCGGTGTGCCCCAGCTCGTCTCCATCGCCGTGCTGAGGAGATCCCAGAAGTCCTGCGTCCAAGCCCACGGACACTCCTCGTCAGCCAGGCCGATGATGAACGGACTGAACAAGACCATCGCCCGCGTGCGCTCCGGATAGGTCGCCGCGAATACGCAACAGGTCGACGCGCCCTCGGAAGTCCCGAGCAAGGCCGCCTTCTCGGCGCCGATCGCGTCCATGACCGCTCTGACGTCATCCATTCGGTCCTCGATCGTGGGAACGCCGGTGACCGGATCTGAGAGACCGGTACCCCGCTTATCGAACAGCACCAACCGACAGAACGCCGAGAACCGCTCATAGAAGCGCACGATCGCCGGCCGACTCCACGAGAACTCGACGTGCGATGCCCAACTATTGGCGAACACCAGGTCAAACGGCCCCTCACCGACCGTCTGGTACGCGATATGGACTCCGTCGCTCGTCTTCGCGTAGCGCGTCTCAGGCATCTCCGACACAAGGCGGATTCTCGCCGGAATCGCATAATCGTGCGCGACCGGTCGCTGCGACACCCCCAGGGCATCGTGGCCGAGCGCTCGCATCGCCTGCCGGTGGGGCAATCTCAGCGCGGCTCGACGATGCCGCCGCTCTGGGCGACAAGCACGAGCGGGACGTCTCCTCGGTCCTTGAATATCAGGTGCAGGCCAGGCATCGGCGAGTTGCTCGGCGCTGTCGAGATGCGTTCGCAGCGAGGGCCACGGTCGGCGCCGTCCGGGCTGCTGCTCCGCCTGCGAAGGCGGGCGTCTCACAGCCATCGGCCGGCGCGCTGCTCGCCTCGCTCAGATGCAGGAGCGCCGCCGAGGCTGGTGCAACTCGATCGGACCAGCAGCGTGGTGGGCGTCGACCAGGGTGGCTGCTCGGCCACGCGAGCGACAGCGAGGTGCGCTTGCACGTCACCCCCGGATCAGGCCGGCAGCATGCCCATCGGCGGCTCCCGCAACCGCGGCAAAGCAGGGCCGCGGACCGCTCGCTCACGACGCCGGGTGGCCGGCGCCGCGGTCGGTTGCGCAAGTGGCGAGATGCGAGACGCAACCGATCCGCGAGAGGAGCCCTGCGTTCGATCTCGCGCGTGTACGCGAAGGCGCCCTTTCGTGGCCCCCGTTGTCCGCCCGCAGCAGCGCCCGGCGGTGCCGGCGACGTCGAAGTCGTGACTGCTTCCGGCTGGCGTCGCTCGCCTTCCGCTGCCCCTCCGGTGGGCGCTCGGTGCCTGCAGCTATGGGGTTCCGGCTAGCGCTGGATCCCATCAGGTCGGTGCGGTTCGCCGCGATGACCACGTCGGCGGCGTGCGTGCCATCCGAGCAAGGAGAACGCCGACGGCAGCGAGATGCGCGTCGCAGGCAAAAGGAGGCCCCCCCTCGCTGTATACACGGGTCCCGGGGTGGAAGCAACGGCCCGGCACGCGGCTGGACGTCACGGGCCGTTGACACTCCTCCTACTGGTGCGTGATGTGAATGTCCGAAGACGCTGAGCCAAGCGGCCGCCTGGCCTCGGCGCTATCCCTCGTCGAGGACCAGGAGCGTCTCGGGGCGAACGCCGTCAGCCTTCATCGCCTCGGCGGCCGCCGCCGTCTGCATGAATTCCTGAAACGCAGCCATGTCGGGGATCTCCGCGATCAGCCCGACCCGGTTCGAACCCGCCGGATTCCGAAACGTCCGCATCGTGATGCCCAATGGTCCAAAGACTTCTTCTCGCTTCGGTGAACGCAGCCAATGCTCGACGTCGTCCACCTCGTGAAACACAATGTGCGTTGCCATAGTCCCTCGTCTTTCCCACCGCGAAGCTGTGCGGTATGTATGTGCGATCGACCCGATCGGCGTCGCTTGGTTGTGAAGTTGCGCGGCCGATGCCAGCCGGCCGACTCCGCGGTCACGCCAGGGAGCTTCCCCTGTCGCTAAGCCGTCTCGAGGTGCGCGACTTCGGCCACGCGCTCCTCGGGTGCGCCCGCGAATCCGCCATCGACCGGGAGCGCGGGCAGAAGCGTGCCGTTCATGAACCGCTCGCTGTGCTCCTTGGAGTCCCAAACGACCGAAATCAGATACCCACCGTCAGTTGGCCCTGCGACGTGCGAGGTCTGACCCTCAGGAAGTCCCTCCGCGGGATGTACCGCCGCGAGCATCGACTGATACTGCCCCTCGGTCCCACCCGGCCAAAAGTGCGTCATCAGATAAGCCATGGTCCCAGTCCCCTCAGTTAGCGTTTCGTCCGACCGTAAGGCATCGACGCAGACCGGCGAGCTCGGCCCGAAGGCGACGACCCCTTGGTCGCCGGCACGCTGGCGGCTCATGCATCGGGACCGGGCCGCATCGAAGCGGCCCGGTCCGGGGCGCGGCGCTGCGCGTTCGGCGCTTAGGCGCTACGGGGTGGCGAGGAATCCGTCGGTGTTGCCGGACGAGTCGGTGTAGAACCCGACGAGGCGACCGTGGTCGTTGATGCCGTTGACCGTCGTCGCGCCGATGCCGTTCGGGTCGTCGACGTTCTGGAATCCGAAGCCCGGAGCCCAAATGAATCCGTGTGAGACGGCGTTGTCGCCAGTCCCGACCTGATAGGTGCCGACGACGACATCGCCATCGTTGATGCCGAACGCCTGGGTCATGCTCGAGCCCGGCACATTCAGCGTGGTCACACGACCATCGTTGAGCTTCAGGAAGCCCTCGACGGTCCCCGCGGAGTTCGTCTCGAAGCCCGCTATGTCGTTGCGGTTGTTGATCGCCGCCGCGGTCACGCTTGTGGCGCCGGGGACGGTGATCCGGTGGTAGCGGTGACCCCTGAACGAGTAGCTGTAACCGTGGCTGTTGCCCTTCGAGTCGTTGTAGAAGCCCACGGCGCTGCCTTGATCATTGACACCAAGCAGCTGATCAACAGGCGGGCTGGCTTTGTCGCCGGTGGGATAGTCGGCGTTGTGGTAATGGCCTCCGGACGTCCGATAGAACCCGAAGTTGGCTCCCTTGGCGTTCGCCCAGAATCCGACTGTGGTGCCGGTGTCGTTGAGCCCGGTGACCTGCGTCTGCGCGGATCCTGGGAAGTTCTCATTTCGATAGCCGCCCTGCCCGTCGTCTCGGAGCAGGTAGCCCTTGTTGGGATGGCCGGCCGCGCCGGAACCGAAGTAGCCAGAGATCAGCCCGAACTGATTGATGCCGAGCAATTGGTTAAAGGTAGGGTCAGCATGATTGTCAAACGTCTGGAAGGTGTAATTAGTGCTCGCGTCGGGCACCGTCATTGCACTCGCGGTCGCAGTCAGCGTGCCGGTGCAAGCCATCGAGGCCGCGGCCACGGCCGCCAGGCGACCGGCCCAGCCAGCTCGCCTAACAGTTGCCTGAGAAAACCGACTCATATCTTTACCTCCGGTTGTGAAAAGGCCGACCTCCGGCCCAACCGGGTGACGATGGTCACCCGGCCTAGTTGATACGGATCCCCTGCTGCCCCGAGAAGACGCAGCCCCTGCCCGGCCTATTCCATCCGAACTAAAAAAAATGCCGGCGGGTGAGACCGCCGGTCAGGCGGCTTCGAGCGCGGCCGCGATCTGACTGCGGGCTCGGTGCAGGCGACTCATGATCGTCCCCTCCTTGACGCCCAGCGCGCGGGCGGCGTCCCGGTAGGAGAGCCCGACCACGTCGACGGCGACGATCGCCTCACGGAGCGGTTCTGTCAGAGCGCGCAACGCCTCATAGACGGCGCCTCCCTCGACGACCTGCGCGACCACCGGATCGCCGCCGCTGAGCGCCGGATCGAGCGCCTCCTCGTCAAGCGGGACGCCAACCACCCGCCGGATGCGCCCCGAGCTGATCCAGGTGTTTCGAAGCACTCGCATCAGGTACGCGAGATCCTGGTCGCGGCGGACGAAGCGTGGTCGGCGGAGCACCCGTTCAAACGTGTCCTGCACGAGGTCTTCAGCGTCCTGGCGCGACCCGCAAAGGCCATACGCCGCTCGGTACAGACGACCGACGTGGTCGCCAAGGAGCTCGGGGTCCAGCCGCGTTGAGCGTTGGCCGGCGGCGTCGTTCGGCGGCGAGGCGTCGGCTCTCATCGAACCCGGCGCAAGATCAACGAACCCGATTGCTCGCCCACACTGACGAGTATCCCAGCGACGTGCCGCGCGCGTCTGTCGCGAATGGAATAAAGCGGGCGTGGGTTGCGTCGTTCGGAGTGATGGCTCTGTCGCGGGCGTACCATCGTCCCTCGACCGCGGTGACCGCGCTTCAAGATGACCCCACCTTTCAACCCGATATCTGACGAGGCCGAAGAGCAGGCGATCACTCGCCTGGTCGATGGGACGGCGAGCCCCGCGGAGCGCCACGCGCTTGAGCAGTGGGCGCGCGAGCGGCCAGACGTTCAACGCCGGGTCGCTGAGCAGCGTCGGGTCGTCGGCGAGTTCCACCGCGGCGAGCCGAAGGTCCCGGGCGCTTTGGTCGAGCGCGTCCGCCAGCGGGTTGAGCAGACCTACGGCGCTGGTTCTGTGCGTCGACGCGCCCGGATTGGGGGTTCGATCGGTGGCTGGAGGCCCGCGATCTCGGTTGCCGCGGTCGCCGCGGTCGCGGTCGCGCTCGTGATCGTGCTCACGGGCGGCGGCGCAAGCGGACCAAGCATTACCCGCGCGGCTCGCCTCGCGTATGTGCCGGCCACCTCGCCCGCTCCAGCCGCGCAGTCCGCGACGCTGTTGGATGTCTCTTACGGCGGCGTGACCTACCCGAACTACAAGCACGAGTTCGATGCAGGTCCCAGCGGACAGCTTCGAAACAGCATCGGTGGCCGGCCCGCGTTAACGGTGTTCTACCGGCTAAGCAACGGCGCACGCCTCTCATACACGGTGTTCTCGGGCAAGCCAGTCCCACCCCCCGGCACCGCGCGGGTGGTGGACTACCGGGGCGTAAGGCTCCGGGTCTTCAACACGGGCAAGCTCGCGGTCGTCACTCTCGTCCGCCACGGCCGAACGTGCGTACTAGCCGCCCCGACCACACAGGACATCGTGCTCGCGCTCGCGAAAGCCCCGCTTCGAGCGCAAGTAGCGTAGCCGGGCCGATCCGGGAATAGTTCATCTCGTGAGGTCGGCGCTGCCGACCCGACGAGGCACCACGTGAACGCGACAGGATCAGCTGACTGACCGTGCCTGCGCTGGGCGCGCCGGATGCCGTTCGGTCCCAACGGCACCGGACGCCGGCTCCAACCGCGCCGATGGGTGAGTTCGGTGTGGCGGCGGCCGGCGCCGGGGTACGGACGGCTTGGGCGAGCGCGCGGCGGGATCCGGCGAGGACGATGAGTTTCTTGGCCCGCGTGACGACGCGCCGGCGTTTCAGCTGAAGGGTCATTCCGTCTTGAGATACACGAATTCGGGCCGTCCCTTTCGTCGCTGCCGGCGCTCGATTCAAAGCAGCAATCTGGTCGAGCCGGAACGCGCTTCGGCTGTCTGCGAATCCAACCTTCCCGATGCGTTAGGCGTCTTCCCGGGGTCGTCGCAGGCGAGAGGATCCGCTGGCCGGGCGCGGGTATTCGGGCCGTGGCGAGGCGCCACGTGTTCCGAGGGGCGACCGTTTGCGATTGCTCATATCAGGGTGGGAGCGCCCGGAAGTGCGGCGCCGCATGCGCACGTCTCGGCGGCCCGCTTCATTTTTCCGCACGCGTCGCGGCGCACGATCGCATTTGATCTCGGCGAGAACGAACACGCCGAACGCTCTACTGCTGCCGACTTGGGTTTTCGCCTACCTGCTGAGGAGTGGAATCAGGCGCCGATGGAATAGATCCGCGGAATCTCCCGTCTTTCCCTTTTGTACGAACCATAACGCGAGCTGGAGGAAGAAATGCCGGGCACAACGTCCGCATCGCCTCAGCCGGTGCCGTTCAGCGGCGCGGACTCACAGATCGCAGGTCCCCCACCACGTAAGCGCCCGGCTGTGAGTGACCGCATAGACCCGCCGCCCGCGCTCCTCCACGGCAGTAGCGGCATCGGCCAAGCGATGGATCGGCCTCGCGGATCGGTGGGCTATGCTTCGGCCAGCACGGCGGAGATCAAGCGGAGCGTTGGGCGCTACGAAGTTGCTGAGGTGATCGGCCGGGGTGGCGCGGCCGTGGTCTACCTTGCCCACCAGCGTGACCTTCACCGCCAGGTGGCGTTGAAGGAACTGGCGCCGTTCTACGCGGTCGAGCGGGAGTTTGCCGAGCGGTTCGTCGAGGAGTCGCGGATGATCGCGACTTTGAATCACCCGAACGTCGTCACTGTGCACGAGTATTTCGAGGACGCAGGGGTTCCCTACATCGCGATGGAGTACTTGGCCCGGGGGTCGCTGCGTCCGTTCATCGGTAGGCTGGGGATCGCAGAGATAGTGGGCGTCCTGGACAGCGTGTTGGCGGGGCTGGCGCACGGGGAGAGTCGCGGGATCGTCCATCGGGATCTGAAGCCTGAGAACCTGCTCGTCGCCGACGACGGACGGGTGAAGATCGCCGACTTCGGGGTCGCGCGGGCGATCAACAACGCCACGCCGCGGGGGGTCGTGACAGCTTCCGGCACGACGATCGGCACGCCCGCCTACATGGCGCCGGAGGTGGCGCTTGGGGGCACGCTCTCACCTGTGATGGATCTCTACTCGCTGGGTATCGTGGTCTGGGAATTGCTAACGGGTCGGGTCCCGTTCGAGGACAGCGGGAGCACGGCCGCGGTTCTCTACCGGCAGGCGTACGAGGCCGTGCCGCCGGTGGAGGCGGTTGTGCCGGGGATCGACGAACGACTAGCCGAGTGGCTACGGCGAATGCTCAGGAAGCGCCCCGAGGACCGCTTCGAGAGCGCGCAGGACGCGTGGGATCGGCTGGAGGACATCGTGATCGAGCTGCTCGGTCCGCGATGGCGGCGCCTCGCGCGGCTCGCCCCGGAGCCGAGCGACGTGGCGTGCGTCGGCTCGGCACCCGCAGCTCACGTGGCCGCACCATCTGAACCCTCAGCCACGGCCGCTTCGGCGGGTGGTGGCCTGCGCGGCGGCCGAAGGCGAGGCCGGGGCCGGTGGCGCTTGCGTCGGTCAGGGGAACCCTCATCGGTTCCTGCGGAGCTCGCTGTCGAACCCGTCGCCCCGCTCGCGTCCTCCATGGCTCCGACCACAATTCAGCGACCGGGTCGGCGCCACCGGTCGTCCGAGACCGCGTCCGGCCCGGAAGCGTACTCCGCCGTGTCCGCGCCTGAGAGCCGCGCTCCCGTCATCAGGCGCGGCAAGGGCCGTGGAGGCTGGCAACTCGCTCGTGGCGGCCGTGATCACAACACCCGCAAAGGGTGGATTCCGCTCGTTGCCGGGCTCCTCCTGGCCACTGTCCTCGCCGCGCTGCTGGTGAGAGAGCTGCCTCGAAGAACCACGCCCCCGGCCACTATCGCCGTGACCAAGCAGGACGTCAGCCGTCTCAACGCAACCGTCCAGCTGTTCATCCTTGGCAAGCGTCTGTCCCACGTCGAGCACAAGTATCGGGCGGCCGCCGCGAACCGCCGGCTCGTCCTCGACCGGTTGATGGCTCTCCACGCGCCTCGGCCGCTGCGGGCTGCAGCACAGACACTCACCCAAATGACCGCCGACTCGCTGTCGTTCAACGTTCACATGGCCCGCGGAGAGATCGCCGTCGGGCGTGCCCCAGACGCTGCCCACAACGCATTGCGCCCTCGGTTCGTGGACGAGTTCAACCCATACGCGCGGCGCTACCTCGCCCTGACGTACGAGGCCACGGATCTCTAAGGACGCCGGGCCGAAGAAGCGGAAGAAATCGGCTCCCGATCCCGCTTCCTACATTCGAGACCCACGCTGTGGCCCAACCTCGGCGACGAGCATGCCGGCGTGTTTGGTCACTACGAGGCGTGCAGGCGTCGGCGGGTCGAGGCCAGCAGCTAGAGCTGTATGCCGTCGATTCCGTCCGCGTGTCCTGAAGCCCCGATGGGCCGACCGCGCCAACATCCGTAATCCCCTCCCATGGCGAGCCCGCAGCGCGAGCCACCGGGGAAGCTTGTGTAAATCCCTCAGATAGATGGGGCCTCTCCCCGCGGTTCGAGCAGGACCATCTGATGAGTGCTGGACCCGGCCGTCCGCATTTGGGTTGAAGGACCCAACCGTCGGACGAGCGGCGAAGTGAAGTTCCTAGCATGGGCTCAGGCGACATCACCCGTCAGAAGCCGTTACTGCCTGACTGTCATTTGGAGGCCGCCGCCAAAGTTCCACGACGATCCGGACATCCTCAAGCTGCCCGCTCGCGCCGGGCATCAGCGCAAGCCCAAGCGGGCAGGCAAGACGTGAGCGATCGGCCTGGCACGGCTGACGGCGCCCAGCGCGGTCCCGTGCTGAGGCAAGGGCAGGACTCGCGCGATCCCGCCGACCGCTCGCGTCCGGTTTTCGAACCACCGGCATCCTGATCGGTCGCTGGGTGCCGGACTCGGACACTTCTCCTCCGACATCCACGAGGGCAACAGCAGAAGTGTCGGCGACGTGGCCGCTCGGGCGACAAACCGGAAGTCTCGAGGCGCTTAGTCCTTTGGATTCACGAGCCGGGCCATGCTCGCCGCGTGCCTGGCCATCGCCTCGTCGGCGATCACTCGGGCGTCATCGACGGCGGCATTGGCCTCCTCGATCAGGTCGCTTCGGTCGGCGGTCGTCTCTTCAGCTTGCTTGAGCACGCCGGCGGCGACGTAGATCGGCGCGTCGGTCACGAGCGCGAGCGTGAGCGCGTCGCTGGGTCTGGCGTCGACGCTAGTGTCATCGGTGAGGATCGCCTGTGCATAGAAGGTCGACTCCGTCAACTCGGTCACGCGGACTTCGCGCAGACGGCCGCCAGCGCCGGCAAGCAGCGACGCCGCGAACTGATAGACGCCGGGTCTAGGCAGCTGAACCTGTTCGAGAATGAGCGCCATCGCGGTTGCCTCAGCTGGCCCGATCCAGATGGGCAGCCGTCGCCCTTGGTCGTCTTCCAGGAACAGGATGTGGCGTTCGACGCCCGGCTCCGTCGCTTGGGTCCGTCGCAGCTCCGCGACGTGCATCGGGATCTGCTGCTCGGTTTGGTCACTCATGTCGATGTACTCCTCGTAGGTGTCTTTCAGCGATGCACGCAGTGACCTGCGCGCCTTGTGCAACCGGGTCTTGATCGCGCCCGGGCGCGTCCGGAGCTCTTCGGCCGCCTCGGCCTGGGTCAGGCCGTCGATGTAGAACAGCGCGACCGCCTGCCGTTGCCCGGCCGGCAGCGCATCGATCGCAGCGCGCACCCGGGCCGCGAGCTCACTGGTGGCGATCAGTTCGGCCGGATCCGCATGGACGGTCGGCTCGGTGATCCGACCGTCCTGGCGCAGCAGGTCAAGTGAGATCTGCCTGTGACCGACGCCGACCAGCCCGCGTGACACGTTGAGGCCGATGCCGACCAGCCACGCTCCAAATCGGGCGTCGTCACGAAGATGATCGAGACCCAGCATCGCCCGCAGCGTCGCCTCCTGCGCCGCATCGCGTGCCAGATCGACGTCGCCGAGCATCCGCTGACAGCTTGCAAGCAGCGTCGCGTAATGGCGATCGACAAGCCTCGCGAACGCGGCACCGTCACCGGAACGCGCCGCTCGCACCAACCGCCGATCACTCCGACTGTCCATCTCTGACGTAATAGTGCGCGTTCGCGCGTCCAAGGTCACCTCGCTTCGGACACTGCCCCATCCACGAACAGGCGGCCACGTCGTCCGCCGACGGCCAGGCCTCCGACCGGGCTTCTCCTTTGCCTCGGCGCGGGTCGATGGCGGCAGCCGGGCCGAAACGCCTCAGTCCGCGGTAAGGGCGACGCGAGCGATCGGGGTGGCCTCCCAGGATTAGGCCGACCGCGGACCCCCCTCGGCCGGTATCTTGGCCGCTGCTTTACGCCTCAGGGGGTCACGGCGGCCAGGTGGCCGCTTCGGTGCAAGTTCGGTAGCGCCGGCACCGCCGCCGAGTCGCCGGTCAGCTGCTTGCAACTCGGGCGAAAGACGGTTAGCACTGGGCGCCTCGGGGTCGCTCGATCCGGGCGGCCGACCGGTCTCTGGCTAACCGCCGAGATGCGCGTTGTGGCGAATTCCAGGTGGCGGGCCGGCGTCGGCTGGAGACCTGCTCTGCGGTGCACGCGCTGCTCCCACTCGACGGCCGCTGTGGTGCCGGTGGCGTTCCAGGGCGGGCATCTGGCGAGCCCCGATCCGCTCAATGGGGGCTTCTCGATTCGCGGTTTTGCAGTGGCGGCCGTCTGGACCTGCCCGTTGAGCAGGCTTCGGGAAGGACGACGAGCGGAACTCTTGCACGTGCGCTGGCTGAGTGGCCAGCGAGCACTCGCCCAGCTTCGGTTGCCGGGCCGGCGCCGGCGGATGCGAGCGCCGGGGGGTGAGTGCGCGTGCGTAGTTCACGCGGCATATTAGGCGGCAAATCGCGGATCGCTGCCGGGGGGTCTCGGGTCACACTCGAAGGGCCGATGAGTGTTTCTGATTCTCTACGGAGTTGGTGGGTGTCCGGGCTTGGGGTTGTTTGCTTGGCGGGGTGGGTCGGCGCGGTCGCGTTGCCCGCTGCCGCCGCTGGCCGTTCGTTTCCAGGTGGGCCGCGTAGCCAGCACTTCCGCTACGGGAGCAGCTGTCCGGCGGCGCCGGCGAATCGGTATCTGGCTGGTCCGGCGGGATGTCTGTCGGCTCGGTTGGCCGATGTCGACGGCGATGGCAGGCCCGATCTCGTGCTGTTGTACACGCGACCAAACGTGAAGCATTTTCGTTACCGGTTCACGCTGAAGGTCTACCGAGCGAGCGGCGGAACGCTGGTCGCGCACATACCCGTGGGCGACATTCCCGCGACAATCGAGCGGCTGCGCGACGTCAATAACCGTCGCGGCGTCGAGGTGTTCGTGCACGAGGTGCATATCTCGACCGCGGAGCTCATGGGGATCTACACGTTCGACGGCAAGAAGCTGCGTCGGGCGGGCGCGTTCTCCTATGGCGGATACGACGCGGGCTTGAAGTTCGGCTTCACCTGCCATCGGGGCACGCCGGCGACGATCGTGCAGGATCAGTTCTCGCTGTCGTCACTCAAGGCTCCGCATATCTGGCACCACTTGGCGAGGACTTACCACTGGGCGGGAGCGACGCTGAAGCAATGCGCGTCGCGAACCACGATCTTCAAGGGCTCCTCGCCGCCTCGCAGTCAGGTTGGTGTGCATTGCTGAGCGGAGGAGGGTCTTGTTGGTGATGAGTGCCGTTGATGAGAGCGGGGCAGTCGCACGGGTCGCGGTTGGTCGGCCGGGGTTGGTCTCACATCGTGGCGGTTGGTTGAGTATGGGGGCTGTGTGCGTGTTCGTCGGCCTCGCTGCCGTGACCGCTTTGTTCGCCGGGTCTTGCGTGCGCGCTGGACGCGTGACCGCTGCCTCTGGCGGTGGCGTAGCGAGCCTGCCGGTAGCCGCGCGTGGTCCCGTGTCGGCGGCGCTCGGGCGTGACCTTCCGGCTTATCGTGTGGTCCGGTTGGGGGCGCGCAACCCGGCGCAGCGGTTCGGCGTGCGCTTCGCGCGGGCGGGTGTGACGGTCTCTTCGGGTGGGGGGAGGCTCTCGGTCGCGCTGTCGGCGTTTGGCTATGCGAGCGCGTTGCGGCACCTGGGGTCGGTCGTTCCGCGCGTGACCGGGAATCGCGTGAGCTACGGGTATGGGTCGTTGATGGCGTGGTGGGCGAACGGGCCGTTGGGTTTGGAGCAGGGGTTCGATATCCCGGCGCCGCCACGTACCGGTAGCGGTCCGCTGACGCTGTCGCTGCGGCTCTCGGGCGGTCTGGCGGCGCGGATGGAGCGCGGGTCGGTGTTGCTGTGGGCGCGGGGTATCGCGCTTTCCTATGGCGGGCTGGTCGTGAGCGACGCGCGAGGGCGTGTGCTGCGATCCTGGCTTGGGCTGGTCCGGGGTGGTGTGCTGATCCGGGTCGATGATCGCGGCGCGGTGTATCCGCTGCGGATCGACCCGTTCGTCCAACGGGCCCAGTTGACAGCCTCAAACGGCGCCCAGGACGACCGTCTTGGCGTGTCGGTGGCGGTATCGGGCGACACGATCGTCGCCGGCGCGCCGTTCCATTGGGTTGGCACGGTCCCCTACCAGGGGGAGGTCTACGTGTTCGTGAAGCCTAGATCTGGGTGGGCCAGCGCGACCGAGACCGCGAGGCTGACCTCGTCAAATGGCGCCGCGAATGACAGTTTCGGCAGCCAGGTCGCGATCTCGGGCAACACGATCGTCGCCGCCTCGTCGATCCACACGACATTCGGCGCGCGCCTCCACCAGGGGGAGGTGTACGTGTTCGTGAGACCCAAATCGGGGTGGGTTAACGCGACCGAGAACGCGAGGCTGATCGCCTCTGACGGCGTCGCGGAGGACTACTTCGGCTACTCGCTGGCGGTCTCGGGCAACACGATCGTCGCCGGCACGCCCTTCCACACCGTCGGCAAGTACAGCGGCCAGGGGGAGGCGTACGTGTTCGTGAGACCTAGATTGTGATGGGAGGGCACGCGCACCGAGAACGCCAGGCTGACCGCTTCAAACGGCGGCCGGTACGACAACTTCGGCGTGTCCGTGGCGGTATCAGGCAAGACGATCGTGGTCGGCGCGAACCAGCACAAGGTCGGCAAACACAGCGGCCAGGGGGAGGCGTACGTGTTCGTGAGACCCAGATCGGGATGGGCGGGCACGCGCACGGAGAACGCCAGGCTGACCGCCTCACACGGCGCCACCGACGACAGCTTTGGCTTCTCGGTTGCGGTGTCGGGAAATACGATCGTCGCCGGCGCGCAATTCCGCAACGTCGGCAAACACAGCGACCAAGGAGAGGCGTACGTGTTCGTGAGACCCAGATCGGGATGGGCGGGCACGCGCACCGAGAACGCCAGGCTGACCGCCTCAAACGGCGCCACGCGCGACCAGTTCGGCTGGTCGGTCGCGGTGTCCGGCGACACGATCGTCGCTGGCGTGCCCTTCCACAAGATCGGCAAACACGACGGACAGGGCGAGGCATACGTATTCGTGAGACCCAGATCGGGATGGGCGGGCACGCGCACCGAGAACGCCAGGCTGACCGCCTCAAACGGCGCGACAGGCGACGACTTCGGCTACTCGGTCGCGGTGTCCGGCGACACGATCGTCCCCGGCGCCATCGGCAAGCACCAGATCCAAGGCGAGGCGTACGTGTTCACAGGGCACCTGCGCCCGGCCCGGTCCTCGGCTAACGCGACCCCAGACCACGCACCCACCGCGGGAGGTAACCGCCAGCGCGCGTCACCGTAGCGCGACGGCGCGAAACGCGAGTCAACGGGCAAGCCTGGAACAGTCCCGCTTCGCTGACGCCGCCGTACTCGGCACCACCTCGATCGCATGCCCCTTCGCGCGGATACGAGGGCGTGTTCGAGTGATCGGGGACGAGCGGCCGACCTCAGGCGCGAGTCTGACGAAATCCAGAGACGCACCAGGGAGGGTAAGAGGCTCGCTCAGACCGCAAGGCGGGTGCGGCCCCATACGTGGCAACACGCCGCCGCTGGGCGTTCCAGAGGGACGCAGATTGCCAATGCTGGGCATGCTGGTGGGTAGTTCGTCCTCGTTGACGTTCGGGATCGCCCGGATGACGCTGGCGTTGGGACGCACGATCCTTGGAGCGTGACGAACGTCCTGGTCGCCTACGCTTCAAAACGCGGCTCGACCGCTGAGATCGCTCAAGCGATCACGGAGAGCCTACGGCAGTCCGGGCTGAGCGTCGACTGCGTCGAGGCTGGGAAGGTCACCGGCGTTGAGTCCTACGACGCGGTTGTGCTGGGCAGCGCCGTGTACATCAGGCGCTGGCGCGGCGACGCCAAGCACTTTCTTCGCAAGCACGACAAGGAGCTTTCGCGGCGACCGTTGTGGGTGTTCAGCTCGGGTCCGGTCGGAGACCCGAAGAGCGATGCCGACCCTTCCTGGCTGGAGCCGCCAAAGATAATCGAACAGGTCGTGCGCCTCGGAGCGCGGGAACACGTCGTGTTCGGCGGGCGCTTACCCGTCATTCCCCGCGGGCCGATGGAGCACGCGATCGTCAAGAACACACCGCCTGAATACCACGACCGGCGCGACTGGGACGAGAT
>Ga0116218_1001061_pt1 | contig 17996 bp, 14 predicted proteins | sample Sb_taG_2_FD_88966 | JGI IMG/M metagenome (GOLD analysis project Ga0116218, IMG submission 88966) | Peat soil microbial communities from Weissenstadt, Germany - Sb_50d_5_LS metaG | ecosystem: Environmental > Terrestrial > Soil > Wetlands > Peat | place: Germany: Weissenstadt | collected 2010-09-21 | reverse complement strand
TACCAACTGTTCATTTTCTTCATGATTACCGATCCGAAGACTACAGTTCGGTCCAAACGGGGCCAATGCGTGGTCGTGTTTCTGGTGGCTGTGTTGGAAATGGTGCTGCGCTTATATCAGGTTGTTTACGCGCCTTTTTATGCCCTCTTCGTGGTGGGACCAACCGCCATGCTGTTCGAGATTTGGATGGAATCGCGGCGCGCGAAAGCAACCACACTAACGGTGACTCAGTGACGGTTCGTAAAGGCGACCCGCGCTCTCAGATGCCACTACGCGGTGTCATTTGTTCCCTGCTGCTGGTTGCTCTCTTCATGTCGGTGAGGTGCAAGCCAAAGATATCGAGGGAGCGGACAACTGCCCCTCCTACACCGGCGCAGATGCTTATACCGTCGGCGTCTCAACGCGCATCTTCATCACTATCACTCGACTCGACCGCAAGGCCTTCTCGCCCCTCCGGCCCCATCGAATTCACCGACGTCACCGCACAGGCGGGCATCCACTTCAAACACAACAGTGGTGCTTTCGGGAAAAAGTATCTCCCCGAGACCATGGGCAGCGGCGCTTGCTTCTTGGATTACGACAATGACGGTTGGCAGGATATTCTCCTGGTCAATTCCATGGACTGGCCGGGACATACGTCCGGCAAATCCTTCCCCGCGCTGTATCACAATAATAAGGACGGCACGTTTACCGACGTGACGCGGCAGGCAGGCCTGGCGGTGGAGATGTACGGGATTGGTTGTGCCGTCGGCGACTATGATAACGACGGCTATGATGACATCTACATCACCGCCGTCGGCTCCAATCATCTTTTCCACAATCTGCGAAACGGCAAGTTTGCCGACGTTACCGCCCAGGCAGGAGTGGGCGATCCCGGATTTTCGGCCAGCGCCGTGTGGTTTGATTATGACAACGACGGCAAGGTGGATCTCTTCGTCGCCCACTACATCGACTGGTCCATGGAGACGGATCAATACTGCTCGCTCGACAATAAGAACAAGTCTTACTGCACTCCGCAGAGGTACAAGGGCCAAAGCTCGACACTGTTCCACAACAAGGGCGATGGCACGTTTGAAAACGTGACGCGGCGCGCCGGTCTGTACGATCCAACCAGCAAATCACTCGGAGTTGCCCTATTGGATTTCGACAACGATGGCTGGCTCGATCTTTTCGTTTCCAACGACACCGAACCAAACAAGCTCTACCACAACAATCACAACGGAACCTTCACGGATGTCGCAGTCGCCGCTGGCGTGGCTTACAGCGAAGCGGGCACGGTACGCGCGGGGATGGGTACGGATGCGGCCGATTACGACAACTCCGGGTGGCAAAGCCTGGTCATCGGAAATTTCACCAATGAGGGGATGGCGCTCTACCACAACGATGGCACGGGCTTGTTTACGGATGAAGCCCCTTTGACCGGCATTGGGAGGATATCGACGAAGTCGCTTACTTTCGGCACCTTCTTTTTTGACTACGATCTCGATGGACTGCCCGATATTCTCGCCGTCAACGGCCACGTCTCCGACGACATCAGTGTGGTGCAGCCCAACGTCAAGTATGCGCAACCACCTCATTTATTCCGCAACCTGGGCAAGAACAAATTTGAAGAAGTAACCGCGAAACTCGGTCCCGCGCTGCAACGTCCGATCGTGGGCCGGGGCGCGGCCTACGCAGATTTCGACAACGACGGTGACCTGGATCTATTGATTACTACCAACAATGGGCCAGCGCAGTTGCTGCGCAACGATAACGGAAACCAGAATGACATGCTGCGGGTGAAAACCGTGGGCACACGCTCGAACCGCGATGGCATAGGCGCAAAGGTCACGGTCAAGACAAACACAGGAACGCGCCTGTTTGCCATGGTGAAGACAGGCTCAAGCTATTTGTCCCAAAGCGAGCTGCCGCTAACCTTCGGCCTGGGCAAACCGGAAGCCGGCAAGACTGTGAGCCTGGAGATTGTCTGGCCCAGCGGCCAGAAAGATACACTCCGCGACATCAAGCCCAATCAGTTCATAACGGTGAAAGAAGGCCAGGGAATTGGTTCGGCCCAGCCCATTGTGTTTGTCAAGATCGGGTCCCCGGAGTCGTCGACGTCCGCTTCTTCGCAAAGGTGATGAACCGAATTCTGTGCGCGGATCACTTCTTCAGTCGGGCCAGAATCTTTTTTTGATTCCCGATGATCGTCTTGAGGGCACCCTGGTTCTTGAGGATGCTCGACTGATTTTTCAGTATGCTCGCCTGATTCTTTTTGATCGTGGTCTGATTCGCCCGGAGTGCGCCCTGATTGGCGATGATGGTCTTCTGATTCTGGATGATAGTTTTCTGATTTGCGATGACTTTGCGTTCTGACATTGTGTTAGCGGCCTCCCGCCGCTGGAATCCGATGGAGTGACGAGGATCTTGAATTTGAATCGACTCAACAATAGGCCGATTTCACCATAACCATCTACTTCACACAAGTTTTATTCCCACTAAAGCGCTCTGCGATCCTGGACACGAACTTTGGGGTGTGGCCTTTCACGATTTGCTGGATGCCAGGCCCAAATTCGTGGAAGACATTCATCCCCGCGTCGCCGCCAACCGTCGAGCCAAAATCGTTGAATGTCGCGGACGTCGATTGCGTCCTATTTGGACGGTTTGCAGAATGGAGCGCAACCGACGCCAGTACCCCGACGAAATACCTGGTGTTCAGCCTTCCTTTGCCGGAGCTGTCACGCGTGATAAAAACGCGCGATGCCGCGTAGGACGCCCGGCCCATGAAGCTGTCGCTCGTCGAACCGCGATAACTTCGCCCCGGCTCCAGCAACGTCGGATACAGGTGCTTGAGAAAAGGGCTGGGCTCTTTTTGAATGAACACCCCTTGATAGAGTGCGGTCAGGCCGGGCTGCGGTCCGTGAGCCACGTGTTCAAGCTCTGCTTCACGCATTGCACCCGCGCTGACGCCAACCGCGCTCCGGATCAAAGGCGAGCTTGCTTCCTTGGCGAACCATCTCTGGGTTTGTGTCGGAGGCCGTACCGACGACGGAGCATCAGGAAAGGATCTCCACGTTGGCATCTCCTGGGTCTGCGCTTCGGCCGAGTTTGAACCGTCAAACTGTAACCCCTGAGGCGAGTCATCGGAAGGGCGCTTCTGGCACCAGGATGCACAGGCAGCCAGTAAGAGGATAGCCGGAATGAGTGTGGTTCGCCTCACGATAACTCGGTCCTGCTAAGCGGCAGGCAACTTCTGGCTGCTCGCCAACTCGGCTGGAAGCACAGCATCAGGCTAGCACTCCATTGGACCAACGTCTGAGCAAGAGTGCTCACCTCGAAAGGCGTCGTGGACCTGAATGTGAGCGGTTTTGACCAAACACCGAAGTTCACCACTTGGAGCATCGGGGCTGCCTGCGGCAATGGCTTGCCTTTGTTTTAAAGCATTTAGCAGAGTGGTGCCGTATTTCTAAAGCGGCGACAGTTCGTCTTCCTTTCCCTCGTCCTTCTTTCCGTGACCAAACCTCTTTTCCAGGAATTGCTGTGCCAAGTCCTTGCCGCCGGTGCCGAATGCGATTGCCAACCCAAGCATCAGGGCTCCGAAAGCAATTCCAAAAGCAACCAACATGGTCTGTTCCGCTACTCCTACTTCCTCAAAGACCATGGACAACACGAAGATAATGATGATCGCGCGAACGGAAACGCTCAGCAGACGAGGTGATGGCAGGTTGGCATTCACTGCCGCTAGCAGCGCGGCCCGCGAAAAAAAACTGGCGGCGAGCAGGCCGAAAAACATGATGCATAGCGCTACAACCAGACGAGGCAGGAAAAGGAAGAACTTGGCGATTTGCTCCTGCAAGCCAAGAATCCCCAGCACGCTCACACCCAGCAGAATAAAGCCCAGCCAAGCCACCCAGAACGCAAACCGACTCAACAATTCCGTCGCTGAAGGTAACGCCGCTTTAGTGAGCAGCGCGGCCGCGCCTGCGCTTTCCGAGAGCTTGTCGAATTTGATGAGCCGCAGAACGCTGCGTAAGAACACTTTCAGGAAGTATGCGACCACCCACCCGGCAAATGCGATGATCACCAATACGATGATCCGAGGAAGGATATGGGCGAAGCCTCTGGTAAGCTCCTGCATGGCCTGAGTCAATTCGCTGATAATCATTTCCCGCATGACGACCTCCCTTTCCCCCGTTCCAAATCTCCAGCAGATACGGTTTCATTCGTTCGAATTCAAGGCATAAGGCTTCGATATTGTGTTCTACGTCGTCGGCCGAGCCGCCGCTGTTCTCCACCAGGAAGGTGAACGCCCGGCCGCGAAAAAGTGGGGCCAGCGCCTGGATGATGTGATCGCGGCTGATTACCGATTTGTGATACGCCGCAGCGAACTCGTAAACCGTCTTAACCCACAATTCCGCCGAATAACAAAGGCGATCTTCTTCCGGGCGGGCGATTTGCTGGAGTTCGGCCAGCGTCGAGGGGGAAAGAATTGACTGAAACACGGATTCCAACTCGGCCACTCCGGTGGAGAACATGTCTCGCAGCCGCTTCCGGTTCACTCGCAGTGGATCCAGAATGCATTCCCGCTCCGCGCCCGTCGTAGGGATTGATTGGGACCCGAGCTTGTTGTTCCACAACGAAAAATTCGGTTCCATTGAAGAAAACAAAGCTCCGACTGTTTGTCGCATCGCCGGAACCAAATCGGCGGAAGCCCGCTCAACGTGCTCCTTGATTCCCAGGAAGGATTGGCAAATACGGTATCCTCCGGCGATCGCAGCCAGGGTGAATTGAGTTTCGGAGCCAGCCCGAGCAGTTTCGTCATGCCATACGTTCTGGGCAAGAAATTGGCTTCCGAGACGGCCCGAGAATGCGAAGTCCAACGCGTATGGCTCGCGGATTCTTAATCCATAAAGCGCACGGGTCATGGGATAGAGCAGATTCGTTAAGAGGACCCCATCAGACCTGTGTCTGCAGTAGGTCGGCAATACCAGATCGAATTCTTCTGCGTAAGTGGGCTGCAGCAGAGTTGTAAGCCAATCGGTTGTGATTTGAGTGGACTCGGGTGAAATCACGGCGCACGCCTTGGCGCGCAACAATTCGGCCGCGGCCAAAATGGTCCGCAGCGCGGTCCCCCGGGCGGGGCTGCTCGCATACTGCGTGCTGATCGAGTGCAATGTACGCAGGGTGTACAGCTTGGAGTTTCGTCCGCGCGCATCGTCGATGGCTGCGTTGGCAATCAGTTCGGGAGTGCCATCCCGCGACCCTCCGTCGGCGTTGATGATCGCTGCTCTCTCGCGGGGAAAGAATTTCAGGATACCGGCCTGAATCGCTTCGACGATCGAGCCGATGGTTTTGGCGTTGTTGTGCGTCGGCACGCCCACCAGGATGTCCACTTCACCAACATTGATGAGTTGGCGAAGAAAATCATCGGTAAGAAAGGTTTCATCCGCCAAGCGAACCTCCGGCAACCTGGCCTCTGTCCCGTGACATCGTCTCCCTGTCCGTCATAACGTCAGATTCGTCGCAACCGAAACCAGTAAAAATTGTAGGGGCCCAGGGTCAGCAGATACGGCAGTTCGCCCACCCGCGGAAAGATGTTCTTGCCGAACATCTCGATGAGAATATTTCCTTTGTAAGGACGCAAATCCAGTTCGACAGCCTGCGCAGCATCCGAAAGATTATTGACCACCAGGATCGTCTCATTGCCCAATTTGCGCACGTAGGCCAGTATTCGGTGATTGGCTGGATAGAGAAACTCAATCGATCCACTCCCGAACACGCCAGTCGTTTTGCGAACAGCTATGATGCGTCCCATCCAGTTGAGCAGAGAGTGCTGGGTGCGTCTTTGCGAAAATACATTGACTGCCGGATAACCGTAGACTGGGTCCTGGATCAACGGCGCGTATAGCTTTTCTGGCTCTGTAGTGGAAAACCCTCCGTTCCAGCCTCCGGTCCACTGCATGGGAGTTCTCACTCCATTGCGGTCGCCCAGATTGATGTTGTCGCCCATTCCGATTTCGTCGCCGTAATAAATACTTGGAGTGCCCGGTAACGACATCAGTATTCCGTTCATCAACTCGATCCGCCTGCGGTCGTTATCGAGCAAAGGGGCCAGTCGGCGCCGAATCCCGAGGTTGAGCCGCATCGCCTTATCCTCGGCATACGTATCGTTCATGTAGTCCCGTTCCAGGTCGTTGACCATTTCCAGGGTCAACTCGTCATGGTTGCGCAGGAACAGGCACCACTGGCAGGAGGGTGGAATTTCCGGGGTTTGCTGCAGGATCTCAGTGATCGGTTTGCGATCCTCCAACTTCACTCCCATGAACATCCTTGGCATCAGGGGAAAATGAAATGCCATGTGAAATTCATCCCCGTCGGAAAAGTATGGCCGAAGATCCGCGGGCCATTGATTGGCTTCCGCCAGAAGCATCTTGCCGGGAAATTGTTCATCGAGTTTTCGCCGCAACTCCTTCAATATTGCGTGGGTCTCGGGCAAATTCTCACAGTTCGTGCCCTCGCGCTCCACCAGGTACGGGACCGCATCCAGCCGGAAGCCATCAACACCGATTTCCAGCCAGAACTTCATGACATTCCACATCTCTTCCCGGACAGCAGGATTGTCATAATTGAGGTCGGGCTGGTGGCTGAAGAAACGATGCCAATAATAGGATTTCGAAACCGGATCCCACGCCCAGTTGGACATCTCTGTGTCGAGAAAAATGATCCGGGCTCCCTGATATCGGGTATCGGTGTCACTCCAGACGTACCAATCCCGGCGCGGGTTTTCCCGTGAACTTCTGGACTGCTGAAACCACGGGTGCTGATCCGAGGTGTGATTCAGCACCATTTCGATGATCACCCGTATGCCACGCTGGTGAGCCGATCCCAGGAATTTCCTGAAATCCTCCAAGGTTCCGTAACTGGAATGGACGGAGTTGTAATCTGCAATATCGTAGCCGTCGTCGCGCAGAGGTGACGGAAAGAATGGCATCAACCAGATGGTGTTTATTCCTAATTCCTCCAGGTAGTCCAGTTTTTGATCAAGGCCTTGGCAGTCACCGATGCCATCCCCGTTGCTGTCGTAGAACGTACGCACGTGGACTTGATAGATGATCGCGTGTTTGTACCAAAGCGCATCCTGCTTTAAGGGCAAACCTCTTCCTCCTCGTTGAATGCAGTACTCGGCCGATGCAACAGTCTACCGAGTCGGGCCGCACCGTTACCATTCGCACCAGTTATCATTGTACAAATGGGAGAAACGATGCGATATCGGGCGATAGCATCGGATTACGATGGGACTCTCGCCCGCGACGGGCGGGTTGACCCCGACACCCTGGCAGGGCTGGAACGGGCGCGGGAATCGGGCAGAAAGCTGATATTGGTCACCGGCCGCGAACTTCCCAGCTTGCGCGATGTGTTTTCGCATTTCCATCTGTTTGACTGGATTGTCGCCGAGAACGGCGCTCTGCTGCATCACCCGGAAACTGGCGAGGAGCGACTGTTGTGTCCGGCGCCCTCCGCGGAACTCGTGGCCAATCTGCGGAAGCAGGGGGTGCCGCTTTCCGTGGGAAGATGCATTGTGGCAACAGTAAGGCCTCCTCATGACGTCGCCGTCCTTCTAGCGATCCAGCAACTGAACCTAAGCCTGCAAGTGATCTTTAACAAGGAATCGGTAATGATCTTGCCCCGCGGAATCAACAAGACCACAGGCCTTTCCGCCGTTTTGTCTGATTTGGGGCTTTCGAGTCAGAGCGTCGTGGGCATCGGCGATGCAGAGAATGATCATGAATTTCTAAGCTTTTGCGGTTGCTCAGTGGCCGTGGCCAACGCCCTGCCTGCGCTCAAGCGGCGCGCCGACTTGGTCACCGGTGGCAGTTACGGGGCGGGCGTGATCGAAGTCGTCAATCGATTGATCGATACTGATCGCCTCTGCTGATTGCTCAACCGGTGGATGCCCCATCTGCGACTCCAACCTGTTTGCTGGCTCGTCGAGGCGCACTTCGCACAGTTCGGCAATCAAGTTGCCCGCCCAGCGATAGATGTTGCGTTCTCTAACCACCTTGCGCATGCGCTGCATCCTGGTCTTCCGCTCCTCGCTGTCCATCTCCAGGGCGAAACGGATGGCTTCCGCCATCTGCTCGATGTCGTAGGGGTTCACCAGTAACGCGTCCGGCAATTCACGGGCAGCGCCGGTGAAACGGCTCAGGATGAGCACTCCTTGTTCATCCTGGCGTGCGGCCACGAATTCCTTGGCCACCAGGTTCATTCCATCGTGCAGAGAAGTGACCAGGCAAAGATCCGCAGTGCGGTAAAACCGCTGGATCTCGTGGTGGCTGTGCTGCCGTTTCATGAGGAGGATGGGCTTCCACCGGCCTGCCTGGAAGCGCTCATTGATACGGTTCGCTTCCACCTCCACCTCGATGAGCAAGTCGTTGTAACGCTTAATGCGGGTGCGGCTGGGCGCTCCGATTTGCAAGAATGTAAATTTCTCCCGATAAAACGGATGCTTTTCCAAGAGCCGTTCGATGGCCAGGAAGCGCTCCAGAATGCCTTTGGTATAGTCCACGCGATCCACGCCCACGCCCAGGAAATCCGCTTCGATGCCCAGTTCTCGCAGTAGTGCGACCCGTTCGATGGAACTGGAGGTGGAGGTGGAGGTGGTATCGCCGGCTTCGGCGGGAGGAGGATTCTCCGGAAACTCCACGCTGATGGGAAACGGCTTTACCACGGTGCGGTGTTCTTCGCGATTGACCGTGAAATGTTCCCAATCAATCCGGGATTCCAACGCGCGATCCACCGTTTGCAAGAAGTTGGTGCAGTGGGATTGAATGTGGAAGCCAATCAGGTCTGCTCCCAACAACCCATCCACGAGTTCTCTTTGCCAGGGACAAATCCCGAACGCCTCCGGGTTCGGCCAGGGGATATGCCAGAAGATCGCCACGCGCGCATCTGGGCGCGCCTTCTTGATCATCCGGGGCAGAAGCGCAAAATGGTAATCCTGTGCCAGGAGCACCGGACGATCCATTCCCTCCATTTCTTTCAATACCGCGTCGGCGAACCGGCGGTTGGCCCTTTCATAATGTTCCCAGTCGGAGACCCGAAACGTAGGGCGGGTGTGGGCAATATGGCAGAGCGGCCAGAGCCCTTCGTTGGCAAAACCGTAGTAGTATCCTTCCTCTTCTTCCTTGCTCATCCAGACGCGGCGCAAGGTGTAGCGGGGATCGTCGGGCGGAACCCGCAAGCGGTCATGCTGGTCGACGGTCTCGCGATCCGCATCCCCACTCCCGTGCGCAACCCAGGTTCCATCACAGGCGCACAGGACCGGCTCGAGCGCGGTCACCAGTCCGCTGGCTGGAACCATCGCCTCCACAGACTTACCCTGGTGTCTATGTATATAAGGTTCGCGATTCGCAACCACGAACAGGCGGCTGGCTCCCAGCATGCCACGCACATGGACCGAGAGTCGTTCCGCGGTCCAGAACGTATCCCCGGCGTGGCGCAACTGGGCCTCTTTCTCTGCTGCGGAGCGAGCCGCCACGAGACTGGCGGCGAAGGTGGTCATTTCGTGCGCGAGGGGGCGGAACAAGTCCAGATCTGGCATGGCCGGCCGCGAAGCGATCTTGCTGGTTCGCAATGCCCGCATCCATTGCGTTGCGCGGGCAAGGGGGCCGGTAATGCTCCAGCGCACAATCAGCAGGGTGGTGAGTGTGAGCAGGAAAACCAGTACGAGCACGCGCAGAAACGCGTTGCGCCAAACCCTCTTGCTTTGGGCATTGATGTAGCTGGCGTCGTGAACGATCGCGAGTCCGCCCACCACTGCTTCATTCTGACGGAGAGGCAGCGCATAAATATAGACCGAAGTTTCCCCCAGCCGGCTGTATTGCCCTGCGCTTTGGCCCTTCGTAGTCGCCTGCTGGACCACCGCAGCTTCACCTGTGAGTTGTGGCGCCAGTCCGGGGGTTATGGCGATGGATTCGCCTTGAGGGTTATAGATGGCAATTCCTGCCAGGTGTTCCCGGCTGCCGAACCGGTCAATCGTCAGCTGAAGATTCTTACGTGAGGCCTGGTTGAGATTGAGATAAGGCTCAACTTGGTCGGCGAGATTCTCTGCCAATACTTCCGTGCGGTGCTCCAGATCCCGGCGCAGACCCCGCCTTTGAGACCGTACCTCATAATAGGACGAGAAGAGCGAGATCAGTGTGATCCCAACGATCAACGAAATAGTCAGGCGAAGTGTGAGGAGGCGCACAAAGGACCTCGGTGCAAATCGGGTACCACGCGGCTATACCAAATTAAACAATTTGCTATCAGCAGCTTACACTCACGCTGGTGAGCAGCCACGAAGCACGGGTAGGTAAGAACGCCATATCTCAGGTCACTTGAACACACGCTTGCCCTCTGATCCTCGATTGATTCGGGCTACTGATTCGTGTCGTTCAGCTTCTCGCGAGACAGGATGACACTCAACAGCCCTCCGAATCTGGTCAAGATTGCTCACATGTAAAGATTCAGCACGACGGGAGGCACCTCTCCCCAACCCTAGCCATAAACAACGCCCGTCGTAGCCTAATCTCCCTATCTTCCAATCTCTGACACGCTTTACGAACTGCACATATCGGATTCACAACTCAACCGCGTCCTGAATCGTCCAGGAATCACTTGTTCGCAGCATCCCTTGCTGGGCGTCGGGTCGCAGGTGGCGCGCGCCCAAACATGATGCCAGTTTCCACCTCGACCGGCTGGCCGTCCCGCAGGTATGCCCTGAACTTACATTGCTCCAGAGCGTCGGTGATGGCTTTTGCCTGATCGGGAAATGCGCTGAGAAAGTGAATGTGCTTTACCTTGCCCTCTCGGTCGATGATGACTCGGACAGGAATGGGGTTAAACCTATGCTCGGTAAAGACCGGGTCGACTCGCGTGATCAAGTTTTCGTCGCGCGCGTAATCCTTGATGCAAACCGGGACAGCGCCCCCACCCGCTCCTGCTGTGGGACTGGCTTCCGCGGGCAACTTCATCTTGTTCATGTCCAGGATCAGGCTTTCCAGCAGTTTGGTGTCACGGCTGGTCAGGATAATTTCCACCGCGTGGCAGCGGATTTCGGTGGCCGCAACATACCAATGCAGCTGTGCCACCGCAGATACATACCCAAAGAAGCGGAAAGAATGGCCGGCAATCTTGACCTCAGTCAGCGGAAGTTCGACTTTGTAGTCGGCCTGCAAATGGTCTTTCATGTAATCGGTCAGTTCAAGCGCGTTCGCCACAGGCAGCGGCGTGAAGAACATGTCCTCGGCGGTGATCAATATACTGCCCTGAATTGGTCCCTGATTTCTGATCCCGGGCGTGAGCTCGGCGAGCACATAGCGGCCGCTATCCGATGGAGGCGGACCTTCATATTCCTCGATCCAATCCGGAGGCAGAGCGTATGTCATGCCAAAATACTGGTTACGGAAGACGGTGTTAGTCGCAGTGTTAGTCACGGTCCCGCCTTCTGGCAGGGGAGTTGCGGAGTCATTGGCGCTAGACCAAGCGCCCCTCACCAGAATATCTGCCTCCGGGGCCTCGGTCTGGCGTTGCGTGTTGCTGGAAGAGTCGCCGCCCTTCTGCAGAACACTTTGCGGTTCAGTCTTTTGGCCCCAGGAAAACGACAACGATAACGACAGCAACGGTATTGATCCGACCAGAACCAATACACCTAAGAATCGGGAATACATACTTCTCCTTCGAGTGCGACCAAGGATTTCTACCGGCGCCAGAGAGGATCAGTAGCACACTATTTCCTGGCTTCGTTCCAAACTTGGAAAAGAGCTGGCGAGACTTCTCCGCGTCTCGCCAGCCAGGGTGCGAAAACGGCTACAGCGAGCGCAGAAAGTTCAACAGGTCCTGCTGCTGGCTGGTGGTGAGGCTAGAGAAATGTGTCACCACGGTGCTGGCTTCGCTGCCCGTGCTCTTGTGGTCTACGATCGCCGTGTACAGGTCGGTGGTGCGGCCATCGTGCAGCAGGAATATCCGCTGTCCCAGGCCCCACAAGGGAGCCGTGCGGAACTGCGTGCCGCCCGCGCCGCCTTGCGAGACGTTGTCGGCCAGGCGAGTCCCCATTTTATGAATCTCGAGATCTGAGAACGCAGGCACCGGGACACTGCTCAACGCTGGTGCGAACTTTGACACTTGCGTCGTGCCCGGCGTCGGATTGTGGCAGGTGGCGCAACCGACCGAGCTAAACAGGGCACTGCCGTTGGCGATCGACTGTGCGGTGACCGGTTGTCCATTCAAAATAACCCCACCGGTCGGCGGCGGAGCCAGGAGCCGCATGAAGTTGGCAAACGCCGAGACGTCATCGAGAACCGCTGCGTTCGGCGTCGAGTTTGGGTTGGACGTATCTTCCGGGTAACCAGCTCCGCCAAGGTTCAGGCAACTTGGCGGCAGCCCGGTGCCCTGCTGGTTTTCTTCCGGCAGCGGGCGATCTTGGGGGAACAGCTCGTTACTGATGCCCATCTCCACGTTGTAAGCCTCACCGGCAAAGATGTGCAGCGACTTGTTCTGCGCCTTCCACCCAAAGCGGGTGATGGTGCCATCATTGCCGCTGCGATTGAAAGTGCCCGAGATGCCAAAATGGTTGACCAGATTGGCGGCTTGGTTGATCAACAGGGTTGAGTCGTCGAGGTTCTCGATCAAGCCCGCGCCAAAGACCGGCGTCGGAATGCGGAACACAATGTCGTTCGCCGCCTGAGCCGCACTAAAATTCGGCTGCGGCAGATTGCAACTGCCGGCATCGGAGCGGCCTGTAACCGTGAACAGGTCCTCCACTCCGCCATTGGGAGCTTTGGTGTTGGCCGTTCCGCTGGAAGTAAGGAAGTACGGAAAGCGGACTTCCAGGGTCGGCCCATTGGCCGTAAGGAAATACGGTGTCGTGTTGCCGGGCGCAACGCCGTTGCTGGTGAAAAGAAATTGGGGATTGACGGCAGCACCTGTCCCGCCAACTGCAGGTTGCGCGTGGCATGAACTGCACTGATTTGAATTAAACCGCGGTCCCAGACCGTTGTTGCCGGAGCCGGAAACCGTCTCCACTTCCTGGAAGCGAGCGAGACCGTCGTTGAAAAACGCGGTGAAGCCGTTTGGGTCATTCGCGGGATCAATGATTGTCCCGCCTGTGCCGCGGCTGGCACTCTGCACTCCAGGGTCGGTTTGAGCAAATGCCATTCCGGCGAAGAACACCACCACCAAAGCCAAGACTGATGCGAATCTCTCTCTCCTGATCACAATTCCTCCTTAGTAATTTCTCTTCTCCTGATTTGCCCCGGAGATACACCTCGCGATCGCGAGGGACGACATCGCCGGGGAGTGCAATGCAGCCGCCCTGCCCGTGGCATACGGACATGCCAGAGACAGAACTTCCCTCAAGGTTGTTCAGACGATAGTGGTGGAGGTTTTAGTTTCTTCGAACTAACAACAGCAAATAGGAACCGTCCTACGCGTAGATCCTAGCCATGGACACGCGTCTTAGGTTCGTGTTGAGCTCGGCCTTGCGGTCGAAACTGTCAATGGTCTGGTTGCGAGTTAGGCCTCTGCGTGGATGGCACGCGGCCTTCTCATTGATCCCGGAACCGCTATGAAGCGGCTCAAAGGTTAGAAAACTTGGCGGGATGTTAGCACTTTCGTAGGTGATGTCAAGTGAAATAGAACCAAGCATGCACTTATGTGCGTCGGCAAATGCCGCGTCCGTTGCGGTTTTTCACCGGTTGGCCGACTATCCACGGCTTTGACCATACGCGCGCGCAAGCTGAACGTCAGAACCCGCTAACGAGTGTAATCGGAATTTTTCGCCAACTACAGCAAACGTTCTCTCGGCACCAAACTCGTTCCGCCCCGACTGCTGGGGATCGAGCTCAAGAGCTACGGGATCACCTGAAATGGCGCGTTGCTGGTCAGCGTGCCAGTGGGCGTGGTCACAGTGACGTTGCCCGTGGTTGCCCCTGCGGGGACTTTGGCTGTAAGGAAGTCTTTGGTTTTGACGGTAAAGCTTGCCGAGATTCCGTTGAAGGAAACGTTCGTTGTGCCCTTGAAGCCCTGACCGAGAATCTGTGCGGTCTGCCCGACCTTGGCCGCCTTCTGCACGAAGCTCACAAATGGGCCCAATCCCATGGATAGGCTGAACACCGTGCCATCACCGCTGGTTCCGCCCCCGGTTGTCACGCCATAGAAGGTTCCGTTGGTGGCTTGCAGCAGGTCGGCCTGAGGTCCGGCGCCGTCCGTACAGTTTGGTTGTGAGCAAAAGGTGTAAAGGGTCGTCAGTGCGCCCGCAAGGGTGATTTGGAAGATCGTGCCACAGCCATAGCCGCCGCAAGCGGTGATGTTTCCGGACTCTGATGTCGTTCCATAGAGGTTTCCGTCGCTGCCTTGAATCAACGCCCCGATGGGCAAGGAGCCGTCAGTGCAATTGAGCTGAGAGCAAAAGCTGTACAGCGTGGTCAGTACGGCATCTGGAGGCGGAGTCATCTTGAAGATCGTTCCACAGCCATAGGGGCAGCTGTTGTTTGGTCCGCCCACCTGCGTTACCCCGTAGAAGTTCCCGTCGGTGGCTTGCACCAGCCCCTCCGATGGGTCAGCGCCGTCCGCGTCGTCGAAGGTGTGCAGGGTGGTCAGAGTGCCCCGGGTGGTGATTTCGAAGACCGTGCCATAGGCTGCTCCCGTCACCCCGTACAAGTTACCGTCATTAGCTTGGATCAGGAAGCCTGGGCTGGCGCCGTCGGCGCCGTCAAATGTGTGCAGTGTGGTCAGTTTGCCTTTGTCGGTGACTCCGAAGACGGTGCCGTCACTGCCGACCACGGCGGCGCTGGGAGTCGTCCCATAAAAGCTTCCGTTGCTGGCTTGAACCAGCCCGAACAGTGGAAAGAGACCGTCAGCGCAGTTCAGCTGCGCGCAGAAACTATAAACCGTGCTTACCTTGCCCGCGGCGGTCATTTTGTACACCGTGCCCCAGGTGTTGGCGCCGCCCAGGGCAGTTGTCCCGTAGAAGTCTCCGTTGGTTGCCAGAACCAACCCCGCGTAGGGTTGCTCAAGAACTGCAAGCGGCGTCAGCTTGCCCGCGGAGGTGACCTTAAATGCTGTGCCTGTGTAGGCGCTGGCACCTCTGGTCGCCCCATACAAGTTTCCGTCGCGGCCCTGAACGAGTGGCGCGTACTCCGGGTACGCACCATCGGTCCCATTGAAACTCGCAAGAGTCGTATAGGTCTGCGCAGGCGCGGCAAAGGTGCCCGCAATAAGAATCACGAAGCCAGTGAAGATTGTCCTCCAGCAGTCAGGTTTGCCCAGGTTGCACCTCCGCTCGGTGGCTCCGCTACTTCGGTCCCGAATTCTACTCCCGCAGGGTGTGGCTGTAAACGCGCACGAAGGGCGCCATTCCAGGATAGTTGGCGAAATCAAGGTGTTTAAACTCAGAACCGGTCAATGAGTGCTATGGCGATGTTTCAACAGCAACCCACGACAGAAATATTGTCTCCGGTGAGCAAAATCGTTTCGCATTGACGCGAACGGGGATTGGGGGGAGAATGGCACCCGTTTCTGGAGTCAAAAAGGAAATTAGGGTCTGCTTGTGCTGCCAATAAGCAGGCAATCCGTTTCGAGGAGGTGGTTTGTGCAAGTATTCAGCCGGCGTTTCGTGCGGGTTGAGATTTTGATCTTCATGGCAATCGCAATTGCGCTGCCAGCGCAGGCCGCGACCTTTAGCAAGGCGAGCCTGAAAGGCAGCTACAGCTTCTTGACTAACCTGTGGACCGCAAATGGGAGTACCAGGCAGTTTGGCATGTTGGGAATCATGACATTCGACGGCGCGGGCAATGTGACAGGCTCGTATAGCTCCGTCTCATGGGATACAGTCCAGACCGGAACGTTCAGCGGGACTTACACCGTAAGCTCCGATGGCGTCGGCACAATCACCCTTACAACCGGCTTGACGGCTCAGTTCGCAATCACTATCAACTCGACTGTCTCCGGCATAGCTCACGGCGTGCAACTGCTGCAGACCAACGACAGTAACAACGAAATCATCAGCGGCACCGCCGTGCTGCAGTCCACCGCCGCCGCCACTTACAGCCTGGCAAGCCTGAAAGGGAATTTCAGCGTGCTGTGGAACACCTGGACCGCCGACGCCAGTTTGGCTCAGGACGCCGGTGCCGGATTGATCAGTTCTGACGGCAAAGGGAATATCACCGGGTCAGGGACCAGCATGTACCAGGGAGTGGCTTATCCGACGACCCTCACCGGGACCTACACAATGAACTCGAACGGCACTGGCATAATGACCCTGAAAACAAATAACGGCGACACTTCGGAGTGGGGGTTTGCGTTGAACGCGGTGAAAGTAGGTAAAGCCAAGGGACTGCAGATTCTGGCACCCGGATCGAGCAGCGGCAATTCCGTGGCGACCGGGACCATGTTAGGCCAGTAAAGCCGACCGGCGAGCTGCGTTTCTTGCGAGTGGACAGGATGACAATGCGCGCGCGTTGCAGCAGACCGGCTGCGGTTCTGCAGTTGGCTCTTTCCATTGCGTTGTTTGCCGTGCCAACTTGCCTATTCGGCCAGGGATTCAGCCGTGTTAGTGTCCCTATTCCGGTGGAGATCGATGGTCACCAGGTGCACTGCCCACTTTACTTAAAGTTCGAAATGAAGAGTTACAACATTCCCTTTGACCAGTTTGCCGCAGGCTCTCTGGACAAAGCGCAAACGATGTTTGTGACGGCGGTGCAGGCAATTCGCAAAGCGGATGCGGCAAAGTTTGCAAACGTCTGGACATCCCCGAGTCAGATGAAGGGTCTCGGCACGACAATCATAACCATGGTGGATGACAGTCCTGAGAATTGGATAAATCAGGCCAGAAGCCTCCTCGATTTCGACCATCTCAAGGTTGTCGCTCAAGTCCAGATTGGGTCCAAAACCATGTTTGTTTGGGACTCGATGGTGAAGGACCGCACCTTGCGCGATGCGTTCTATGTCGGGCTAGACAGGAACGACCGGTTGCGGCTGAGCATGGTAAGCAGCTCCACTCCAGTTGAAGTCATGGTGTTGAATGCTTTCCGGGCGGCTCAGGCCGAGCCCGACGTCTACCAGCCCTCGCCGAACATCAAGCCGCGATATGAGTACCCGATCCCTGTCGACGGCAAGGCAGAGACCGGCGCGCATCCCGTTTTCCTCGAATTTGATGGTTCACCAATGGACTTCCCGCTTGGAAACGAAAAGGTTAAGGCTCCCACGTCGTTGCTGGAGTTCTTCCGGAATGCATCGCTCGCCCATCAGAGGGGCAAGAATGAAGTATACGCGAGCAGTTTCACTCCCAAAAGTGCGGCCAAGGTAAGAGAATGGCTCGCCTCAATGGAAAGCCGAAGAAAACTCACAAAACAACCGCCGCAAATCTCATCCTCGCTGGGCAGCGTCAAGTTCGTGCTCAACGCCGACCCGGTCTTTCTTGTGTTTGAGGCTCCGACTCCGGGGAACGGCTGGACATCAGAAAATTTGACGTATTCCTATGTTTTGCACGAACGCAGCGCTTACAAGATTGGAAACTTCGCGTATGTAACTGAACTCGACGACTTTCTGCAAGACCCGAAGTTCTTTGACAAACAGTTTTTGAAAGCGGCTCCGACGAGACCTCGAATCCCCTAAGCGAAGGTGCTTCGGTCGGCTTCACTGCGGTTTGACTTCCCGCGAAGACGGGTTCGTGGAAGTTTAGGGGCTTCGATGCTGGTCGCGTCGGGTTCTGGGTGGATGACGGGCAACCCGGAAACTAATCTATTGGCCCAGATTCTGACTGCCGGCCCCTGGCCGAAAACCACCACCCTGGTGGAACCGGGTCACCGGAGCCCACTGAACAGCCGCCTGTCCAAGCTGTCATGTCTCCCTTAACTTGTTAAGAAATAATGCAGTTAAAGGAATCGCGTCCCGTCGCTCGACATTGGCACTCTGCCTGCATTCTTTCAGGCAGAGATTTTTCCTGCAGCAAGGTGGAGGTACGTATGAAATTCAAG
>Ga0116218_1001055_pt1 | contig 18107 bp, 15 predicted proteins | sample Sb_taG_2_FD_88966 | JGI IMG/M metagenome (GOLD analysis project Ga0116218, IMG submission 88966) | Peat soil microbial communities from Weissenstadt, Germany - Sb_50d_5_LS metaG | ecosystem: Environmental > Terrestrial > Soil > Wetlands > Peat | place: Germany: Weissenstadt | collected 2010-09-21 | reverse complement strand
TTACAGAAAGCGGCCCAGAAAGCCCCGGTCTTTCCAAGCCGGGGATGAATGGGCGTTCCTTATTTGGGGCAGGAGGGGTGGGGATGCCGTTTCAAACAGAGACGATCTCAGTTCTCACTTTGTGGTTGAATATATCGCTCGATTGTCTCGCAACTCACATTGCCTGCCGTTGAGAGAAAGTAGGAAGGCGACCAGAGTGCAGGCAGTTTCCGCAAATGGGCAAATTCCTGACGCAAGAGGCGTGAGGGCCGCCCCTTGTTCTCGTAGAGCGGTTGTGAGCTTCACCATCGAGGGAAGAACGATGCAAACAATGACAGGCCCTATCCAAAGGGGCAACGTGACCCTGGACCTGGACAACGAGACATTTGGGAAAGCGTTTAGCAGTGGACGCAGCATGTATTGCGATGACTGCGAGTACGAAAGCCCTCATGTAGCTTCTCGGATGAACACGCTTGATGCAACAGGCAGCGTGCTTGACGAGGATGGCAAGGGTGGTTATCGTTTTGATCGTATGGCTTTGCCCGGTCCCTTCGACACCCTGGGTTTCTTTCTGGGATATATGAGCGGCCCGATCATAGCGGAAAGCCAGGAGGAGCGTGAGGCAGGCCACATCCACGTCGTCATGTTACCGGAAGAAGCAGATACCGTAGGAATAGCTTTGTAGAAGCATGAGAGAATTGCACGAACAAAGGGTGGGCAACAGTTCTCGTCCTTTGTTCGCAAGACCTCTAACATGAAATGAAAAGGCAGAGCAAACCATGAAACGAGCCAAGACACCGACCTTTCTTCTCGAATTGCCCCTGCGTATCGATTGGAGCCAGGAGAGCCATGTGCGTGCGCACCTGGAAGCGGCCCGGTGTCTGTATAACGCTCTGCTTTCTGAAGCCATGAAGCGGCTCCGGTGCATGCGCAATGATCCGGCATGGAACAAGGCACGGGCTATTTCACGCTCACACAAGCAAGAGCGCGCACAAGCCTTTTCTGCCTTGCGCAAGAAATACCGCTTCTCCGAATACGGGCTGCACGAGTATGCCAAGCTTGCCCGCGTCTCGTGGATCGCAGACCATATCGATAGTACAATGGCCCAAACGCTCGCGACTCGCGCCTATCAAGCGGCTAATCGCGTCTGTGTCGGCAAAGCCAAACAGGTGCGTTTTCGCTCATCTGGACGAGGCATTGATAGCGTGGAAGGGAAACGGAACGACGTTGGCATGCGCTTCGTGCTCGATCCCACTGCAGGCGATGGCGGCTTTCTGATCTGGAACGAAGAAGTCATCCCAGCCATCGTTGATTGGCTTGACCCTGTTGTGCAGCATGGCATGCTTCACAACATCAAATATGTGCGCCTGCTCAGACGTAAAGCCCCTTCTGCGCAAGCACAGGGAGCCGATACAGACGGCAATCGCTATTATGTACAATTGGTCTTAGAGGGCCATGCTTTCGTCAAGCCAAAGCATGAGAAGGTAGGAAAAGACACCGTTGGCCTGGATATCGGCCCTTCAACCCTGGCGATTGTGCCGCGCTCGGGAGCGGCCGATCTCATCGCGTTCTGCGAGGAGTTGACGCCCGATACCAGGAAGAAGCGGCGATTGCAACGCAAGATGGATCGGCAACGTCGCGCCAATAATCCCGACAATTATGATGAGAAAAGACGCGTGAAAAAAAGTCGTCTGCATTGGAAAGAGAGTAAGCAGTACAAAGCGACCAGGCGACAACACGCCAACACCGAGCGCAAACTGGCTGCATACCGCAAGAGCCTGCATGGGCACCTGGCCCATCGCATTACACAGGTGGGCACCACGATCACCATAGAGAAGACCTCATTCAAAGCATGGCAGAAACTGTATGGTCGAAGCATCGGACTTCGGGCACCAGGGATGTTTGTAGCGCATTTGACTCGCATAGTTGCAAAAACTGGCGGCACCCTGCACGAAGTCTCAGCCTATCAGACCAAACTGAGTCAATATTGCCACCAGTGTAGGCAGTATCATAAGAAGCTACGATCACAACGCTGGCACAAGTGCCCCTGTGGATTTGGCCCGGTGCAGCGTGACCTGTATTCGGCTTTCGCGGCTTTCCTACCTGGAACTGGAGCAAACTATTCCCTCTGTCAACCACCACGTGTGGGAAGGTGCGGAGCCGCGCCTGAGAGCCGTGATGGAGGGCCTGCAACAACGTGCGAATGAGGGGGAACCATTCCCCCGAAGCATGGGCTTAGTGGCTCGACGCACCAGCGGAGCTGCCCGTGCCGGAGCGCGTCGGCTCGAAAGTCCTGCCTATTCCCACCAAGAGCCGGTTGTTCCTTCGGGGGCGACCGGAAACGATGGGTGAGTAACAGGAACCCTCGCGCATGTATGCCGGGGAGGTCTCAGAACAAAGAGCGCTAGTATCAGGAAATTCCCTGTGCCATGTAAAATACTGACTGATTTGGCACGTGTACCTGACGGTATTGCTAACGCATCGATGGTACCCACAACTGCTGCTAACAATCCTGTGATAATACCTGCAGTTATCATCCAAAAGGCAATTCCTGACCAGTAGCCATTCCCAGTAACGAGATGGATGATATCGAAGGCTGCTGATGTAATTAATAACCCGAGTGGAAAATTGACGAGCATGGGATGAATGGGATGTCCCATAGATTTGACTTTGCTTTCCATCTTAGTCTCCTTGCATCTATTCTTCGTTTTAATATTTCAATCGTGGCACCTTATGCACAAACGTATCATCACTGACCTGTTTGAGCAAGAAATCAGCAACGTCAGCACGTGAAATCTTCGCTCCTGGACCTATCAACAGCGGATCGCTCACTTTATATTCTCCCGTTCCCGGACCGTCGATCAGCTTGGCAGGACGCACTATGATCCAATCGAGATCACTGTGCAAGATCTCCCGCTCCTGTAGCACTTTATCAGCAAACATGGCTTTCACTTTTGGAAAGAACGGCAAGATGATTGGAAGGTAAGGAACTTCTCGCCATTCTCCATCCAAAGCCGCTACAGCGAATGCTGATTGGGATATAAAGCGTTTCACTCCTAGTTTCTGCATCGCAGCGATAATATTCTTTGTTCCTTCAGAACAAACTGGGATCGTAACACCCGGTCTTACACCGAGTACGCTAATTACAGCATCCTGTCCAGTTATCGCCGCCTCGACCTGTGATGGGTTGAAGATATCTCCTTGTACAAGCGTAAGCTTTGGATCTTGTATTGTAAGAGGTGCAATATGTCGATCAAATGCAGTTACTTCATGTCCCTGTTCTAATGCTCGTTCAACCACTATACGACCGGTAGCGCCTGCGGCACCGAAAATCACTATTTTCATAATTTTCAACTCCTTTGGGTATATCAGCGCTTGCCTATTTGCGATCCATGCCTGTAAGTTCTATTACCGCCATTTCAATGTGCTCATTTGCTTCATAAGAGGGTGATGTTACAGAAATTGTTGCCGATTCATGGGCAGATGTTGCTTTTACGGCAGTTTCAGACACAATTTCAGGTTTTTGCGCAGACTCCGGAACAGGTGCCGAAACGTCTTGACTCATACCTTCAGCTTCTGCTAATGTGATCAGGATATACAATGCTCCGAAGAAGAGAGCGAACAAGCCGCCAGCTTCGCTCCAGGCACCTGCAGCGTAACCAGGTACAATCAAACCTATCACGCCAAGGAAACAGTAGGTTAAACCGGTAATAATCCCCAGTCTCTTCCAACCGGGTCGCTTCGTGGATGCAAGGACGCCAGCCAGAATCAGCAGCACATAGAGTAAGGCCGAACCAATCCAGTGTAATAATTGTGCATGTGCATCATTCTCAGTCATCCCAATAATCTGATAGTGGATTTCTTGCTGGATTATAGGGACCAGAATTACGGCTAATGGCGCTGTGATCGCCAGTAATGCTATGCTCATGCGTCCCTGAAGTGAGAAACTGAATAAAGCACGAGGCTTAGGATAGGTCAGCACAAACAGCCCTGCGAGGGGCAATAATCCAAGAACCGGTATCGAAAAGGGCGCGATACCTAGAGCTAAGATTATCATACTCATGACGATGAATTGCGCCAGGAGAGGCTTCTCCTCGGGTTTCCGTATCAGCCCAAACATAACGCCGCCCAGTAATATTGCCGATAACGCTGTTAACTCGGCGATATGCCAGAGATGAATTGAATCGGCCGGATCTTTGAGTATCCATGCAGGGATAAATTCAAAAGTTCCTGCAATCAGCAAGACGATTGAGAGAAACACGGTGAGAAATGTGAAGACTCTGGAGCGCCATTTTGTTACATTCATGTGAGATGTTTCAATAGTAATCATGATGTCTGTTCCTTCTAGCTAAGCAAGCCTTTCAGTTTCATAGATCAGATATATTAGTTTTCAATTGTTCTTTTCAGTCTTCATTGTACTAGCTAAACGTCTTCTAATCGTTACGATAAACGTTACGAGAGATAAAGGACTCAATCTCAATCTCTAGTAACATTCTGAGTATAGAGTCAGGAGCGTTTCTATAGCGTTTCTTAAAAATCAGAACCTGGCACTTTTTAACCTGGCCTGGCTCACAAGCGAGCATTTTAGGAGGATGTGGAGGGTTTTGTGTGCCCGTGGGTACACAAAACTCTCCACATCCTCCTAAGTGCGCCGCAGGCGCACAGAAAATCGTCACTGTGTGACACTTGAGAAAAGCCCCAAGAAACCAAATTTTGCAATTGCATGCTGGTGTTGCATATACTCATGAGTAGGAAAGAGCGAGTATCAAAACTAAAGGAGACATTGCTGAATGCTAACCTATGCAGGTAGGAAAGCAATTATCATTGGTGGAGGCATTGGAGGTGTTACGGCTGCTATTGCCTTGAAGCGAGCTGGGCTTGATGTTACTGTTTATGAACGAGCAGAAGAACTTCAAGAAGTAGGGTCGGGCTTACCCCTTTGGACTAACGCTTTAAGAACGCTTCATATATTAGGGTTGACCGATGAGCTAGAGAAATTAGGAGTCCAGGTTAGATCAGTTCGTGTCAGTACCTGGAAGGGAGACACTCTGACTGACACCAGCAATGACAAACATTTAAAAAAACTGGGTACGATTACTATTGTTGTGCATCGAGCTGAATTACTATCGTTATTGCTCAAAACACTCGGCGAAGAAAATGTACAATTGGGAATGACCTGTGTCGGCTTTACTCAAGACGCCACTGGAGTAACTGTAAAATTCGCCAATGGCCAGCGAGTACGAGGAGATGTCCTGATTGGGGCCGATGGAATCCACTCCGTTATACGCACACAATTATTCGGCCTCATAAAGCCACATTATGTCGGATATACATGCTGGCGAGGACTTGCTCATACTACAAGAACTGGCCTCGAGACCTGGGCATGGGGCAAAGGATGTCAGTTTGGCATTACGCCCATGAGCCAGGGAAGAGCATACTGGTTTGTACAAAAATATGCTCCCGAAGGCGAGGAAGATAAGCCAGGTGGAAGAAAAAATAGCATACTCGAAATGTTTCATGATTGGCATGACCCAATTCCAGCAGTAATTGAAGCAACTGCAGAGACAGACATTCTGCGCAATGACATCTTTGAGCTTAAACACCTTCACCAATGGAGCCACGGCCGCGTTACGCTGCTCGGTGATGCTGCTCATGCAATGACGCCGAATTTAGGCCAGGGTGCATGCCAGGCAATTGAAGACGCGGTCGCATTAGCAGATTGCCTAAAAGGCACAACGAGTATTTCCGAAGCGCTAAAGACCTACGAAAAACGTCGAATTACACGCGCAAATAGAATTTCACGCCTGGCACACTACATTGGACAGGCAGTTCAGTGGGAAAATCCCATCCTGTCAATTCCACGTAACATCATAATCAAAAGCACGCCTGTGAGCATGGTAATTAAACAGTTTCTGTGGTTACTTGATTATCAACCCTGAAAGGCTTGTAAAGAACTTCAAGCTGGCTTAAACCCTCCACTTTTGTATATGTCAGTCTTCCAGAATATACACATCTCCAATATAGGCATAGGTGGCATAGTCAGTAATGACCCTGGCAAAGCCTACTTGCTTCCCCGCTGTATACACTCCAAAGTTTAGAGAATGATCGATAGATTTTTTCACAGTTTCAAAGGGAATGCCTTCTGCCCAATACGATGTCGTGAGAAAACTATGTATAGCCGCAAGATCTAATCGATGTTTGTCTGTGCTGATAATATACTCGCCGAGTCGCCATTCTTGAGCCATCTTACGCGTACCTCCTGGAAAAGGGTTATTGGTTTCTTCAATCTTGATCAGAAAATTTGATGAACACAAGAGCCAATCCGAGAGATAGCCAAACAGCCATTGAAGATAGATGTAAATGTAGAAAAATCGTTAATGTCACTATGTCGCCATGACAACTAATTGCCCGATTGACATATTGCCGTGGAAGTGATGTAATTGACATAGTACTAAGAAATACATGGCAAGGGGGGCATGAACAATCATGGCTTTACGTAAAGAAAACTTTCACGACGATGACGAGCAACAAGGAGCCAACACAATGAAACGATCACGCATCACCATTGACATTAGCCCTGAACTGCGCCGGCGCATTAAGATCGCTGCATCTCAACGAGATGTGTCAATCAGCGAATATTTGGGGCGTATTCTTGAAGAAAATGTTCCTGAGGAGGTAATTATAAAGCAACGGCAAAGGAAACTTCTTACTCGTGAGACGTTAGAGCACGTGTATGCAGTACACGAGCAGATTATGGAACACACCAATCGAAGGGTTTTTGAGGATTCGACAGAATTAATTCATCAAATGCGCGAAGAGCGTTCTCAGGAGCTTGATCAGTTATGAGCAATGTTGTAGTTGTTGATGCAAGTATTGTTCTGAAATGGATACTCAATGAAACCGACTCAAGTAAAGCATTAACCCTATTAGCTGATTGGAACGATAGAGAGATTGAGGTGTACGCACCCTCCTTGCTCGTCTACGAGGTCACCAACGCCCTCTACAGACACGTCCGCAAAGGCGAAATACCTTTCTATGATGCCAGAAGAGGATTGACAGAGATAATATACAAAGTAATAGAATTCGATTTTCCAGAAGAACCCGATTTCAATATTCGAGCAATGGAACTTGGACAGCAGTTTGGGTTGCCAGCAACATACGATTCACATTATCTTGCACTGGCCGAACGCAAAGAATGCGAACTCTGGACTGCTGATGCACGTTTGTGGAATAGTATAAGGGGAAAGTTAGTCTGGCTGCGCTGGTTAGGTGATTATCCTACTCCATCAAGATAAGGCAACATAAACCATGCATGGTATAATGGCAAAAGGACGATTCATATCAAGAAGGAGCCATGCTAACTATGCGATTACAAGGAAAAACCATTGGATACCTGGTTGCCCAGGAAGTAGAAGATTTAGAATACTGGGTTCCCTTGATGCGACTGCGTGAAGAGGGAGCTAAAGTCATCTCGATTGGCCTCACAACACAAACTGTACATGGCAAACATGGATTAGAGATGACCCCTGATGTGAGTATAGATGAAGCTCCAAAAGCCGATGAATTGGATGGGCTTGTTATCCCCGGTGGCTGGGCGCCTGATAAACTGCGGCGCAACCAGAAAATTCTCCAGCTTGTACGTGATATGGATAAGCAGGACAAGATCATTGCCGTTATCTGCCATGGAGGTTGGGTGCCAATCTCAGCAGGTATTATGCAAGGGCGCAAAGCCATTGGTTCAGTCGGTATCAAGGATGATATCAAAAACGCAGGTGGTATCTGGGTCAATGAAGCGGCATTTCGCGAAGGGAATATGGTGTGGGGCAGGGTTGTCGAAGACATTCCAGATTTTTGCCGGGAGCTAGTAGCTGCTCTTGCAAAATAAATACAAATCTCTAATCTTTGGAAGATTGAAGGGTTCATGAGCAAATTTCTCGAATCCCTGGCACAGCGCGTTATCATCTATGACGGCGCCATGGGCACAAATATACAGAGCTATCAACTCACAGCGCAAGACTACGGTGGAGAAGCCACCGAGGGCTGCAACGAGTACCTTGTGCTCACAAAACCATCCATCATTGAAGAAATCCACACAGGGTTTCTTGAAGCTGGCAGCGATGTAATTGAAACTGATTCATTCACAGGCAGCCGTCTCAAACTCGATGAATATGGGCTTGGGGCACTCACCCACGAAATAAATTTCACAGCCGCACAGATTGCACGCGAAATTGCTGATCGCTATAGCACACCGGAACAACCTCGCTTTGTAGCTGGCTCAATTGGTCCTACCGGGATGCTGCCCTCATCTGACGATCCCCTGCTGGGCAATATCACGTATAAGCAACTTGTCGAGATTTTTAAAGAGCAGGCCTCTGCACTCTTACAAGGCGGCGTCGATGTGTTGCTCATAGAAACAAGCCAGGACATTCTGGAGGTGCGAGCGACCATTTCTGGCATGCGACATGCTATGCGCGAGATCGGACGTACAGTTCCAATTCAAGCGCAGGTCTCACTCGATACAAGCGGGCGAATGCTACTGGGTACTGATATTGCAGCGGTAATGACCACGCTTGTCGGGCTGCAAGTGGATATCGTTGGATTGAACTGCTCGACAGGGCCAGAACATATGCGTGAGCCAGTGCGTTTTCTGAGCGAAAACTGCCCGCTGCCCATTTCAACCATTCCCAACGCGGGTATACCACTAAACGTCAATGGACTGGCAGTATATCCAATGGAACCAGAGCCAATGGCCGCTGCCTTGCTTGATTTCATCACAGAATTTGGCGTCAATATCATAGGTGGTTGCTGCGGGAGCAGCCATGAGCACCTGCGAGCTATTGTCAAAGCATGTCGCCATGCGCTTCGTCGAGCTCGTCCAATCGCAGATAATCATGTGCTTAACAAAAATTTTACCACTATTATCTTGCCTTTCGCCTCAAGCGGCATTCGCGCAACGGCATTGCAACAAGACCCTCCACCACTGCTGGTTGGAGAACGTGTCAACAGCCAGGGCAGTCGCAAAGCGAAGCAGGCGTTACTCAGCGAGGACTACGACACGCTACTTGGCATTGGGCGAGAGCAGGTTGAAGGAGGAGCGCATATTCTTGACGTCTGTGTGGCCCTTACTGAGCGTGCAGACGAAGCAGAGCAGATGGCAAAAACCATTAAAAAACTTTCGATGGGTGTTGAGGCTCCTTTGATGATTGATTCGACCGAGCCTGATGTGATAAAAGCAGCACTGGAGACCTATCCTGGACGAGCGATTATTAACTCTATCAATATGGAGAATGGCCGCCAGCGCATTGAGAGCGTTATACCGATGGCAACCGAGCATGGCGCTGCCGTTGTGGCTCTCACAATCGACGAAATTGGCATGGGCAAAACAACTGAACGTAAAGTAGCGATTGCTCATGACATCTATGATATCTGTGTTAATGAATATGGACTCTCGCCAAATGCGCTCATTTTTGACACACTGACATTCCCAATAACTACCGGACAGGAAGAGCTACAGACAGCGGGTATCGAAACACTCGAAGCAATCAAACGCATCAAAATAGAACTGCCAGAAGTATTCACCATACTTGGAGTTAGCAATATTTCCTTTGGTCTGAAACCGTATGCCCGTTCAGTTCTCAACAGCGTTTTTCTTTATCACGCTGTCAAAGCCGGGCTTGATGCTGCTATTGTCAACCCAACGCATATAACACCATACACAGAAATAGATGCAGAACAGCGCCAGCTTGCTGACGATCTGATTTACAATCGGCCCGATGCACTTCCCCGTTACATCGCCTACTTTGAAGCGCACGAACCACAAACCGATGAAAGCAATAGCAAAGTTGATCCCACAGAGGGTATGAACAATGCTGAACACATTCACTGGAAAATATTGCATCGTCACAAAGAAGGGATCGAGGTATTAATCGAACTGGCGATTGAAGAACGATCCTCAGACATTGGCATTCAACAAAGCGAAGCAGCAGTAAATGTACTCAATACCGTGCTCCTGCCCGCAATGAAAGATGTTGGCGATCGCTTTGGCGCGGGTGAACTTATTCTACCATTCGTGCTACAATCAGCCGAAGTCATGAAACGTGCTGTTGCGTGCCTGGAACGCTATTTAGAGAAACAGGATGGCTATACGAAAGGTAAAGTCGTACTGGCAACTGTCTTTGGCGATGTTCACGATATCGGCAAAAATTTAGTCAACACAATCCTTAGCAATAATGGCTATACCGTTTATGATCTCGGCAAACAGGTGCCACTGAATACGATCCTGGATAAGGCCGTCGAGGTCAATGCCGATGCTATTGGCCTGTCAGCGTTGCTAGTCAGTACCTCAAAACAAATGCCTTTGTGTGTCAAAGAATTGCATAAGCGAGGGCTGAAATTTCCCGTGATTGTGGGAGGAGCTGCCATTAACCGTTCTTATGGACGCCGCATTCTCTTCGTAGATGAACAAACACCGGAGTCAACACCGCTTCCATATGAGCCTGGAGTGTTTTATGCTCGTGATGCTTTCGAGGGACTGGAGATTATCGACAAGCTAACGAATGCACCTGAAGAGCGGGCTAAATATGTTGAAAAGATCAAAGAAGAAGCATTACACGAGAGGTTCAAAAAAGTTACGACGGTAGCAGCCACTGGGACAGATAGGTCAGATAGCCCTTCATCCAGCATACAACGAGATATCCTTATTCCAACTCCACCTTTCTGGGGACCGCGTGTTCTCGAACGCATCGGTATCGAAGACGTTGCGTTAAATATGGACTTGAATACCCTTTTTCGTTTGCATTGGGGAGGCAAGGCTCATGGTGAAGAATTCACGCAGCTTGTTGAAAATGAGTTTCGACCACGCCTTGAAAGGATGCTGCGCCAGGCGCGCCAATTACGTTACTTGCAACCACGCGTGATCTATGGCTACTTCCCATGTCTATCTATCGGCAATGAACTAATTATCTATGATCCAAAAGAGTATGCTGGAGGGGCTGGAACGCGACAGGAAACTGCGCGTTTTCTCTTCCCAAGGCAACACGAACGCGAACGCCTTTGTCTTGCAGACTATTTTGCATCCATTGAGAGTGGCAAGGTCGACGTGGTAGCATTGCAAGTTGTAACGATGGGACAGGCTGCCAGTGACACGATACAACGTTTTCAGGAAACGGGCGATTATGCGGAAGCATATTACACGCATGGGCTTGCAGTAGAGATGGCAGAGGGGCTGGCTGAATATACGAATAAGCTGATTCGCCAGGAATTAGGCCTTCATGGCCAACGCGGGCGACGCTATAGTTGGGGTTATCCTGCTATACCTGATCTCGAAGACCATGAAAAAGTCTTTCGCCTGTTGCCTGTTCATAGCACGATTGGAGTCGAATTGACTGAGTCTTACCAGTTAGTACCTGAGCAATCTACTGCTGCGATTGTGGTACACCATCCACAGGCAACCTACTTTGCTGTCAGAGAACAAGTGGCGGAGGCATTGAAAACTTCCTGGTAAAAGATACAATCCGAAATAAAAAAACTACGAAACAGTTGCACAGCATGTTATACTAGCATCACAAACGTCTCATAAGCCTGAGCTATTGGAGAAGATAGTGAACTACCGTAGTTATCAGAAGAATTATTGCACCTGTTCTGGCGTTCGCAGAGGCAACGTGGGTAGCTCAGCCCCCTGCGAACGTATTGGCGTGCACTCGAACATACAGTAACCAACGTACTTTCAGCACGTCTCTACCCCAGTCTGAGCTACCACCTCAAAACAACCAGCTTTCATCGCATAAGTATACATTTTAGAGGAGATATATGCTCATGACTAACATATCGTCTAAACCGATTTACCTGTATAACACGTTGACAAGAAGTAAAAATGTGTTCCAGGCGCTCAATCCCCCGCACGTGGGCATATATAACTGCGGCCCCACCGTCTACAGAGATATCCACATCGGCAACTTCCGCGCTTTCATGTCAACTGATTGGCTACGCCGTATGCTCGAGTATAATGGCTACGATGTCTTCCTCGTGCGTAACATCACCGATGTTGGACATCTCCAAAACGATACCGAGGAAAAAGGCGAAGATAGGCTCGAACACGAAGCGCGTACGACCGGTCGCTCAGCCTATGAGATAGCCGACTACTATGCACAAAATTACCTGGCTGACCAGGCTGAATTGAACATTCTGCCCGCGCATGTCAATCCTAAAGCGACGGACCACATTCCTGAGATGCAGGCAATGACGGAGAAGCTTGTAGAAAATGGGCTGGCATACACGGTAAATGGAAATGTTTACTACGATGTCAGTCACTTCCCCAATTATGGCCAACTTTCTGGCAATACAGTCGAGAAATTGCGTACGGGTGGGCATGGTCGCCAGCAAATGGAGATAGCCGAAGATAAGGACGCACCTGAAGATTTTGCCTTGTGGAAACATGGAGACGCCACCCGACAAATGAACTGGCCCAGCCCATGGGGAGTTGGCTTCCCCGGTTGGCATATAGAGTGCTCCGCAATGGCAACGAAGTACCTGGGTGAGCAGTTTGACATTCATACTGGAGGTTTGGATCTGGTTTTCCCTCACCACGAGGATGAGATCGCCCAGAGTCAGGGTACAAGCGGCAAGCAACCTGTACAGTTTTGGGTACATAATGAATTTCTCATCTTCGGTAACTTGAAGATGTCGCGTTCAAAAGGGAACGTCATTCTGGTAAGCACGCTCAAAGAGCGCGGTATCGATCCAATGGCCTATCGTTACCTGCTACTGACAGCGCACTACAGATCGAAACAACATTTTACTGATGAATCGATCGCAGCTGCACAGAATGGGCTGAACAACCTGAGAGATGATCTTGCCGCACTACCTGTGCTCGGAATAGAGGATACACAAATAGGATGGTCAACGGAAGCTGAGCAGGTACGCGATGCGTTCCATACAGCTATTAACGACGACCTGGATTTACCGACTGCCTTGAGTATAACGCGTGAGGCAGCCCGTAATAACAAGATCGAGCCAGCAGAACGACGCCGACTGATCCTCGACTTTGATCGAGTGCTGGGTTTGCGCCTTGATGCTGTCGAGGCCAGACAGCCACGCGTTATCAGCGATGAAGCACTTGCATTAGTTCAGGAACGTGACCAGGCAAGAGCAGCCCGCGATTGGAAACGTTCCGATGAATTGCGTGATCAACTGACTGCACTTGGCTTTGAGGTGAGGGATACAGCAAAGGGAACTGAGTTGGTGTAATCCCAACTTATGAGAGACAATCAGGATGATTGCTGAATCCTTCATGGTTGTCTCTCTTGAGCTGATTTCGTTCGGAAACACGCAAGTGCGCTGTGACGAACATCGCATGTCCTTATCTCATGGAAATGTCTTAAAAAGGTCGCTCAAATCTGTGGCATTAGCTGCGTCCCCCAGAAGCGGAGTTATACCAAAAATCTCCTCCAATGTGCGCAGCGTTGAACTATGGGTATATTGAATAGTGTTCGAGTAACCACCCCCTTTAGCATTATTGGAGAGTACGATCATCCCTATCGGACCATCCCCGCCTTCGCCTTCATCCCATGTAATAAAGACGATACCTCCATTCATGTAGGCTTGTGAATTGAGAATGGTAGGAAGATTCTGTGCCAACCAGGTATCGCCTTGCTTCACGGGATCATTGAGAGGCGCGCAGGAGTCGTGCATATCATCGCACAAGTTCGGAGTAATGAAGCTGTAGTTTGGCTCAGTATTCTGCTGTAAATCTGTAGCCAATTCAGTGTAGGGCCGTATATGAGAAATGCAGTTAGACGAATTCGGATCATTGGTATTCGTGACATCATCGAAGAAAACCATCGGATTATGCTTGGGAGCGTATGACCCACTTCCAGTGAGTGGGCAATCAGTGCCACTGATGTCTTCTTGATACGATTTCCAGGAGAAGCCAGCATTGCTCAGGAGTGTCACGAAGTGCTGTGTTGTGCTCTGATGATTGAAAGCTGGATCAGCGTCATCGCTAATTCCAAAATTAGTACCTGCCTCCAGCCATAAATAATTTGGTTCGCTTGGGTGATTCCCCGGTGGGTTATAGTATTGCTCAGCATATGATGCTGATGGGAGAACTGTGTTATTGATGTAAGGCGCTGATGGATTATTCTTGATATCAGACCAGTTGTGATTCTCCATCACAATCAAAAAGACATGTTTATCGCTTATAGCGTTGATAGAGAAAGCATGGGAAGGAGTAGTCGTACTTTGCGGCCTGACAGTCGTCTTCACTGCCGCACTGTTCATAGCATTGATAGAGCGAAACACAACAGCGCATACAACAAAGAGAATTACCAGCCCAATTAGCAAGAAAAGCCATCTGGGAAGAGATTTCGACATATTCACCTCTCTCCTGGAAACGATGTAAACAGCATATAAAGAATACAATAACATTGTATTCTGAAAACCTGATGAAATGAGAAAATGAGAAAACAACCGCGATGTGATGCATGCTGGATACTAGCCTCACATCGCCCGCAGATTTGTGTGATATACTACTGCTGACGATGAAATAAACGTTTTGAATACCGAAACTTGACGAGAAATCACATCAAAAAGTCCCCAAACAACCAAATGTAGACTCCCGATTTATCAGGGGGCGAGCTAAGCGAGGAGAGTAAATAATGGCGTCCTGGTGGCAAAAAACATTAGTGGGGGTAGCTGGGCTGGCTGGATTGGCTGGTGGAGCATACTTTATGCTCATGCGTCGTCCGCTCCCAAAGGTTAAAGGCGAGTTATCTTTACAAGGATTGCACGAATCGGTCGAAATTATCACGGATCGGTATGGAGTTCCACATATTTACGCCCAGAATGAAGATGATCTGTTTTTTGCTCAGGGCTATGTGCATGCTATGGAGCGCTTGTGGCAAATGGAACTCAATAGACGTATCTCATCAGGACGACTTTCCGAGATTTTTGGTGAACTAGCTCTCGAAACCGACAAATTCGCTCGTCGTCTGGGTATGCATCGTGCAGCAGATGACGCAACCAGACAACTGCCAGAGCACAGCAAGCGCATACTTGATGCGTATGCACAAGGCGTCAATGCTTTCATCGAACGTAACCAGAACAAATTACCGCTTGAATTTACCATCCTACGTTTCAAACCAGAATCCTGGCGGATCGAGGACAGCATTCAATGGTCCAAAATGATGGGTTGGAACCTGGGTGGAAACTGGGAAACCGAAGTGATACGTGCTCGGGTCGTTGCAAAACTAGGTACCGAACGCGCAGCAAAACTCGAAGCTGGCTATGATCCCAATCATCCACTGATCATACCACCAGGAGTTGAATACCAGGGTATTAACCTGGGTATGCTGGAACAATACGAGCAACTGAAGCAATTGAGCGGTTTTGGTATGATGGGCGCAAGCAATAACTGGGTAGTGGATGGAACTATGACTACTACTGGTATGCCTATTCTATGTAATGATCCCCATCTAGGCCAGTCCGCTCCATCGATCTGGTACGAATGCCACCTGATAGCTGGCGATATCGACGTGATTGGAGTAAGTTTTCCAGGCGCACCTGGTATTGTCATCGGACACAATCAATATATCGCCTGGGGGGTTACGAATGCCATTTCAGATGTAGAAGATCTGTACATCGAAAAATTCAATCCGAACAATCCCAACCAATACGAATATAGGGGTAAGTGGGAAAATGCCCGGGTCGTACAGGAAGAGATCAAAGTAAAAGGCTCAAGGTCTCCTGTGATCGAGGAAGTGCGGATTACACGCCACGGACCAATCGTGACGAGCATGCCACACCCTTTGCAGGACGACAAGATTGACAAGCATGGAAATGCAACTGGCGAAGTTCTCGAATTACCGTTAGCGCTCCGTTGGACTGGACTGGAAAAGCATGCAATTATATCAGCTGTGCAGAAATTAAATCTTGCCACAAATTGGGAAGAGTTCCGCGATGCTGTTCGTGATTGGGACCAACCCCCACAGAATGTGGTCTATGCAGATATTCAAGGTAATATCGGCTATGTTATGGCTGGAGCAATTCCAATACGTGCTAAAGGACAGTCCCTGCTTCCATCTCCTGGTTGGACCGGTGAGTATGAATGGACAGGCTACATTCCATTCGATGAGTTGCCACAAACGTTCAATCCTGAACAACATTTTATTGTCACTGCGAACAATCGTGTGGTTGATGATACGTACCCTCACTATATAACACACGAATGGCTGAATGGCTATCGCGCTCAGCGCATACGCGATTTACTTACAAACAAGGGAAAGCTGGCGCTTTCAGATATGGCAACTATTCAGGCAGATCAATACTCACTGCCCGCAACTGAAATCGTGCCGCATATTCTGAAACTCAAGGGGAATTCCGAGCTTGAAACAGCAGCGCTTGCTGTATTGCGAAACTGGAATTACATTCTTGCTCCAGGTAGTGCCGCTGCAGCGATCTATAGTCTGGTTCTGTTCAAGCTGGAACGTATCGTTTTCAACGCTATGCTCGGTGACGAAGAAACGTTGATGCACAGTTATCTAGGTGTAGGCACAACTATTTTGGCTTTACAAAACGGCTATGCAAGCCGCAGTAAACCATTGTTGATCCGTTTGCTGAATGAGCATGACGATCGCTGGTTTGCCGATTCCGTTATTCCAAATGGCCCTTGTTCCTGGGATGAAGCCCTTAGTAGTGCATTCACGGCAGCGGTTGAAGAACTGCAAGAGAAACTTGGAAGTGATATTTCAGGTTGGAAGTATGGCAAGATTCACAATATGACATACAGTCATCCTCTGGGTGCGATTAAGCCTCTCGATAAAATTTTCAACCGCGGCCCCTATCCTGTAGGTGGTGATAGTGATACTGTCAATATGGGGGCTTCGCTGCCAAATCAACCAGAAACTGTAGTCACAGTGCCCTCATATCGCCAGATTGTAAACCTGGCTGATCTGGAAGCATCTCTCTCCGGACATGCACCTGGACAGTCAGGTCATCCTGGAAGTAAGCATTACGCAGACTTTATCAAATCGTGGCTGAATGTAGAGCATCATCCCCAACTCTTCGAGCGTGGCATGATTGAAGCTAACGCTGATGGTACAGTACATATGATTCCTATCATAGACTGAGCTATTGAAGTTATACTTTGGGAGTCTTTTCAGACTTCATGTATGCAACGACTTGTTCTACTGATTGCCTGGCTTGGGTTAAGCCAGACTTGTTCTGCCTGGCTATTTTCTCAAGTTGCCTTTCTTCACGATGCCACTTGATGGCGTACACGATTAATTCACGGAACGCTCGCAGAATAACTGATGGTTTTGCGCCTGTAGCCCTGCCGCCATGTCGTGGCAGATGACGAACACCTATCTGGGTGTAGGCATTTCCCGCTCTGTTAAACTTGTACAATATCTCCGTATTGATCATTGCCCCACGCGTCTCAAGTGTATATTCATGAAAAAAACTGGTTGGATACAGTTTGAAAGCACAATCGACATCACATACATGGATCTTGAAGACCAGGCCAACTAATTTTTTCCAACCCCAGGCATTGACCTTACGCATCCATGTGTCTTGACGATCGATCCGGTATCCCAGTACCGCATCGAATTTCTCAATCAAGGGTAAGAAACGACCAAGGTCATGAATATCAAATTGCCCGTCTGAGTCCATGAAAAACGTCAGGTCCTTTGAGGCTGCTTCAAAGCCACTAACCAGGGCCGAGCCATATCCCTGGTTTACAGGATGATGAATGACCTTTACGCATGGATGAGTTATGCTAATAGTATCCAGGATCGCACAAGTATCATCTTGACTTCCATCATCAACGACAATGATTTCAAAATCTATCATCCATGTCGACAAAGTTTCGATGACTTCACGCACAGTAGTAGCAATTGCCTCCTCTTCGTTATGAGCAGGCAAAACCACCGAAAGGCTACCAGTGTTGGGGGTATGTTTCAACGCTGAAATTTCCTAACTACGTACTCAACCAGGATTAGCTACCTGGAGAGCGCATAAAATTCACTAGTGTTCAGTCTAGAATTTGGCTCTATACTTCTCATGGCAAAAAACGTAGGATATTGAGTAGGCTTCACATTTTCATGCTATGCATTATACATCAGCAATAACGCTTT
>Ga0116218_1001054_pt1 | contig 18111 bp, 9 predicted proteins | sample Sb_taG_2_FD_88966 | JGI IMG/M metagenome (GOLD analysis project Ga0116218, IMG submission 88966) | Peat soil microbial communities from Weissenstadt, Germany - Sb_50d_5_LS metaG | ecosystem: Environmental > Terrestrial > Soil > Wetlands > Peat | place: Germany: Weissenstadt | collected 2010-09-21 | reverse complement strand
TGTTTGACCGGTCTACTGTGGAAAGGACAAAATTTGTGGTTGCTCCTTCTGGGAGGAGCCACTGCATTTGCGCTTCTGGTCCAGTCAGTCCTCAAAAGCCTGGGTCGGAAAGCGAGAATGATGTCTCAGTTGGTCGGCGCAATTGGCCTCACTTGCACTGCACCGGCTGCTTACTACATCGGGACCGGACGGCTAAGCGAGCGCGCCTTCATTTTATGGGCGGCCAACTGGATCTTCGCAGGCAACCAGGTCCATTTCGTTCAACTTCGAATTCAGTCTGCCCGAGCCTCTACTTTCTCTCAAAAATTCGCGCGCGGGAAGATCTTCTTCTTCGCGCAGCTGGCATTTTTCGCATCCTTGGTCTTTGCATCGTGGTGGCGCATGCTTCCTCCCCTGGTGATCGTAGCGTTTGTTCCGGCACTCATTCGAGGAACACTGTGGTTCTTTCGCAAATCGCAATTCCTGGATGTCAGGAGCCTCGGCTGGTCCGAGATGAGGCACGGACTGGTATTTGGAATTCTGCTTGCCATTGCTTTCATTTATTCGTAAGAGCACATCTCCACTGTTTCCGCCATAACAGGGGCCGTCCATACCAGCATCCCGTTCAGCTCCCTAGGGCGGTCATGCGAGAGTAGCGAGATAGGGCTCTGCTATAGCTCTTTGCCCCGTGACAAAAGTCATCGGCATGGCTTCGCTACTCCGCTACCTTGGGAATATCGAGCGTGGCCGTGAGAAAAGAAGCCGGGCCGCGAGGAGGATGCAATGAGCACAACCGCTGAGAAAACTGTTCGCGAACTAGCCCTGGAAAACCCCGCTGCGACCCGAGTGTTTGAAAAGTTGGGCATCGACTACTGCTGCGGCGGCAACAGGTCCCTCGAAGAAGCGTGCCGTGCGGTGAATCTTCCGATGGACGAGGTGCTGGACTCGCTGGAGATGGCGGGGCAGTCAGCGCGTGCCTCACAGCAGGATCGTGACTGGCAAACAGAGCCGCTCGCCGACCTGATCGGACATATCAAGAACAAACACCACAAGTACACGGGCGATGAGATCGCCCGCCTCGGCCCACTTTTTGACAAAGTTTGTTCTGTGCACGGGAAGAGCCATCCCGAGCTTCTGCGGATTCGTGAGACGTTTCGTGGCCTGGCACAGGAACTGACCACTCATATGATGAAAGAGGAGATGGTCCTGTTCCCGTACATAGTGAGAATGGAAGAGGCGGTCATCGCGAAAGAGCCCGTCCTGCCGCCGCCGTTCGGCAGCGTGCAAAACCCGGTGTCCATGATGGAACATGAGCACGATTCCGCGGGGAACGCCTTGCGCGCTATGCGTCAAGCAAGCGTCGGATACACGGCGCCGGGTGATGCCTGCATCAGCTTCCAGACTTTATACAAGGCCTTGGCTGACTTTGAAGCCGATCTGCACCAGCACATTCACCTTGAAAACAACATCCTGTTCCCGCGAGCGATTGCAATGGAACGGGCGAGCTAACCGACTCACAACCAGCCAGACACACTAGGTAGTTCGGGCTATGATTGCAGAATGTTGGCGATCGGAGGTTCCCATGCGCTTAGTGGCTTTTCTCACTCTTCTCCTCTTCCCGCTGATTACAGTTGCTCGTGCCCAGGTGTCCGCAGAAGGCCAGGCATGTCTAGATTGCCACAGCAGTAGCACGCCAGGCATTGTGGAGCAGTGGCGAGAAAGCGCCCACGCCAAGCAGAATGTGGATTGCTACTCGTGCCATCGTGCCAGTGAGAAAGATCCCGCAACCTTTGAGCACAACGGCCAACGCATTGCCGTGATTGTCACACCCAACTACTGCGGGCGCTGTCACGGCAAAGAAGTAGAGCAGTTCGAAAAGAGTCGTCATGCTCAGGCAGCACAATTCATCGGGTCTTTGGATAACATGTTGGGGGAGGTAGTGGAGGGCGGCCCAGCTGCAGCAAACGGATGCCGGCAGTGTCACGGCAGCGAAGTCAAATATTTGAAAGACGGCAAATTTGATGCTGATACGTGGCCGAACAGTGGTATCGGGCGTGTGAATCCGGACGGCAGTCGAGGCTCCTGCGCTGCCTGTCACGGACGGCACTCCTTCAGTTCAGCACTTGCTCGCCAGCCCGAGAACTGTGGAAAGTGTCACCTGGGTCCTGACCATCCGCAGATGGAGATCTACACTGAATCGAAACATGGCATTCAGTTCCGCGCAAACATTGCCAGGATGAATCTGGATGCAAAGTCCTGGGTGGTGGGGAAGGACTACTCCGCGGCGCCGACATGCGCCACCTGTCACATGAGCGCGACCAGTAATCAGCCCGTGACCCACGATGTGGGCGATCGTATTAGCTTCACCCTTCGGCCAGTCATCAGCTTCAAGCTTGAAAACTGGGAGAAGCGTCGTGCCGCCATGCAGGACGTCTGCTCGAACTGCCACGCGACCGGCTGGGTCGAGAATTTTTATAAGCAATACGAGAACACAGTCGATCTTTATAACGAGAAGTTTGCCAAGCCAGCCAAAGCGATCATGGATAAGCTCTACGCCGCGAATAAGCTCACGAAGACACCGTTCGATGAAAAGATCGAATGGACCTACTATGAACTCTGGCACCATCAGGGGCGGCGTGCGCGGATGGGCACGGCCATGATGGGCCCGGACTACACGCAGTGGCACGGCTTCTACGAGGTCGCCAAGACGTTCTATACGGAATTCATTCCCGAAGCTGAGGCGCTTCTTCCCGGCGTGACCGCAGACGTTATGAACAGCCCCTACCACCGATGGACAAAAGGACTGAGCAAAGAGCAGCTCCAACAACAACTCGATTTTTATAAGAAGAAGTACAACCAGTGATGACCCGCGGGATGTGATTCCGGGAGACTCCATCCGGTGCATTCTGGGCGGATGGTCGGCTAGCAGGAAACTATACGGTCGTTGTTGTAATATCGCAGCCCTCGACTCTGGCGCGGCCCAGAGCCGATTATACGGAGGGCAGCAAGATGCTCAGCTACTCGCGCGGACCGAATGAACCGCTCTGGGAGAAGACCATTGGGCAGGTGCTTGATCAAACGGCCGAACACTCGGGCGACTGCTTAGCCCTGGTGTCTCGTCATCAATCGAAGCGGTACAACTGGCGCGAATTGCGCGAACTGGTGGATTGCGTTGCGCGCGGGTTGTGGTTTCTCGGGATCAAGCCCGGAGATCGCGTTGGCCTGTGGTCCACCAACTGCGTGGAATGGGTGATGGTCCATCTGGGTTGCGCCCGTGCGGGAGCGGTCCTGGTGAACGTGAATCCGGCTTATCGCGCGCATGAGCTTGCATTCACGCTTCGCAAGTCGCGAATGAAGGCGCTATTTCTGTGGGAGCGCGACGGCCGTGCGGAGTATGCGCAGATCCTCGAAGAGGCGCGGCACCGTCAGGCGATGTCGCTCGAACACGTGGTTCTATTCGGGACGGCGGCATGGGAAGAGTTTCTGCGATCGAAGTTCGAAGTATCGGTCCCAATCCGGCCTGAAGACGTCGCCAATATCCAGTACACCTCGGGGACCACCGGCATGCCCAAGGGAGTGATGCTGACGCATCGCAATCAGACCAACAACGGCAAGTTGCTAGCGCAAGGTATGCGTTACACGAAGCACGATCGCATTTGTGTCCCCGTTCCCATGTACCACTGCTTCGGGTGCGTAATCGGGACGATGTCGGCTCTAGCGAGCGGGGCGGCGATTATCCTCCCCAATTGGACCTTCGATGCACGCTCCACCCTCGAGGCTGTACAGGCCGAGAGTGCCACCTCGCTCTATGGCGTGCCCGCCATGTTCATTTCGGAGTTGGGCCACCCCGAATTCAACGACTTCAATCTAGCGAGTCTGCGCACGGGGATGATGGCAGGTGCACCGTGTCCAGTCGAGGTCATGAAGCAGGTCATGACCGAAATGCACTGCCCGGAATCGACAATCGGTTACGGTCAAACGGAGAGCACACCTGTGGTAACGATGTCGGCAGTCGATGATCCAGTGGAGATCCGAGTCTCGACCATTGGCAAGGCGTTGCCGTGCACAGAGATGAAGATCGCGTCGATCCTGGATAACAGCACTGTGCCAACCGGAGAACGCGGTGAAGTCTGCGCACGTGGATATATGGTCATGAAGGGTTACGATGACGAGCCTGAGGCGACGGCGCGGGCAGTGGATCGCGAGGGTTGGCTGCACACGGGCGATCTGGGCGTGATGCGCGAGGACGGATACATTCAGCTCACAGGCCGGGCTAAGGACATGATTATCCGCGGCGGAGAGAATGTATATCCGCGGGAAGTGGAAGAGTTCTTGTACACGCACCCAAAGGTGGCCGAAGTGCAGGTGGTAGGAATCCCCGACGAGCGCCTGGGTGAAGTCGTGCTGGCGTGGATACGGTTGAAAAATGGCGAGAGTGCCACAGAGGACGAGGTCCGCAAGTTTTGTGAAGGCCAGGTTGCGTACTTCAAGATTCCTGAGCATATCCGGTTTGTGGATGCGTTCCCGATGACGGTGACCGGGAAAATCCAGAAGTTCAAGATTCGTGAACTTGAAACCAAAGAGCGCGGACTTGAACGCTTAGCGAAACGGGAGACGGCGTAAGAACAGCGGGACATCTGGGGAAGTAATGGCGCGATCAGGATCTCCTGAAATCATGGACCTGTCATTGGACCCAATATGGTTCAGATTGAATCTTGAAGTTTGCGGTTGCCGTTCCAGCCGGGAGCCCGCAACCCTTGCGAATCCATGTGAGCCCTCGCAGGTCCTGGAATGGCTTCGACATGAAAGTAAAGTGAACGCGATTCCCCGCGGGGCAAGATCACGAGATCACCGGCTCGCCCGCGCCGATGGACGACCTCTATCACAAGATGGACTGGCCTGGCATGAGTGTCCCGATAGGAAGCAGTCCTTTTAAACCTTCAAGGCTTGAGCGGGCAACCTGAGTGAGCCAGCACGAAAAAAACAAATGGGGGGGGGAAGTCCTCGGCTGGGGAATCTAGAACGTGAATCGGGCTGAAAACTGCAACACGCGGGGAAGGCCGTTTGGACTGATTTCCTGCAGGGCTCCGAAATTGCCAGGGCCCGAATTGGGCACCAGATAGCAGGTCTGGTATTGCGTTACGCCGTCACCGCAGGTGCTTCCGATGGGGTTGTATTGCAATTGGTTGATCCCGTTGCCGTTCTGCACGTAGTAGTTGGCGTGGTTGAATAAATTGAACGCTTGCGCCTGAAATTCGAGTTCCTTGCCTTCTTTGACTTTAAAACTGCGTGCCAGGCCAACGTCGATCCTCTCCAGCCACGGACCATAAAAAGAATTCAGGCCGATACCCGGCGTGGGGCCGGCACCATTAATGCCCCCGGCGGTATTCGCGGTGTCCTGGTTAAAGGCGGTGTCGTTGAGGTTGTCATCGCCGGCGTTGCAGCACGCGGGGCTCATCAAGGACGCGTAGGGACGGCCGGAAGAAAACTCCATGACGCTGCTCAGCCCCCAGTTTGAGAGGAAAGCCCGTCCGGTTCCCGAACTGGTCAGTCTTTCCAGCTTGGGCTGATACACACTCGCAAAAGTAAGGCGATGCCGCTGGTCGAGTAGCGAGGGAGCGTGGGTATTGCTGAAATCAAACTGATTGTTGAAGTCCATCCCGTCGAGCATGATGCTCTTGGCGAACGTGTAAGCAAATTGCAGCGAAAAGCCGTGTGACATGCGGTGCTGCACCTGCACGAAAAAAGAGTTGTAATGGTTTTGCGCCGGGCTGATGAGTTCGTTGATCTGTCCGAGGTTGGGGTTGATACGGCCTTCGGTCAACAGGCCATTGTCCATGTTCGGCAGGATGATCGTCCGTCCACTGCAGGACTGGGCAGTTGCAGGGGTGCTGGGAGGGCACACAACATACGTGGTCGTGCCTTGCAACGGATTCAGGTTCAAGTCATAGGCGCTGCCGGAAAGCAGATGCACGCCATGGTTCCACATGGTGCCGATGGTTAAAGTTGTGTTCTCAAAAATCTCACGCTCAATCTGCAGGCTCGCCTGCAAAATGTAGGGCACCCGGAACTGCGGGGAGATCAGAGAAATGTCCGGAGGGGCCGCAAACAGGGGCGAGTTCGCGGGGAGGATGTTCGGAAACGTCGGCACCTGTTGGCTCGGTGGACCCGAGGAGTAACTGAGGCTTGCCGATGTCTGCTGGGACGCCAGTCCGTTGGAGACCACTGCATTGCGGTAATTCAGGCCGTTCATGTTGGTGTAGAACTGTCCGAATCCTCCGCGCACTACCGTCTTCGACTCAGGCTGCCAGGCAAATCCGAAGCGCGGCGCCACGCGCCGAAACTGGTTTGGATACTGGCCGGTGAGCGGGAAGGCCGGATTTTCCGCCGGCTGCGGGTAAACCTGGAAGTCCTCGCGCAAACCCATTTCCAACGTCAACTTCGGCAAAGCGCGGAAAGTATCCTGCACATAGAAGCCGTAGTAAGGCACGGAAAAAGCAAAAGTCGGGTTACCCGAAGTCTGACTGAAGATGTTGTATTCGCCGAGCGCAAAATACTCCAGATTCGAAAATTCATAACTGCCGAGGGGCGACCCGAACTGGACGGCCTCGTTGGGGTCCGCACCGCCATCATTGTTGTCCGCATCCCAGGCGCGGTTGAAATCGAAACCGAATTGCAACGTGTGCTTGCCAATCACGTAATCGACGCGGTCGGACAGAGAATACTGTCTTTCGAACACCCTCCCCACCGAGAAAGGAGCGTTGCCTAAAACGAAAGCGGCTGGGCTATCCAGAATCAACGTGGGGATGTTTGCAGCCAATCCCGTCGGCGTCGAGATCTCGTTGTCTTGCGAAGTGCTGGCATGAAATTCGTTCAGCAGCCTCGGGGAGAATGTGTGCGTCCACCCCAGGCTGGCTTGGAAGGTATGCACGTTGGCATTAGCCAGCGTCTGCATACCATAGTTTCCGATGGTCGGATCTGTGATGACCCCCCCGGGCGAGTTGAACCGGTTAACATTGAAGCTAAGGAACAAGCCATCGCGGGAGCTGGCCTGATAGTCCAGCCGGGGCGTGAACACCAGATCGTTGCGCTTCCTTATTTTGGTGCCGAGATTGGAGTTCAGCGCGTTTATGGTGTTCGATACTTGCTGCAGGTACAGTGGGTACAACGGGTCGGCTGGGCCAGCCGAGACGTCGGCGTCGGTGTCGAGGTTCGGTACCGGCAAGGGGCCATTGGGCGCAGGTAGCGAAGTCCCCGCCGGGATGTCAAAGTTATTACTTAAAAAGGTAGCTAAGTTCGCGGGGGTCGCTGCCAACGCCGAGTTGATGACGGAAATCGGATTGTTCCGCAGTTGCTGCTCATAATCCAGAAAAAACCATACACGGTTGCGCACGATCGGGCCGCCTAGGCCGGCGCCGAATTGCTGCAAGTCATCCTCTGGTCTCGGAAAGCCGTTTGCCTTATCGAGGGCGTCATTGGCTCCAAACGCGGAGTTACGGTTGTAATAAAACGCACTGCCGTGGAGCGCGTTGCTTCCCGATCGGGTGACGGCATTTACGAAGCCCGCTCCGCCTCCATAGATCGACGAGTAGGGGCTCACCGAGACTTGAAACTCCTCGATTGCGTCCTCGCCGTACAGGTAAGGGATGCGGTAGCGGCCGATAATATCAGCGAAGTAGTTGCTGGTGGCGTTGCTTCCGTCCACCGTGAAAGCATTGGAGCCGTTTCCATTGGCGTAGCCCGAGTCCTCGCCGCCCTGTTGTCCGGCAATGCTGACGAGGCCGGTGTCGCCGTCGTAGCTGGTATTTGGCGCGAGGGCAGCAAAGTCGGTGTATTTTCGTCCATTGCGGGGCAATTCCTCAATCAACGACCGCTCCAGCGCCATAGTGGCGGAGGATTCCTCCGGCCGCAGGAGCGGTGTGGTGCCGATTACCTTAACTGTGTCCGCACTCGCTCCCACCTGCAGCTTGATGTCCTGCGACGTGGTGTTTCCTACCAGCACGCGCACCAGAACCTTGACATCGCGAAAGCCTTTCAGACCTGCGGTGACCGAATAGTTGCCCGGCATAACCACGGGAAACCGGTAGAGTCCGGCATGGTTTGTCTGGGCGGATTGTTGCACGCCAGTGGCGAGGTTCTCCACCACGACCGACGCTCCCGGCACCACTGCTCCACTCTGGTCGGTGACGCGACCGCCGAGCGAGCCCGTCAATACCACATTCTGAGCGGTTAGCAGTGTGCAGGTCGCAAGCACGACCAAGACGCTGCAGACAGCCAGACGATTGGCCACTCTCATTCTCCCGCTGAATCGAATGACGGATTGCCTCAACGCGGTTCCTCCAACGATTTCCACTGCCGAACTCCGAGCCTGCTTAACCTAGGCGTTTCCGTACCGCGTTACTTGCCAGCATAATAGTAAATAGATGAAGGATATTGGAATCCCGTAAGCCTTGACTTGGGCCAGCTTTGGGAAGCCAGCCCGACCAAACCGCGACCATCATCCCGTGGGTGAAGAAGTTGGTGTCTGTGAGGAACCCTCTCCCCGGTGACCGGGGAGAGGGTCGTTGCACTCGGAACGTGTTTTAGTCGTCGTCCCCGTCACCAGCCGGTGCTGGGTTGTTGAATTCGCTCGCGGGGCGAACCGTCTTTTCTCCCGGATAGGGCCGCGTAAACCCGGTGGACATGTACCAGTCGAAATGGTTGACAGTGTCCGGGTCTTCGGAGTCGGGCTTGTGCTGCTTGCCAGCGGAGATCTCCGCGTTCTTCTGGAGCCAACCCGCCCTTAAGGCCTTGACCTTGGGGCTCAACGTTGCGTCGGCTGCGCTGTCCCCTAAGCCCTGGGTCAGCGGGACTTGGTTCGGCACGTGCATCCACGGCAGGAAGTTAGTCGCGGGCGGCGTGCCTTTGACGAAATCCGTCCTCATCGGCGACGCCACGAGGTCGTATTGGTTCATGGGCGGCAGACCGAGGATTTGCTCGATCGTCCGAGTCATGTTGACCTGCGTGTAGTAGGTGTGGTCGGTGGGCCCGTTCTGCACCGCGTATGGGCTGATGATATAGCCCGGGCTGCGATGACCGTCGACGTGGTCGACGCCGTTCTGCGCGTCGTCTTCCTCGATGAAAATCGCCGACGTGGACCAAATGGAGCTGTGGCTGATGTAGTCGATAATGCGCCCAACGGCCAGGTCATTATCGGCCTGTTGGGCGTCTGGACCCGGACCCGGACCGGTGGTGTGGTCGCACATGATCCACAGCTGTTCCATCGCAGGGACCGTACCGTGCGCGACGTCATTATTGAAGTCCTGCACCCACAGATCGACCCGGAACTGATCGGGGATGCCGAGGTCGAAATATGGGAAGTTCTTTACCATGTAGCTATTCACGGCCGGGATAGAGGACTGTGCCAGGATCTCGTTCTGGTAGAAGAGCGTCGTCTCGCCCGGGGTCCCAGGCAGTCCGCAATCAGGCCCTCCCTCGAAGCACTGCGAGTCGGCGTAGAACTGGTTCCAGCTCGGTTCGCCGGCCGGCCCGTACGACCCGTCTCCCTGTAGGTACAAATCGTTCTCGATGTATTCGCCGTAGATCTTCACTGGCAGACCGGCGGCCTCGGCTTCCGAGAAAAGGAAGCCTTTTTTCTGATAGGCGAGTGCATCGCCGGCGTTCCCGCCGGGATAGCTGCGGACCCAGTCCGGCGACTGGATGTCGTCGGCATAGGGCGCCATGCCCTCTTGGATCCACTGGTGACCATCAGCCGACTGTCGGCTTGGGTCGTAGAAATTGTCCAAGAGAGGGAAGCGCTGCACCCACAGGTGGGCGTTCGGGGTGTCCGGGCCGCCGAATACTGCCAACGAGGGGTCGCCATTGCCGGCGGCCACGTCGCCCAGTATCTGATCGTAGGTGCGGTTTTCGCGGACGATCAGGAACACATGCTTGATGAGCGACGGATCGCCGATCTTGGCCGGGAGTGCGACCGGCTTCGTCTTCGGGTTGCCACCGCTGGCAGACGCGATATTTTGCGCCAGATCCCAGTGGTTGTTGTAGATAACCTGCTGCGTCATCGCCTGCAAGGTCTCTGGAAGCGGCACGGGGACGATGCTGACGGTGCCATTGTCCTGGTGGGTGTTGTAGTCGCAGACGCCATGGTCGCACTCGTATGAAAGACGGGTGCCGATGCCCTTGTCATTCGCAACGAGGAGCGTGTTATTGGTCTTGTCCAGCACGACTGAGCCTGGCGCATAGGCTACCGGGATCATGCCCAAGACGGGATTCGTCGCGCCGGGGCTGAGGTCGACCGCCGCGATCGCGTTGGCATTGTAAAGCGCAACGTAGGCAACGGCATTCTTGCTGTCAACGGCAATCGAGTTCGGACCGGCGCCATAGGCCGGACCTTGGCCGGGCACGCCGATCGGCAGCCCAAGGTTGATCGTCCGCGCCACCACGTTGGTGGCCGTGTCGATAACCGAGATGGTGTCGCTATAGGTATTGGCGACCAACAGGTCCCCTCCGTAGAAAGCCATCCCGGTCGGGTGTAGACCGGTCGAGATGGTATCCATGACCGTCATCGTGGGCAGATCAACCACAGAAACGGTACCGGTGATCGCGGCGCCAACGAACGGGTCGGCAACGATTTCAGTGCCAGCGGAGTTGATCTGGAAGTCCGCCTCTGTGGCGGCCCGGCCACCCTCGTTGCTGATGTAGGCGGTCGTGCCATTGCTGGCGATCACGATGCTGTGCGGCGCATTCCCGACGCGGACCTGCGTACCCTGCGTCGGCGGCGTCGCGGTCAAGTCGATCTGGGTGAGCGTATCGTTCTGGTTCAGCAGGGCATAGGCGCTGCTGCCATCCTTGGAGAGCGCGACGCCGCCAGGATAAGAAGTCCACGAACTATAGAACGAGCCGCAGGGATTTCCATAAGAGGCCGGCGGGCTGTTGGGAAAGCACGTGATGAAGGAATTGTCCGGCGCCACGTAGACTTGGGCGTCGTCTTCCAGCAAGCCTTGCGCATTGACCTTGGCGATCGTGACATTGCTACTGTCCTGGCTAAACACCAGGTACTTGCCGTTCGCCGAATAGGCTATGCCGCTATAGCTGCCGCTCGAATCCGTTCCGAACGTGGCGTAGTTCTGCAGGACAGTGCCGGTGTTGGTGTCGAAAATCTCAACGGCCTGCGTTGCGCCCAGGGTGAGGACGGCAGCAGTGTGACTTTTGGCGCTTGGGTTGAGCGCGATAGCCTTCGCGCGGACCCGGATGCCGAGGTCGACTTGGGTGCCAGCCGGCGTGATGACCGCGCCGTCGCTGACCACCCACGAGCCGTTCTTCTGCGGGCCGGCGACGTAGGTCGGGTACTCCTTGGACTGAGCACCGGCGAGCAACGGGAAGCTCAGCCCCGCCGCCAGTACGCCGGCGAGCGGACGTATACGGTTGATCCTCGACCTATTTCGAGACCTATTTCGAGCTTTATTTTGAGACGTTTTCCGAGACATACCGTTCTCCTCCTTTGATTTTCTTGATCACGCAACCGTGATCGGCCATGCGACATTGGGTGGAAGACATTGGGGTGGTGGAATACGAGCGGCCATAGTAGTCAGCAATCGTTACGGGCTTATTACAGGACTATGAAGATCGGGTGAAATTCTGTTACAGAGGCTGAACTTCTTCTCGGTGGATCTTGACGCGCGCCGCTCCGCGTTAAGCAGAGTCTATTTCGCAGACGTTGTCTGCGTGTCTTTTCGGTGAGGTGGGCTGCTTCAGCCCAATCACGATCGCGCGATACCCGCGTCCAGTTCCGACCCGTCGTCGACGAGCGCGCGCAGGGTCCCCAGCCAAGGTTCGTAGCGGCGCCAGCGCGCGACGGAGGTGCGATAGATCGGCTGTCGGGCTTGCCACTTGCTGGGGGTGTTCACAGCCCGCGGATTCGATTCGGGGCGCAGGCATGCGTCGTCCCACGCCAGGCCGCAGGCCGCGATGATCCGCCGGATGACTGGTTCGGGTGCGCGGGTCAGGTCCTCGTAATCGACCTCGATGAAGCGATCCGCCGGCAGCACGCTCCGCCAATGGTCAATGAGCCGCTGATAGTCGCGGAAATACGCGACCAGTTCGGCGCCTCCGGTCGGAAACGCCAGGCCCGGACGGAAATGAGTTTGATGGATCGACAGCGCCGTGTCGATTGCAGTACGGCGGCAATGGATGATGAGTGCGCGCGGGAATGCCATGTGGATCAGCCCGGCCCAGAGGAAGTTGAATGGCATCTTAACGGTGACTCGCGCCCCCTTGGGGGCGATCGCGCGTAATACGCCGAGGTAGTCTGCCGCCGCCTTGGCCAGGAACTCCGTGGCGACGAACCCCGAGACCTGATGCTCCATGGAAACGAACGCCGTCTCGTTCCCGGCCGCGCCGCTCCCAGCAAGAGCGGAGCGGTGCCACTCTGCCCCGCGCTGGTTCCAGAAATGCAGCTCGGCGCCGGCACCGACCTCCGGATGCATGGAGACGATCTGCTCGACCAGAGTTGTGCCGGACCGCGGCATGCCGATGATCAGCACCGGCGTTGCATCCGAGCTGCCGAGTTCGGGCGCCCGCGCGATCCATTCGGGTGTACACCGGGCAATCAGGCGGTCGATCTCGGTGGAGAACTCGGCCGAGTCGAACCGCACAGTGCCCCGGCGCACCGCGTCTGCGGCGTCGAAATGCTGCATCGCCAAGGCGTAGTCGCCAAGATCCTCCGCCGCCTTGCCGATCGCGAGGTGAACCCGCAGGCGTTGCACCGCCTCCAGTCCCGGCGTGGCCAGGGCGGCTTGCATCGCTTGAAGCAGACCGTCGTCATCTTTGTTGCTCGTGACCGGGCGGCACCGGACCAGTTCGTAGTAGCTTCCCGCCAGCGCCGGCGCGATCGCGATCGCGCGTTCGAAACATGCGCGGGCCTCGTCAAAACGGCCGAACTCAGTGAGCAGATTGCCCAGCAAATCGTACGCCATGGCGTTCCTCGGATCGGCCACCAGCGTCTCTCGCAGCGCCTGTTCGGCTTCCTGATTGCGATCCTCGGTCAGCAGCGCCCGCGCCTTGCCCAGGCGGCCGAAGCTGTGCCTATCTCCGGCCGCCGCCGCGCGGCGGAAACGGCCGATCGCCTGGTCGCGATAGCCCAGCGTATAGAACAGGGCGCCGGCGCGGAACCAGGCCTCAGCCAGGGATGGGAGCAACTGAGTGGCGCGGTCGTACGCGGCGATTGCCCCGCCGATGTCGCCCATCTTCTCCAAGGCGATCCCTAGGCGGAAATGTGCATCGGCATAGCGCGGGTTGCTGGCGACGGCCCGCTGCAATGCCGCGATGGCATCCGGTACGCGGCCGACCTCGAGGCAGGCGAGGCCGAGATCGTGCTGGATGATGGCATTGGACGGCTGCAGCGACACTGCATCGCGCAACGGCGCTATCGCGTCGGCTGGTCGCCCGGCCCTGAGAAACTTAGTAGCCAACGCAAGCAGAGGCGCCACCTGCTGCGGCACGGTCGGGTTTGGAGACTGGGACATGGCGCGCACCTAGCGTGGAAACTGTAGCGTGGCCATCGGAATCGCCAGCGCAATTGTCACCCTACCATGATCTGCCAACGAAGAGAATCTTGCGATAGGGCATTCTGCACGCGATTGAACGAGCGGTTGTCAGAGGCCCTTCAGGCGATATCCAATTTCGAACGGCTGCTTCATCAGCTCGAAAAGCTATATTGTGCACTTGAGTGGCTTGATCTGTCCTCCTGATGTAACGAGTTGCCGTCGCTCGAGCCCCAATCCCTGTAGGCGACGCAATTCGGGAGTAGCCTTCCCGCACCTATCGCGGTGATCCACATCACTGCCAGCCTGGGACCAAAGTTCCATGTTATAGAAGGATGCATCCGCACTGGACAGAGGCGCGAGCGTGTTGGACGTGGTAGGGATCCTTTTGCCGGCCCTGGAAACATCAAGAAGCAGCCTCGAGATGCTGATGGCGCGCTACCTCTTTCCGGTTACTTTCGTCGTCCTCGTAGTGATGTTCATGGTGTGGCGCCTGCAGCGCCGTGAATGGAAGCGAGCTTGCCGTGCCCTGCTTCAGGCAGAGGACTTGAATCGACAGCTAGAGCGCGAGCGCAATCAGGCCCAGAAAGAGCTTTTTCGCCGGCTGCAGGAAGATCATGAGTTGAACAAGGAGAAATTCCAGTTCCAGGCTCAGCTCGCGGAATACGAAAAGTACTCCACGCTCGCTCAGCTCGCCCTGGGGGCGGCGCATGGGATCAACAATCCGCTGCTCGGCATCCTGTCGCACCTGGAACTCGAGTTGAAGAGCACCGACGATGCCGACCAGCGTTGGGAGATCGAGCAGTGCATTGCCGGCACCAAGCGTATTTCCGCCACCTTACGCGGACTCGTTAATTACGCTCGTCCTGGCCCTCTGGTGTTGAGCAACCTCAACCTGCATCGTCTGGTTACCGATACACTCAGTTTCCTCGAAGGCCAGCCGGCACTCCGCCATAAACGAGCGGAGAACCTGGTTCCTGACGACTTACCCCACATTCTGGTTGATTCCAATCAGCTTTCCCAGGTGCTGATGAATCTGCTGATCAATGCGGCCGAAGCGACGCCGGATGGCGGGCGGATCACGATTTCCGCCAACCAGCTCGCTTCTGCCAAGAGCATCGAAATCCGCGTCAGTGATACCGGTTGTGGTATCCCGCATGAGATTCTGCCCCACGTTTTTGAACCTTTCTTCACCACTAAAGTGGACAGAGGTACGGGCCTTGGCCTCAGCATTTGTGCCACTTACGTACGGAGAAACCAAGGCGAGATTCGCATCAATAGCGTGTGGAAACAGGGAACCACTGTAACGATCACGCTGCCCATCCGTCAGGAGGAGTCACATCAAGCCGAAGAACAATCAGAAATCGTGGTTTGAGTTCCCGATGAGCCCGATCCGGATACTGCCCCGACAACATTGGCTCGTGAATTAACATGCCCTATTCCGCCCTTATCATCGATGACGAAGAACTTACGCTCCGCACCATCTCGCGCGGCTTGCGCCAGGACGGACTTGAGGTATTCACGGCTCTCTCCGGCGAGGAAGGCCTGAAACTCTTTAAGGAGGAGAAGCCGGACCTCATTCTGCTGGACATTGTCCTCCCGGGAATCGACGGCGTCGAAGTGCTGCGCCAGATCAAACACGCGAACCCGACCGCGATCGTGATCATGATGAGTGCCTATCATCTGGTGGAGCGCGCCGTCGAAGCCATGAAGCTGGGTGCCTTTGATTATCTGGTTAAGCCCTTTCACCTCGACGACATGATGACCACCCTGCGTCGCGCGGCGGAGGTGCTTACTTTACGAGTCCGGGTGCGTGATTCGGTGGAATCGGAAAGGGGCCGGTACGACTTCGGACGCATCGTTACTCACAATCCCGCCACCATCACGATGTTGGAGATGGCTCGCAAAGCCGCCGGAGCCGACCACACCACGATTTTGATTCAGGGTGAGAGCGGCACTGGCAAAGGCGTGCTCGCCAAGGCAATTCACTACGCCAGTCCTCGCACCGCAATGCCCTTGCTGGAAATCAATTGCGCTGCCCTTCCCGATGCGCTGCTGGAAAGCGAGCTCTTCGGCTACGAACAAGGGGCCTTCACCGACGCTCGCCGCCGTAAAGAGGGACTGCTGGAGCGCGCCACCGGCGGCACCGTTTTTCTGGACGAAATCGGCAACATGTCCGCCAGCACGCAAGCCAAGATCCTACGCGTACTGGAGGAAGGAACCTTCATGCGGCTCGGGGGAACGAGCACCATCAAGGTCGACATCCGGTTGATCGCAGCCACTAATGATCAACTGAAGAATGCCGTCAGCCAGGGGCGATTTCGGGAGGATCTTTACTACCGCATCAATGTCGTACAGTTGTACATTCCTCCCCTGCGCGAGCGCAAGGAGGATATCGTGCCTCTGGCGCTCGAAATCCTGCAGCACTTCAACCGCGAACTGAAAAAGAATTTTACCGGATTCACTCCGGCCGCCGCTGACCTGCTGTGCCAGTATGCGTGGCCGGGCAACATTCGGGAATTGAGAAATGTGATTGAGCGCACCATGATTCTCAGCCCGCAAGGTGAGATTCATGCCAGCCATCTTCCGGAAGAGATTCGCGACCAGCGTGCTGAGAAGAAAGTCATTGAAGCATTCTCCGAGGACGACATTTCTCCGACGGGAGACCAGTTCCTTACACTGCGCGCACTGGAAGATAACTACATCGAACAAGTATTAGCTGCCACTGGCAACAATAAAACGCAGGCGGCTCACATTCTCGGCATTCATCCTACTTCGTTACAGCGGCGGCTGAAAGGGAAGGCGTCGGAGTAGTTCTTGATGCCGAACTGGATCTAAACTGAATATTCCCATGGAACATGAAAAGCCCCAGGGTCTTCTCCCGGGGCTTCGGTTGAAGTTCTGGAGTCTACGCTTGGGCGGGAGCACTTGGAACCATCCATCGCTCCCGGGGCGGGTTCTTGGGCAAAATATCCAGATAAATCACAGCGTAACGGAAGGCCACGATCGCCGCCGCGATCGTCGCCAGCGTGGCCGCGAACTCTGTCCATTTCGGCACATAGTACGCAGCTGAACTGGTCTGCAGCGCGGTGATGGAGACGTTCAGCCGGTTAGTCATGAATCCCGCCACGATCACGGCGCTGGTCCAGTACAAGTACAAGGGAGTATTGCGAACCTTCTCTATGTCCAGGAGCACCAGCGGCACAACCACCAGCAGCGCGATTTCGAGCCAGAACAATAGCGTTGCCTCGCGCCACATCCACAGATATTGCGTGGCATCCCGGTTAATCAGGTCGACTGCCCGGAATACGCCGTAGATGGCCAGCAGCGGAGCAATCACCCGGCTCACATCGCTCAGGATGTTCATATCAACGCGTGCATTGAGCGAGCGCACGCAGAGGTAGATGGCCATCATGGTTACAGCTAATCCGGCTGGGATTGCGGAAAGATAAAACATGGTGGTGAGGTAAGGCGTGTACCAGAGTGGATCCAGCTTGCCTTTGGTGATCAGGTAAAGTCCGCCGAGAAACGACTGGTGCATCGACGAGAGCAGCGTGCCCGCCAGTACCAGGGCGATCAGGATGTTATGGTGCCAGCGCAGATAAAGCTCGCGCGCTCGCGTCCACGGGATCTTTTCCACCAGCGCCGGTGAGAACTCCAGCGCCAGCACCGTAGTGTAGAGCATCACGCACCACGACACCTCGAACAGCACCGAGTGCCGGTTCCACATCACAATCGGGTGCCAGATTCTCCAGGGAATACCGAGTTCGTACAACATGCCCACGCACACGGTGCAATATCCCAGAAACGAGATGAGCACCGAGGTGCGCAGGATGGGCCGGTAGCGCTCCAGGCCCAGGATGTACACGGCGGTTGCAATGGCAAAACCGCCGGCCGATAAGCCGACGCCGCACAGCGTCCCTAACCCAACCCATAAACCCCAGGGCTGCGGATCGGTAAGGTTGGTGGCGGCTTGGAAGCCCAGCGCGAAGCGGGCATACATCGAATAGAGGCCAGCGGCGAAGATCATCGCCACGACGGTGCGCCAGAAACTGATTTTGGAAAATGCTGCGGTCGTCTTTTCTATGGTGGTCATTCTTGCGGCATTCTTTCGTAGGGTAGTCATGACTCAACCCCTTCCCTTTGCAGATTTCTCTTGGGCCTCGGCCAAAGCCACCTGGGCGCGGCGTTCCGTGATCCAATACAGGCCAGAAAGCAGCGCGCCGCCGACCAGAATCACGGTGGGTCCATCGCCCAACGCATTCGCGGTCAGTATCGGCATGGGCTGCTTGGGCACGGCGATAAAACCGAGCTTCTCGAAAGGTACATCGGAGATGAAGAACACCGACGTCCCGCCCACTTCATCGCTGCCGTAAATGTGCTTCACGTATCTCGAATCGTTGAGGATGCGCCGTTGCGCCTCTTCCAGGATGTCGTCGCGATCGCCGACGATGGAAGCCTGCACGGGACATGCCTCCACGCAGGCCGGTGGTTGGCCTTTCGCCTGACGCACGGCGCACAGGTCGCACTTGGTCACGTAGGGCACCAGCTTCGACCACTGGTAACGCGGCACGCTGAACGGACACGCCACCAG
>Ga0116218_1001053_pt1 | contig 18114 bp, 17 predicted proteins | sample Sb_taG_2_FD_88966 | JGI IMG/M metagenome (GOLD analysis project Ga0116218, IMG submission 88966) | Peat soil microbial communities from Weissenstadt, Germany - Sb_50d_5_LS metaG | ecosystem: Environmental > Terrestrial > Soil > Wetlands > Peat | place: Germany: Weissenstadt | collected 2010-09-21 | reverse complement strand
GAGCAGCAGTACACACAATAACAGGGATGGATGCAGTTGAGCGTTTCATCTTGAGCAATTGTAGCATCTGCCAACCTGTCTTCTCATCACCAAAAATGATATCTAAAATGATGAGATCCGGGCTGATCTGTTCGATCTCACTAACTTGCTGAAATGGAAATCCAGATAACACGACTTCAAATCCTTCTTCTTCCAGCAAGATACGAAACAGGTCCAAGATTTCTTGGGTGTCATTGATCACGAGTACACGAGGTGGCATTGCATCTCTCCCATTGTGAATTTATATCTTTCCTTTACATTAGCTGTTTTACTTGCGATTATCTACTTTTCCATTCAAGGAGAATCACGAATGTACATGCGAAAAGGTTTCTCTGAAACTTCATGTTGCAAATGAACGTGTTAGCTCATAAAGAGAGAAGAAAGTAATGGTATGAATCCACTTTATCAGTACCATAACTTTGCATGAAGGAGGAGATTTACATGCTACATTTTCTGGCTCAACATAGTATCCTGGCAGATGGCATTTCTATTCACATTGGAGATAACGTCTGGACATTTAGTCTCAACTTTATCATTTACCTGATCATAGCAGCGATTGTGGGTTTCTTAGCGGAATTTATCGTTGGATGGAGACTCCCGTTCGGTTTCATCGGCGCGATCATAGCAGCCCTAATAGGGATCTGGTTGATGACTCAGGTCATTATCCTTACCGGATTTGGGGATATCAATGTCTATGGTGTTCCCATCATAAGAGCACTGATTGGCGCGATAATTTTTGTAGCGATTTGGCATCTATTAACCTATCGTACATGGTATCGCCGTCGTCGTTACTCATACCGCCGGTACTAATCAACCATAGGGTTCCAGGAGGCTCGCAATGTCCCTTGGAACCCTACTGATTCAACCTTTCATAATGTAGCCTACGCCACGTATGGTCTGAATATAGCGTGGAGAACTGGGTGAATCTTCAATCTTCTCCCGTAAATATCGGACATACACTTCTATGATGTTGGTTTCACCAAGAAAATCATATCCCCAGACCTGGTTGAGAATCGTTTGACGGTCTAATGCCTGTCCCACATGACTCATAAATAGATGAAGTAGATTATACTCAGTCACAGTTAAATCGATCTGGCGACCCGCTCGTATGACTTCATGGGTGGACATATTAAGTTCAATATCTCCAACAGTAAGTACCTTTGAATTTTCTGCCGTAGCGCTGTGATTCAGTCGACGAAGGATAGCTCGAATACGAGCGACCAATTCTTCGAAACTGAAAGGCTTTGTAAGATAATCATCTGCGCCTGTATTCAATCCCTCAACTCGGCTACCTACCTCGCCCTTTGCTGTGAGTAATAAAATAGGGATGTCGTGTGTCGTAGGATTCGAGCGAAGACGGCGGCAAACTTCTAGCCCATCCATATCAGGGAGCATCCAGTCAAGGATGATAAAGATGGGGTTTGTGCGTTGCGCAGCAGCTATCCCTTCCTCACCATCACTCGCGGCTACTACTTCGAACCCTTCGTATTTGAGACCTAATTTGATGAGATCAACAATACTCTCTTCATCATCAATGACCAGAACGGGCGCCGTGGCCTGATTTGTTTGTTGTGCTTGTATTTGTGGATTCTGATCCATCGTATACCCCCTACTTCTCTATTTTCAGCGAGTACTACATTATAGCATGAGTTATCCAAAGACTAACATAACTAGTCCAAAGAAGGCACAATAAAATCCCATAATGGTATTCTGGCCCCTTAACCTTAAAATCAGCCAAGAAACAAGCTATCTTCTCTAATATTCTGCCTCCTATTTTTAATATAATTTAGAATTATCTTAGAGATATAATTTATATGCTGAAATACTGTAAAAATGCTTGAATATTCTAGTGAAACCCGCTAAGCTTGTAGTAGGAATTGACACAAAGGAGCTTCATTCACAAGATAAGGATGATAAACAATGCGAACACAAGCATATAAAACCATACATTCGACAGAGGCAACAGATGGCATTTTAGCGAACGAATGCCTCCTTGGAGACGAGCAAGCATTTGAAGTTTTGTATAAACGTTATCGCCCAGTGCTGTTCAAATTTATCTTCAATATTCTACGGGATTATGATCTGAGTTGCGATATTTTGCAACACGTTTTTCTTCAGCTATACATTTCACTTCCTACACTAAAAACGAACAAGCCGTTCAAAAGTTGGTTATTCCAGGTGGCTCGAAATCGTTGCTTGGATGAACTTAGACGTAAACGAGTTGTGCGCTTCTCCGAATTAGATACATACAATGAAGAAGACGAGGTTGAAATGTTCACCTTTGTACATGATCCTAGTCCTCTACCCGAAGAGATTGCAGAGCGTCATGATGTACAAGCCCGTTTATTAGATGCGATAAAAAGGTTACCTCCAAGATTTCGTTCAGTTGTTTTCTTACGTTATAGCAAGCAATTGACCTTTCCTGAGATTGGAAAGAAACTTGGTATGCCAGAAGCGACAGCGAAAACATATTTTTCGCGTGCGAAACCTTTACTGCGGGCATCTTTAGCATCATCAATGTAGAGAGCTACTCAGATCAGCATCGTTGCGGTCATCTTGTGTCTGTTTCTTAAGGGGAATCTGGCTCATCAAACAATTAACCTATGAATTGTGTCAAGAAGCTTGAACATGTCAAACGGTTTCCGTATATATATGATTCGACGTTTATTCATCTCGCGTAGAGGTGCGTGAACGCTAAGCATAATTGTAGGGACTTGTTCCAATCCTTCAATATCGTGCAGTCGATCGTGTAGCTCAATACCATGTGTGGAAGGCAGCCAGTAATCCAAAATCAACAGCTCTGGTTTGATATTTTTGACAAGATCAAGTGCTTGAGGTCCGTCAGGAACCATGAAGACCTGATAATGGGTCTCTTGCGAAATCATTTGAACGAGTAATTCAGCGATAGTAGTGTCATCCTCTACAAGAAGGATGGTTTTGATAGGGGCTGGTATATTCTCAAAGAGTTGATTATGTTCATCAGGCATTACTCACCCTGTCATATCTAGCCGTAGAGATGTGCAACGATAATTGACAAAGATTCTCACTATTTGAATCACGTTCTTATAAGAAGCAAAGTTTCATGAAACGTCCCTGGGTTATGCATCGTGGAATACATAGAAGGACAGGGCTTTCCAATGCTCGCCACAAAGGGATTGCAAAGGCGGCTAGCCCTGTGCCGGAGCGCGAGGTGTCCTCGCACCCTTCTCTTCACCCAGCCGCCGCAGGCAGCAAAATGAAGAAGTGGAAAGCCCTGCATAGAAAGAGGACATTCTTGATTTATATAGCCAAATATGATTATATGCGAGAAGGTATCAATTTTGGTAGGGCAATTGAGGCTGGTGGAGTTGTGCTCGTAGCGAAAAAAAGTCGAACACGGTGTAGTGTTAGAGGAAGCAATGGATAAACTCGAAAACAAACACAAGTCCGAAGCAGCACCCGATTTCGAATCAAAGCCGCATAAACAATCTTCCGAAATAGACTCTCGAGGGAATCTTCAAAAGAATCAAGATACCCAACCCTGGCCTGAACAGAGATGGAAGCGCCTGACTCATTGGTTAAGTTCCTCTTCTATTACACCTGAATGGGTCCCTGCACCCTGGAATTATCCTGTAACAGGTTTTATCTGTGCGATTCTAGTACCTGTAGTGATGATCCTTGTCACGTTACTCTTGAAGCACATCTTTCTCACGTTTGTCTTTCCAGGTGTGCTCATTATCATAGCAATATTGATTGTGGCGTTCCTCTGGGGTACTGGCCCGGGATTACTTGCAACTCTATGGGGAACAGCTCTCTTTAATCTTAGTGTCCTATCACCCCAGTATTCCTTAAGCTTAAATGCATTGCAGGATGTCTTCGAGACATGCTTTCTTCTGGCTGTTGGTATCATCATGAGCCTGGTGGCCAGTCGGATTGAGCACGTGCGTGCTGAGGCGGTGGCTGCCCATCTTGAAATTGAGAAACTCGTTACGCAATTAGAGGCAGAGAAGGATGCCTTACGACAGGCGCAGCAACTTGCCATAGAGCGAGCGAGTGAAATCGAAGCTTTCTTTGAAGCAATAGTAGATGGTGTCTATGTTTACGATTCGCAGGGTCATCTTTTGCGTATGAACACCGCTGCCCAGAGTTTCAGCCCCTTACTTGGTCAATCAGAGTACCTGTTGCGTTCGTTTCCCGAGCGCGTCTCATCCTACATCGCACTTAACGAACATAGGCAGCGGCTTGAAAATTCGGATCTTCCGCTCACTCGAGTCTTGAGAGGTGAAATGCTGACAGGCTCGCAGACGAATGATACGATCTTGCTCCAACAGAATGGAACTGATATTTTAATGAATATGAGCGGAGCACCAATATGGGACGATGAAGGTCGGATTCGGGGAGCAGTAATCGTCTCGCGCGACATAACCGAGAGGCAAAAATTGGAACTACGCACTCACGAAGCTCTCGATGCGTTGCTGGCAATGACCCAGTTAATTGGGCATGGGTTTGAAAATACAGATGGCACCGAAGACGAAACCCACGAGCAGACGATACTTACCGCACAAGAAATCGCGAGACGCATGGCAGAATTGACCCGCGATTTTCTGGGCTGCCGGCGTTTGTCTTTTTCGATCATTGAGCCAGTTACCGAGATAATGCGTCCAATCGCAGTAGTTGGTCTTTCTCAAGAACAGGAGCAACAATGGTGGAAAGAGCAGCAGCAACAGGAAAGCCGGCTTGCAGATAGTCCTGATCAGACTATTGTCCAACGTCTGCAGGCGAAAGAAGTTGTGTTGTTTGATATGACACTGCCACCCCAGAATTCCTATCCTAACCCCTATGGAATTCGAACCATGCTGATTGCACCAATGAGCACCAGGGATCGCCTTGTTGGCCTGTTGACCCTGGATTATGGTGGCGCAGAGCATCTATACACTTCCGAAGAGCTTGAACTTACCGCTGCAATCGCGAACCTGGTAGCTACTTTTATTGAGCGTGATCAACTACTTCGACATCAAGCAGAGTTGCTCGCCAGTAATCAACAGATGGCCGAACTCATCGCGTTGGCCCATGATGCTATTATCGTACGTACCCCGACAAGCATCATCACTTCCTGGAACCAGGGGGCCGAACGTCTATATGGTTGGACAGAGCAAGATGCTATCGGTCAGGAATCGCATGCATTACTTCAGACTTGCTTTCCTTATTCTCGCGATGTAACGGATAATCTACTTGCACTACATGGGCAATTGGAAGAACAACTCACCCATTCACGTCGAGACGGAACGCAGGTGATTGTTGAGAGTCGCCAGGTGCTTTTGAAAGATGAATCGGGCCAACCAACTGCGATTCTAGAGATTAATCGTGATATCACTGAACGCGATCGTATGCAGCGTGAACGAGAAGAAGCACGTGCGAATGAGCTGGCGTTACGCAAATCCAGTCGACGAATGGATGAGTTTCTCGGAATCGTCAGCCACGAACTCAGAACCCCACTGACCACCATCAAGGGGAATGTACAGTTAGCTAGGTTACGTCTTCGAACGAGCTTGCGAGAAGTACCAGCGAGCATGGATGTCTTAAGGAGCATGCTGGAAGAGATACAGATGATGCTCGAACGCGCGGAACGACAGACGAATGTGCAAAATCGCATGGTTAGCGATTTGCTTGATATCTCGCGCTTGCAGGCAGACAAACTGGAGTTGCGTCTGGTACCCTGTGACCTTGCTCCAATTGTGCTGGAGATGGTTGAGGATCAGCGCAGTACCACTCTCAAACGTGCTATCCATTTGGAGATGCCCGAAGGAAGAACTGTGCCAGTCATTGCCGATCCAGAGCGCATTGGACAGGTTCTTAACAACTATTTGACGAACGCACTCAAATACTCTCAAGAAGGTCGCCCGGTGTTTGTACAATTGAAAACGGAGGAAAATCACGTGCGTGTCTTGGTACGGGATGAGGGTCCAGGACTTACTCCCGAAGAGCAGGTTCAAGTCTGGGACCGTTTTTTCCAGGTGGAGGGGATTAAGAGACAGAGAGGTTCTAGTGTAGGGTTGGGTTTGGGATTAAACATATGCCGGGCAATCATTGAGCAACACCAGGGCGAAGTTGGTGTTGAGAGTATTAAAGGAGAAGGATCGACGTTTTGGTTTACGCTTCCACTAGCTGACTCTGATAATAAAGGAAATGAATTATAGAGGGAACGGCTTCCTATTTTGTTTATAAATATACCGTCTGGTTCTGCTTAAAATTGTAGATAGCGACAATAGTGCGGCTTTCCTGCATACTTCGTAGAATCGCTTCTCTCTTCGCTTCCTCTAAAGTAGGATAGATCGTGGTGATATCCAGGTGACAGTATTTCGTATTGGGATTGATCCAGGTTCCGAGCCATACATCAGGTTCTTGGAGATGCATGTTATTCACCTGAATGAATCGGATCAACTCTTCTGCGATATTTGCTTCTGGCGGTAGAATCTCCGTTTTCCCAGGATATTTTGGCAATCCCCATGCGTCGATAGGGTCGAGAAATTGATAGGTATTCGGATTAGTAGTCACGCCCCCTCTTTCTAATGTAGCGATTGAGACCTCAAGAATATATTTCTCGAAGGTGTATTGTTCCAACCAGGTTCTGAACTGCATACTTCTCTTGCCACCTTGCTTCTATAGAATATTTCGTTTAGCCAACCTGTACTTGAATGATATGATAGCCAGTTGCGCCATTGGGAACGGTTCCTTGTTTCTGGCTTGTCTGTAATTGGCCTGTGCCATCAGTAGACCGTGCAACGATAGTATACTGACCAGGGAAGTTCGGCTCCCACTGCCACGTCCACAAAACCCAGGAGTCCTCAGAGAGTGGAGGGTTCAATTTCGCGTTGCTCCAGGCAATGCCGCCATCAACACTTACTTCTACCTTCTGAATACCACGATTACCGGCAAAGGCAATACCACCAATTTCAATGCTCTGGTTGAATGGGACATGACCACCAGGGTGGTCAATGCGTGTGATTGTGTGCAGGGGTCCGTTATACCAGCCCTGGTCAGCATAGAGACCGCCTACGAAATGGTCAGTCAATTCGATACGTGTCAACCACTTGGGATTCTCTTCTCCATAACGGCCAGGGATGAGCGCACGCAAGGGATAACCGTGGCGAATGAGTAGTTCAGAGCCATTCATACTCCAGGCAAGAATAGGATCGACTGCAAGGACCTCGTCAATAGGCTGGCTTATACTATATCCATCAACACTGTAAAAAGCGATATAACTCGCACCAGGCAATGCTCCCCCATGCTTCTCCAGTAGCGTGCGCAAAGTCACTCCTTGCCAGATAGCAGTACTTAAGAAATGCCCGCCGATCCCATTTGAGATACATTCCAGTGTCACTGCGCGCGAGATCGAGGGAAGATTTTGTAGTTCCTCAAAGGTATAGGTTCCAGTGTTTGCGATCAGGCCTGTCACTTCAAGTCGCCAGACTGAGATATTCACCATTGGATCAACGACATTTTGTGTCACAGTGTAATGCTCGCTTGTGGGGGTAATAGGCGCTGTGAAACCGTTGCTTGTAAAAGTTTCTGAACCGTCATAACTGGTGTAGTTACTAAGCAATCCCTTGATTAATCCCACTGTTCCAACCGCGGAGCCGACTCCAAGTGCCACAACGCCTGCACGAGCTAGCAATTGTCGACGCTCGCTATGTTCAGTTGAAGCCCCACTAACCTGCTCTTTAGGTAACAGAATGCGAAATGTTAGACAGAGAGTCAAAGCATAGAAGCTAAAATCAGCCAGCAGTGCAAACGAGTTGACGAGCATAGCCCATCCAATAGGCAAACCGAGAAAGTTCTGTCCAATTTCGGCCCAGAAAAGGATGATAGCTACTGCGGTCATGGCAATTGTAAAGATCAACGCGGTCAGCCATTCACGCAAAGTAGGCCGATAGCCGCTTACTGGAAGTTTGACCCGCACAATGGCAGCGTAAAGTAGTCCCAGGATTGTTCCGAGGCCGATCATGCCTAGAAGCGCCAGTCCAAGTGGAGTGGTTTTCGAATGCGGGCCAAAAAAGATCAACATATCCACAAATCTTGGTGCAGGCAAAAGCTTCAGAAGACGGTCTCCAAAAAGTTCCATTGGTGTGGGTATACCTCCCACCACGTGTAGGACAAACATAATTGCCACCGATGTTAAACTAGCTACCAGGCCAGCTCCAAGCGCAGCAACGGTTGTAATGAGGATGGCTTTACGGGGCGACAAAACAGATGTATCTGCTTCTTCAGGAGTACTTTGTTGCATGTTTTGCATATTTCACCCTTTTCTGATATCTCATAAAATTGATTACACTTCTCAACGTTGCTATGCACAACACTACCATGACTGGCCAATATACGAGCCTGTAATATAGAGTCCAATCATTGGGAACGCCTTTTACAGGATTAAAAAAGTAGCTAAGCAAAACTGTTGTTGTAAAGTACCACACAGCAATAATTGCCAGGCCCTGACCGACTGGCCCTCTGTGGGACCAGAGTGGGACCAATAATACAGGTACCCAGAGCAGTAAGATGGTCGTGTACCAGGGAAACACATGGGATGAGATCGAGAGAATTACGCCAAAAAGTATGAGAGTACCTGCTTCTATACTTAAGCGATTGCGCCAACGTAACGCAAAGACGATCAATGAAGCAATGCCGATCACCAATACTTCAACAAAATGTTCAAGTGTGATCGTCTTCGTGAGGGGTAAGTGCAATCGATCACCGAACCAGTGCACGATTTGCTGTGTAACCCCGGCATTCTGGCCCTGTTCGCTGGCGTAGGCGGCAAAAAAACCAAATGCTTGCCCATGTCCCAAAATAAGATAGGGCATATAGCCAATGATGATAGTGGCAAAACAACATCCAAGCAAAGGAAGGTAATGGTATCTCATGCGTTGCTTGACTGGCACATCCTTATCATTCCCGTCGGGTAGGATAACAACCAGTAAGAGAATTGGATAAATTTTGGTCAGGGTCGCCAGTCCGATAAGAAAACCAGTCAACATATAGCCACGCATGCTGTGATTGGAAGCAGCGAGGATAGCGAGAATAGTAAACGTCAGAGTAATGACATCCACATGCCCCTGGATAGCAAATTCAATGATAGGTAATGGGCACCAGGCGTACAGTATGACGCGGCGTTGATCGAGTCCTTTCCTTCCGAGCAAAACGATCAGCGCGACGCAAGTAACCATGTCAAAGATAACAAAGAGGCCTTTTAAGAAAAAGAGGTTCGCTGGAGCAAGTAGATAGCTAAAAAGATACACTGCCTGTGCACCTGGCGGATAAATGGTGGGGACGTTGCGAAAGCGGCTGTTGGTATACAGGAACGTGTTTTGCAGCGCTGCCAGGACTTTGGCCCCGGGAGGATACACATATGGGCTGAAACCGTGCAAGGTTACTCGAGCATCCCAAAGATACCTCCAGGAATCATGTGATAGGCCAGGTGGAAGTGGGAGAAGCATAACGCGCAGTATGCATGCACCAAGTACAATAATTCCTAACTCTATTCGGCGCCATTTTCCCGCTAGCGGTTTCGTTGTCAATACAAAAGCACAGGCCGCAAAATAAGGGAGAAAACTGATCATCCATACATGCAAAAATGGAGCGATACGAACATCACTCTGAGGTGATGTATGAATGAGCAAAATATAGATCATAACCGAAAGCGAGAAAAGGGAGCAAAGCGTAAGAATACGCCACCAGGGACGCTTCATAGTCACTCGCTTATCAGCTAGCTGAATTACTTCGGGTACTTGCAATTTAGACATTGATCTTCTTTAATAGCTCCAGTTGATGCCACATTGTGAGCAATGTTTAGCAGGATGATCACTCTCAAAATCGCGACGAAAAGCTTCATATCGATCACCACGCCAGATAGACTCAATTGGTTCCTGGAAAACATTCCCCAACACACGTTCCTCTTTATATTCCCTTGCGCTGGCGTGCCCAAAGGGAGCAAAACAACATGAGAGTACATTCCCGCTCGAGGTGATGTAGGTTAGTGTATAAGGACGCTGGCAACCAGACCAGGGTCGATTACCAAAATCTCGTATCAAGCTCTCCACTGGAGTAACGGAGCCTGCCGCGCTGAAGACAATACCCAGTCGCTTGCATGACTCCTCAGATCGGCGCACGAGTTCCAGTTCTTCACGAGTGGAACGACGAAATAGTGCCTGTTTCGAGTGTGCCAGCCCTTGCTCGAAGTAAACAAGACGTTGTAAATGAATCTCACGAATTCCATGCTCATAAGCTAAATCAATAAGACCTGGTAACTCATGTAAATTTTCCTTCATGGCTGTGAACCAGAGAGAGACCGCTGGCTCGCTAGCCTGCTGTTCTTGCTGCATGGCAATAAATGCACGGACGTTGCGCCAGATTTTATCAAATGCATCCACACCTCGCACCTCGGCATACGTCTCACGTGTTGCGCCATCCATCGAGAGGCGGTATTCGTCAAGTCCTGCATCGATCAATTCCTGGCCTCGTTTAGCATTAAGTAGAATGCCATTAGAATTGAAGAGCACATAGGTTCCACGCTCTTTGAGATAACGAATCATGCGTGGTAACTCTTTGTTGAGCAATGGTTCACCTAAACCGTGCAACACAACACGTTCCAGTATCGGAAACTGGTCAACAATAAAACGGAAATTATCGAAACTCAGGTCACGGTCGTCTTCGCGTGTGAGAAGCGTGCGCGGGCATTGCTGGCATAGTTCGTTACATCTGCTGGTTGGCTCAATATAAATTGAGCGCGGAAGTGTAGCTATTGTTGTTAAAGTCATACTAACTCCTTGATAGTTGCCAGGTAAGAGGCAGTCTCTGGAGCAAGTGAACTATCTGTCTCCAGCAATTGTGCCAGACGCAGCAAGTCAGGCAATTCATCAATATCAAACAGATTCTTCAGGGTATGAACCTTCAAGCCCTGACTTTGTGCTAGCTCGATTGTCTTCTGTGCCACTACACTGGTACTCATGGGAATGTCACGGAACACATCAAAAGGCTTTCGCATTGCGATCAAGTAATATCCCCCATCATCCGCAGGCCCGAGCACAACGTCGGCTTTATCGAGCGCTTTCCGAGCCTGCTCAACGGTTTTCAGACTGATTTGAGGTGAATCTGAGCCTATAACGATAGTGCGTTGATATGCTCGGTCATACGTCCATCGAAAAACGTAGTGTAAGCGAGCTCCCAGGTCTATCCCCTGTTGCGGGAATGCAGACATATGCTCAATAAGAGCTGGAGCAAGAGATGCTATAAAGGATAGATAGTCAAATTCGGCTGGTGTATATGCCCAGTGCAGATCACAAACGTGTCCGGCAAACTTATGAGCCAGGTCAGTGAGAAATGTCCGGTAGAGGCGAACTGTTTCTTCATCACCAATCGTTCGCGCTAAACGTGTTTTTGTTGTGCCAATCTGTGGATAACGAGCCATAACGACGAGGGCTGTATCAGGCATGTGTCCTCCTTGCTCCTGAATAGCGTAATGTTGTGCTTAGCATGTAATAAGCAGCCTTGATACTTCCGCTGATTGTGCCGGCTACTTTTGAGCGGCCATGGCTGCGATGGCGATAATGGATGGGTAATTCAAGAATTCGATAGTTAGCTCGAGCCGCTTTCACCAACATTTCGACAGGCCAACCAAACGTCATTTCGCGCATTTCGATTGTTTCTAAGAGTGTGCTACGTACAACGCGAAATGATCCGATGTCATGGAGACGCACGCTGTACAACAAATGGATCATACGGCTAACAAGCCAGTTACCCAGGCGAGCCTGCGCGGGTACTGCTCCCCGTTCAGCGCTTTTACTTACACGCGAGCCTATGACTAAGTCTGCTCTCCCCTCGATGATTGGCCTTAACATCGTTGGCAGGTCGGTTGGATCATCACTTCCATCCCCGTCCATAAAAATCACTATCTCAGCGCCAAGGTTACAGGCTGTTTTGAAACCCTTCAAGCAGGCTCTCCCATAGCCACGTATGGGTTCATTGGCGACAATTGCTCCAGAATTTCGAGCTACATTTGCTGTAGTATCAGTACTACCGTTGTCGACCACGATTACCCATTGCGCAAAGTTTTGGGGAATTTCTGCAAGCAGTTGATGGATTGCTGCTTCTTCATTCAGAGCTGGGATGACGATAGCAACCTTTTCGGCTACCATAAAGCATATTACTCCTCTACAATACTACTTTCAGCGACATACCGTTATTTTTGTTTATATGTCGTACTCTCTTGCACGTTTAAAGCATGAAATTATTTACAAAGATAGGAAATCAATGCGTTAGATAGTGTGTAACCTGGTGTTCCATCTGTTACAAAGCTAAATATGGCCAGTAAAAATCCTTCTCACTTTTTTTACATTTTTCCTATTGCTCTTACTATTGTGGAGTTGTACAATATAATCCAGTCCAATCCCATCCCAGGTACGTCGTACGCTCCGAAAGGAGAACGGTCTACATATGAGCACGACAAAGATAGCTGCTTCATTGTTCCAGTTACAGCAGCTTGACCTCGAACTGGAACGTTTAATTGCTGAGCAACAGGCACTCGAGAATTCACTTCAGGGAGATAACGTATTAAAAAAGCTTCGTGCAGAGCATGCTATTGCACAACAACAGTTACATATGGGTCTTCAAGCTCAAAAAGAAGCAGAGTGGGCACTTGAGGAGCTTGACCGGCGCCTGCGCTTGCAGGAACAGCGTTTGTATAGCGGGATTGTCACGAATCCGAAAGAACTATATGCTTTACAGCAAGAAGTGCAGCATTTACGAGCGCAACAAAATCGCCAGGAAGAGATGGCGCTTGAGGTGATCCTCTCAACCGAGTCGTTGCAGGAGGCAGCAAACAGTAAAGCTGAGGCTTTGCGCCAGGCGCAGGAGAAGTGGTTAGAGACGAACGCAACCGGCATGATTCGCCGCGATCAATTGGATGTGAAGCGTCAGGAGTTGATGGCAAATCGCGCGCAATTTGTGAGCAATATTGATGCTGATTTACTGAAGCGTTATGAGGCTTTGAAACGTACGAAGCAAGGACGAGCTGTCTCAAAAGTAGATCAAAATTCGTGCCAATGGTGTCGAGTAATTTTGACTCCAAGCGAATTGCAGCGGGTGCGTGCTAACACGGATTTGCAGATGTGCAGCAACTGCGGGCGTATTTTGTACTATGATCGCTAGCAATAAACCTTGACTATGTGGCGAATTATCTGCTATACTGCTGTTGTTCCAATAACGGGGCGTAGCGCAGCCCGGTAGCGCACCACAATGGGGTTGTGGTGGTCGGAGGTTCAAATCCTCTCGCCCCGACTATAAAGCGAGGTAGGGAAAGCTCTCGAGAAGAGACTTCCTACCTCGCTTTATGTGTCCTCTCATTCCTTTTAACAATCACTAATTAGCTGAAAAATGTAGCAACTGCTGTCCTGGAGAACCGGTCAAGAAATTAAAGCCTTGAGCCGATGTACGGCGGCCCAGCCGTTATGGCCAGGTGCTGGCTTCCCGAAACACTGCCGAAGCCAACAGAGCCGTTTTCGTCGCCAGTTCCTTGTGCGTATACGGTTGTCCTTGTTCCAGCCACCAGGTGATCGCCTCCACAATCATCGTGGCAACCAGATCGGGCACAAAAAAATCAGAAAATGGATGAGCCGGGTGAGGAACTTGAGCCGATATGCTTGGGTCGTGCGGATCTTCTAAACTTCCATGCTCCTTGATCAACTCAGTAAGACGTGCGCGCATCTTCCACACAAACCAGGGGCTGCCTTTTTTCCCCAGAAGTGCCCGATAGAGCCGATCGTACTGGGTGATCTGTTCGAAGAACCGCATCCACACGTCTACGGGATGTTCCCGCCCGAATTCACCAATCGCGTGAAATAACGTGCTCATGGCCTCCTCAAAGATCTGCTCGACCAGATCATATTTATCTCGATAATTGCGATAGAACGCGGCCCTGCTTACCATCGCTCGCTGGGTCAATTCGCCAACGGTAAGGGCGTCGAAACCCCGTTCCTCGATCAAGGCAATGAGCGCTTCTCGCAGCAGGATTTTGGTGCGTTTGACGCGGAGATTGTCAGCTTTCTGAGTCATTTTGCACTCCTTGTCTCATTCGGGACAGATTTTGCTGATTGATTCTTGTGGCGTACGACTCGTTTGGGTATACTCTTTCTTAGAGACAATGTGTCTCAAAAGAGCTATGTTGTCAAGAGACAGCGTAGGCGAAAGACACGCATGAAAGAAGATATGGCGATGAAAACGAAACTGATCAGTTATTGGGTGACGACCATCTTCACCGCGCTTGAGCTTTTGGCAGGTGGAGTGACAGATCTGATGCACGGGAGAACAGCGCTTGTGGCTGGCGAACCGGTAGCCGAGGTCCTAGCACACCTTGGCTACCCGGTGTACTTGCTCACGATCCTCGGTGTGTGGAAGCTCCTTGGAGCCATCGTCCTGCTTGCCCCGCGTTTTCCTCGACTCAAGGAATGGGCGTACGCTGGCGCCTTCTTTGTGTACGCGGGGGCGGTTGCATCGGGCATAGCACGTGGCCTCGATGACCCTGGCACGTTCATCTGGCCACCTCTCATCTTCGCCGTGCTCACCCTTGCTTCGTGGGCGCTTCGACCGCAAAGCCGTATCCTTGGCGTCCTCTTTCCAAAGAGCCGCACACGGAAGGCGTCGGTTTCATCACCTCAAGCCACAATAAGCTGAGCCTCAGGCCGCGGCCTGAATACTCGACCGGTTCTCTAAGGCCATTTGCACCTGACCCGTTCTTGTTCATGACCATTCACGCCGCGACACATAGCGCACAGGTGGTGTATTGCGTCCTGAGGCGGGTAGAGGTTGAGGGGAAAGTCCTCTGAGCCGGCGCTCACGAGCCAGTGCGCGCTGCCGAGGGTCATTTGAACGCTGCAGGACTGGCGCATGTGGTATACGGCTGACCGGCTGGTAACGCCGTGATGGAACAGGTGTCAGTTTGTCTTCCTCTTCCTGGCTGGCTCGCTCTAGTGCCAGAGCAAAGCTACCAACACTGGAGAATCGCTCAGCCGGATCTTTCTCCAGCGCTCGTAATACCGCGCTCTGAAAAGCATGCGGTGTACTTGGAGCCGTCCTCCACAATGGGGGAGGAGAGTCATGCGCGTGTCGCATGGTGATTTCATATGAGGAGGAACCACAAAAGGGAGGACGACCACTTAACCATTCGTAGACCATGATTCCTAAAGAGTACTGGTCGCTGGCCGGCGATGGCTTACCCCGATATTGTTCTGGAGCCATATACGTGGCAGTGCCTCCAAAAATCTGAGGTAGTGGTGCATATCTACCTGTGGAGACAGCAACACCAAAATCGCTTACTAAGACCGTGTCATCTGCATCCAACAATATATTGCTGGGCTTAATGTCGCAATGAATGATGCCCCGTCTATGAACATAGTCCAGTGCTTCAGCAATCTGCTTGACGTAGGAAACTATCGCATCGAGTGGAAGCCTCTCTCCGCGATGGTACGCTTCCAGGGATCGATAGCGGGCATATTGCATGACCAGAAAGGGTGGAGTGCTCTCTTCAACATAATCGAAGACCTGCACAATGTGACGATGTGGAAGATGAGAAGTAATAGATGCTTCAGTCCAGAACCGTTCCAGTTTTTTTCGTGTTGGCCGGCCATTGAGCACTTTGATCGCGGCCAGCCTACCGAGACTGATATGTTCACCCAGGTACACACCGGCGAAACCGCCGCTTCCTAAGAACCCGGTTATCCAGTAATTGCCCAGGCGCTCCCGTTCTTGCCGTTTCATAGTTGAATACATCCCTTTGAAGGCGAGAGAAGCACGTACTGCGAGTAGTGCTCCTCTTTGGTTACTTGCTTCTACACTCTACAATGCGGCTTTACGGTCAACGTCTCGCCCTACGATGATGTTCCCTACGATGTGCTAAGAGCTATGGACAAAAGAAGAGATATGAACTCAGGGTGACTCTGAACCGCCGGTTCACTGACTCTCTTTCGAACAAATGTTTCTGACAGGATTATACTGCATGAACGACACCTTTGTCTAGTCCAAAATGACGTGGAATATGCCGACTTTACGAAATTGTCGCGACTTTTACGTATGTGAACGATATTTTTGAGATTTTATCTCCATATTTGCGAAAGTTCATTGAAATTTTTGCGTATTTTGATCGTAGTTTCTATCGAAAATGTGGAGAAAAGCAGAGAGATATCGAGCAGAAAAAAGCTGGGTTGTGCAGAACATTTGGGTATGCTTGAGTATATATCTTGTCTTTTCGGACAAAATGTGCTAAAATGTCGTTAATGCTAGACAAAAGCGTATTTTTCGGCAGTTTGTCTCGTCAATTCACAAGCCATTGAAGGAAGTTCAGTTTACGCATCCTGGAGGCACGGTGAAACTTTCAAGCAAATGCTTCCTTGAAAGATGATGGAGCCAGACACGTACGAACATACCAACAACACATCATTGCGCACACTTGATCGGGTCTAGTAGACTGCTTTTCCCCCTGCAGTTTCACGTTGCTACCGTTCTGTGGTACACCTGAGAAGACCTGAAATGGAGACTACTGTATGCAACACGAGGATGAAATGCTTGATGTACAGTCAGTTGCTGACCTGCTACATGTCAATCCGCGTACCGTGTTGCGTATGGTAGAGAGGGAAGAATTACCCGCTATCAGGGTGGCACGCCGCTTCCGTTTTCGCCGCAGTGACCTGGACCATTACCTCCGCACGCATCTCTCCACTGCACCTTCGTCACAGAATGGCAAAACGGTCAAGCACATTACTCCTGATGTAGTGGAGCCAGCCGAGGAACCTGATCAAGAAGAGTTCGATGGAGCAACAGGGCCCCATGACGATGCGGGCGGATCACTCCTGAAAGAGCAGGCTCGTTCGTTCGGCGCACAAAGCGCGAAACTCAGAAAGCAAGTAGCTCAGCTCGAGTTAGAGCAAAAATTGCTTGAGATAGAGAAGCAACGGCTCGCATTGCGCAAGGAAGACCTCAGCCGCATTGATCAGGCTTTAGCCATCGCAGACAGATTGGTGAATATGCTGGAACCGGAGGCTGACGCGAAGACGAAGGCGGCGCTTCTTCAGAGCGTGCTCCCTACCATATTACAGCCTGAACAGAGCAGAAGTTTGGAATCGGCATTATCAGTCTTGAAGAGAGATGCAGAGGTAGAAACAACAGCTACGAATTGATCAGGGTGTAGGAATGCGTTACGTATTCCGTTTTTTGATCGGTTTTCCACTCCCTATCGTTGCACTGATGGCGCACATTTCAAAAAGAATATCATGACGAACAAGCATAGCAAGAAGGATAACTGCCGTGCTGTGCCTGAAATCACTTTATACGCCAAGAAGAGATTTTATCTGAAACGCTTTGATAATCTGGATGATTCCATACACCAGTGCGAACAGGCCAAGTAACCACACAATCGACAAAATGCTTGATGCAGGATGGAGAAAGAAGACGATTCCCACGATGATTGACAGAATTCCACCGACTATTGACAACCACTCAGTACCTCTAGCTCTCATTAGTGCTGAAATCACTCCAAAAAATCCGGCAATGATGAGCCACAAAGCGACAAGGTAGAAGATCAAGAGAGCCACGTTCCCGGGGTGGATGAAACTTAGCACTCCTATCACAATACCCACAATCCCTATCAGAAACACAATCAACCACGCTCTAGTGGACTTGCGCTCCTGCAATGAAACGACGATGGCCAGAATTCCATCGATCAAGACGTATGCGCCAAAGAGGTATACGAGAAAGAGGAGCGTAAATTCCACCGAAATAAGGGCCATGATGCCGAAAAGAAGCGCGATGATTCCACGAAATAAGATCAGTAACCAGTACTGGCGTGCTGTCTCAATAGGTACTGTAACCATATGAATTCTCCCTTTGAAAACTACTAAGATTTACAAGGCATTCTGTAAGATAGAACGAAGAAGATCTGACACTCACCCGCATAAATGACGGGTGGTTCTTCCTTCATCCAGCCCGCTTGCCCGTAGTCCGTTTGGATGTACGGGTAGAGGCAGTCTGTCCAGAAGCGTTTTCCGCCGAAGCGGATGT
>Ga0116218_1001047_pt1 | contig 18187 bp, 13 predicted proteins | sample Sb_taG_2_FD_88966 | JGI IMG/M metagenome (GOLD analysis project Ga0116218, IMG submission 88966) | Peat soil microbial communities from Weissenstadt, Germany - Sb_50d_5_LS metaG | ecosystem: Environmental > Terrestrial > Soil > Wetlands > Peat | place: Germany: Weissenstadt | collected 2010-09-21 | reverse complement strand
GACCGAGAACGGCGGGTTCCTGGGCAGCACCCTGCCCGGCCAGGAGCCGATGAAGCCGGGCAGCTGCGGCCCCGGCGTACTGGGCATCTACCCGGTCATCTACGACGAGAACGGCACCGAGGTGCCCGCGGGCAAAGCCGGCAACATCTGCATCCGCAACCCCTGGCCGGGCATCTTCCAGACGGTGTGGGGTGACCCGGACCGGTTCCTGTCCACCTACTTCCGCAAGTACAACACCAACCCGGACAGCACCGACTGGCGTGACTGGCCGTACTTCACCAACGACGGCGCCGTCCAGTCCGCCGACGGGTACATCCGGATCCTGGGCCGGGTCGACGACGTGATCAACGTGGCCGGGCACCGGCTGGGCACCAAGGAAATCGAATCGGCCGCGCTGACCGTCCCCGAGGTCGCCGAGGCCGCCGCGGTCCCGGTCATCGACGACATCCGTGGCCGGGTCGTCGAGGTGTACGTCTCCCTCAAGCCCGGCTTTGAGGCCAGCGATGAGCTGGAAGACAAGGTCAGCAAGACGATCGAGACCGTGATCGGGAAGATCGCCCGGCCCAAGAACGTCTGGATCGTCCCCGACATGCCCAAGACCCGGTCCGGCAAGATCATGCGCCGGGTCATCGCCTCGGTCTCCAACTTCGCCGACGTCGGCGACGTCACCACCCTGGCCAACCCCGAGATCGTCGAGTCGATCCGGCACCAGGTGCAGAGCGCCAAGGTCGCCCACGGCGAGGCGCCGCGCGAGCTCACCGAAACCGAACAGGCCGAGATCAAGGCCTTCGGCGCCGAGTAGCAGGCGCGGGCCGGAGAGGAGCCGGCGGACCGGCGGCCACGAGTGCGAGTGGGTCAGTGAGGAGATGAGCATGCGGGTATTGATGGTCGCGCCTCCAGGCGCGGGAAAGGGAACTCAGGGCGCACTGATCGCCACGCACTTCGGCATGCCCCACATCTCGACCGGTGAACTGCTGCGCGATCACGTAGCGCGACAGACCGCTCTCGGCCAAGCCGTGCGGGAACACCTGGAGCGCGGCGAACTCGTGCCGGACCAGATCGTGCTCGACATGCTGCGGGAGGCGATGATCGCCGCAAAGGCGGCCGGCGGCGGGTTCGTCCTGGACGGAATCCCGCGCAACATGCCGCAGGCCCGCGCGGCCTATCAGATGGGCTGCGAACTTGACATGACCGCGGATGTGGCACTGCACCTGCAAGCCGACGACGGGGAGCTCGTGCGTCGATTGCTCGCGCGAGCCGCGCTCGAGCATCGCTCCGACGACACCGCGGACATCATTGCCCAGCGCCTGGCCCTCTACTACGAAGTGACATCCCCCATCGTCTCGTGGTACCGCGACCGCGGAATCCTGGTTTCCGTGGATGCGATGCGCTCCGCACAAGAGGTCGGGCGGGAAATCCTGGCCGCCCTCGAAGCGATGCGTTCGCTCCTGGACTACGTGCCCGCGCAGGCGCGGCACTCCGTCGACCTCACCGGTCTGGGGGAGGCGTTCGGCGCGACCGGCTCCCCGGCCGGCACATCCGACTGAACCGGCGGGGTTGAGCGATCTACCGGCTGTTCTGCCGGGTGCAGCTGCGGCGATTGGTGACCGGGAGCACGCACCGGCGCCCGTTCGGGATAATGCCTTTGATCATGACGGGCTGACGGGTGTGAGGCGATGTACCGGCTCCTTTACGGGGTGGTGCTACGGCGGGTGCCGGCCGAGACGGCGCATCGGGCGGGGTTCTGGCTGATCCGGACTCTGGCCGGGGCACCGGGGGTGGCGTGGCTGCTGCGGCGGTGGCTCGGGCCGCGGGATCCTGTGCTGCGGGTGCGGGCGCTGGGGCTGGAGTTTCCCGGGCCGCTCGGGCTGGCGGCCGGGTTCGACAAGGACGCGCGGGCGGTCAGCGGACTCGGGGCGCTGGGGTTCGGGTTCGTGGAGGTTGGCACCGTGACGGCGCGGGCGCAGCCGGGAAATCCCCGGCCGCGGATGTTCCGGCTGCCGGCGGACCGGGCGCTGGTCAACCGGATGGGGTTCAACAACGACGGGGCCGCGGCGGCGGCCGCCCGGCTGCGGCGGCGCTCCCGGGGACCACGAGGACCACGGGGACCACGGGGCGGGCCGGTCGTGGGGGTCAACATCGGCAAGACCCGGGCGGTGCCGGACCAGGAGGCGGCCGCGGACTACGCGGCCAGCGCACGGGCGGTGGCGGACGTCGCCGACTACGTGGTGGTCAACGTCAGCTCGCCGAACACGCCCGGGCTGCGCGACCTGCAGGCCACGGACCGGCTCAGGCCGGTGCTGGTGGCGGTGCGTTCGGCGCTCGACGCTGGTTCGGCCGGCGGGCGGCGCGTACCGCTGCTGGTGAAGATCGCACCGGACCTGGCCGCGGAGGACGTCGACGCGGTGGCGGACCTGGCGGTCGAGCTGGGGCTGGACGGCGTCATCGCGACCAACACGACCGTGGCGCGTGGCGGGCTGGCCAGTTCCGCGGCCGAGGTGACCGCCGCCGGGGCGGGGGGCCTGTCCGGGCCTCCGCTGCGCGAGCCGGCGCTGGCCGTGCTGCGGCGCCTGCGGGAGCGGGCCGGGGACCAGCTGGTGCTGATCGCGGCGGGCGGGATCGAGACCCCGGATGACGCCTGGGAGCGGCTGACGGCGGGGGCCACTCTGGTACAGGCCTACACCGGGTTCATCTATGGGGGTCCGCTGTGGCCACGGCGCATGCATGCCGGGCTGGCCCGCCGGGCCCGGGCGGGACTAGCTGAGCGGGGGGTCGAGCAGGCGGAGGGCGGCCTGGCCGGCGTCGAGCTCGGCCGCGATGCCGAGCGGGAAGGTCTGGAATGACTCGCCGTGGCCGACGTCGGCCCAGGCGAGCATCGGGACGGCGAGAACGCCGAGGCGTTCGGCGAGGATGTCCTGGATGAGCTCGGGAGGCCCACAGCCTTCGAACGAGCCGGTGACGATGCCCGCGACCCCGTCCAGGTAGCCCGCCCGGCGCAGCTGCGTGAGCATCCGGTCGACGCGGTAGGGCTCCTCGCCGACGTCCTCCAGGAGCAGGATGCCGCCGCGGGCCGGGCGCGACGTGCCGGTGCCGAGGGAGGACGTGATCAGGCTCAGCGTGCCGCCCACGGTGACGCCGCGGGCGGTACCGGGGACGACCGTGACCGCCTGCGGGTACCGGATCTCGGTCGCCTCGGCCGGGCGCATCAGCGTGCGCAGCAGCGAGCCGAACGAGTAGTGCGCCGCGCCGCGGATGCCCGCGCCGGAAGCGCAAATGTGCGCCATCATCGGGCTGAACAGCGACGCCCAGCCGAGCCTGACCGCGACCGCCTCGAGCACCGCCGTCACGTCGGAGTACCCAGCCAGCACCCTGGGCGGCAGGCCCGCAAGGCCATCCCAGTCCATCGCCTCCAGGGTGCGCTGTGCGCCGTAACCGCCCCGGGCGAACAAGATCCCGGCGAGGCCGGGGGCGGTGAGCGCGGCGCGCAGGTCCCCGGCGCGCGTCGCGTCGTCGCCGGCCAGGTAGGGACGCAGGGTGCCGGGTTCTGTCAGCGAAGGATAGGGGACCGGGTCGAGCCCGGCGGACCGCAGCGCGTCCAGGCCGGCGGCCAGCGGCTCCGGGTCCGCCGGGCCGCTGACGCACAGCACCGCCAGCCGGTCTCCCGGCCGCAGTGCGCGGGGACGGGCCAGCGAGCGCGGCTCCTCCGGGACGGTCATGGCCGCGGGGGCTACCGCGCCGCGCCGGCTGGGGCCGGGGCGGTGAGCCAGCTGAGGTCAAGTTCGGTGTAAGGAACCTGGCAGGGGTTTCCGGCGGCGAGCCAGACGCGGCGGGCGTTCAGGTCCATGAGGACGGAGGCGATGGTGGCGCCCTGCTCGAGCGGATGCTCGTCCGGATCGGGGTGGGCGCAGATGCTGTGCGGGTAGTCGGCGTGATCGGCGAGGAGCGCGCGGAAGCCGTCGAGCGTCGCGGAGGCCGGCGCGCCTCCCGCGGCGGCCACCGTCGCGCCTCCCGCGGCGGCCACCGTCGCGCCTCCCGCGGCGGCCACCGTCGCGCCTCCCGCGGCGGCCACCGCCGTCTCGGCCGCCTGGAGCCGCTGCAGGCGGACCGCGCTGGATGGCATGGCCCACAGCGACACGTCGACCGGGTGCAGCCGCGGCGACAGGAAGTGGTTGGTGTGCAGGAGCAGGCCCTGGTCGGGGAACCGAGGATACAGGCGGGTGAAGTCGCCCGGCGCGGCCTCCACGTCGAGCGCGGCGCCGCTGGCGTGCGCGATCAGGTAGTTGGCCGACGAGGAGCGCATCCGGGCCTGGAGCACCGAGAGGGCTTCGGTGACGGTGGCGCAGTCGAGTATGGCCCGCAGCAGCACGTGATAAGGGAGCCCAGGCGCCCCGATGTCCGCGTCGGTGACCAGGGCGTTGGTAACCAGGCCCAGGCCCGCGGCGTTCAGGCCGGCCTTGGCCAGCAGGCCCGCCTCGACCACGGTGACGAAGTCGGGGCCGTCGTCCTGCCTGGCCTCGAGGACGACCAGCGTCCGGGCCGAGTGGAGCAGCCAGTCCCAGTTCTGGCCGAGAAGCGCCGAGGCTGCCTCGCCGGGTGCGCGCGAGGCCCGGACGAGGGCGAAGGCACTGCACTCGGCGGGTGTCCGGTGGGCGAGCGGGGCCTGGCGGGCCTTAGCGGCGTACATCACCTCGGTCCGCACATTGATCGCCAGCACGTCGGCCACGTCGAGCCCGGCGCCTTCGGCGAGGCCGCGCATCTCATCCAGGTAGGCAGGGCGGAAGGCGGCGATCGGCGCCTCGAACGCGGCCGCCGCGCGGCGGACCGCCGGCCAGTCCCACCCCGCGTAGTGCGTGAACACGCGCTGGTAGGCCTGCACCGACAGATGGACCTGGGCCCGGGCCTTCATGCCGTACTGCCGTCCGCGCTCGTAGGGTGTTCCCTCAACGCGTATCCGCGGTGTCATAGGTCCTGATTGTCGCGTACTAGGCGCATGACGGCGGCCGCAGGAGCGTGTGGACGCTGCGGCCGCCGTGCTGGCTAAGCTCTTCAGTGGCCGTGATGCGCGGGCAGGATCGTGACCGGGACCTGTGCGTGCTCGACGACGTTGGCACTGACCGATCCGAGCAGCAGGCGCGAGAACCCGCCGCCGCCGCGCGAGCCCAGGACGATCAGGTCGGCGTCGGCGCCCGCGATGAGGATTTCCTCGGCCGGTATGCCCTCGGCCGCCTTGACCGTGACCGACGCCGGACGGGCGTCGCCGAGGCCGGCCATCACCTTGTCGGTTTCGGCCTGAGCCGCCTGGCGCCCCTTCGCGACCAGATCTTCGTCGCCCGCGTAGCGAAGAGTTCCACCCCAGAAGCCTGCCACCCCGTGATACACGGTGAGCACGGTAAGCGACGTATGACGGAGCGCCGCTTCTTTCGCGGCCCATTCCAGGGCGAGCTGCGAATGGGCGGAACCGTCTATGCCGACGAGGATTCCGGGCATCTCACTTCTCCTTCAGCTTTAGCCGCCTCGGTACCGCCAAGGCCACCTCGGTACCGCCACTACCGATCACTACAGATGCTAGGCACTCGGGGGCCGCCGCAACAGGGCATCCGGCCTGCTGGTGCGTTACCTTAGCGGCATGCCTTCCGCCGGCGAACTGCGTTGCGAGCCGCATAACCTTCCGGAATCGATATTTGCGAACGCCGGGGGTTACGGTAAGCGGGGCGGGATCCGCCGGCGAGGCCAAATTGTTATCGCGGAATTTCCTTTGGATGGGCCGAGGCGGTCCCGATCGCGGGAACGTCTTGCCCACCCGGTCGGCGCGCGATCATGATGTCCGTGGGGAATGGCGTGTCCAAGACAGCCCGGCGCGTCCGGGTCCGGCGAGGAGGACCAGCATGTCAGATAAGCCCATCGTGGCGGCTACCGACGGCTCTGAGGAGTCGCTGCGGGCGGTGGACTGGGCGGCCCGGGAGGCGGTGCTGCGCGGTGCCCCGCTGCGGATCGTCTCGGCCCCGGGCCTGCTTCCCCGGATGGCCAGCAGCCAGGGCCACTCGCAATACCAGACCGTATCCGACGTCATCCGCAAGGACAGCGACGTCGCCCTGACCGCCGCGGCCGCCCGCGCGGCCAAGGCCGCCCCTGACCTGCTGATCGACACCGACCACCTGGACGGCGCACCTGCCGAGGCGATCACCGAGGCCGGCTCGGGCGCGCTGATGCTGGTGGTCGGCTCCCGCGGCGTCGGCGCGTTCACGGCCATGATCCTTGGCTCGGTGAGCCGGTACGTGGCCACCCACGCGTCCAGCCCGGTCGTCGTGGTCCGGGAAGAAATCGGGGCCACGCGCCGGCAGGTGGGCGTCGGGATCGGCGACCTGGAGGGCCACGCGGCCCCGCTCACCTTCGCCTTCGAGGAGGCGGCCCTGCGCCAGGCCAGCCTGGTCGCCGTCCATGCCTGGCACACGCCGCAATCGGATATCTCGCGGGCCGGGGAGGCGCTGGGGCTGCCGCACCGGGCCGACATGGAAGCGGAACTGACCAGCCAGCTTGAGGCGCTGCTGGACGAATGGCGGGCCAAGTACCCCGACGTACCGGTCAGCCACGATGTGGTGCACGGTCACCCGGGCCGGATCCTGGCCGGCCTGTCCGCCCGGGCCGACCTGATCGTGCTGGGCAGGCATGCCGCCCACCACGGTCCCGGCGCGGTCACCCACGCGGTCCTCAACCACGCGCACGGCCCCATCGTCACCGTCCCGTCGTCCTAGTTGCCCGGGTTGCCCGGGTCGGGCTGCTTCAGCGAGTTGCGGCGTACCTCTTTGTCTCATTTGCCCGAATTTTACGGGACGCTGCGTCCGGTTGGGGTCTTGTTTGCCCGCGTCACCGGGTCGCCTGCAGGTGTGACCGTCCCGCAGTCCCCACTAGCGATCCGGTTCCCCATTTGCGTGGAGGATCCGGCTTTCGCGGAAGATCCGGGCGGCGGCTGTAGTAGCCACAATCCTCCGTATAAGCCATATCTTCCGCGTAGATTACGCCGGGGTGGTGATTGTGTGCGAAGAATGCGGCTGGCGTGGGGATTGTGGTTGGTGATGGGCGGGCGGTCGGCGTCACGTGGCTCATCCGGATCGTGCGGGCTCGCTGGCGGCCGGTGTTCGTGGTGTCGGGCGGGCTGCTCACGGTGGTGGGCTTCTTCGTAATGTCGGACCACGCGGTGTCCCGCCCCGGGCCGACGGTCCTGCTGTTCGGGCTGCTCAAGGGGACGGGGCAGCCCCACTGCGCCCGCGGGGTCCAGGGCGACCACGCCAGGCCAGCACCGACCAGCGGGAGAGGCCGGACAGGATCGAGCCCAGGCTCGTAACCGAGGCAACCGAGAGCACGCAGGCCAGCGAGCCCACCGAACCGACGGACAGGATCGAGCCCGCGGAGCCGACGGACAGGATCGAGCCCGCGGAGCCGATCGACAGGATGGAGCCCGTCGAGCCGATCGACAGGATCGACCCGCTCGAACCGATGCTCAGGATCGACCCGGACGAACCCGCTGCCCTGCGCGACGTACCACCGCTGATCGCCACGAGGCTCATTCTGCCGTAACGGCTTGCCGCTGGGGCCAGCTGCCTCGTATGGCTGATCGCGCAGCCTTCACCGCCCGGCTGCGGCAGACCGTCGGCCTGGATGCCGTGCCGGGCGACCTGGCCGGCGTGGTCGACGCGGCGTTCCAGCCCGTGCACGGGTCGGTGTGGCTTGCGCTGAGGTTACGCCGAGGCGTCGCGGCCGTTAACCCTGTCGGCCCGGCTGTCGTGAGCGGGACCCGGGCCAATAGCCTGGGAGGCACGCAGGTAACTGGGGATCGGGCACCACGATCCGTTCGGTACAAAAAGGGGCTTTCAACATGAGCGTGACGGATCACGGGTCACCGACCCTCGCCGCCGACGAGCTGGACGCGCTCGACGCCTGGTGGCGTGCCGCGAACTACCTCTCGGTGGGACAGATCTACCTGCTGGGCAACCCGCTGCTGACCAAGCCGCTGCGGCCGGAGCACATCAAGCCGCGGCTGCTCGGGCACTGGGGCACCACGCCGGGGCTGAACATGCTCTATGTGCACCTGAACCGGGTGATCAGGAATGAGGACCTCGACGTCATCTACGTCACCGGGCCGGGGCACGGCGGGCCGGGCATCGTGGCGAACACCTACCTCGAGGGCACGTACTCCGAGCTGTACCCGCACATCACGCCGGACGCGGCGGGCATGGGCAGGCTGTTCAAGCAGTTCTCGTTCCCGGGCGGCATCCCCTCGCACGTGGCGCCGGAGACGCCCGGGTCGATCCACGAGGGCGGCGAGCTGGGCTACTCGCTGGTGCACGCCTACGGGGCGGCGTTCGACAACCCCGACCTGATCGTGGCCTGCGTGATCGGTGACGGTGAATCCGAGACCGGTCCGCTGGCCGGCAGCTGGCACTCCAACAAGTTCCTCGACCCGGCCCGGGACGGTGCGGTGCTGCCGATCCTCCACCTGAACGGGTACAAGATCGCCAACCCGACCGTGCCGGCCCGGATCCCGCATTCCGAGCTGGAGTCGCTGCTGCGCGGTTACGGGTACGCGGTGCACACGGTCGAGGGCGATGACCCCAAGCTGGTGCACCAGCAGCTGGCCGGCACGCTGGACGCGGTGATCGAGGAGATCCGCCAGATCCAGCGGCGCGCCCGGGCCGAGGGCGACCCGTCGCGGCCGGCCTGGCCGGCCATCGTGCTGAAGACGCCCAAGGGCTGGACCGGGCCCAAGGTGGTGGACGGGCTGCCGGTGGAGGGGACGTGGCGGGCGCACCAGGTCCCGCTCGACGCGGCCCGGACCAACCCGGAGCACCTGGCCCAGCTCGAGAGGTGGATGCGCTCGTACCGGGCCGAGGAACTATTCGACGGCGAGGGCAGGCTGGTGCCCGAGCTGGTGCGGCTCGCGCCAGAGGGCGACCGGCGGATGAGCGCGAACCCGCACACCAACGGCGGCCTGCTGCTGCGGGAGCTTTCGCTGCCCGACTTCCGGGACTACGCCGTAGAGGTCCCCAAGCCCGGGGGCGTCCGGGCCGAGTCCACCCGGGTGCTCGGCACCTGGCTGCGCGACGTGATCAAGGCCAACCCGTCGAACTTCCGGCTGATGGGCCCGGACGAGACGTCGTCCAACCGGCTGGACGCGGTGTTCGAGGCGACGAACCGGGTCTTCGACGGCGAGATCATCCCCGGCGACAACCACCTGGCGCCGGACGGGCGGGTGATGGAGGTACTGAGCGAGCACATGTGCCAGGGCTGGCTGGAGGGTTACCTGCTGACCGGCCGGCACGGGCTGTTCAACTGCTACGAGGCGTTCATCCACATCGTGGACTCGATGTTCAACCAGCACGCGAAGTGGCTGAAGGTCACCAATCGCATCCCGTGGCGGCGGCCGATCGCGTCGCTGAACTACCTGCTCTCCTCGCTGGTGTGGCGGCAGGACCACAACGGGTTCTCGCACCAGGACCCTGGGTTCATCGATCACGTGGTGAACAAGAGAGCCGAGGTCATCCGGGTCTACCTGCCGCCGGACGCGAACACCCTGCTGTCCACGGCGGACCACTGCCTGCGGTCCCGGCAGTACGTCAACGTGATCGTGGCCGGCAAGCAGCCCGAGTGGCAGTGGCTGACCATGGACGAGGCGGTCATCCACTGCACCCGGGGCGCCGGGATCTGGGAGTGGGCCTCCAACGACGCCCCCGGCACGCCGGATGTGGTGATGGCGTGCTGCGGCGACGTCCCCACGGTGGAGGCGCTGGCCGCGGTGTCACTGCTGCGCGAGCACCTGCCCGAGCTGAAGGTGCGGGTGGTGAACGTGGTCGACCTGATGCGGCTGGAGCCGGAGTCCGAGCACCCGCACGGCATGTCCGACCCCGAGTTCGACGCGCTGTTCACCGTCGACCGGCCGGTGATCTTCGCCTACCACGGCTATCCGACGCTCATCCACCGGCTGACCTACCGGCGGAACGGGCATTCCAACTTCCACGTACGGGGGTACAAGGAGGAGGGCACGACCACCACGCCGTTCGACATGGTCATGCTCAACGACCTGGACCGGTTCCACCTGGTCATGGACGTCATCGACCGGGTGCCGGGGCTGGCGGCCACGGCCGGGCACGTGCGGCAACTGATGGTGGACAAGCGGATCACGTGCCGGGCCTACACCCGCCTGGAGGGTCAGGACGCCCCCGAGATCACCGGGTGGCGCTGGCCGTACTGACCCTGGCCGAGGCCGGCGGGACGGTCATCGGGAAGATCGGGACCAAGGGCACCCGGGCAGAGCCTTTCGCCCCTGACCCGCCGGGCGAGCTGATCTTGCAATGGGTCGGAAGGAGCAGTCGGCGTCCAGATGAGACGGCCTTCGGCGCTGGGAGGTAGACGTGAACGCGTGGTGGTGGATACCGATCGGCCTGGTCACATGGTTCGCGGTTGCGGTAGCGACAGGACTATGGCTCGGCGCGGTTCTCAGGAGCTGCTCACAGGCCCGGGCAGCCGTGGACCAGCACATGGCCGAGATCCTGCCTATGCCGCAAGAACCATCCCAGTATTTGCGGCGTGCGTCTTAGGAGCAGGTCTGCCTGACAAGGTTGCGGCCGCTGTAAGGGCGGACGGCTGCCCGGGCGCGGCGGCATGGCCGGTGGGTCCGGCATCGTGATGGGAGGAGGGGTGGGGTCAAAGTCTCGATCACCACGGTGCCCGCCAGGCGCAGGGCGGGTGAGGCGGCCGTCAATGCCGTCACTCGGAAATAAATTCGAATTATTTCTTGACCGTGGCTAATTCGCCGGACGGTGATACCCTGTAAGTAACCACAACCTGAGATGAGATGAACGCGATGCCGTTCAGGTCACCGCCGACACGAAGAGCGTCCAGCGCGACACAATCCGAAATCGCCATCGGCCGCGTGCTCGCTGACATGGGAAGCGCTGACCAGCTCGCTCACGCCGATCCAGCCCTCCAGGTCGCCTGCCCCGTCTGCGAAGCACTCAGCCATCAGCGATGCCTGGAGCGCAACCCAAAGCAGTACGTCACCCCGCACGCCGAGCGCGCCGCGCTCATAACCACTACCGCCGACCGGCTCGTCGTGTTCTCGGCCCCCAGCCCGGCCAGGACCAACCTGGCCGCGATAGCGGACACCGACCGCGACGCCAACCGGCTCGTCGTATTCTCAGCCCCCAGCCCGGGCAGGACCAACCTGGCCGCGATGGCGGACACCGACCGCGACGCCGCGTTCGCGGTCCGTTTCACTCCACCCGCTCAATAATCGCGAGAGCCCGTTTCCCAAGGTTCTCGTGCCGGCCGGGACGCCGGAGGCCGACCTGCTTAGGCGACGCACGACGACGCGCTCCCCGGCGGGTGTGTACACAGCTCGACTTTTATGTACACTTTGTGGCATGGAGCCAGGCAGCGCCAGCATGCGCGAGGCCCGAGCCCGCTTCGCCGAGCTGCTCGACGACGCCGAGCGGGGCAACATCACGCTGATCACCCGCCACGGCCACGCCGCCGCAGCGATCGTCCCGGTAACACTCGTCGGCGAGCTCGACAAGCCTGGCGGGGGGCCACCCCACCCGGATGCCGACCGCGGGCTCGAGGCCGCGATCGCCAGCCTGCGCAGTTCACTGCGGGCGCTGGAGATGCTGGCCGGCCAGGCGAACACGTCGGCCGATCCCGCCGCGCGGCGTACGGCGTACCAGGCGCGGCCCGGACGGGCCGCGCTCGTGGCGGCCAGCCTGGCGGACCTGGCCGGCCCAGATCATGGCGTCGTGGAGCTGCCGCTACGGCTGTTCTGGAGCGCCCCGGACCGGACGTTCGACCTGGACCAGCCGTCGATGCTGCGGGCGCTGTATGAAACCGTGCTGCGGGAGGCGAGCCGCCCAGGCGACCTCACCAGCTACCTCAACGGCGAAATCCTGGTCGCCGTCTGGCCGGACCTTTTCCTGCCCAAGGGGGTCCGGCGCGCCTGGGAGGACCAGCATCCTGAGCTGCGCGCCGCCCGGCTGACTGCTGCCTGATGCCGGTCAGCGACCTTCATCGCGAGGTAGCGGCGGTCGCCCTGCGCGCGGCGGCCCGGCACGGGTTCGCCCTCGCCGGCGGCAACGCCCTCATCGCGCACGGCGTCATCGACCGGTCCACCGAGGACGTGGACTTGTTCACCGACCGCGAGCACGGCGTGGCGGCCGCCGCCGACGCCGTGGAGGCCGCACTGCGTGAGGCGGGCTATACGCCCGAAAGGCAGGACAAGACGGCAGGGCTGGCCGAGGTGTTCGAGGGAGTGGGCGAAGGGCTGGCCGAGTGGATCATCGCCACCCCGGACGGCCGGGAGATGATGCTCCAGATCGCCTACTTCGACCGCGGCCACCAGCCGATCCTCATGGAGTTCGGCCCCGTGCTCGACCTGGATGACGTGCTCAGCGGCAAAGTCACCGCATTGGCCAGCCGGGCGGCCGAGCGCGACTACATCGACGTCGCCGCCGCGCTCGGCCGCGGCTACAGCGTCGCTCAGCTCACCGGCCTCGCGGTGGCTCTGGATCCTGGCCTGACCGCCGAGGACTTCGCGGACGCAGGACAGCGACTCGACCGTCTTGGCGATGACCGGTTCGCCCGCTACGGCCTGACCCAGGAAGACGTCACCCGGCTGCGGGAACGATTCACGGCCTGGCCACGCACCCCTGGGGCGGTCCCCGGGGCGCTGCCGCGCCGGTGAGCGTGCGCACGTGTCCGAGGGGGGCCACCGGTTCCTGACGCGTCCAGCGACGCCTGGCCCGCACGGCTGCCGCATCAGGGCACGACGATCATGCGCTCCATCATGTCGTTGTCTTCGTGCTCGACGATGTGGCAGTGGTGCACGTACTTTTGCGGCTTGATGAGCTTGCCCGCGCCGTTGAGCGCGGTGCTGGGCAGCGAGAACCTGGCGCGCACGACCGTGACCTGCCCGGGGTTCGCCTTCACCGTCTCCTTCAGTCCCGCCTCGTCCGGACCCGGTTCGATCAGTCCGGACTTCAGGAACGGCCTCAGCGTGGAGACGTCCAGTTGCGGGACGCCGTTCGCTGTGCCGTATTTGGCGGCGTAGCCGGCGGCGTCGTAGTCATAGCGGCCTACCACCTTGAAGGTGACCAGGTGGGTGTGCATCGGGTGGGTGTCGGGGGTGGTGTTCACGAAATACCAGTCCTCGACGCTGTTCCAGGTCAGCTTCTCGGTCACCGGGTGAGGGCCTCCGTACGGGCGCGCGTTGAGGTTCAGCTTCCAGCGCGGGGTCTCTGCTCCGACCTCGTTCAGCGTGATCATCCGTGCCGCTACCGACCCGCCGCTCAGCTCCGGCGGTCCCAGGCTGGTCAGCTCCGTCACCTTCGGGTTGCCCGGCAGCGACCCGGGGCCGGGCACGCTCATCGGCGCGCCGCTGGACGCCTTGTGCTTCACGGTGATCTGCATGACCCGCATTAGCGGCGGCGCCGGCGTGGATACCGGGCTAGGCGGGGTCGTGTTCGTCATAAGCAGCGTCTGGCCCGCGAACCGGCGGAAGTCGCAGATCACGTCATACCGCTCGGCCGGGGTCATCACCAGGCCGTTCGAGCCGACCGGGTTCACCGGCAGCAGCCCGCCCTCGGTGCCGATGATGACCATCGGCACGGCCGCGCGGCCGTCGGCCGTGGTGATCCGCAGATCCATGATCCGGGCGTTGCAGCCGTTGAGCACCCGGAACCGGTACACCGCGGGCTCCACGGTAAGTCTTGGCCAGATCTTGCCGTTGACCAGCATTACGTCACCGAAGTACTCGCCGATCCAGGGCCCGTGCATCGACGCTGGCCCGATCGGGTACAGCAGCGACCCGTCCGGGTTGAACTGCCGGTCCTGTACCACCAACGGCAGCTCATAGGTGCCGATCGGACCGGGCAGCAGCGAGTTGGCGCCGGTGTCGAAGGAGTCACGCAGCAGGTAGCCGCCGGCCAGCCCGGCCACCACGTTCATCCGCGTGTCCCCCAGGTAGTGGTCGTGATACCACAACAGGGTGGCCGGCTGCTCGTTCGGATAGGTCACCGACTGGGTTGTCCCGGTCCGGAACGCGTCCGGCTGCGCGAACGGGTTCCCGTCGTCATCGCCCGCGACGAACCCGCCGTGCAGGTGAGTCATGGTCCGGACCTCGGGGAACGGGGCGAACTGCAAGTAGCTGGCGCCGCCGTTGGTGAACACCCGCCGGAAATCATCCGGGGCCAGGTCATTGGCGTACCTGACCTTCACCGCCGTCCCGCTCTTGGCCACGATCGGCGGCCCCAGGTACGACGCCCCGGTATCGCCCGCGCCGGGCCCGCCTGAATGCAGGTACCCGAACAGCGTCGCGGCGGGCAGTTGGCGGTGAACCTTGCGGGAGATCAGCGCCGTGCTCAGCCGCACCGTCCCGCCGCCGGTCGCGTCGACCGCATAATCGACAAGTACCGGCATCGGATCCAGGTACGGCGTCAGGCCCGACGCCACCGGCCCGCCCCGCGCTGAGACCGCCGGGATCCGGGTAGCTGCCGCCCGCGCCGCCCCGTTCCAGAGCCCGGGCCCGGCTACCAGCCCCGCCCCGCCTACCGCGGTCCACTTGATGAACTCCCGCCGCGTCGTCATGACGGCCTCCTGCTCAGACCCCGGCCTTCCCGGCGCTTTTTACCGGAAAAACTCCGGGAATGTACCCCGCGAGGTCTGTCATCGTCAGGGCCGAAAGTCCTTGAGCGTATTTAAGATCACGCATTTGCCGGACCCGAGGACCTAGCCAGCACATCGGCATGCCAGGCCGGGAAGGCAGGCGCACGTCCGGGGAGTGATTCTGGCGTAGCAGCGCAGCATTCCCAGGTCCTCGTCCCTGCCGAAATCGTGCCCGTAGTACTCCGCATACCTCCGGCCCATCTTTATGCAGCCCCATGGGCGCAAGCGCAGCCGCCTGCGCCCGCCACGCCTGGTACCTGCCCGGCCTGTCGTCTGGCGTGCTCCTGCCCGCGGTTGCGTTCCTGGCAGGCATGATGCATGTCGTAGCCGGCCTGGCAGCGACTGGTTCCGAGTATGGTCCCCCGGCCCAGGCAGTGCCGTCTGGTGCTCTTGCGGCGGGGATGGACCGGCAGGACAGATGATGGCGGTGATCGCGGTGGGCGCCATCTGTCGGTATCGCGTACGGGGGTTTACCGTCGGATCATGCTCAAGCGAAAAATCGAGCTGCCGCCAGAGCACCTCTACCCAGCCGACGAATGGCGCATCGTGGAGACGCGGTACTCGGATGAGTTCGTCGGACTCACCGAGACCGTCTTTTCGCTTGGCAACGGATTCGTCGGCGTCCGCGGCAGCTTCGAGGAGGGGCGCCCGGCGCTGGTTCCCGGGACGTTCGTCAACGGGTTCCACGAGACCTGGCCAATCACGCACGCCGAAGGGGCGCCCGCGCTGGCCAGGACCGGCCAGACGATCGTGAACGTGCCCGACACGACGATCCTCAAGCTGTATGTGGACGACGAGCCGTTCTTCCTGCCGACGGCGCGCCTCCAGGACTACGGGCGGATCCTGGACATGCGGGCCGGGACGCTGACCCGTGAGCTGGTGTGGGCCACTGGCGCCGGGAAGCACGTCCGGGTCCGCTCGCGCCGGATCGTCTCGCTCGAGCACCGCCACCTGGTCGCGATGACGTATGAGGTCACGATGCTGGATGAGCCGGCGCCCGTGGTGGTCTCCTCACTGGTGCTGAACCGCCAGGACGCCCACCTGACCGGCGACTTGCCCGAGTACCGGCTGGGCGATCCCCGCCTGGCCACCATGCTGCCGCACCGGGTGCTCAACGTGCGGGCGGCCGAGCTGGCTGACCGGCGCATCCTTATGGGCTACCAGACGACCAACAGCGGAATGACTCTCGGTATCGGCGTCGACCACGTGATCGAGACGGCGTGCCCATTCCAGGTGGCGGGGTCCCTCGATGACGACGAGACGGGCGAGGTCCTCCTCACGGCCGACGCGGTGCCAGGCGTACCGATCCGGATCACCAAGTACGCGACCTACCAGACCTCCCGCAGCGTCCCCGTCCCCGAGCTCGTCAACCGATGCCGCCGGACACTGGACCGCGCGGTCCGCAATGGGTTCGACGTACTCCTCGAGACCCAGCGCGCGCTTCTGGCCCGGTTCTGGGACCGCGCCGACGTCCAGGTGCAGACCCGGCTCAATCCGGTGCGCCAGCAGCAGGCGGTCCGGTGGAACCTCTACCAGGTCGCGCAGGGGACGTGGCGCGCCGAAGGGGCCGGGGTGCCAGCGAAGGGGCTGACCGGGCAGGCCTACGAGGGCCACTACTTCTGGGATACCGAGATCTACGTCCTGCCGTTCCTGTCGTACACCGAGCCAAGGATCGCCCGTAACCTGCTGCGGTTCCGGCACAGCATGCTGTGCCGCGCCCGGGAGCGGGCGGCTGAGATGAGCCAGCGGGGGGCGCTTTTCCCGTGGCGGACCATCAACGGCGAGGAGGCTTCGTCCAACTTCCAGCAGGGCACCGCCCAGTACCACATCAACGCCGATATCGCCTACGCCATCAGGCGCTACGCCAACGTCCAGGGCAACCTGCACCTGCTCTGCGAGATCGGCGCCGAGATCCTCGTCGAGACCGCCCGGCTGTGGGAGGATCTGGGTTTCTACGGTACCGATAAGCGGTTCCACATCCACGGCGTGACCGGGCCGGACGAGTACACCACCGTGGTCAACGACAACGCCTACACCAACCTAATGGCGCGGCTGAATCTCAATTTCGCGGCCGCCACCGTGCGCCGCCTGCGCGAGGAGCGCCCCGGGGACTACACCGCGCTGGTGCACGCGGTCAGGCTTCAGTTCAAAGAGGTCGAGGCCTGGGAACGCGCGGCGGCCGCCATGTACATACCGTTCGACGAAAAGCGCGGCATTCACCCCCAGGATGAGACGTTCCTCGACCGGGAGGCGTGGGACCTGGACGCCACACCGCGGGAGAAGTTCCCGCTGCTGCTGCACTACCACCCGCTGGTGATCTACCGGCACCAGGTACTCAAGCAGGCCGACATCGTGCTGGCCATGTTCCTGCTCGGCAACGAGTTCTCTGAGGAGCAGAAGCGCCGCAACTTCGACTACTACGACCCGCTCACCACCGGCGACTCGTCCCTGTCGGCATGCGTGCAGAGCATCATCGCCGCCGAGATCGGCCGGGAACGCCAGGCTCTCGAGTACTTCCAGTACGCGCTGCTGATGGACCTGGGCAACGTCGCGGGCAACGCCTCAGACGGCGTCCATATCGCCTCCGCCGCCGGCGTGTGGTCATCGCTCGTCTTCGGGTTCGGCGGCGTCCGGGACTTCGAGGGCCGTCTGTCCTTCGCGCCCCGGCTGCCACACGCCTGGAACGAACTCGCCTTCTCGCTCCGGTTCTGCGGACGGCAGATCCGGGTCAGGCTCACCCACGACGAGGAAAGCTACCTCATTGACGAGGGCAATCCGCTGGAGGTCATCATCCGGGGTGACCCCCACCTGCTCAGCCCCGGGACCGCGATCGCGATCAAGCTCCCGCCACCATGACGGGGACACTGACCGGCGGCGGCTACGCATCGGCCGCTACCGGGTGATGTACAACATCACTGCCGAGACGGTGCCGGTTTGGCACCTCGGCCGCGTCCGTGGTCTTCGCTCGGCAAGTACTCCTCGATCTGGCCCGGATAAAGGCTTCAGCACCCCTATCCTGCCAGGTCAGGAGCACTTTCAGGTTGCCGCGCCGACCGGCTAGCGATCACCGTGAATTCCCGTGCTAACGCAGTCCTGAGCCGCTCGCCGGGCTGCGAGCCGTTGACGGGACCGATACCAATCATCTAGCATATTGATATCAAATTTGGGGTTCGTGCGCCCGGCCCGGCCGACAGGAGTGTGCGATGGGAACCAGGAAGATCGTATGGCCCAGCCTGATCCTCGCTGTCGGTGTGGTCCTGGACAGCTGCAGCAGCACCGGCACGCCAGCTGGGAGCACGGTGACGAATCCCAAGGCGGCCAAGCCTGCTGGCTCGTGGGTGTATCCGAACGGCGATCTTGAGAACACGCGGGATGCGGCGGGCGCCACTATTTCGTCCGCCAACGTGGCCAGCCTGCAGCAGGCATGGACCTTCAAGCTGGCCTCGTCATTGGTAACGTCCGGGCCAGGCTTCGGCTCGCT
>Ga0116218_1001045_pt1 | contig 18215 bp, 16 predicted proteins | sample Sb_taG_2_FD_88966 | JGI IMG/M metagenome (GOLD analysis project Ga0116218, IMG submission 88966) | Peat soil microbial communities from Weissenstadt, Germany - Sb_50d_5_LS metaG | ecosystem: Environmental > Terrestrial > Soil > Wetlands > Peat | place: Germany: Weissenstadt | collected 2010-09-21 | reverse complement strand
TGGCGGAGCACCGCCAAGATCGCCACCGTGATGAGCAGGCCCACGACCGGATCCGCCCAGTTCCAGCCGACCGCGACGCCGGCCACGCCAAGCAGCACGGCCAGCGAGGTGAACCCGTCGGTGCGGGCATGCAATCCGTCCGCGACCAGCGCGGCCGAGCCGATCTTGCGGCCGACCCGGATCCGGTAGCGGGCCACCAGCTCGTTGCCGACGAAACCGATCAGCGCAGCGGCAGCGACCGCGGGCAGAGTGGACACCGGCCGCGGCCGCGCCAGCCGAGATATGGCCTCGAACCCGGCCAGCGCGGACGATGCGGCGCAAGACGTTTGCAGAACGGCGGCACAAAGCCCCGGCGCGGAGCTTTCAGCGCCGTCAGCGCCGTCAGCCCCGTCAGCGCCGTCAGCGCCGTCAGCGGATCACGGCGGGGTGCCCGGATTGGGGTTCGCGGCAGGCAGGCCGGAGCAGATGTTCTGGGCGGCATTACGCGACTGCACCGTCGGGGTGGCGCTGGAACTAGCCGGGTGGTGGACTCGCGGACTGGCGAGGCCGGCGAAGTCGGACCCGATGATCAGCGTGACCGGCCCGGCCGTGCCGGTCTGCGGCGCCGGCTCGGCGATCAGGTTCTGCCCGGCCGGGAGGGTGGCGAGCGCGGTCATGACGGTGTAGGCGCTATCCGCCTGGGCGGTGCCCGAGTAGGTCACCGTCGTCGTGGAGGTCGCCTGCGCGTCTCCGACGTGCACCACGTCGAAGCCGAGCTTCCGCAGGCCCCTGGCGGTCTTAGCGGCAAGCCCGGGGATCCCCGAGCCATTGAGCACCTGCACCTGGACCGAAGCTGGTGCCAGCCTGGGTAGGTGATCGTGCCACCTGGTGCTCGTCTGCAGCATCCGGAACACGACGTCATCTTGCGGCTCCACCGGCAGCAGCCGGTCGGCGTTGGTCGGGTCAATGACCGTGGGCATCGTGATCAGGGTGACGTTCTTGGTACGCAGGTAGCGAACAGTCTGCGCCAGGTGCAGCAGCTTGGACACCGAGCCGAGACCGGTATCCACAGTGAGCGCCTGGGTGGCCAGGTCGGCGATCTTGTACAGACCGCTGAGATTGGACAGCAGGCCCTGGTTGTTGACCTTCTGGATTACCGATGAGATGAACGCCTGCTGCAGCTGGATCCGGCCCAGGTCGCCGCCGTTGCCGACACCGTGTCTGGTGCGGACGTAGGCAAGCGCCTGGTTGTACCTGAGCAGGTGCAGGCCGCCCTTGAGACGCAGGTGACTCCACGGGTCGTAATAGCCGCTCGGCGGCACGCAGACCTCGACTCCGCCGATCGCGTCGACCATGGCGCGGAATGAGTTGAAGTTGAACTCGACGAAATGGTCAATCTGAATGCCGGTCAGGTCCTCCACCGTGTGCACCGCACAGGACGGGCCGCCCAGGTTCATCGCCCCGTCGATGATGGCCGACGGGAAGGCCGGCCAGGTACCGGTGCCAACGCCGGCCCGGGCCTTGCAGGCTGGCTCGTAGACCATGGTGTCGCGCGGGATGGACAAGATGGTCGCGTGCGTATGGGTGGCATCCAGATGGACCAGGATCAGGTTGTCCGACAGGTTGGTACCGGGGTCACGGCCGAAGCCGCGTCCCTGCCCGTCCCTGGTCTGCGATCCCAGGACCAGGATGTTCTGGACGCCATAGACGGAGCGGTGGGTCAGCCCGCTGACGGTGGTCACCTGGAGGTTGTCGTTCAGGTGCCGGTAGATGCCGTACGCGAGCAGGCTGGCTGCCACTATCAGCACGGTGGCGACCGTCGCGGTCGCGTAGCCGATCTTCGCCAGGACGCTCATCTGGCGCCAGCCGCCACGGCCGGAGCCGACCCGGCCGGAGCCGGCTGCCCTGCGCCATCTCACGGCATCTCCCTCCCTGGCCCGTGGGTCGCGTAGCCGCCTTCGCCCAGCTGATGGCTGCTAGGCGAGATCCTATGTGGCGGTTCTTATTGTTGCGCAATCCTGCAAGTAAAGTCTCGTAGCGGCCTCAGAGCCACCGGGCGCTGCGGGCCAGATAACCGGACTTGGCCGCGACGGTGGCCACACAGTAACCGACAAGCACCGCCGTGAGCGGCAGGAAGTAGGCAGCGGGCAGGGCGGACAGGCCAAGAAGCGATGCGAAGGGGGAGAACGGCAGGCACAGGCCGGCCAGCGCAAGCGCGAGGGTGGCCAGCAGCACCGGACGGGCAGCTAGCCGGCCGGGCGAAGGCAGCGATCGACTGCGCAGCAAGTGGACGGCCGCGGCCTGGGTCAGCAAGTTCTCCGCCAGCCAGCCCGACCGGAAAACAGCGCGGCCAGCGAGGCTGTCATGGTGCCCGATCAGCCGCCAGAGAATCACGAAGGTGACCAGGTCAGCCAGCATGTTGATGGGACCGAAGCAGACCACGAACCTGGTCAGGTCGCGACGGTCAAACGTGCGCGGCCCGCGCAGCGATGGCTCATCGACCGTGTCGAAAGCGAGCGAGAGCTGGCACAGGTCGAAGCACAGGTTCTGGACCAGAACCTGCACCGGCAGCATCGGCAGAAACGGCAGCACGGCGCTGGCCACCAGCATGGACAGAGCGTTGCCGACGTTGGCCGAGACGGTGATCTTCAGGTACTTGACGATGTTGCCGAAGGTCCGGCGTCCCTGGATGACTGCCTGGTGCAAGGTGGTCAGGTCCTTGCGAAGCAGGATGACGTCCGCGCACTTCATGGCCGCGGGCACCGCGCCGTCGACCGAGATCCCGACGTCCGCCTCGCGCAGCGCGGCCGTGTCGTTGAGCCCGTCGCCAAGGAATCCGACTGTGGCGCCGTCGGCGCGAAGCGCCCGGACGATCCTCGCCTTCTGGGCCGGATCGACTCGGGCGAATATGGTCGTGCTCCGCGCCAGCGCCCCCAGGGCAGCGTCGTCCAGCCGATCGATCTCCTGGCCCGTGACCGGCTGCCCGGCTGCTATCCCGATGTCGCGGCAGATCCTGGCCGCCGCCAGCGGATGGTCGCCAGTCACGACCTTGACGGCGATCCCGAGTCCGGTCAGGCCGGCCAGGGCCGCTCGCGCAGAGGACCTCGGCGGGTCGCGGAATCCCACGAAACCGAGCAGCGTCAGGTCAGTCTCAACCGCCGGGCCGCAGCTGCCTGGCCAGGACTGCCGGGTGGCGGACGCCACGGCTAGCAGCCGCACGCCATCGCGGGCGTACTCCTCCGACCGGGCGAGCAGGCGGGCGCGCTCCGGCGCGCCGAGCGGCACCGCGACGCCATCGACGCGGATCTGCGTGCAGCAGCCGAGCACCTCCTCCGCGGCTCCCTTGGTGATCAGCGTCTGAGCGGTCAGGCTGCCTGGCCGCCGGATCAGCACGGTGGCCCTGCGGCGGCTGACGTCGAACGGGACGACACCGACCAGGACATCGGCGTCGTACGCCGTCACGCCCAGATCTGCCGCGTGGCTGAGCAGCACCTGATCGAGCACTTCGGTGATCGCCTGACCCGCGACCTCGGCCGACCAGTAGCTGTTGACGCAGCTCCAGTGCAGCACGTCAGGATCGTCGCGTCCGAGCGGGTCGACGGTACAGGCCACCGACACCTGGTCCTGCGTGAGCGTGCCGGTCTTGTCCGTGCACAGCACGTCCATCGCCCCGAGGTTGTGGATAGCCGGCAGCCGCTTGACGATCGCGGCCTGGCCGGCCAGCACCCGCGCGCCCCGCGCCAGCGCCGTGGTGACGACGACCGGGAGCATCTCCGGAGTGAGGCCCACCGCCACCGCGATGGCGAACAGGAACGCCTCAAGCGGCTGGCCCCTGATCGCGGCGTTGACCGCGAGCACAATTGGGACGCAGACCAGCATGAACCAGACGAGCAGCCAGGACACGCCCCGAGCGCCCCGGTCAAAGGATGTCTCCGCGGCCCGGGCCGGTGCCTCCTGGTGGGTCGAACCAAGGTAAGCCGACGCCCCGGTCGCGACCACCACGGCGGTGCCTGACCCGCTCTGCACGTTCGTGCCCATGAAGCACAGCACCGGCGAATCGAACAGGGTGCCGCCCTCGTCGACCTGGTAGGAATCGTCGGCGACCACGGACGATCCGCGCTTGGCGGCTGGCAGCGATTCCCCGGTGATCACCGCCTGGTTGACCGCCAGCTGATCGGATCGCAGCAGCCGCAGGTCGGCCGGCACGACGTCGCCTGGGAGCAGATGCACGATGTCGCCAGGCACCAGCTGGTCGACCGGGAGCTCGCGAGCGACGCCTGGACGGCCGTCGGCCGCCCGCCTGCGCACGGTGGCCGTGCTGGCCAGCACCGCCCGCAGTGCCTGCGCGGCTAGGTCCGACCGGTACTCCTGGCGGATCCGGAGCAGGCAGCTGACCAGCGCCATCGTGGTGATGACGGCCGCTCCGTCGAGCTCGCCGGTGACCGCCGAGACCAGCGCAAGGACGCCGAGCACCAGCACGAACGGGCTGCTTGCCGCGGTGCCGATCCCGGCGCTCCAGGTCGGTGCCCGGCCGGGCGCGATCGCGTTGTCGCCGAACTGGATGAGCCTGGCCTGTGCCTCGTCCTCGGTCAGACCGTGCCTGGACGACTCCAGCCAGCGCAGCACCTGCAGCGGCGACGCTGCGGCGTACTCGGCCAGGCCGTCCCGGACCCGCGGCAGCCGGGACCGCACCCGGGCCGGCTGCCGGTTCGCCGGTGCCGGGTCGGGCAGCCGCTCAGGCGCCCAGGCCACTGCCTCGCTCCTGGCCGGACGGCTTCCCGTGCAGCTGCTCGATGACCAGCCGCACCATCATGACCACCTGCGGATCGTCGACCAGATAGACATGCCGCCTGCCATCCCGGCGGGACCGCACCAGCCCGGCCAGCTTCAGCTTGGCCAGGTGCTGGCTGACGGCCTGCAGCGTCCCGCCGACATCCTCGGCCAGGCCGCCAACGTCCTTCTCGCCGTGGGCAAGGATCCAGACGATGTGCAGTCGCATCGTGGAGGCGAGCAGCCCGAACCGCGCTGCCGCGCCCTGCAGCAGTTCCGGAGACAGGCGGCCGGACTCGTCAGGTCCGCCGGTCTCGGACCGGACCATCACTGCCTCCTGGATGCGATTGCCTCGTTGCGCAACGATGGAATCAGCTGGAGCCTCAGTCAATCAGACGAATCCGTGCGCAGCCGTGGGTGTCAGCCACGGGCGGCAGCAAGCTCGCTCGCGGTAGTCCTGGCGATCGCGAGCACATCGGATGCGACGTTGATCAGGCGGCAGCCGTTCTCCCGGTACAGCCTGGCCGTGGCGCCGTCCGCTGAGTGCACCCCCACCGGCTTTCCGGCCGCGGCGCAGGCCGCCCAGATCCGCTCCAAGGCCGGGCGCAGTACGCCATCATCCGGGTCAAGCGCGCAGCCCAGTGAATAGGACAGGTCTCGCGGCCCGACGTAGATGCCGTCCACCCCGTCGACCGCCAGCGTCGCCGCAAGCTCGGCCATCGCCTCGCGGGATTCCACCATGATTACGCAGAACGGCTCGCCCGGGCTAGCCAGCGCACCACCGCCGGACCGGTACCCAGCTGGCGGGTAGTGGCATGCGCCGACCACGGCGCTGGCCTGCGCGGCCGACTCCACATTGGGCACGATCACGCCGGCACAGCCAAGATCAAGCGCGCGGCCGATATCGGCCGGATGCGCATGCCTGACCCGGCCGACCGGCGTCGCGCCTGCCTGCGAGATCGCTGTGGTCAGAGCCGGCAGATCGCGCTCGGTCGCGCAGCCGTGCTGCAGGTCGATCACCACGTAATCGAGGCCTGCCGCCGCCATCGTGCGGACCGCCAGCACGTCCGGGATCGTGACCCAGCCGCCAAACAGAGTCGCGCCGCTGGCCAGACGAGCGCCGAACGATTCGTTATGCATGGAAATGATCTAACCAGACGGGCCAATCGACCCGTTGCGGCCGGCGCGAGCCCGGCCAGCCTCAGGCGACGAAGGCCGCCGGTCATGCGCCGCCTGGTTTGCCGGCAGAGCCTGGTGCCAGGCGAGCGCAGGCTCCGGTTAGGCGCTGCCTGGCTTGGTTCCGCTGACCAGGCGCTCACGGTCGAACAGCCTCGACACGAGCAGGTAGGCGGCACAGTCGATCACCAGCAGAGCGCCGACCAGCGAGGCGGCGAGGATGAGCGTCGAATTGATCACCTGGTACGACAGCAGCAGGGTCAGCGCGATCGGTGGCAGGCTGGCCAGCGCACCTAGCTGCTGGGCGACGCGGATGTCGCTGGCTTTCGACGAGATCGCCAGGCATATCCAGATCGCCCAGCCGGCCAGCAGCGGGATGAAGAAGACCTGGGCGAGCAGGTAAGGAGAGTGCCACACGGCCGCGGCTACCAAGGGATCGGCGCCGAATCGCAGGACTGCCAGGAAGATGCCGAGCACCAGGTATGCGATGCCGACCGAGGGGATGAGGACCGCCGCGGCCTTGCCGATCAGGATCTCCTCGCGGCTGACCGGCGTGGTCAGCATCGGCTCCAGGGTTCCCTGCTCGCGCTCGCCGACCACCGAGTAGGCCGCGATGGTGGACGGTATGAGGACCGGGATCACCAGCAGGTACGTGAGGAAGAAGCCCACCCCCTGGTCCAGCGACGCGCTCGGCCCAGCTGGATGTTGCGCGAGGATAGCGACGGTGGGGAAGACGAGGAAGACGAGCGGAACGACCACCATCGTGGCCACGACGAACCGGCTACGCCTGAACTCGGTGAGTTCCTTGCGAATGACCGCGCCGACGCGAGCCGCGTTGATGCTCATCATGACTGACCCTCCTGGTCGTTGAGCAGCTCCAGGTAGACGTCCTCGAGCGTGTGCCGCGACTCGGTGATCGACAGCACGTCGGCCCCGGCGGCGACCAGGGCCCGGGTCACCCCGGGTGCCGCCTGCGCCGGGTCGGTCACCGTCAGGAGGTAGCCGGCTGTGCCGCCCGCTGCCGGATCGCCGCCTGCCGCGTCGCCGCCTGGCGGGTCAGTGGCGCGCCAGCCCTGGACGGCCGACAGGCCTGCGAGACCGCCGCCTGCCGGGCCGGCGGCGCGCCAGCCGTGGACGGCCGACAGGCCTGCGAATACCTGATCGGGCCTGGCCAGGGGCTTGGCCGTACTGACGGCCAGTGACCTGCTGAACAGCGCCTGGCGCAGTTCGTCGGGCCGGCCGATGGTCCGCAGGCTCGAATTCATGATGGCCACCCGGTCGCACAGGCGTTCGGCCTCGTCCAGCCGGTGGGTGGTGAGGAAGACGGTGACGCCGCGGTCCCGCAGCGCGGCGATCAGGCCATGCACCTCGTGTGCCGCCACTGGGTCCAGGCCGGTGGTTGGTTCGTCCAGGAACATGACCGCTGGATCACTGAGCAGTGTTCGGGCCAGGGCGACCCGCTGCCGCAGGCCCTTGGACAGGCTCCCGCAGCTGTCATTCGCGCGGTCACTGAGGTTGACTGCCGCCAGGGACTCCTTGATCCGGGCCTCCCGGTGCGCCAGGCCATACAGCCGCGCGAAAAACTCCAGGTTCTCGGTCACCGTCAGCCGGCGGTACAGGCCGGGGGCCTCCGGCATGACCGAGATGCGCTGGCGGATCTCGGCCGCACTGGCCTGGGTCAGCGGAAATCCGGCTACCACCGCCGACCCGGATGTCGGCGCGATCAGCGTGCCCAGAATCCGCACGGTCGTCGTCTTGCCAGCCCCGTTGGGGCCCAGGAAGCCGAACACCTCACCGCGAGCAACGCTGAACGACACATCCGCGACGGCGGTCCGGCCGCCGAACTTCTTGGTCAGGTGGCTGACCTCTATCGCCGCAGGGCCGACCCAGTCCTGCTGCCCGGCTGCGGCACCGTACCGCCGGCCCGAGCCGCTATGTTCGAGTGCTCCGTCGTCGCTGCCCACGAGCCCGCCTTTGTCCCGGACCCACCGCTGCGTCTGCCATCCACGCCGCGGCGTGTCGCTTGTCAATCAAAATAGATATCACTATGCTAGATCCGTGTTATCAGTTCCGTCAACAGGAGGACATGCCGATGGCGACGCAGCGGGTCACCCGGGCCGACGTGACGGTCATCGAGCCCCTCCTCACTCGGCTGTCCTACGCCCCCGAGATCGCCCAGGCCATGCTCCGCCAGGAGCAGGCCAGCGCCATCTACCAGTGACCGCCAAAGGCCCGGACACCGCAGTGACCGAACGCACTCCGCACGCGTTGTCGGATTCGGGCCGCTGGCCGGCCAAACGTCATCCGTGAGGCAGGACCTGGGCCATCGTGACCGATGTTTCCTGAGTCAGCTGGACCTCCGTCTGGGACTGGAGGTGAAGGCGGAGTTCGTCGAGGAAGCACCGCCGGATGGCATGCCGAGTACACCGTGCCAGGGCTGGTGATCCACTTCGAGGTGGGCACGCCGGGTCCGGGCCTGGGGCTATCGGCCGGCCAGGCGGCTTCCGATCGAGGAAACGCCGCCGCAAGAAACTGACCAGCAGACCTAGCACCACCAGTGAGTCCGAGCCCGGTGAAGGCCCCGACGTTCGCGGCGCAGCACCGGGCTGCTCGCCGTGACGTGCGCGCTGCAGCCGTGCTGAGGTAGTGTTGCCGTCTCCAGCAGTGGACGTACCGAGGAGGTGAGACCCATTACCGCCAGATCAGGCCGGGTGCTCACCTCACGGCCGCGCGGTCCATCCGCATAGCTGACCAAGAGAGCGCCCATCAGCATCCGGAAGGCGCCTCATGTCAGCCCCTCAATCTCCTTGTTCTGAATCCGTCATCATCGCCCGGCTCAGAGCCGTCGGCTGTGTCTTCGCCGAGGACGAGGCGCGGCTGCTCATCTCCGCCGCGCAGACGCCCGCCGACCTCGCCGCCATGGTGGACCAGCGAGCCGAAGGCCTGCCGATCGAGCACATCCTGGGCTGGGCGGAGTTCTGCGGCCTGCGGATAGTCATCGAGCCCGGCGTCTTCGTCCCACGCCGCCGCAGCGAGTTCCTCGTCAAGCAGGCCGCCGCCCTGGCCCGGCCGCGTGCGGTCGTCGTCGACCTGTGCTGCGGTTCTGGCGCGATCGGCGCTGCCCTGGCCGCGGCGCTTGACCCGATCGAACTGCACGCCGTCGACATCGACCCGGTCGCGGTCAGGTGCGCCCGGCGCAACATCGCCGCGGCAGGCGGCGAGGTTTACCAGGGCGATCTCTGCGAACCGTTGCCGACGGCCCTGCGGGCCCACGTCGACATACTGGTCGCCAACGTCCCCTATGTACCCACTGGGGAAGTGCAGATGCTCCCGCCCGAAGCCCGAGACCACGAGCCGCGGCTGGCGCTCGACGGGGGCGCGGACGGGCTGGACGTCATGCGGCGGGTGACCGCGGCGGCACCGCTGTGGCTGGCACCAGCGGGTCACCTGCTGATCGAGACGAGCGAGCGCCAGGCGCCGCAGACCGTCGAAACCATCGCCCGCAGCGGCTTGATCCCTCGGGTGGCCACGTGCGACGAACTGGGGGCGACCGTCGTCATCGGAACCAGCCCCGCCCTCCCGAGTTCATAGCAGCCCGGCCGCGAGAGAAGAACCGGGCCGCCTTTCTGGCGGGTCTGCGCTCGTTGACAGTCGGTTGACAGCGCGGAGATCCTGAATCGACTCGTGCCGGACCAGCGCTGGCTTCGGCCCGGCCGCCGGGCCTTGCCCGGCCGTCGCGCGGCTGTCAACGATTCCAGTCAGCCGTGCGTCAGCAGTGCAGACGTCGCAGCTGATTCGGTCGCGGCGCGGAAGGGGGGTTCATGCAGTCCCGATCGAAATGGCTCGTGGCGGTCGGTGCCGTTGTCATCGTCGCGGCCGGGATCGCGTTCTTGTGGTGGCGGACTGGTTCTGCCTCGGCACTCCCGTGGTGGCGGCATCATGGCGCCACGGTGCTTCAATACGGGCTCCCTCCCCTGATTGCCTTGGTCGGCTGGACTGGCCAGCAGCTGATGAGCCCGCGGTTGGAACGGTCGACGCCAGAAGAACTGGTGCAGGCCCTGCAGGCGCTGGCCCGCCGCGGACTTGAGTGGTGGCGCGGAGTACCGGAGCCGGCCTGGCCCGGTCACGTGCTGCGGGCTGGTCTCAGACCGCTGGACGTCTGGTGGGCTCGCCACGGCGGGCCGGCGGCCGACCGTCACGTCTATGGCCGGACCAGTCAGATCCCCAGTATGGCTGCCCGGTTTCGGGACACCCGGTATTGCCGGCTGATCATCTGCGGTGAAGCCGGGTCGGGGAAATCAGTGCTTGCCCGCCTGCTGATGGCCGAGTTGCTCAAGAATCGCGGGCGGGGAGAACCGGTGCCGGTGTTCCTGCCGCTGTGGTCCTGGGACCCGGACACCGAAGACCTGCACGACTGGCTGAAACGGCGGATCGGCGAGGAATATCCCGAGCTGCTGGCAGAGTCCGCCTACGGCCCGACTGCGGTAGCGGCCCTGGTCGACCAGGGACTGGTACTGCCCATCCTGGACGGACTGGATGCGCTGCCTGAGCGGTGCCGCATGTCCGTGCTGAGCGACGGCGGGCTCAGATCGCAGGACCGGCTGATCCTGACCTGCCGCACCGATGTGGTCGAAGCGTTCAAGAATGCCGCCGAAGATCAGGCCGGGGAGATCGAGGGTTTCACGGTGATCGAGCCCGGCCCGGTTAGATACGAGGAGGCGGAGAGATTCCTGAGCGACGTCACTGGTCGCTCGGCCGCGTGGAAGGCGGTTCAGAACCATATTGCCGATTGCGATGACTGCCAGCTTAAAGAAGTATTGTCAGAGCCGCGAATCTGTTACCTGGCAAGCATTGTCTTCGGGACAAGCGACAAAGTCCTCGCTCAGGTCGCAGCCGCAGCGCTGATTGCACATCACGCTGATCCGGCTGGGGCAATAGGAAGTCTGCTGCTTAGCGAACTCATCCCCGCGCTTGTGGCCGATGGTGGCGGGGCTCGGGGGTTTCCCTGGTATGAGGCCCGTGCGCAGGCGTGGCTCACCTCCCTCGCGTGGCGTGACCTGCGCGACCCCGCTGACCGGGCCGACCCGGACAAACCCGATCGGCCGGACCGGCCCGAACCCGAGAACCGGCCTGACCGGCCCGAGCCCGAACCCGAGAACCGGCCTGACCCGCGTGCGGACCCGGGTAACAGCCGGATCGCCTGGTGGAACCTGCACCGCGCCATTGCGCTTCTTTGTAACCAGCAGGCTTGGCTGCGCGGACTCGTTGCCGGAGGCATCGCCTTCGGCGTCATTACGTCCATTTACAAGCTGCACCACCTGTATCACCACGTGAACGACGGCGGCTGGACCTACAGTCTGCTGACGGCCGGCGCTTACGGCATCATGATCTTCATCGCGTGCGCGTTCCTCGGCAGCGCAGCTGCTGGTGAGCCCCGTATCCCCCCGCCACGGGACTCGCAGCGCAAAGCCATTCTGTGGTGGTCGATCCGCTATGCCTGGGTACATTGGCGGCGGATCGTCCTGGCCGGGGGAATCAGCTTCGTGCTTTTCGGCTTCCTGATCGGACTTCGGGTAGCATTGCCGAATTTGACCCATGCTGGCATCTGGACCGGCATACGGACCGGTTTCTACGACGGGATTATGCAAGGCGGCCTGATCGTGGTCATCACCTTCCTGGTGGCCGGCGTTCCCGCACCACCGCGGACGGTGCGGGCGTCCGACTTCGGTAGTCCCGACCGGTCCGAGATACGCGCCTTCCTCACCGCCCTTGTCCTAGGGGTGGGATTCGGAGTGCTGTGGGGTGTCTCGGTGGTACTGAAGGCGCAGAACAAGCCGGTGCCAAGCTACGGGGTGGCGATCCCAGCGGCGTTGATCACCGGTGTGGACTTCGCGCTAGGCTCATGGCTTTTCCGCTGGTCACGCCGCTGGTTCAGGGTAGCGCGGGGGTCCGATCTGCGGTCGGCCGCCCGCCGGGACCTGGCCGGGGCGCTATTTCGCCCGCTTATCCTCGGCATTACCTTTGCATTTGCTTTCGGCATCAGCGCCCCGCTGACCAGGACTCACGCACTTCCGGTGACCATAAGCGCGGTTAACGCTTGGGTCTGGTTCATTATCGGATTCATGCTTGGCTGGCTTGAATCAGAATGGCCGCTATACACTACGGCGATCGGGTGGCTGGCACTGAAGAAGCGAGAGCTCCCGCTTCGGCTGATGATGTTCCTCGAATGTTGCCGCGCCTGCGGCATTCTCCGGGTGATCGGTCAGGAGTACCAGATTCACGATGTAGACCTGCTGGGATACCTGGTGTGGCAGGGAGCCCGTATCGAACATCAGCGGGCCATCGGCTCCGGCCACCCCGAGGAGTGACCGCGGGCAACTTGATGACTGGCATTCAGCCGAGGCTGGCGAGGCCGCGCAAATCCACGCACGTCATGCCGCGTACCTGGACAAATACCATGAGGATGCTGCTGCAGGACCGGCAGCGGACGACGGTGCCTGGCGCCTGCCGGTAGACCGCGAACTCGGCCACCTGGCTGCTCGTGCCGCAGCCGGCGCACGTGCCGGTCACCGTCGTCATCTCGGTGCCGAAGACATCGATCAGCAAGCCGCCGATCGCGTTGCCGTCGAGCGCTTGCATCAGCGTCCTCCCGTCGCCCCGAACCGCTCGGTCTTCACCCGATGCGGCGGGTAGCCGAGCCCCACCAGGCCAGCGGCGGCGGCCTCGACGAAACTAGTCGGCCCGCAGACATAGGCGAGCGGGGACACCGCGGCGGGCCAGCAGACCTCGCTGAGCAGCTTGGCATCGACCCGGCCAGCACGCCCAGTCCAGCCGGGCGGCTGCTGCCGGGTCAGCGTGCAGGTCACCTCGACGCCGTCGGCGTACCGGCTGAGCTCGGACTGGTAGATCACGTCTGGCAGAGTTCGGGACGAGTAGAGCAGCCGCGCCGGGATGGCACTGCCGCTGCGCTGACGGTGGCGCAGCATCGCCCGGAGCGGAACGATTCCCGAGCCGCCGGCCACCAGCATCAGCGGGCCGTCGTCTTCGGGCTCCCAGACGAAATAGCCGCCGATCGGGCCGCGCAGCTCCAGTTCGTCGCCGGCTCTCAGCTCCTGCGTCAGGTACGGCGAGACCTCGCCGTCGTCCAGCCGTTCCACCGTGATCGCGACCGGCTCGCCGGGAGCCGACGCGATCGAGTAGGAGCGTTCGGCCCGGTAACCGTCCTCGGCGGTGAGCCGGACGTCCAGGTGCTGCCCGGCCCGGTGGCCGGGCCACTGCGGCACGTCAAGGACGATGGTGCGCACCCGGGCCGTCTCGTCGGTGACCGTGTCGACCATGGCGATCTGCCAGGTCAGTCGCCCGCGTAGCGCTGTTCCAGCCATGGATCTCCATACATGTGATACCCGTAGGTTTCCCAGAAGCCGGGCTCGTCAGCATCGAGCAGCTCGAGGCTGCGCACCCACTTGGCGCTCTTCCAGAAGTACAGGTGCGGGACGAGCAGCCTGGCCGGGCCGCCGTGCTCAGGTTCGAGCGGCTCGCCGTCGTAGCCGAAAGCCACCCACGCCCGGCCGCCGGTGACATCCTGCAGCGGCAGGTTAGTCGTGTAGCCGCCGTCGCTGTGCGCGAGCGCAAACCCGGCGTGGTGCTCGACCTGGTCGAGCAGCGTGTCGATGGACACGCCTTCCCACCTGGTGTCGAGCTTCGACCAGCGGGTGACGCAGTGGATGTCGGCCGTCACCGACTCGGCGGGGAGCGCGCGGAACTGCTCCCAGGTCCAGCTTCTCGGCTCGCCGCCGCCAGTGATCGAGAATGTCCAGTTCTGTAGTGCCGTCCGCGGTGTCGGGCCGGCCGACAGGACCGGAAAGTCACCGGTCACGTACTGGCCAGGCGGAACCCGGCCGGGCTCGGCGTCCGGCAGCCGCCGACGCCGGAAACCGCGCGAAACAGGGCTCATGACCAGTCCGCTCCTCTCGCCAACCATGCTGTCACAGCGCCTCGCCACTGGCGGCAGGGCCAGGTGAGCAGCGAGGACGAGAACGGCGCCGATGATCGCCGGGATGACTCAGGCGACGCAGGCGACCAGGCCGGCCAGCTCACCAGGTTTCCGCACCAGGACCCTCCGCGCGTACCCGCTCGACGCGCGCCAGCCTTCCGGGGCAGCTGCGGACGTTGGGTGAGCAAGGTCGCGCACTCTGGCAATCGGGTCGGCTGCCTGAGGCACGGGAGGTGCTGGAGCGAGCACGGTTGATCGCTAGCTCGCAGCGCAACCTGCCGGGCACCATTCATGCGCTTCATCTGCCTGGTTGTCTGTGCTATTCGGAGCGCAACTACACCAAGTGCCGCGCTCTGCATAACGAGGTGCTGGACAAAAGCCGACAGCTTGGCCACCAGGGCGGCATGGGGTCGAGTCTCTACGATCTTGTGCAGGTCGACTTGGCCGAGAGCGACCTTCGAGTCCACTAGCTCATCGCCTCGCTCCGAGCCAGCGCGGCGCTGCAGCTACAAACGGGCCCGGAGGGTTTGCGTTCCATCTCCCGACAGGTCCTTCAGCGGTGCCTCGCGTCCCGCCATGACGAGGATCAGCGACGCCAGCGGGCCTTCGACGGAGGGACCGTCCCCCGCCGACCAGTCGGAATCCGTGGCCGACATCCGCAGACCGGCAATGCGCTTCTTGGTGTGGATCGGGAAACCTATGCCCTTCATCGTGTCGGCCACCGTCAACAACGTCGTCTCCGGCACGCTCCGGGTCATGCCCGTCGGTCGCCGGATGTCGTCACTGTGGCACACGAGGTCGATGAGCATGATCTCGGGCTGCGCACCTTTCAGCGTGCGATGCAGCCCAATCGTCTTCCTGAACTGCCCCAGCAGCTCTCCGGGGGGCGCCGCTCCTATCGCCAGGCCTCCACGGGCTATGAAGCGATTGAAGTTCATGCCGCTCCTGAGCATCCCCGCGAGAACCGGGCCCGTCTTCATATCCGCACCGAAGATCAAGTGGCCGACGACGTGTCGAACCTTCCACTTGGCGCACAACGACTGGGCGTCCCACTGGCTGTCGTCGAGCGTAGCCAGGTCGTCAGCCAGCGCCGACCGCTCCTCGTCCACCGCCTGCCACGTGTCTATGAGAATCTCCATGTCAAGTATCCGCGAGGCGCTGCACGCTGTCAGACCTGGAACGATGGTATCGAGGTCCTATGTCGAGCGTGGGGCTCATGAAGAGGTCGTTCATCCTTCTCCTCCAGCGCCGGGCAGCATGCCCGGCCATCCGATCGTGGAGCTTGCCCTCGGGTCAAGGTCAAGCCCGCGCCGCTCGGTCCGCACGGAACGCACTACTGTCGTGCCGGTGACGACTGTCGCGCCGACGGACTGGTTGCCGCGCAGCACGCAGCTGGCTGCCGGGAAGGCAGCCGCGGCATCCGTGTTGTTGGCCAATCCCGGGCTCTGGCTGACCGGCGCGGAGCGCGGGCTGATGCTCGCCGGGCTATCCGTGGCCCTCGGCGGGCTGGCCGGCCGGGGACTCGCCAGGCAGTACAAGGGGTCTGGACCCGGGCCGCTACCGCCGCCCTGGGCCCTGCGCGGCTGCCTGCTCGGCCTGCTGGCCAGCGCTGCGCTGCTGGTCACCGCAGTTGCCGATCCCGGCCTCGCGGCGAACCTGGCGCACCCGACCGTGGCCGGCCCGCACTCAAGCGCCCCCGCCGTGATCGCGGCCATCGAGGCTGGCTGCTTCGCCATCGCGGCGACCGGGCTGCGGCTACGGCAACCGGGCTGGAGCGTCCTGCCGCTGCTCGGCGTCGTGCTCGCGGAGGCAATCCGGGCACATCCGGAGGGCATCATCCCGGTAGCGGGAGCGTTGCTCACCGTCTGTCACGTGCTTCCGGCTGTGCTCTGGGCCGGAATGCTCCTCTATACGCTCCGCGCCGCGTTCGCCTGGCGGGCCGACCCGCCGGCCATGCAGGGCCTGGTCCGGCTCTACGGCAATGCCGCCGCCTGGCTGGTCGCGACCGTGCTGCTCACCGGCGTCATCTCGGCCTTGCTGCTGGTGCCACTCGGATCGCTGCTGACCACGACCTACGGGCGATTCCTGGTCGTCAAGGCCGCCCTCGTCGCCATCGCGATCTGCCTGGCGATTACCGGCCGCCGCTGGCTGCGCAGCCGCCCGGAACCTGGTACCGGGCCTGCCCGCGCGACCAGGCTGGAATGCGCGACCCTGGCGGCCGTGCTGGCCGTCACCGGTCTGCTCACCGTGCTCACACCGCCGACCGGTCCGGTCTATGCCGCTGCGGTGCGGGCCGCCGCACGGTCCGGCCAGCACCACACCAGGCCGGCCGCACGGTCCGCCAAGCCAGCCGGTCAGCCGTGAACCGGCCCGCGACCAGCCGCACAGCTAGCCTGGACTAGGGCCTGCCCGGCCGCTTCAGCCCGCCGTCCTCGTCCAGGAATCGGTCGGCCAGCCAGGTCTTGGCCTCCTCGATCGTGCCGGGTATCCGGTCGACGTCCTCATCGGCGATTCTGGCCGCGGCGCGAAGCGTCGCCTCACCAAGCTCGGGCAGCTCCTGGTGCGCGGCGTGCCGCCACTTGGAGAAGAACAGCCCAAGGCCGGGAGTGTCGCCGAAATGCGCCTTCCGCTCATCCGGTGTGGGCTCGACATAGCGGTACGGCAGCGGGCTGAGCTCGATCTGGTCATCCCGTGCCACCGACCGGTTGAAGGCAGGCTCGAGCAGCGGCGCCGCGGCATCCCGCCGGGTCAGCGCCGGACCGAGGTCGAACCGCTCCCGCAGCGTGTGCAGCACCGAGCAGCTGTGGAACAAGTCATTGATGACGGTCCCCCGCTCGGTGAACGGCGAGATGACGATCGCCGGAATACGTACCCCGAACCGGTCGAAGGCGAAATCCTGATCCCCTGGATAGTCGTCAGGGATCGGCGCGGCCGGTGGCGGCACATGGTCGTAGCAGCCGCCGTGCTCATCGAAGAGCACCACCATGGCAGTCGTCGGCCACTGCGGCGAGCTGCGCACCGCCTGATAGACCTGCGCCAGAAGCTGCTCGCCCGCCCTGATGTCCTCCGGCGGGTGGAAGTCCTCGAGCGGGGGGAACAGCATGTTCGGCTCGACCCACGAATAGGCCGGCAGCCGGCCAGCGGCGGCGTCCTGGAAGAACGTGGCCCGATCGTGGCTGTGCGCCCGCCACATCTCAAGGTGGCGCAGGCCGGCCAGGTTGATCGCGCAGTTCGGCACGATCTGGCTCTTGTCGGAGTAGACCCGCCAGTCGATCCCCTTCGCCGTGAAGAGCTCGAACAGGTTCGGCATCTCCTGATCCCAGGCGTAGGTGACGATCGCCTCGTTGTCGAGCTTCCCCAGGCTGGTCCCGCCGTGGTAGAAGGACCGGTTTGGGAACGTGCAGCTGGGCACCTCGCAGAACCACCGGGTGAAGACGGCGTATTGCGCCGCGAGCTGGTTGATCACGGGGGCGGTCTGCGGGGTGAACATGCCGCCGATGGACTGCATCTCCGCTTCGGTCGGTTCCCGCCCCTTTTCCCAGCCGAAGTTGCCGTAGAAGTCCGTGGCGAAGCCATCCATGGTCGGCACGCCGCGCACCGGCGGTAGGTTGTACGGCGCCTCCATCGGATCGGGGAACAGCGGGTACGCCGAGCGGCCCGCGTTCGCGACTGGCAGGTACTGGCCCCACAGCTGGACGTTCACGTTGCCGTAGCCCTCGCCGGGGTCGGGCAGCGGGTCGGTGAAGCTGCTGGTCGGGTGGATCCGCACCTGGCCGTTCGGGTAGGGCAGCACGATCTCGCGGCCGGCGATGCCGTCAGCGGCGTCGATGTGCGCCAGATGCCCGAGCAGCGAGTCGAACGAACGGTTCTCGAACATCACGACGACCCAGTTAGTGATCCGCTCAAGCATGACGCTCCCCACTCCCGCGGCCGGCTGGCCGCGCTGTTTCGACACCGCACCATGGCCGGGCGAGCCGCGCCTGCCGACTCCGCCACGGGGATAACCGTGGTAACTGCATTTCTTGCCTAACTAAGCGCCCGGCGTGCTCTTTGTTCTACCTGTCGGTGTCCTTTCCAGTGATCCTGACACGCCAGACCGCCGAAATCGCGCCGCAGCAACCGAATCACCGCGGCACCGCGATCTCCGCACCCTGGTCCTTGCCGTCAGCACCGGCACCGGAGTCCGCGCGAGCACCCCCAAACCCGGCTGGATGGCCAGCTACTGGCGGCCGGGCCGCTCGCTGAACTGGTGACCAGGCACTGGGCGACCGCTGTCGCCCTGGCGACCCGGGTGCTT
>Ga0116218_1001026_pt1 | contig 18406 bp, 17 predicted proteins | sample Sb_taG_2_FD_88966 | JGI IMG/M metagenome (GOLD analysis project Ga0116218, IMG submission 88966) | Peat soil microbial communities from Weissenstadt, Germany - Sb_50d_5_LS metaG | ecosystem: Environmental > Terrestrial > Soil > Wetlands > Peat | place: Germany: Weissenstadt | collected 2010-09-21 | reverse complement strand
GGATGTAGCCATCACGAATGTGATGGTGTGGAAGGTTTGATTTTGCTATTGACATTTAGCAAAACCACTGGTAATCTTTAAACACAATAAGAGAGCTTTGAACGGGACAAGTAACTTTTTACGGGCAACAGCGAGCTGCGGGAGAGTGCAACGCAGCAGTCAGTAGAAGTGAAATCCACCCGCGAGCTTGCGCGATAAGCGCCAACGGTTGCCTCCGTTAGCAGGCTGTGTGAGTTTCAAATCACTTTCGGTGGATTGGAAGAATCAAGGTGGCACCACGATACATGCAACACGCGTCGTCGTCCTTAGTAATGGACGGTGGCGCTTTTTTATTGTGCATTTATACATAACCAGGACCATTCTAAGTAATATGTAGTGACGAAGTAATCCCCGATAGAACAAAGGTATTAGGAGTAAACATTACTATGTTAGATCTCGCATTTATTCGCAACCATCCAGACGTCGTAAAAGAAGCAGCACGAGTTAAAAACAACACGCTTGACATCGACTACCTGTTAGAAGTCGATCGACGCGTGCTGGATCTACAACACGAAGTGGAAGAAGCGCGTGCCGAGAAAAACAAAATCTCGAAGCGCGTTCAGCAAGCAGGCAAAGACAAGGCGTTGCGAGACGCATTGATTGCCGAGGGAAAAGGACTCGCTGAACAGATCAAGGCTTTAGAACCACAGTTGAAAGACTTGGAGGAAGAGCGCCTGCAATTACTCTATCTCGTGCCCAATATCCCTGATCCAGGCGCGCCAATCGGCAAGGACGAGAACGACAATGTGCCAATTCGCGAATGGGGTCAGAAACCGACGTTCGATTTTGAGCCCCTCGACCACTATGCATTAATGGAAAAACTGGACGTGGTGGACATCGAGCGAGCTGTCAAGATTGCTGGCTCGCGAAGCTATGCCCTCAAAGGTGATGCTGCACGCCTTGAACTGGCCCTGATGAATTTCGCCATGGATCGCATTGCGCGCAAAGGATTTACTCCGCTGATAGTACCTGCAATGGCGCGAGATTTCTGCTTCATAGGCAGTGGGCAATTCCCCAAAGGGCGCGACCAGGTTTATGCTATCGAGGGTGAAGACACATTCCTGGTCGGTACCTCCGAGGTCTCAATCACAGGCATGTACAAGGATGAGATTCTCAGTTACGAGGATCTGCCATTGACCTTCGTCGGTTTCTGTCCCTGTTTCCGCAAAGAGGCTGGCACCTATGGCAAGGACACAAGAGGCGTCTTCCGTATCCACCAGTTCAACAAAGTCGAACAGTATGTGATCGCAAAAGCTGATCACGAGGAATCGGTACGCTGGCACGAACAGTTGATTGCAAACTCGGAAGAACTGGTGCAGGCTTTGGAGTTGCCTTATCGTGTTGTCAACGTTTGTACAGGCGATATGGGCGATGGTAAAGTCGGCATGTACGACCTGGAATGCTGGATACCCAGCGAGGGCAGGTATCGCGAGACGCACTCGTGCTCGTACTTCCATGAATGGCAAGCGCGTCGCGTGAATATCCGCTACCGTGACGAGGATGGTAAAGTAAAGTTTGTGCATACGCTGAACAATACGGCTATTGCTTCGCCACGTATCCTGCTACCTTTGTTCGAGGTTCACCAGCAGGCAGATGGAAGTGTATGTATTCCAGAGGCGCTGCGGCCTTTTATGGGTGGACAGGAATATATAAGGGCACGGGAGAGGGTTAGGGTGGAGAGGTAAGTTATTCTTGAACTTACTTTAAACCATCATCATGTAGTAATCAAACCTAGATTCCGCAGTTTGTAATTGCGTTTTGCAAAAATCGCATGTGGAAGGATTACCAAGGTAGAGATCTTGATTAGCTCTACAATATGAAGAGTTTTCTCACCGGAATTTACGAAAAACCTACAGAATGTGATTATAGGCAGTTTTGCCTAAACATATTCGGCTGTCAGTTTCTCGACCAATTTCTGTATTTTCTCGATGCATTCATCACACCGTGCCATGTTATCTAGCGGAATATTGGGCCTCAAGAGCCGATTTGGAAGGTGATTGTTATATTCCTCGGTATTGTGTATGGATTTCTCAAGATCTTCTAATGTATGATATGGTTCACTTAGGCTAAATAAACCCATCAAACTCGAACAATATTCACCAACCTCCGCTAGCAAATGTTCATAATGTGGATACACTACAGTCTCGAATTGCTTCATGGAAGTCTGATAGTCCCACAATACTTCCTTCGTTAGGCAGGCTATACGGAGCCGACTTCCCCAATTTTGATCTGGGCAATTAATCACTTTTTGAAGGAACGTCTTGCGTAAGAATAAATTCCTTAGTTCAAAGTATAGCTTCCTCTTTGTCTTCGTCGGCAGCCTTCGGCTCTGGTTGGTCCAAGGTAGTTGCTCTAGCTCCTTTCTAACCCCATCTATTATCTTATCACCTACCTGTTGAGTTCCGAAGCGACCATTTCTCTCGGGATCATCAGCAGGATGCGAATGCTCTCGAAGTTCTTTGATAGGAAGTGTTGGTGAAGGAGGAGTACTCTTTGGTGTGACTTCCTCAACGACTATGCGAATGCCTTCGGTGACATCAAAGAAGGCTTCGTCTATGTCAGACCAGCTTTTTACTGGTTTGGCGTCTGTTGGCAGCGCTTGGAGGTTGCCCAGTATCCCCTGCCAATACACAGAACGCAGGATGATCGGAATAACCCGTGCCTCTCCGCGTTGATGCCGCTCTAGGGCACGCTTCATTTCGATGCCATAGCAGTAGTCAGAGGCCATGAAATCAGGACTGACCAATAGTAGGATGATATTGGCTTCATTGAGATGAATTATTATCTCCTGTTGCCACTCCGTACCCGCGCTGATATCTCGATCATGCCAGACATCAATCAGCCCCTGTCGCTGTAATGGGAGTAGGTGCGCCTTCAGTTTCCTAAGCAAAGCTTCATCTTCATGGGCATAGCAGAAGAATGTGGATACTGACATGAGCGCGATCCTCGCCTTTAATCCTTGTTGATCTCTTTTTATATCGTTGGGCTTCATTATAAACCAATTCCACTGAGGAAACAAGGATTTTAAGACAGGTGTGCTCCTGTATTCAAGCGGAAAAACGCCTCTTAACATTTAAGAAGCGATAGGGAATGGAATAACAAGAATCGGGCAAGATTGACTGTTAGTGAAGAGACGAAAGCAAACAGCTCTTGTAACGTTGAGACTTCAGAGTTGTTTCCAGACAACCTGTGTAACTTCCCCCGCTACAACCAAATAATCTCACCCCTTACATTCCCTGTATCATCATCCACATGCAGCAACCCAACACTACACCTCTCCTGCCTTCGTCGATCAGTAGCGCTACCAGGATTAAACAAGAGTAATCCGTTGCGTTCTTCATTCCAGGGAATATGGCTGTGCCCATAGATAACGACGTGGGCATTGGGAAACTCCTGACGTGCGATTTTTTCACGATTGTGTGAATCGCCCAGGATGTGTACTATACCGATGCGACAATGCCCCACCACAATTTCGCGTTTGATCGGCAACGTGTGAATCACTTCGTCTTCTTCGACATTGCCCTGTACAGCTACAACTGGCGCGATTGTCTCTAACTCTTTGATTACTGAGAGTATCGAGAGATCTCCAGCATGAATAATCAATTCAACACCTGCGAAATGCTCCCAGATAGCGTCGGGTAGTTTTTTGAAATAAGGGATATGGGTATCGGAGATAATTCCTATATGATGCTGCAATTTGGCGTACACCTCTCTTTTGGGGTATAGTAAAGATGTCGTTACTGTTCTATTGTCGCCTTGGTACAAGGATATCACATGCGTATTGCGATCATTTCTGACATTCATGGAAACCAGGTTGCCCTCGAAGCTGTGCTGCAAGACTTTCACCGCCAACCTCCTGTAGACCATCTGGTTATTGCAGGCGATCTTTGTCTGAATGGTCCATGTCCGCGAGAAGTTCTCGAAATTGTGCAAGGACTCAATTGTGTGGTCATCCAGGGTAACGTAGACCTGGAAGTGGTGACTCAAGCACCCGACAAGGGTGCGAAGAAGCGCAGCACCGCAGCATGGACACGAGAGCAGATTGGGCAGGCAGGTATCGACTATCTGGCATCTCTACCTTTATCACATCGCATTGAAAACCCGCAAGGTAACGACCTGCTTGTTGTACACGCTAACCCTCTCAATCTGGAAGATGCAATCTTTCCCAATGCGCCTGACAGCACATTAGAGTATCTTCTGGGTGGTTTGGATGACGGTATTGGCGCTCTCGCTTTCGGGCATCTGCATATTGCCTACACACGAAGATGGAGGCATTTATTTCTTGTCGATGTTGGTAGTTGTGGTTTACCACGCGATGAAGATTTGCGCGCATCGTATGCTATTCTCAGTTGGCAAGCGAACAGCTGGGTCGCAGAAATTCGCCGCGTAGCCTATGATGTTCACGCGGTCGTGAAACAAATCAAAACAAATGGCATACCGAACGTAGAAAAACGCGTAAAGACGCTTTTAGAGGCAAAATATTAGCAAAAAGAAACGCGGCGTAGTTCGACATTTTGAACTACACCGCGTTGGCAACCCTTTGATTGCTAAATTGCGCAATTGCAAAGGGGAGCGGTACACATGGTTTGCTGAACAGAGATGATACAGGTCAGAGCTGTTTGTTGTACAGTTACGATAGATTCTTCTTCCACTATAATTTCCTCCCCCAGGTAACTCGCAGCTTCGCCGATGTCAACCAGTTGCAGTTCTTCGATGATTGCCCGCAATTCTCCGGTTGTTGCCATAATAATTTCTCCTGGTACTTCCTTTCATTCAGATGAGATCTGAATGCATATAGGTATTTTTGATTAGATAATTGGGTTAACTCCAAGTCCCTTCCACCTATTCATCGAGCGCCCTCCTGGTAAACGTTGCGCGGGATGTTTTTTTGGTTATTACTTTTGTCAGTCATATGAAGTAAATTTGTAACTATTCAGGTCCTTTTTCTCTTGCCGCCTCCTTGCTGTGTAGTTACAATATACATAAGTAGAGAGCCGTTACAACCAGCTAATGAATCCCCACACTTATATAAACGACTGACTTTACAATTTCATATCTTATTCTTGCATGATTAGTCCTAATTGCTTACTGTCCTCATATTGTGCGTGTCGCTTTCAGGCGTGCTATACTGACTGCAAGAAAAAGAACGCTTGAGAGGCTAACGAGAACGCATCGTGAAGGCAGTTATCTACTATGCTTTTGATGATATTCGTTTAGAAAACATAGACATTCCATCCATATCGGATACCGAATTACTGGTCAAGGTACATGGTTGTGGTCTGTGCGGGTCTGACATTATCAAAATAGTGCAACAGGCCCAGCCTCCTGTTGTGTTGGGACATGAACTAACCGGGACAATTGTTGAACGTGGGAAAGCTCTAAGCAATTTTGAGGTTGGACAACGCGTCATTGTCTCTCACCACGTTCCTTGTGGCAAATGCCATTATTGTAGACATCAAAATTACTCCATGTGTGCCAATTTTAAGGCTTCGAATATCGATCCCTGTGGATTCGCAGAATACATTCGTGTTCCAACACAACACGTACAACAAACAACGCTATTTCTTCCAGAATCACTCAGTGCTGAAGAAGGCTCGTTTGTTGAGCCGCTCGCCTGCTGCGTGCGAGCCGTACGAAGAACACCATTGCTAGCAGGTGATTGCGTTGTAGTAATGGGGTTAGGATCAGTTGGTTTACTGATGTTACAGGCAGTAAAAGCAGTGGGAGCTGGCGATAGTGGCAAGGTTCGCGTCTATGGTGTAGACTTGTTACAAGAACGCCTGCAAATCGCGCGTGATCTTGGCGCGGATGACGTAGTGCTGGCCCCTACCGATGAAGATGGTTTACGCCAGGCGATCGACCAATACACCGGAGGACGTGGCGCGGATGCCATAATTATAACTGCCCCGGGTATACGTCCATTTGTGCAGGCACTGGCAGGCATACGCAAAGGTGGTACGATCAATATATTTGCCGCACATTCAGGCATGGTTCCAATTAATCTGGAGAAGATCTACCAGCAAGAACTAAGCATCACAAGTACCTATTCTTCATCGCCAGAAGAGCTGCGCATCGCACTTGACTTGCTTACAAGCCGAAAAGTGCGTGTTGATGGCCTGATCAGTCACAGATTACCATTGACGCGATTTTCCGAGGGTGTGGAGTTGATGCGCGAACGAGCGGCTTTGAAGGTCTATTATCAAATTTCGGGAGAATAAGCATGGCAAGTACACATTATGATGTAGCAGTTATAGGCGCTGGCCCCGGTGGTTATGTGGCCGCCATTCGAGCATCACAACTTGGCGCAAAAGTTGCTATTGTTGAGAAGCAATATCTTGGGGGCACCTGCCTTAATGTTGGCTGCATCCCCTCCAAAGCAATGTTACATATCGCAGAGGTTTTGCACAATATAGAATCGTTTGAAGATATGGGCATCCATTTACAACAACCCCCAACCTTTGATATGAGCAAAGCTGTGGCTTACAAAGACAAAGTCGTCAAGCGTATGACGAACGGCGTTGGCACATTGATGAAAGGCAATCATATCGATGTCTTCGATGGATTGGGCACAGTCGATGCTTCACGTAACGTTACTGTGACAAAGAACGATGGAACGCAGGAGCAATTCAGCGCAGATAAGATTATCCTGGCAACTGGTTCTGTTCCGCTTTTACCACCCTTTCCAGGCATTGACGGGAACAACGTAGTAAATAGCGATACATGCTGGAACTTGCCCAAAACTCCTGAAAGCATCATTTGTGTCGGTGGAGGAGTGATCGGTGTTGAACTGGCCTGTATGTTCAATGCACTGGGTTCAAAGGTTACCATTGTCGAAATGCTGCCCAATATCCTGGCACCTGTCGATGACGAAGTACGCCGATTGCTTGTGCGCATTCTCGGCAGGCGCGGCATTGAAATTGTAACTGGCGCGAAGGTCGAATCCATCGCAGATGATGGGAATTTGAAAAAAGTAATCGCCAGTTCAGAAAAGGGCGAGCAAAGCTTCAGCGGTGAATACGTTCTGATAGCGGTGAGCCGTATAGCCAACACCAGCGGTCTGGAACATTTGATGGAACAGGGATTGGATAACGAGCGGGGACGTATTCGCGTCAATGAAAAAATGGAGACAAACCTTCCAGGTATCTATGCAATCGGAGATCTGGTCCATGGAGCAGGGCTGGCTCACGTTGCATCCACGGAAGGCGAAGTCGCAGCTGATAATGCCCTGGGACATGAAGCTAAAATGGATTACAATGTGGTGCCAAACCCAATCTACACGTTCCCAGAAGTGGCTTTTATCGGCTTGACTGAGGCGGAGGCTAAAGAGAAATATCCGGAAGCTTGTGTCGAGCGCTTCCCCTGGACAGCGAACGGCAAAGCTGTTGCTATGGGTGAAACTGATGGATTCACCAAGGTTATCATTGGCAAGTACGACGAAATTCTCGGCGCGCACATTATAGGTCCAGACGCTACCAATCTGATCAGTGAGTACTCGGTTGCTATGCGCAGTGAACTTACTGCCGATGAGATCATCGAAACCATTCACCCTCACCCGACGCTTAGTGAAGGCCTGCGCGAGGCAATGTTGACGGTAGAGGGACGTCCAATCCATATTCCTCCTAAGCAATCTCTGACACGCACAAGGTAACTGAAATAATATCTTTAAAGGAGCAAAGCATTGGATAGCTACAACTCCATTCGAAATTGGTTCGATCTGCGCGGACTTCCTGTAAACATACCCAGCGAGGGACGAAGCGCAGGCATAGTGGATGACTTTTATTATAAAGTTGGTACGAACGCGATCTATGCACTACGCGTAAAGACCAGCTTATCTGGTTACATGGCTCTAGCGGCAAGCGCGATTAGCACAATTGATAAAAATGCAGTCACCATTGCTAGCCAGGAGATGTTGATTGATGAGAGTAATGGGGGCGATTTGACGGAATTACCTCTTGGTAACAATTTGCTGGGCTATCATGTGCTGAGCGAAAGCGGCAATTCCCTGGGCACCATTGAAAACATATTATTAGCCACCTATCCGCCAGTAGCCTTGCGTATCGCGGCTTTCCAGTTAGCTGGCGGAAAAACCTTTTCCGCTGAAGAAATAACAGCCTATGGAAGAAGCGAGCTTTATATCCTTGATAAAGTAGCGAAAAGGTTATGATTAATATCAAAAACACATTAGCCTGTGAGAAACAGGTAAATTGCAAGCAAAACCCCGATAAGAGCTGCCAGAATCGTTAAAATGATCGAGAATGCGGCAGGTGGATGAAAGCGTTCTGAGTCAATAGAACGGCGAATCTGCAGAAATTCGATCAGAGCCACAATCATCATGATAACGCCCAGGAGCGTCAGAGAGACGCCAAAAAACGAGGAGTAGTGAATAGGGAGGACTTCGGTCAAACCAATCTTAAAACCCAGTTCTCGCAGAAGAAGTCCAAACCGTTCTACGACGAAACCAAAGGTGATTGTCGCCAGGCCGGTACGTATCCAGGCCAGAAAGGTGCGCTGATTCGCCAGGTGATCGGTGACTTTCTTGCTTGTGCCAACATGATTGGGGGAAGTTGTGTGTTGTCCCTCGACAATATTAGCGGCATTCTCTTCCTGTTGAGTCATGTGCAAAGCTTTCTTTCATGCATATTTATGTATTCATTATAGCTGACTCAACAATTGCAGACAATAGTCAGATGCTCTTCTCCTGTGATACCTCGCTAGCAGTATGTTCTTCTTTTTTCTCCAGGCCGGGAGCGGGTGTAGGGAGCTTGAAGACAGAGAACAGGTAATAGAGCGCGGGCAGAATAAGTACCATTCCAATACCGATTGAAATCAGCAAGATCACAATCACATTTGGGTCATTGGCGGCATTTTCGATAGTCACATGCGGTGGAATGATATAGGGATATTGTGATAGCCCCCAGGAACCAAGCAGAAAGGCAGTTTCCAGGATGATCAAGATGCGTGCCAGGCTGTACCTGCGGAAAAGCAATGCGGCGGCGGTTGCAAGGCCGATCAGCATTGTGGCAATCACAACTGGCAGTGCGCGAGTTAACAGGCCTTGCCAGAGAATCGGGGCCTCTGATGAAGAGAGCATAAGGCCAAGCGCACCAAGCACGGCGGTTATGGCACCCGCAATAAGCGCTCGTAAACGATACATTTCCGCAAGCGTTTCATCATGATCATTGTGAGCCTCCACGCTAAGATAGACAGCCGCGAGTGAAGCACAAAGCGAGATAGCCATCGCACCAATCGTCAAGGCAAAAGGAGTTATCCATGCTGTGCCCAGGTCAGTTTGCACATTGCCATTCGTTACCTCGATTTTTCCACTCGCCACGGCTGCGGCGGCAGCGCCCAGGAAAAAAGGGGTTACCAGGCTAGCCGTACTAAAGACACGACTCCACCATGTGGTTGTGGGAGCTGTTGTATCGATGGCGTATGTGCGAAAGATAAAGGCCGAACCACGCATTACGATGCCAATGAGCGCAATGGTTAACGGAATAAACAATGCAATAGAGAGTATCGCAAATGCTGAGGGAAACACGCTAAACAGCCCAACGATGAGAAAGATCAACCAGACATGGTTAGCTTCCCATACTGGCCCAAGAGCCTTATTTATCAGTTGAGTCTGGCGTTTGGCCTGGGGTCCTACAGCAAACAGATTCCAGATGCCTGCTCCAAAGTCCGCTCCACCAAGTACTGCATAAGCGATGAGGCCCAACCAAAGAATACTCAGAGCTATCAAGGCAACTGACATTACACACCCGCCTTTTCTGGCTGCTGGCTATTTCCAGGCATTTCCACCTTAGGCAAAGGTGAACGAGCAACACCTAAGAGCAGTCGAGTAAGAGCTACCGCTAACAACACATAGATCAAGGTGAAGATCAGAAAACTGATGTTAAGCCAGGGCGCAGTGGTCACAGCATCTTTTGTGCGTAAGTACCCATAAATGACCCAGGGCTGACGTCCAAACTCGGTTACCATCCAACCAAGCTCTATCGCCAGAAACGATAATGGTCCGGAAAGCACTATCCCCAAAAGTAAGAGACGATTTGTAGGAATTGTACGTTTCTTCAAAAAGTACAGAAACCAGAATAATAGCGCAATGAATAATGCGAAGAATCCACTGGCGACCATACCATCGAACGAGGTATGCACAGGCAACGGATTTGGACGATCAGCAGGAGCAAAGGCATCAAGTCCCTTGATGGTCGAATTTGGATTAAATGTGGCCAGGATACTTAACCCGCGCGGAATTTCAAGAGCATATATAACCTTTCCGGTATTTGGATCAGCGAGACCGCCAATCTCCAGCGGAGCGCCTTGCTGTGTCTTGAAGACACCCTCCATAGCTGCTAATTTAGCGGGTTGAGCATCGACAAGAAAACGCGCGTTCGCATCTCCGCTGATAATCTGCAAAGGGGTGGCGATGACTCCCATTACCAGCGCCAGCATTAAGCCCTTGCGATAGTAATCATCGCGCTTGCCTCGCAGCATACCAAATGCATATACAGCCGCGACACCGAAACCAGTCGCCACATAGCAAGCCAGAATCATATGAATGGTCTCATATGGGGTGCTTGGATTCAGCATAGCCTGGATAGGATTTATATCGACGACCTTGCCGTTCTTGATCACAAAGCCCGCGGGAGTATTCATCCAGGAGTTCGCGCTCACTATAAACCATGCTGAAGCCAGACCACTTATCCAGATCGGGAATGAGCAAAGCCAGTGCGCGCGTGGTGAAAGACGATCCCAGCCATACAGGTATAGGCCAAGAAAAATTGCCTCTAAAAAGAAAGCAAAACCCTCCAGTGCAAATGGTAGTCCAACAACGGCACCAGCAAATTTAATGTACGTCGGCCAAAGCAGGCCAAGTTCAAATGAAAGGATGGTACCGGAAACGGCACCTATTGCGAAAAGAATTGCAGCCGCTCTCGCCCAGCGGCGAGCCAGCATCATCCAGGTTCTATCTTTTCGAAAAAGTGCAAGCCCCTCGGCAATACAAAGAAGCAGTGGTAAACCCACTCCAAGAGCCGAAAAAATAATATGGAAAGCTAGCGAAGTGCCCATCTGAGCACGCGCAGCAAGTAAGTCAGGCATAGATTTATTCCTTGATTATTTATTAGATTATTGACTATGGACTTTGATCTATACCAAATTGTAAGAGCCTTAGTGATGTGTGACAAGCTGAACATTTTTGGTTGTTGATGTATGAGCTGGGAAACATTTGGTGTTGTTGATGGGAGCTTGATCGTCGCATGTTTTAATATGGAGACCAAACACCTGTTTGCATTTTGTAGTTACCCAAACTGTGATAAGTCGTTCCTGGCTCGTTGCTTGGAGAAACCGTATGCACTCTATGCTATAATCTCTCCAGTGTACTTGGAGAGATTATAGCATGCAATCCAAAAACGGAACAGCGGACAAGATTATCAGGCGCCTCAAGGGTATGCGCACCCATTTGCAGGCGGATGAAGAGCCGTTTTTTACTGTGCCTGCCATCTGGGATAGCGGACAGGAACAGCGCAGCGTGCCTTGTGATGTGGTGGTAACAAATCAGCGCATTTTCGGTTATTACTTTGTGACCTTTCCACGCGAACGGCTCTTCATGGATGCTCTAAATCTCACCGAGATCAAGGCTGTCACGTTCCGCCAGAAGACGTTTGAGCCTGTATTCCGAGAATTGTTCGTCAGTGATGGTCAGCATAAAGTATACATACGCGCCCCACGGAAGAAGTTAGAGAGACTTTACGAAGCATTGCAATCAGCGACAGAACGCTATGGTTCGAATATACAAGCAGCACTTCAGAACGAAGAAACAAAACCCATCAATGAAGCACCTACTGCATTTGGAAGACAGGAAATCCGCACGACGTTCGAACGTTCTCCCCTGGCTATTACCATATTGTTCATTGGTGGGCTGATACTGGAAATTGGCGGGATCGTTCTTTGGACAACGACACACAGCTCTCAGACGGGGTTGCCATTGATTATTGCCGGATTTGTAGCTGTCATTACAGCTATCCTGGTGAGAAGGCAAAGGTAGTTGCGAACAGGGCATCCCTTGCGGATGCCCTGTTCTTCTTACATTTGTAAGTTACTAAAGTTGTAGCGATCTTGTCTTGTATTAAGGATGCTCTTTGAGAAAATCCTCAATCATTGCATTCTCTGAATCTGTTAGTTGAAACTCGGCGGCAGGTATAATACCGTCTACCTGCTCTGGACGGCGAGCGCCAACGATTGCTCCGGTGACTCCTGGATGCTGCAAGGCCCAGGCGATAGCAACAACGCCAGGAGTGACGTTATGCACAAACGCGATCTCATTCAATACTTCAACCAGTTCCAGGTTGCGTGACAGGCGTGGCTCCCGGAATTGGGGATCCCGTTTTCGCCAATCATCATCGGGTAATTTCGCTATGCGCTCGCGGGTCATGGATCCAGTTAAAAGCCCGGAAGCCATAGGCGAGTAAACGATAACGCCTATAATGTGCTCCTGGCAGAATGGCAGAATTTCATTTTGAATATCTGGTTTGACCAGGGAGAATGGTGGTTGCAAAGAGCTGATGGGTGCGATTTCCATGGCCAGGCGCATTTGACTGACGTTAAAGTTGGATACGCCGATGTAACGTACCTTGCCTTCCCTCTTTAATTCAGCCATGGCGCTCCACCCCTCTTCGATGTCTTGTTCTGGATCAGGCCAGTGAACCTGATAGAGATCGATAACATCTGTATGCAGGCGGCGCAGGCTGTTTTCGCACTCGCGCTTGATTGATTGGGCTTTTAAACTACCGGAGATCTCGCCGCTATCATTCCATACCCTTTCACATTTCGTGAAGATGTAAGGACGATCAGACCGATCTTTGAGAGCGCGTTCTACAACCTCTTCAGCATGGCCCAGACCATAGACGGCGGCAGTATCTATCCAGTTGATACCAAGGTCAAGCGCGCGGTGTATGGCTGCAATTGACTGTTCATCGTCTTGAGGGCCCCAACCGAACTGATACCCGCCACCACCAACTGCCCAACTTCCAAAACCAATAGGGGTGATGTGCATATCCGTATTACCGAACTGTCGTGTTTTCATGTGATTTCTTCCAGACCTTTCACTTTGCTAATGCGTTCACTCACATTTTACTACACGTTTTAAACAGCTTTAGCGGTACAGGCCATTTACGTTAGCCAGCAACGTTGACACTAGCTTTTGCTGACAGGTACAATAGGATAGCCGACCAGACTATGTGGGCCGAGGTACCCAGAAAGGGTACCCTGCATACCCTATCTGCATATATTTAAGATGAGGCGATAAAGCAATGAAGATGTATGTCTGTATTAAACAGATTCCTGACCCTAACACCGTTGTTAGCAAGTTAGATCCGAACACAAAGCGGCTCGTGCGCAGCGGTGTCTCACTTGTGCTCGACCCAGGCGACGAAAGCACTATCTCAGCCGCAATCAAAATTCGCGATACCATTGGAGATAGTGAAGTAACCGTTGTCTCCATGGGGCCAGCAAGCGCCCAGGAAGCCATGCGCCGCGCTCTGGCAATGGGAGCTGATCGCGCAATTCTTGTGACCGATCCCGCCCTTGCAGGTTCCGATGCTCTCAGTACAGCGAGAGTGCTTGCCGCAGTCCTGAAAAAGGAAGAGGTTGACCTGGTATTTTGCTCTACTGAAAGTACAGATGGGTATACCGGTATGGTTCCCGGCGGTATTGCGGAGTTTCTTGGTCTTCCCCAGCTGACCTTTGCGCGTGAAATTAACATCGAAGGCCAGAAAGCCGTTATCAAACGAGTGACTGCTACAGGCTACCAGAATGTCGAATGTCCTCTTCCCGCAGTCGTCACAATCGCCAGTGGGGCGTTTGAGGCAATCTATCCTACAATGAAGGGCATTATGGGCGCTAAGAAAAAACCCTTTACCCAGCTTAGCCTGGCTGATCTTGGGATTGAAACCTCGGAGGTTGGCGAAGCAGGAGCGCACGAGCGGGTCATGACAATTGGCAGTGCTGAGGCTCGTGCTGCTGGCCAGGTTATTAAGGATGAAGGCAACTCAGCCCAGGCTATCGCTGACTTTTTGCAGCGTTACCAGTTACTCTAAATGAAGCAGTAGCATACTTGCGTGAAACAGGAGGATATATAGATCATGTCTAACACTATTTGGGTGCTGGTTGAATTAGAAAACGGCCAGCTTGCTCGCTCATCGCTTGAGGTGCTGGGAAAAGCTGCTCAATTGGGTCGCGCCGAAGCTATTGTTCTCGGTACAAATGCTTCGGCTGTTGCCTCTACACTTGGAGAGTACGGTGCATCGAAAGTTTATGCACATGACGATGCTATCTACGATTCTTATTTGACTCTACCTGCTGTAGATACTATCAGCGACCTGTTGAAACAACATCAACCCACGATCTTACTGCTCGCTACTACCTATGATCTGCGTGACATCGCAGCCCGTTTGAATGTGCGTCACAACATGGGTTTGATCACCGATGCTACAGACCTCCAATTCGATGGAGACACGCTGCAGATAACAGTACCCTGGGGAGGTGAGAATGTTGTTACTGCGACATTTCCGAAGCAAGGGACAGGCATTGTGCTGACACGACCCAAAGCTTTTGGGTTAGAACACCAGGAAGGCAAAACTGCTGAGATTGAGACTCTTAGTCCCTCCCTCAACGCCGAGTCACAGAAAATCAAGATACTTGAACGCATTGAAGTGCAAAGTGAAGGGCCATCTCTTGAGGACGCGACCGTGATCGTTGCTGGTGGTCGTGGTCTGGGTAAAGCCGAGAATTTCCAGCTGGTGGAGGATTTAGCAACTGCTTTAGGCGGTGCGGCTGGTGCGACTCGCGCTATTGTTGATGCCGGTTGGCTGCCCTATAGCTATCAAATTGGGCAAACAGGCAAAACCGTCAAACCAAATTTATACATTGGTTGTGGCATCAGTGGCGCTATTCAGCACCTTTCAGGTATGAAGGGATCCAAATATATTATAGCCATCAACAAAGACGAAAATGCGCCGATCTTCTCGGTTGCTGATTTCGGCGTTGTAGGTGATGCATTGAACATTCTTCCGCAGCTTACGGAGGAAGTGAAGAAGCGCAAAGCTCAATAGAAGGAGGTTGAATTATGCCTCTCCCTTCACCAACTGGAGGCTGGTTCGGCATTGTGCTTTTTTTGCTCATTGCCGTGACTGGCGTCTCTCTTTTCGCTATACGCGCAGGCGAACTGATTACATTACTGGCAAAAGCACGACCCGAAGATCGTACTGACCACATCGAGGATCGCATTGGCCAGTTTTTCCAGGTTGTACTTGGACAAAGTGGCGTACTTCGCGATCCTATCCCTGGAATAGCTCACTTCTTCACATTCTGGGGTTTCTTAATCATCTCAGTCGGCTTGCTTGGTCTCACGCTGCAGGGCTTTGGTCTATCTCTGCCAATCATTGGTGATAGTCACGCATTTGCAACGCTCCTGGATGTTTTCATCATCCTTGTCGCGATAGCTTTGCTAGTCTTCGCCTTCAGACGAGTTGTAATACGACCTAAACAACTCTCTAGCTTTTTGCACGGGCCCTGGGATGGCTTGATCATCCTGGGGCTGATTCTGCTCATTCTTATCGCAATAGTCCTGGTCGAAATCTTTGATTACGCGGCAAGCAACGGAGCTGCATGGTCCCTCTTTGGCATGTGGTTCGGACCCTCTGTCAGCGGACTGGGTACCCAGACTAATCTCATTTTGTTTCGTATCTTCTGGTTTGCCCACTTTATTATTTTCTTCAGCTTTCTTGTCTATTTGCCACGTTCTAAGCACCTGCATTTGATGGCAACACCTTTCAACGTCTTCTTCAGCGATTACTCTCCTAAAGGCGCGTTGCCGCTAATAGAGAACATTGAAGAACGCGAAGATTACGGCGTTTCGAAGCCCGAACAATTTACCTGGAAACAGTTGCTTGATGGGTATGCATGCACTGAATGTGGGCGTTGCAATAACGTTTGCCCAGCAAGCGCTACAGATAAGCCGCTCTTCCCCAAGGAAATTATCCTGGGAGTCAAGGAAGCACTCTTTGTGCAGAGTAATCAAATTCTCAGTGAAAATACGATATGGAGCAAGTTGGGCGTTGCTGGCGTCAAAGCAGACGATACCGTTGAAGAAAAAGAAGCTCATCATGAGCCGATGGTTGGAGGTATTATCACAAATGATGCCTTATGGGCATGTACTACCTGTCGCGCGTGCATGGAGATATGCCCTGTCTCTATCGAGCACGTGCCGAAGATAGTGGATATGCGTCGACACCTTGTGATGGAAGAGAGCGACTTTCCTACCGAGGTTACTTCACTGTTTAACAACATCGAACGTAACTCGAATCCATGGGAGATCAGCAACGACAAACGTGCTGAATGGGCTGCTGGACTGGATATACCTCTCATGGCAGAGAATCCAGATGCTGATGTTCTCTACTGGGTTGGTTGCATGGGTTCGTTTGATGAGCGCAACAAGAAGGTGGCCACAGCAGTTGCTAAAATACTCAAGGAGGCACACGTTAACTTTGCCATTCTTGGACCTGAAGAAGCGTGTACAGGTGATCCAGCGCGGCGCATTGGCAACGAATATCTGTGGCAGATGATGGCGCAGCAAAACATCGAAACGCTCGACGGTTACGGCTTTAATAGATCGAGCGCTCAGAACGGGCATGCTTCAAGTAATGGCACCGGTGCTATTACAAAACATCGCACGGTTCTGACTGCCTGTCCCCACTGCTTCAATACTATCATGAACGAGTATCCACAGCTTGGTGGTGACTACGAAGTGGTGCATCATACCACGTATATAAATAGTTTGCTGGCCAATCAAACCCTTTCTCTTCCCGAGGGTTTTGACCAGCGCAAGCTGACGTATCACGACCCGTGTTACATTGGGCGCTATAATGATATATATGATGAGCCCCGCCAGGTGCTCAAAGTCCTCAATAGCAATGGCGTTACTGAGATGAAGCGCAACCGCAAAAAGAGCTTCTGTTGTGGAGGCGGTGGTGGTCGTGCATGGATGGAGGAAACGATTGGCAAACGCGTCAATCAAACGCGTGTCAATGAGGCATTGGGTACGGGAGCTGAAGTCCTCGCTGCTGCCTGCCCTTTCTGCATTACCATGTTTGATGATGGCATCAAGGGTGTAGAGGCGGAAGAGAAGATGCAGATCGAAGATATTGCTGAGATTGTCGTCCAAGCAATCGAAGCGCGGCAGGAAATTAAAACGATATAGAGAGTAGGGCTAGATCAGTTGGTTTTTCTTCTAGTATAACCATCTGATCTAGCCATTTCTTGTTTCACCCCTTACAAACTTAAATCACTAACCGCTATCTCTCCCTGTCGATCACCTGGCAGCCAGGCAAAACTCTCCTCCGAGCTGCTGCCAGGGTTATACTCCAGTCCGATATAGCCCTGATATCCAAGACTATCCAGGGCGGTCAAGACGTGGGAGTAGTGTATTTCGCCAGTCCCCGGTTCATGACGTTCGGGAGGATCTGCAATTTGAATGTGCCCTATCCATCCAATATGTTCGCGTAATGTCGCAATCAGATTCCCCTCCATACGCTGCATATGATACATATCATACTGGTATTTGAGGTTCGGACGATTCACTTCAGAAAGCAGTGTAAGCGTATCGCTTGTATTCGTTAAGAGATAGCTCGGACTTTCAAATCTGTTCAGCGCCTCAACGACTATGCCAATTCCAGCAGTCGCAGCATAATCCGCAATCCAGATAAGATTTTCACGAACCTGGTCAAATTGCTCCTCACGGCTTTTTCCTGAGATGTTGTTTCCAACCAGGGCATTTAATCGCGGGCATCCAATCTGTTTCGCGAATTTTATTGCTCTTGGAACATGTGCACGTAGCCATTCTTCCCTACTTTCGTCATTGAGAAACCCTCGTTCTCCACCTGCCATATTCCCGGCATCAAAGTTCATCAAGACAACCTTCAACCCTGTAACGCTCACTTGCTGGGCAATAGCAGCCAGCTTGTCATCACCTGGCCAGGGGAACTCTACGGCGCTAAAACCAAGATGAGCTGCGCGTTCAAAACGTTCTAAGAACGGTACTTCTTTTAAGAGGAAGGAGATATTCACATCAAATCGTAGCATAGGAATAACTTAATCGACGAGAGTGTAGATGAAGTCATATTCTGATCCTTTCGGGTTACCGGTGGCATGCAGAAGCATTTGACCCTGCGCCCCTACGAAGGCTCCTGTCCCGCCAGTGATAGCAAGCGTTGTATCGGTACCATCATCATAATACGGCCCCTCTACAGTGATCTGCCCTTGATTAAGGATGACCGTCCAGAAACACTCCCATTCCGTCTTACCTGTAGCCACG